>Ga0074044_10003279_pt1 | contig 13839 bp, 11 predicted proteins | sample BogForMeECP23OM1_FD_94443 | JGI IMG/M metagenome (GOLD analysis project Ga0074044, IMG submission 94443) | Bog forest soil microbial communities from Calvert Island, British Columbia, Canada - Bog Forest MetaG ECP23OM1 | ecosystem: Environmental > Terrestrial > Soil > Wetlands ... | reverse complement strand
TGAGCGTGGTCGGTGCGGCTTACCACCGCGGCAGCACCAGTATCCTGCTGCGCGCCATACACGACGTAGGGAAACTGGTTGTCGGTCGTCACATGATAGAACTGCGCCGTGGGCTGGTTGTACCAACTGCTCCAGGTCTGGCCACGGTTCAGGCTGATCGTGGTTCCCTGGTCCGTTCCCAGGACCATGCTGGCGGAATTCCGGGGATCGATCCAGAGTTGGTGATAATCATCTCCGCCCGGCGCCCCTCGCAAGACCGAAATCGTCTTCCCGCCGTCCTCGGATCGATAGAGAGCAATATTCGGGACATAGATCACATCGGGATTCTGCGGATCGACGGTGACCCGGTTGAAGTACCACGCCCGGCTGGTCAGCCGAGGATCGGCGTTGGCGAGCACCCAGTTGTTGCCTCCATCGTCTGAGCGATAGAGGCCGGACTTCTTCGCCTCGGAAGGTTTCGCTTCGATCAACGCATACACCCGCTTGCCGTCGGGCGCGACCTCGACACCAACCCGTCCCCAATCGCCCTCGGGAAGCCCGTGTACCTCAAGATGAGACCAGGTTTTGCCCGCATCTTGAGAACGATAAAGGCCGCCCCCGGGTCCATCGAGCGGACCGTACGTGCTCCACGGAGGACGATGCGAATTCCATGTGCCGGCAAACAGGAGTTGCGGCGCGGAAGAACACATTGCCAGATCTGAAATCCCGATGGCCGGCCCCAGATCGAGAACCCGCGTCCAATGCGTTCCCCCATCGATAGATTTATAGACGCCGCGCTCTTCGTTAGGGCCATAAGCGTGCCCCAGAGCGCCCGCATAAACAATGTCCGGATTCTGCGGATCAATCACGATCCGGCTGATCTGGCGCGTGTCCTCCAAGCCGATATGAGTCCAGGTTGAGCCGCCGTCGGTGGATTTGTACACGCCGTTGCCGGTGGAAAGGTCGGAACGAATATCGCTCTCGCCGCTCCCGGCATAAATGGTTTTAGGATCGGAGGGAGCCACGGCCAGCGCGCCGATCGAAGCCACAGGCTGGCCGTCAAAAATCGCCGTCCAGACAACCCCGGCATCGGTCGTTTTCCAGATGCCGCCATCGACTGAGCCGAAATAGAAGGTCGTCGAGTCGCCGGGCACGCCGGCCACGGCTACCACGCGTCCACCGCGGAAGGGGCCGATCAGTCGCCATTTGAGCCCATTCACCAGTTCCGGAGGAACCGACTGGGCAACCGCTGCGACGGTGAGCGAAAGAAAAGCCAACGTGAAAATACAACGTCCTAAACACGATCTGAGTTTGCGCAAATGGCAGGCCCTCGTTTTTTCGGTCCCAGGTGGGTTCAGATATTATGCCCGAGTTTTCGATCATCCATCCACCCCGCATCCTCGATCCGACAGCCCAGGATTTGCTGTGTGCAGCTTTGGCGGGGTTTAATATCCCATGCACTGGAACGATGCCCTGATTCTTTTTCTGATTCTGCTGGCGATGATGTCGCTATTGCTCTGGCTTCTTCATCGCACCCGCCTGGGGTCACTTCTTCACGAGCAGATCGCCGACCGGCCGCGCCGCAGGCTGTTGGTCGCAGCCGTCAGCTTCTTTCTGACGTTCGCTATTGTGCGGGGGATGGTTTTTTGCATTGTGCACCAGATTCCTCCTTTTCATTACATCGTCATGGGCGGTCGCCACATCCACCACCTGGTGCCAGGAATTCTGATTCTGCTGGCCGTCGGTTATGGCTGGCTATGCGAATTTGGTACCGGCAGCGATTCTTCCTCGCTTTTCGCCAGCCGCTTCATGTCGATCCTTTACGGAGTGGGCGCGGCACTGACGCTCGATGAGTTCGCCCTTTGGCTCAATCTGAAGGACGTTTACTTCGTGCGCGAAGGGCGGTCAAGCATCGACGCCGTTGTCTTGTTCGGCTCGCTGCTTGCAATCGGGTGGTGGGGCGCGCCTTTATTCGCCTCCCTGGCAAAACGCACGCCAAAGCAGAATCGCTAATCGCATCCGGAAGACTCTGGGGCGCACAATTCACTTATCCCCCAGTTTTCACCGGTGGTACCATCAACCTGCTTTTCGAACTCTAAGCATGGGCATCAAGGCATGACTCCATCCTCGCGCTCGGTCGCCTCTCCCCACGTCGTCAGCATCGGGGATTTCCGCGCACTGGCCCAACGTCGCCTGCCCCGCGCGGTTTTTGATTACCTCGACGGCGGCGCCGAAGGCGAGGTCACGCTCCGCGAGAACTGCCGGGTCTATGAGGACATCACCTTCCGTCCCCGCCATGCCGTCGCGTTCGCCGATTGCAACTTGCGCACCCGCGTTCTCGGCTTTGATCTTGCGCTACCCTTCCTGCTCGCTCCCATCGGCTACAGCCGCCTTATGCACCCTGGAGGCGAAGTGGCCGCCGCTCGCGTCGCCGGCAACGCCGGTACCGCCTACATTCTCTCCACCATATCAGGACACAAGCTGGAACACGTTAAAGCAGCCTCAACCGGACCCGTTTTCTATCAACTGTATCTATTGGGTGGCCGGGGCGCTTCCGAGGCCGGGATTGAACGCGCCCGCCTCGCGGGATTTTCCGCCCTCGTCGTCACCATCGATACTGCCGTCGCCGGGATGCGCGAGCGTGATTACCGCAACGGCATGAAGGAACTCGTCAGCGGCGGCATCTTCGAAAAACTTCCGTTTCTTCCGCAAATGCTCTCGCGCCCGGGATGGCTCGCGAGTTTTCTGCTCGATGGCGGTCTGCCCGCGCTCCCCAACGTCGTGATCCCCGGCAAAGGGCCCATGCCACTCATCGACGTCGCCGCCGCTCTCGCCGAGTGCGCCGTGATTTGGAGCGACTTGAAATGGATTCGCGACCTGTGGCCCGGCCCCATCGTCATCAAAGGCATCCTCACCGGAGACGATGCGCGCCGCGCCGTCGATGAAGGCGCCGCCGCAATTTCCGTTTCCAACCATGGCGGACGCCAGCTCGATTGCGTTCCCTCGTCGTTGCGGGCCCTGCCGGAAGTCGTAAAGGCTGTCAACGGGCAAACCGAAATCTTCATGGACGGAGGCATTCGCCGTGGCAGCGACATCGTGAAGGCCCTCTGCCTCGGCGCCCGCGCCGTGCTCTGCGGACGCGCCTACGCCTACGGCCTCGCCGCCGCTGGAGAGGCCGGCGTCCATCGCGCCATCGAAATTCTGCGCGCCGACCTCGACCGCACGTTGCGGCTGCTCGGTTGCGCCTCCGTCGCCCAGCTTGATCGTTCGTATGTGAATGTTCCCCAGAGCTGGGGTGTGAACTGATGACCCACCAGCCGTGAAACGGCGGAACAAGAAAGCCCGGGGCGTAAGCCCCGGGTAGCGGAAGTACGACAAACCGAGTCCCGTCAGGGACGGCACCTGCGCTGGAAATCGGAAGCGCTCAGAGGTTGGACATCGGAGAGAGCTACGTTCATGCATCGTCGCGAATTCAACCTGGGAATTCTGAAATTATCCGCCGCGGCCCTCCTGGCCCCGCGCCTTTTCGCCCTTCCGCTCGATTCCGCCAACAATACTGCTTCCATCGCCACCCTCTACAAGAATGCCGTAGTCATCGATTCCCTCTGCGCGCCCTTCGTCGATATGGACACACTACCCACCGCCGCCGTTTTTGCAGCGGTGCGGCAATCGGGCATCACCGCCATCAACTTCACCATCTCCGACCCGACCTTCGAGGGCACGGTCGGCAACATCGGCGCCGTGGAATCGTTAGTCGAGCAGCACCCCGAAACCTTCCTCATCGTGCGCCGCCACTCCGACATTGCCCGCGCCAAACGCGAAAACAAGATCGGCATTCTTCCCGGTTTCCAGTACACCGCGTTTCTCGAGGAAAAACCCGAACGCATCGAAACGTTCCGCCAGTTAGGTGTGCGCATCATGCAGATCACCTACAACAATCGCAGCCTCTTCGGTGACGGATGCCTCGAACCCGGCAACGCCGGACTCAGCAAAGCAGGCATTGCCGCCATCAAGAAGATGAACGACCTGGGAGTCGCCGTCGACCTCAGCCACAGCGGATACCGCACCACCTCCGAAGGCATCGCCGAATCCGCGAAGCCGGTTCTGATCACGCATTCCGGATGCGCGGCCGTCTACGCCCATCCCCGCAACAAGCCCGATGAAATCCTGAAGTCGCTAGCCGATCGCGGCGGCTACTTCGGCGTCTATCTCATGCCCTACGTCGTAGCATCGCCCACCGTGCCTACCCGCGAACATGTGCTCGATCACGTGGTGCACGCCATCAACGTATGCGGCGCCGATCACGTGGGCATCGGATCTGATGGCTCGATTCAGAAAACGGTCCTGACCGCCGAACAGAAAGCCGCCTTCGATCAGGACATCGCGCGCCGCAAGAAACTCGGCATCGGCGCACCGGGCGAGGATCGCTATCCCTACGTGCCCGATCTCAACGGCCCCGACCACATGGAAATCATCGCCACCGAACTCGCCAAACGCGGCCAGCCCGCGTCAGTGATCGAGAAAGTTCTGGGTGGAAGCTTTCAGCGTGTAATCGGCGAGATCTGGGGCACCACCTAGCGGAGGCGCGGCAAGCCTTCAGGCGCAGAGGCCGGGGCTAATACCAAATCATGTGTGACGACCGTCACTGCAAGCGGCGCGCCTCCCGGTAAATTCAGAAGGATGAGTGCACCCATCAAGAACCATCGCGCAGCCTGGTTACAAGGGCCTGCGGCCGAGTGCCCGGCTCCTCCACCCGAGCGCAAGAACCCATGGCGGCTGATCCTGCTCGGCGCGCCGGGCGTGGGCAAAGGCACGCAAGCCGAACTCTTGACCGAGCGTCTGGGAGCTTGCCATCTCTCGACCGGAGACGTCTTTCGAGCCGCCGGCAAGCTGCGCGACTGCGATCAGTCTCCAGCCATGAGAGCGGCACAGGAGTACATGCGCCGCGGCGCACTGGTGCCCGACTCGACCGTCTGGGAGATGGTGCGCGAGCGCAGCCACTGCATCCTCAGTTGCCGCGGCTTCATCCTCGACGGATTCCCGCGCACCCTCGGCCAAGCCGTGTCCCTCAAAGACATGATGGAGAAGGAGAAGATTGCGCTCAGCGCCGTAGTGAACTACGAACTGCCGGTGGACGAGATTGTCCAGCGCCTGAGCGGCCGCCGCACCTGCGAAAAGTGCAAGTCGGTTTTCCACATTAAAGAACGGCCACCGAAGGTCGAGGCGGTCTGTGATCGCTGCGGCGGACGACTTTTTCAGCGTGAAGACGACCGGCCCGAGGCCATCACCGTGCGTTTGGAAGCCTACGACCGAAGCACCGCGCCGCTCATCCAGTTCTACAAGAATCTCGGCCTGCTGCTGCCGATTGTGGCTCAGGGATCTCCCGATGAAATCGCAGCGCGAACCATGGATCAGTTGGATTGCCTGGCAGGCTAACTAGCGCTGGTTTCATGAGTGGGGCAAGCCTTCACACGCTGCGGAAAAACTCGGGTTCGCATCAGGGTATCGCTTTAGCGATACCGTTAGCTCATCGAGAATAGATCCCCTTGAGGGGCTGGGGATCGAAAGCCGGCTTCTCCCGCAACCTCTTGAAACCTGCCTAATGGATCCGTTGGCTGGCTTTGTCGGCAATTGTTGGCCCCGCGTTGCCAAGATGGGTGCGCTGCTCTCCCTGCCGCTGCAGGCGAAACGCCGGAACGATCAGAGCCTGTTCCAGTGTGGGACGATTAAGATTCGACAGCGCTTCCGCTGCCCGGTTCGATTCCTCGGGCTTGCCGAGTTTTTGGTACGCGAGCACCAGGGTTCGCAGCGCAAACGGATCGCGATCGTCCTCTTCCAGGTCTTGAACAGCACTATCCCAGTTGCCTTCGGCGGCCAGCACCGCGCCGTGCGCGCTGTAATAGGCATGAAGAATCGTCGCGCGCCGACTGGAGGTCGCCAACTGGTTAAGCTCAGCTACTGAAGCTTTAGCTTCTTCCTTATTGCCCGCATCGAGATCACGAAGAACCCGGGCATAGAGCACAACCGCCATTTCCTGTTCCCGTGAGGCTCGGCTCATCCCCTTGTCTTCCTTCAACACATCGGCCGCCTTGCTCAGCAATTCCAGGGCAGCCTTCGGATCCTTCTGGTAGAGTGCCATCTGCCGATACGCTTCGGCTTCCAGCGCTCCCAGTCCCTTCGCCCGAGCCTGGCTGGCCACCGCGCGAAAGGCTTTATCCGCTCCGGCGAAATCTTTCTCGCGCACGTAAGTAGCCGCGGACTGCAGCGCCCAATCTGCCGCCTGCGCTTCCGTGGGAGCGATTTTGATCGCCTTCTCGTATTCCACGCGCGCGTGCACCTGATCTCCCGTTAATGCATAGGTGTCCGCTATACCAAGCTGAGCCGAGGAAAAGGTTGGATCAAGTTGCAAGGCGGTCCGATACTCCGAGAACGCATCGTCGAATCGTCCCATCACCCGTGAGAGCTCGGCGAGGCTGTCATGCGGGTTGGGCTCTTTGGGAGCCAATTCCATGTATTTCCGGGCCGCTGTCAGCATTTTTTGCCAATCGTGACGAGCGGCATAGCAGTACGCAAGTTCATTCCAGGAGCCGGGAAAGTTTGTCGTGCGCTCGAAGAAAGGGATCGCCTTTTCGTCCTCGTTTTGGTGGATCAGCCACCAACCCGCAAACCACGCCAGATTCTGGTCATGCGGATAAAGAGCCAAAACCTGGTTCATGTCGGCGATGGCGTCAAGAAAATGGCCATCCCCGGCGTCCGCCATCCAGGCAATGAATAACTGCTCGCCTTTCGTGACCTTTTTCGACAAGTCCAGCGCTGCCTGGCGATGGATTGCCTGCTCGTTAGGGTCCCGGGAAACAAAAGCGATAAACCCGTGCGCCAGGGCGAAATTAGGATCTTTCTTGACCGCCAATTTCCAGAGGTTCACTGCGGCTTCAACCCTCAGGTCAGTCTGAAAGCGAGCCAGCCCCTGATCGAACCCATGCCGTGCCTCGGTCGAACTGGTGGTGACGGGAAGTGTCTCTTCGTGGGCTGCAGGCAACGCCGCGTAGGCCAACGGCAGACCCGCGCTGAGGAGGACGAATGCAAGAATCACTACACGCTTGCTGAACATGAAAACCTCTATTTCCCTCGCAACAAATATCCCGCTTCCAGCGGAAGCAGGTCGTCGATCTTCAAGACTTTGACTCCATGGGTGATGGAATACACGTCCACCAGCCCAAGGGCGCCGCGCGTGCTTTCAACGATATGCAGCAAGTCCTCATCCGAACTGGCGACCACGATGAACCCTTTGTGCGAGATGACCAGTGCTTTCAGCTCGTCGGGCGAAATCTTGTACAGCCGGTCGCGCACGATTTGCATTTCCGGAGAACCGGGCTCCCGGATCACCACCGTGATTGCCGAGCCATCCGGCCATGTCCGCGTTTGAGCTTTAAGAATCTTGGCGAGATTTACGGAAGTAAGCACCGACGTCGCATTCCCTTTTCCCACGACGACGGCGAGTTGCTTGGCGCTGCACAGGACCGCAAGGCCGATAATGAGAAGGAGGATTCCAAATCTCGTGCCGCGCTGCATGGAAGAATTATAGGAGACTATGCCAGAACCTCTTGCGTACGAAAGTAACGAGTGCTGGCTAACCGGCTGTGAAAATAGCACGGTGTGATGGTACCTGGAACATAGGCTTTCTCGTCGCGCTTTTGCGCGGTCAGCTAAGTGGTCGGTGCAGGGAGCCTGGCTTCGAAGAACTCTTCTACCCGCGCCAGTATCTCCGACCCGCTCTTAGCCTCGTAGATCGCCTTCCGCAGCGCCGCGCCTCCGGGCACGCCGTGCGTGAACCACGATGCAAACTGCTTCATCTTGCCTTCGGCTCCGGGCATGCCTTCTTCCAGCAGCATCTGGAAGTAGGTGCGGATCATCTGGTAGCGGTCGGCTTCGGTAGGTTCGTCGTAGGGCTTGGGCGAAGGCAAAACTCTCGACGCCGCGACGGACGGGAAGGGCACGACTTTAGTCGTGCCGTCAGCCGACGAAAAGTCGAGGGCTTTAGCCCCTGAGGGGATTGTGCCCTCAGCGGCTAAAGCCGCGGGCAAGGGTGCACCATGTTCGGCACGACTAAAGTCGTGCCCTTCCCGATTCCTTCCCCTATCATCGCCCGCGTTCTCCATCCAGGCTCGATATTGCTCGATCTGCCGAAAGATCCAAGGATTCGACGGCGCCATCCTGCCGATCATTACCGCGTCGCAGCGGGTTTGGGCGACGATGGCGCAGGCGTCCTCGGGCGAGCGGATGTCGCCATTGCCGATCACCGGAATCTTGACCGCCTGCTTGACCGAGGCGATCCATTCCCAGCGCGCGTTTCCGCTGTAGCCTTGCTCGCGCGTGCGGGCGTGGAGCGCAACCGCGCCCAAGCCGCAGCTCTCGGCCATGCGCGCCAGTTCGACACAGACGATTTCATCGTCGTTCCATCCGGCGCGGAATTTCACGGTAAAGGGAATCTTCACCGCCGTCCGGACCGCTTCGAAAATCTGCCGGATCAGCGGCAGATCACGCAGCAGGCCCGAGCCTCCGTTGCACTTCACGACTTTCTTAGCCGGGCAGCCAAGGTTCAGGTCGACAAGATCGAAGCCGAGGTCTTCCACCAGCCGCGCGGCATCGGCGAGCACGGTGGGACTGCTACCGAAGAGCTGCGCCGAGATGGGGTGCTCGTCTTCATAGAAGTGAAGGTAGCGTCCCTGAACGCGCTGGTCGCGCAGAACGCCGTCGGCGGAGGTGAACTCGGTCATGATCAGGCCGCATCCGCCCAGGTTCTTGATGAAGCGGCGAAAAACGGTGTCGGTAACGCCGGACATGGGGGCAAGCACGGTGGCGGGGGCGATCGCAACGTTGCCAATCTTCAGGCTCGCAGGGAACTCCCGTGTGGGGCGGACATTCTTGTCCGCCACCGTATCTAGGCCAGTGCTTTCGCGGGCAGGAATGCCCGCGCCACACGTGTTGTCCCAGAACTTCTGCACGGTCTGATTTTACGTTCCTTTCTCGGTCAAGCGATATGTTCCAAAAGTAAAGCCTCCCGCCACGGGAGGCTCTTCAGAACGCGCGTTTCTGCGAACTTACTGCTTCGCCGCTTCGGCTTTGGCGGCGTCGCTCTTGGCGTACTTGCGGCGGAAGCGTTCCACGCGCCCGGCGGTATCCATGAGCTTCTGCTTGCCGGTAAAGAAGGGATGGCAGGCGGCGCAGATTTCTACGCTGATGTCGCCCTTATGGGTGGAACGGGTGATAAACGCGTTGCCGCAAGCGCAATGCACACGAATCTCACTGTAGTGGGGATGGATAGCTGCTTTCATGTCAGTTCCTAAAATCCTCGGTTCAGCCATTAGATTCTACAGGAGTTAGAAAGGATTCAGCAACCCAGGTGCCAGGTGTTAGGTCTCAGGAGAACCACTCACTACCCGCTTTGGTTTTCCTAAGACCTAAGACCTGACACCTAAGACCTGAAACAGCAAAACGGCAGGGCCGACCCCCTGCCGTCTCGCTCGTATCCAAAATGTCTGGGGCCCCTTACTTACCTTTGTTGACTACCTTCTTGAGTTCGTTTCCGGGAGTGAATTTGGCGACTCTACGAGCAGCGATCTTGATGGTGGCACCCGTCTGCGGGTTTCGGCCATTGCGGGCCTTGCGCTGCGAGACGGAAAACGTGCCGAATCCAATCAAGGCTACCCGGTCCCCTTTTCGAAGGGCAGCGGTGACGCTGTCCACGGTGGTGTCGATCGCGGTCGTCGCCTGCGCTTTCGAAATATTGCAGGCTCCGGCGATCCGGTCAACCAGATCAGCTTTATTCATGCTCTCTCCTGAACACTAGTCGTTAGCGGTTCCCGCGCGTCGGCCGGGGGAGGAAAGCTCCAAGCGCGAGTACCAACGATGCCAAGTCTTCCTCTGTATGGCCCGATTGTCAAGGGAAAACGGGTGTCTGTTGCCGGTTTTGGCATCTTTTTGCCGGCCAGGTCCGGGTCCTACGGGAGAATGTGGGCAGTTCCGGCGCTTGCTCTCGATCCGCCTTCGCTGTCTTCCATCAGAGATTTTCTTCGCTTCTGCTCGTTTCTCCACAACGCGGAGCCAGTCTCCACAGGATGTGCACAGAGAGGACACGGTTTCGAGTTGCGGCCCAAGCGCTTTCAGGAGCAGAGTTGAACTGACACAATTATGAAAACAGCAGCCGAAGTTTGCCCGCTGTGCGCGGGCTCAGGATGGAAACCGGTCCCGGGAGCGCCGGGACACGAAGTCACGCGCTGCGATTGCCAGTTGCAGGCGCGGGGCGGCGCCATGATCGCGGCAGCGCGCATTCCCAAGAGATATGAACATTGCGAGCTGTCGAACTTTACGACGGACTTCCCGGGAGCCGATCGTTCGATTGCGCTCGCCCAGATCAGCGCGTCGCGCTTCGTGCAGGAGTTTGATCCGCGAAGCGGCGCTGGCCTCTTGTTGGTCGGCGGAATCGGGACGGGCAAGACCCATCTTGCGGTCGGCATTCTCAAGGAACTCATCACGACCCGAGGAAGCGCCTGCCTTTTCTACGACTATCGCGAGCTGCTCAAGCAGATTCAGAACTCCTACAACGATTCTGTCCAGGCAACCGAGCTTCAGGTGCTGCGGCCGGTGTTTGAGTCCGAAGTGCTATTGCTCGATGAGCTTGGTGCCGTGAAGCCGAGCGAGTGGGTGTGGGACACGGTCAGCCTGATCCTCAACACGCGGTATAACGACAATCGGACGACCATCATCACCACGAATTTCGCGGACGAGCCGGCTGCCGGTGCGACCCGGTCATCGTCGCTGTCGCCAGCGCGGGCGGCCGCTCGTGATGAAACCCTGGGCGACCGCATCGGCGAGCGCATGCGCTCCCGGCTGCATGAAATGTGCCGGGTCGTAAAGATGGATGGGCCGGACTTCCGCCAGAAGTTCAAGAGCGCCAGCTTCGGATAAAGTCAGAAGTGAGAAATCAAAATGCAGAAGTAAAATCCCTCGCCTGCACCGAAAGGTCAATCTACTTCTGCAATTTGACTTCTGACTTCTGACTTAAAATCCAATTGTGCTGACCGAACGCATCGAGTTCCGGCCGGAAGCTGACGCCGAGATCTTCTCCGCCGCCGCTGCTGCACCGGCCGTGTTTCTCTTGCGCGGCGCGGACGCAAACGCCGAGCCCTACGTCAGCAAGACTGCCAACCTGCGCCGGCGGCTGCACCGGCTGCTTTCGGCCCCTCAGGAGCAAACCAGGCGCCTCAACCTGCGCGACCGGGTTCGCTGGATCGAATACACGCTCACTGGCTCCGACTTCGAATCCGGGTTTGTGCTTTATCAAGCCGTGCGCGCCGCCTTTCCCAAGACCTACTCGAATCGCCTGCGGCTGCGGTTTGCTCCCCTGGTCAAACTGCATCTGGAAAACGAATTTCCCCGCGCGTCGATCACCACCCGGCTGGGCCCGATTTCCGGAAAGCTGACTGCCGGAAAGAACATCTACTACGGGCCGTTCGCGTCGCGGATGGCAGCGGAAAAGTTTATGAACGACGCGCTCGACTTCTTCAAGATGCGGCGCTGCGTGGAAGATCTCCAACCCGATCCGAAATTTCCCGGCTGCGTGTACTCCGAGATGAAGATGTGTTTGGCGCCCTGCTTTCGCGGCTGCACCGACGACGAGTACCGCGCTGAAGTGGTGCGAGTCGAAAATTTTCTAGACTCTCGGGGCGAATCGCTCAAGCGGCAGATGGCCGCGGAGCGCGATGACGCCTCGGCAAAAATGGAATTCGAGACCGCTGCCGCCCTTCATTCGCGGCTCGATAAGCTCGCTCCCGTGCTGCAGCAGTTGCCGGAATTCGTCCGGCGGGTTGACCAGTCGCATGCCGTAATCGTGCAGAAGTCCCGGCAGCCCGAGAGCGTCACATTGTTCCGCGTCGATGGTGGTGCGCTCGCGGGGCCGCTGGAATTTCCGATTTCCGATACCGAGCACGCCAAGTCACAATCGATGGAAGCCCGCATTCAGGCTGCGCTAACGGTATTCCCCGCCGCCAAGCCAGGCACCGCGATCGAGCGCATGGAGCACCTTGCGATCCTGAAGCGCTGGTGCTACCGCGGGACCCGGGCCGGTGAGATCTTCCTCGCCGATGCCAAAGGAGAGCTGCCCATGCGCCGCCTGGTGCGCGGAATCGGCCGGGTATACAAAGGCGAAGCGCCGGAGGTTCTTGCCGGATGACTTTTTCGCTGCCGAGACAATTCTCTTGTCTCGGCGGTGGAAAGCTCTATGCCGCGCGAACCGGTGTGCGAACTGGCCTCTTCCGGAACACCACCCGTATTTCTTCCCGCCAGTGCTCATCAATTCCCAGCACTTCCCAATCGATCTCCGGTGATAGATAACGCAGGATGGTGTCGGTGGTGGGATGCACGTGCAGAGCGGGGGCGACCAGCAGGAGCAGGGGCTTCTGCGGCGAAAGCTCGTGTCCGGGAAAATAACCGAATTGCGCAAACTCTCCGCGGTTTTGGTGCCACACGACGCGCGACCAGTAGTCCACGCCTTGCAGGGGAAGGTGAAGATCCTCGTCGGCTTTGAGTTCGATGACGGCGAGGCGGCCCTCGCGAGTTGTGGCCAGAATGTCGATCATGGCTCGATCGGCCGCGGCGAAGGCGGGCACCTGGGCATACACCGGCCCCGGCCGCAGCCGTCCGTCGAGCGCCGCAATGTTGCCCGCGATCAGCGATTCCAGCCAGCGCTCGGGATGCATTCGCCACAAGGCGTGGTTTTTCGGACCGTCTTTATGACGTACGGCCGCCGCCAGCCGCACAAGATCGGCAAAGTGGGTTTCATTCTCCGCGTCGAGAACGCGTTCTTCGGGCCCCACCCCGAAAGCGATTTCTTCGCTGCTCTGGAAGTTCCGCGGATCATGCGCAATCCGCGCCTGGGCGAATTCGAGCCCGTGTCGGCGGAATGAAATTAACGCCGGCGAGAGCACCACAACTTCTGTTTGCGGCAGAATTGCGCGAATGCGCGCGATCGATGCCGCAAAGCGGTCGCGGGCCAGCTTTTCATCAACCGAATGCACCAGCCGGGTTGCCAGATTGCCGCGATCGCCGGTATCCACCGGAACGAGGGCATCTTCCCGTTGGTCGAATTCGTACAAATACCATTTCGCTGCCGTCGGATGCAGATGCGCCATACGCTGCCGAGTCAGCGTAGCCATGCCCTGCGGCACAACCATCGCTAGGCCTTCGACCAGGCGCCGTTCTTGCTGTGCCAGCCGGCACGCCTCGAGCCAAAGGATTCCGACGGTCAGCGCGGCATCGACGGTCGATTGCGTTTCCTGGTCGTTCACTCCAACGATAGCTAGTGCGCGCTGTCCCTGGCGCAGCCAGCCGCGCAGGTAGGCTGGACCGAAGGAGTGTTCAATATCTGTGCTGGTAGTGAGCCGTCCCACAGTCCAGCCGGGGAAATTTCTCTCCAGCGCGCGGCGCAGGCGAGGCTCGTAGGCGGCGCGCGCCACCCGACGCACCGCTGGCGACCGCTGATCGCGATCGCGACAGAAGTCGAGCCGCGTCGGCCGATTCTGCCCCATGCGTTGCACCTGCAACCGCAGCGTGGTGGCCTTGACTTCCGCATCCAGCACCCGCCGCACGAAATTTCGCTCGCTCGACCACAGATGCAGCAGGCATTTGTTGTACTCGCCGGAAATCGAATACTTCGCGTCGGCCAGATCAAACGCTATCGCGCCGTCTTCCACCACCACCGCGGCGCGTGCGCCGTCGAGAAAGTCGGAGAGCATCTGGCTGAGCGAGTCTGGGGTCATGGTATGGGAATTATTCGCTCCGCTCGCTTTCACGTCAGTGATC
>Ga0074044_10003278_pt1 | contig 13842 bp, 9 predicted proteins | sample BogForMeECP23OM1_FD_94443 | JGI IMG/M metagenome (GOLD analysis project Ga0074044, IMG submission 94443) | Bog forest soil microbial communities from Calvert Island, British Columbia, Canada - Bog Forest MetaG ECP23OM1 | ecosystem: Environmental > Terrestrial > Soil > Wetlands ... | reverse complement strand
GAAGATGCCGCCCCAGACGGTCGCCGCGATCACGCCGGTGACCAGGTAGTCGTATTGTTCGATCACCGAGCCGACGATGCTCGCCAGCGCGACTTTATAGATCTGATTAACGGTCGGACCTTCGGCCACTTCAGTCATTGTTCTCTCCCCGTTCTACAAATTTCCACGAATTTCTGATCGGAGTGCCGGTCCGCGATCACGCATCAGCGGCCACAGCCGCACTGCGCGATTATGGCAAATTCCGATCGCTCCGGCCAGTATTCACAGTTGCATCCCCAGCAAACCGATTTCATTCCGGCGCGGATCACGATGCGGCGAACGCCTTCTTAAAGGCTTCGGGGATGGTGGCCGCCGCCGGCCGGCCGTTATTTGCACGCCCGAGCCAGACGCGCGCCTCGAACCCCTCGAAGATCGGCCTGTCTGCGCAAAATCCCTTGTACTCAGCACGAAGGCTGGTTTCGCCCCAATGCCGAATCTCTGCTTCGATCCTGAGAATCTCTTCGTGGGTCGCCGATGCGAGGAAGCGGGCATTGGCCTCGACGATCGGGATGCCGACAATGCCATATCCCTCGCGCATCGCCCGCACGCTCTGGCCGGCGTCGCGTAGCAGCGCCTGAAACGCGCTGTCCATCCAATAGAAATATTTTGGATAAAAGACGATACCTTGTTCGTCGCAGTCGCCCCATACGATCCGCACCTCGAGTTGAGAACCCATGCTTTTCATCCCCCGCCGGCAATCCGGCGTTCCCTTTTGACGGCGCAGCATCACCCAGGCTGCGCAATCCACGACATCCATATCATTCACCGGGCGGAAGCAGAATTTTTGTTCTCTCGCTCGAAAAGTCGGCCCCGATGGAATTTTGTACCAGCGGATGAGAGGTCGCTGCATTGAGGTGAGCCCATAAAACCGTTGCACGGCATGTCAGAGTGCGTTTTGGGTCAACCGGATTGAAGCCGGCAGTGATGAGTCCGGTCCTCCCGCGACTTGCCGACCTATCGCGGCGTCGCAACGAACCGACGTGAAGGGCCGGAAACGGACATCCGACTTGAGGACGCTAGGGCTCCTTGAACATCGCGCGTTCGCGGGCGAGGAACTCGGCCACCTCAGGCCCCTCATAGGGCAGGTCGACGGCCATGACCTCGCGAGCAGCGACGAACTGCCCGCCATAGGGCGCGCCGCAGTAGTGCGCCGGGCTTACCATGTCCCACAGGATGTATCCGTTCGCATCGACGCAGTCTGCATAAACCGACGCGGCGACAACTTCGCCTACGACCATCATGCGCCCGGCCCACTCCCGGGTCCATTCGACCCGGCACTCGAAATGACGCGGGCACTCGCGAATGCGAGGCGGCGCGACGTGGCTGGAAGGCATCGCGGTGAGGCCCGCCTTCTCGATTTCGCTCACGCCCGGCGCGAACGGCAGGCCGACGATGCGAACGGCCTCCAGGCTCTGCCGGTCGAAGCGGGGCAGATTGACGACAAATTCGCCGGTCGCCGTGACGTTGCGCGAATTGTCGCTTCCGACATTGGCGGTAAAGGCGATGTAGACCGGCTCATGGTGGACACGCGTGCAGGTTCCGTAGGACGCTGCGTTGGGACGGCCGAAACGGTCGACCGTTGTGATCATGGCAAGACAAGAACTGGGCGCGAACAGACGATCCCACCATTTGCGCGGTTGGTCCAATATCGTCGCTGTCATCTCAAGGTCTCCTGCGCCAGCCGGGCCGTGACGGTCCGTTTGCGCGTCGCCCGATCGCGCAGGTCGACGCCAACGGCTTCACCGATGCTTCGCAGTCCATCGCGTTCGATCAGACGGACCAGTCCCTGGTTGATCTGCTTGACCAGACCCGGGCCGCGATAGACCAGCGCGGTGTAAAGCTGCACGAGCGAGGCACCTAACCGGATCGTCTCATAGGCATCTTCGGCGCTGGCGATGCCGCCGACGCCGATGAGCGCGTGGCGCGAATGGTCGATACGTTGGTACCAGGCGGCGATCGCGGCATTCGTCGGCGCCCGCAGCGATGGCCCCGTGATCCCGCCACGCATCCGATCGAACGCGGCTGGCGGAGTGCGCAGCGTTGTGTACGGATGTCGGTTCGGGATATTGAGGATGAATCCCTTGACGAACGTGAAGGCATCGACCGCCGCCAGGATCGAATCGATGACGCGAGCATCCTCGGCATCGCCGTATGGCGTGATCTTCAGGAACACCGGCGGCAAATGCGCGTGACGGGAGCAGCACGCCAGCAATAGGCCGAGCATCTGCGGGTCGTCGAACAGGCCGTGGGCGCCCTGCGGCATGTTCGGGCAGCTTAAGTTGAGGACGAGATAGTCGGCGAGCGCGGCGAAATGGCCCATGGCGCGCGCTAACTCCTGCGCGACATGCTCCGCGCTTGCCACCGCGCCGGTGTTGGTCTCGACGAGATTGACGCCGAGCGGCACCGCGATCGAATGCCGATGCAACCGTTGCGCGACGGCGGCGGCGCCGTCGCTCGGGCAGCCGTAAAAGACGCGAAGTGCCTCGTCGATTTCCAGCCGCCACAGCCGAGGCCGTTGGCGATTGCCGACGGAGTACCGCTCCGAAACCGAGCCGATTTCAATAAAGCCGAAGCCGAGCCGCGACATCAGGCCGACCGCGCGCGCATTCTTGTCAAATCCGGCGGCAAGCCCGACCGGGCCAGGAAACGCGATGCCGGCGACCGTGGTGTGCAAGCGCGCGTCGTGCGCGCCGAAACAACGCTCTACCACATCGAGGAGACCCAAGCGCTCAATCGCCACGCCTAGAGAGATCGTGGCGTGATGACTCCATTCGGGATCGACCTGCAGCAGCAGGGGCTTGAGCCAACGATAAAGTCCCATGCGTGATTCTCTTGGCGGCATAGCAGGCAAGCGAACAGGCAGTGAGGCTGCGTTGCGCCCGCCAATCGCGCAGCCGAACTCAGGCCGCGAGCCGTGTCTCCTGCAGATCGATCACCGGCAGCTTGAGTTCCGTGAGCAGGCGATAGAGCGTATCAACCTCCGTTTGCTGCGGCTTCGGCATCGGCGCGCGCATGAACGGATTGGGGATGAGGCCGCGAAGCCAGGTCGCGGTCTTGTAGCGGATGTGCAGCCGTCCCATATCGGCGACGTAGTCGTGGAGCTGATGCAGGCCACCGTCCCAGATTGCGGTGGCGCGTTCGACGTCCTTGGCGTCCCAGGCGTCGAGATGGTCAAGCATCGGTTCGAGCGCGAAGTTCCAGAAGCCGCTCAAAGTGCCGTCGAACATCCCAGTCGCACGATACTCATGAAAGCGCGACGCCAACGCGCCCATAATCGCGACATGGCGGTCGAGTGAGCGAAGTCCATTGGCAATAATCTGGAAGCCGTCATACATGTAGGTCATCTTCCAGCCGACCACGTTGCTGACCTCGCGGCAGATGCGCATGGTGGCGCCGAGCGGAAGACCCGGATAGAACGGCGGCTTGGCGCCGCCGACCGGATGCGTGACGATCGGCAAATCGACGACACGATCCTGCGCCGTTATCTGATCGAGCCAAATCTCGGGATATTGGTCGGCGTCCCAGCACGACGTGACATCCTGGGCACCGCCAGGCGGCGTCACAAAGATGCCGTCGACCCCGAGCACCTTGGCGTCTTTCGCAGTTTCTACGGTCTCGTCCGTGGTGATCGCCCAAGTGCCGGCGATGATCGGCACCTTGCCGTGCGCCTCCTCCATGGCAATCTCGAGGACCCGGCGCTTCTCCTGCCGCGACAGGTAAAATATCTCGCCCGCCTCCGGGTTGATGCAGAAGCCGCCGTCGCGGACGAAACGGGGTTCATTGAGGAAATACCGCAGGAACCGCCGATACGCCGCCTCGTCGATCTTCAGCCTGCTATCGTACGGCAACAGAACCGCCACATAGCGATGATCTCCGATACCCTTCATCACATTCTCCATGACTTGAAGCTCCATAACTTGAAGCTCCATGGCTTGAAGCTCCATGACTTGAAGCTCCATGACTTGAAGCTCCATGGCTTGCAGGACGTGCAGCGCGGCGACTGCATCGTCATGATCGGAACTTCTCCCGCATTCAGCGCGCGATCTCCTCCAGAACCCGGTTCTTGGTCTCGATCGTGAAAAAGATCACGACGAGCGCGCCGATGATCGCAGTGGCACCGAAGAACAGGAATACGAACTGGACGCCCGCCTGGCCGAGAATGAAGCCGACGATCACCGGTCCGACTATCGAGGCGACGCGCATCCAGGAACTGGCAGTCCCACTGCCGAGCGCCCGCATCCGGGTCGGATAGATTTCCGGCAAGTACACGTAGATGGCCGCCAGCAGGATCGAGATGAAGAACAGAGCGATAGAAGCCAACAGAACGACCGTCTCTAGCGGCGCGAGTGCGTTGCGGCTGATCCACCACAGCGCCAACAGCGGCAGCCCGGCGCCAAGGAACGAGATGGTGTAGCAGGGCCGCCGCCCAAAGCGGTCGATCAAGAGCGCGCCCGAGAGCGAGCCAAACAGGCCGACGAAATAGCTAACGAAACTGTATTGCAAGTTTTGGCTGATCGGCAGGTGATAGATGTTGCGATAGATCGTCGGCAGCCAGGCGAGCAGGCCATAGCCGACAATCGAGGTGGCAAATGCCATCACCCAGGCGGTCAAGGTACGGCCCAGGTAGTCGCTCCCGAACAGGTCCGTCCAGTGGGCGTCGTGCTTGACGATGGTCGGAATGTTGCTTGGTAGCGGCGCCAGCGACACGGCGCCGGCCTTGACCACGGCGTCTTCGATGCGGCTGAGCGTTTGGTCGGCTTCGCGGATTTGCCCATGCGCCGCGAGCCACCGCGGCGATTCGGGAACCAGGCGGCGCAGCCACAACGCCAGCAGCGCAGGCAGCGCGCCGATGATGAACATCCATTGCCAACCGAGATGCGGCACCACCCAGATAGCGGCAAGTGCAGTGACCATTATGCCGAATGCAAAAACCGCCTGGAACAGCACAATGAGGCGTCCGCGCAGCTCCGCCCGAGTAAATTCGTTCATGTAGGTCGCGGCGATCGGCACCTCGGCGCCAAGACCGAGCCCCTGCACGAAGCGGAGCCAGAACAGCGACTCATAGCTCCATGCAAAGGCGCAGGCGAAGCTAAACAGCGCAATGATGGCGATGGTCCAGCGCAGGACTTGCAGTCGGCCATAGCGCTCGGCGATCCAGCTGAAGCCCACTGCGCCAATGAGTTGACCGACATAGCCGATCGAGATCAGCGCGCCGATCTGACCGGGATCGATGCGCCACAGCGGGATGAGCACGGGCAGGACGAACGCGATGGTCAGCGCATCGAAGGCATCAAAAAAGCCGGCCATGCCGACGATGAGCATGATCCGGCGATACCAAGAGGTCAGCGGCAGCCGTTCGATGCGAGCCGCAACCGCTTCTTCGGTGAGCGGCCCCGATTCAATCGTCCACGCGGACATGTGGTCTCCCCTCGCCTTGATTTTCTTGAGCGCACCTGCCGCGTCGCTCTTCGGCTTAGCCAAATGAGCCATGACGATGCGCACCACAGCGTCAGACGCCTTGATCTGGATCAATGATCGTTACGCTTTGGACCGCCCACCACAACGCCGATGTCGCTTAAGGGTCGTTTATTTCCAGCGGGCGCCAGAGATTTCCGCTTTAGGCTCGACGCCGTATCGCCGCGTCGCAACGAACCGTCGCTTCGGGCCGGAAGCGAAATTTTAATTCCAGAATATTTGATCTGGCGCAATGTTTTCAATTCGACTCCTGATAAGCTCAAATCCGCTCATGGAATGCCTGAGCCGCGTGGCCCTCGCCGAACGTCTTCAATACGCTGCGACAGGGGCCACTCGCTCGGTGTGATAGCCGGGCGCTGACCGCGGAGGTCGATAAGCTGGGGCGCGGTGATCAAGAACAACAATATCGTGGTCGAATAGCAGCGGGCCGATCCGCTCGTGAACCGGACAGAGCCGCGCCTTATCCCCAAACAATGGAACTGCTGACGCTGTTCGGCAGCTTCTCGCTGAAGCGGCCGTGTCGTGCGTTCTCCATCAAGTGCGCAAACTGTGCATGACTCATGTGGACCAGCGTCTCGTGATCGCCGGCCTCCATATAGATTTCCGGCGGCACCTCGATGCTGTCGTCGACGACGAGAGGCAGCGCATAACAGCCAAGCGGCGGAACTGCGCCACGCGCGCAATCCGGGAACAGCGGATCGATTTCGGCTTCCGTCGCCATTTCAACATCATTGCCGAGCTGGTTGCGCAAATCCGAAATGCGAAGGTGATGCGACGCCGGCAGGATGGCGAGCATGTAGCCGGCATCGCGCCGCAGCACGATGGCCTTGGCCAAACAATCCCCCGAAATCCGACAGGCTTCGGCGGTGCGCGCGGACGATAGAGTAGGGTCATGCGGGATCACATCGTATTGGATGTTTTCCGCAGTCAAGTAGCGCTGGAGTGTGGGAGCTATGGACATAATGGGCCTCCGGTGCATGCAAGCCACGCATCCGTGCAGACCCCGATGCCGGCCTCACAGAATGCGCGGCTGAGTGGAGTTGGACGGCAAAATAGTACGTTTATTCGCCGGTTGCAATGCGGCGGGCGGCGGTCGATGTGGTGATGCCACGCCAGTGCGCGCGATCAAGGTGCACAGCTCGGCCGAGGTGCTGAGCCCGCAGGACGTCTAGTGCATTCGGCACATGCCCGTCTGCAAAACCGACGCGGCTGGCCAACGGCGGATATCACTGCGTCAAATCTGCTTAGCGATCAAACACCACGACACCACGCAGGTTCTTTCCGGCATCGAGGTCGGCATAACCGCAATTTATTTCGTCGAGGTGATAAGTTCGCGTGATCAGTTCGCGCAGCTTCAACGCGCCGTTGCGATACAGTGCAAGAAGCTCGGGGATTTGCAGCCGCGGGCTGGCAAAACCGTAAACCGCGCCCATGATTGCCTTCTGGGTCACGAAGAGCTCGAGCGGCGGGATCCTGATCTCGGTCACCGAATCAGGCGTGAGCGCGGTCACAACCACGTTGCCGCCCTTGGTCGTGGCACGGAAGGCCGGGAGCAGCGTCGCCGGCGGATCGATGCAGACGAAGGCGTGATTGACTCCGATCCCATCGGTCAGCTCCAGCACCGCACGCGTTAGCCCTTCGCCCTGGGCGTTGACTCCGTGGGTTGCGCCGAACTGTCTTGCCCAATCGAGCTTTGCCGGCACGATATCGGCGGCAATGATTTTCGCGGCGCCGCACAGCTGCGCGCCCTGAACCACGTTCATGCCATCTCCGCCGCAGCCCACGACGAGTACGCTTTCACCCGGCTTGACCCGTGCCCGATAGCGAGCGGCGCCGACGCCCGCCGGCACGCCACAGGCAACGAGGCTGGCGAGATCGAGCGGGATGTCGCTGTCGATCACGACAACCGAGGCCTGATCAACGACCGTGCGTTCGGCAAAGCCGCCGATCATGCAGAAGGCACCGACGGCAACACCCTGCCGGTCATGGCGGCGGTAAGTGCCGTCGAGCTGTGGTCCCTGGGTGATGCGCGGACCTTCGGCGCAGAGATGATGCAAACCCTGCCGACACCACCGGCAAATTCCACAGGCAGGAATAAAAGTGAGTACGACGTGGTCGCCGCGCTTAATTTCGCCGACCGCGGCACCAATGTCTTCGACCACGCCGGCAGCCTCGTGGCCGAGCACCATGGGCCGCATCGCTACGCGCCGCTCGCCGCGCATCACGTGATAGTCAGTGCGGCACAGGCCTACGGCGGCGATGCGCACCAAGACCTCGGTGGGTCCCGGAGGATCGAGCGTGATGGGCTCGATCGACATCGGTGCGCCGACGTTGCGAAATACGGCAGCAAGGCAATCCATAAGCCTACAGTACACTTACACCCGCTCACCCGGCCAGGGACCAGCATGGATTTACGCTGGTTCCGCCCGGGCAACCCGGCACAGCAGCGCCCGCAGCTGATAGGTTCCCATGGCCGGATCGTAGGGCGGCTGGTTGTCGGTGAGCAGGTTCACATTCGACCGCCACACGCCGTACTCCGGCGCCGGTTCCTCGGGAAACCACCAGCCGTGCTCGGCAGCGATCACCCGCGGATCGATCCCGGTGGTCAGGCGCGCACGCTGCCGGATGCGGCCGCGCTTGGTCTCGATCCACATCCAATCGCCCTTGGCGATGCCATAGCGTGCCGCCGTCGCGGGATGGATGTCGGCGCTCGGATGGCGATAGGCCTTGCGCAGATTCTCGATCTGCCGGTGCTCCGAGTTGAAGAAATTCGGAATGCGAGCACCGGTCGTGAGCACCAGCGGATAATCCTCGGCAACTTCCGGGCGGCTGATCGGGCTTTCCGGCGGTTCTTCGTAATAGGGCAGGGGTGCGTAGCCCATCGCCTGGAAACGCGTCGAGTAGAGCTCGATCTTGCCGGTCGGCGTCTTGAAGCCGCCGTCCTCATATTTGCGATATTTGAAGGGAACCGTGACCGAGCCCTTTTCCTTCAGCTCCGCAAAGGTCATGGCGAGGCCGCCGCGCGCGAGCTGCGCATTCAGCACCTCCTCGACGGACTCGGTGCCGACCGGAAGCTTCATCCGCCGCGCCAGCGCAACGAAGATTTCTTCATCCGCCATGCACTCGCCGATGCGCACCGCTCGCTGATTTGCCAGCACAACGTTGGCGGCGACGGTCGGCAGTCCGGCGACCTGGTCGATCTCGGGCCACGACGCCGCCGGCAGGACGATGTCGGCGAGTTCCGCCGTCGGCGTCATGAACAGGTCGGCGCAGACCATGAAGTCGAGCTTCATCAGCGACTCGTAGACCAGCGCGGAATTGGCGTAGGTCGTCAGCGTGTTGTTGCCGAAGACCAGAAATGCCTTCACCGGATAGGGTATGCCTTCGCGCATCGCCTGCAGCAGGGTTGGAATATGCGCGGCCGGCAGATCGGCGCCTTCGCCGCCGAGCAGCTTGAAACGATCCGCGCCGAGCCGCTTGGCGTTGGCTTGCGGTGTGAGATTTTCGATCAGACTGGGGAATCGGCCGAGGCCGTGCATGCCGAACACCCAGCCGCCGGGGACGTCGACGTTGCCGGTCAGCGCCGGCAGCATGGAGATGGCGCGAATGGTCTGGATGCATTTCGGCGTGTGCTCGATCGCGCAGCCCCAATCCAGCATGGCCGGCTTGGTGCGCGCGAACAGGCGCGCCGCCGCCCGGATGTTCTCGGCGGCAACCCAGGTGATCGGTGCCGCCCATTCCGGCGTGAAGGCGCGCACGTGCTCGCGCAGCGCATCGAAGCCGTGGGTCCACCGCTCGACGAACGGCGCATCGTAGAGTTGCTCGCCGATGATGACGTTGAGGAAGGCGAGCGCCAGCGCATCGTCGGTTCCCGGACGCAGCTGCAGCCACACCTCGGCGCGGCGCGCGAGCTCGGTCTCGCGCGGATCGACGACGATGATTTTAGGGTTGCTATCGAGCGCCTCGCGCACGTTGAAGCGGGTCTCGCCGTCGGGGCCGGAATTGAGCGGATTGTGGCCCCAGAACAGCATGCAGGCGGGCGGCGTTGCGCCGGTGAAATCGGAGACGGGAAAGTCGCCAAAGGTCAGAATGCAGGTGTTGACGCGCGGATGAAAGCATTGCGCAAAGCCCGGCTCGCACCAGTTCGGCGTGCCGAGCGCATGACCAAACCGCGATACCCAGCGGATGTGATGGCGGCCGGTGCCGGTGCCGAGCGCGATGGCTTCGGGCCCAAATTCCTGGCGGATCGCGAGCAGACGCTCGGCAATCTCGTCGAGCGCTTCGTCCCAGGAGATGCGCGCCCACCGGCCCGAAGCGCGCGGACCGACGCGACGTCGCGGATATTGCAGGCGATCCGGATGATTGACGAGGTCGACGGTGACCGTTCCGATCGGACACAGCCGGCCGTGGTTGAGCGGCGATTGCGGATCGCCCTCGACCTTGACGAGGACACCATCGCGCACATGCAGCAACGTGCCGCAACCGCCGTGGCAAGAGCGGCAAACACTCTTAAAGGTTACTGTGGGCTGGCTGGTGCCGGCATCTTTCGCCGGATTTTGCTGGAGCGTCATCGATCGTGCCTCGCCACCAGGGCGCCGGAAACGGCGCCGAACTCGCAAAACTATACCCGGTTTGCGATCCCCCAGTTATACAGAATCCCCATTGCATGATAGTTTTTTACCATCACCCGTGTTCATGCACCCGTCTTCATGGTGGCCGGATGAAGCTCAGTCAGCTTCGGAATTTTATCGCGGCGGTCGAGGCCAGCACTGTCCGTCAGGCGGCCAGGAACCTCAATCTATCGCAATCCTCGGTCAGCAAGAGCATCCAGCAATTGGAGGACGAACTCGGCGCTGAAATATTACATCGCGGCGCGCACGGGGTCGCTCCGACCGCGGCGGGCAAGGCCCTGCTGGCCCACGCCAAGGTCATCGAAGCGGAGCTGCGCCACGCGCGCAACGATGTGCAAACGGTCCATGGCGCTCAGGTCGGCGAAATCCGCATGAGCGCCTCGCCGACGGTTGCCATTGGGTTGCTGCCGCGCGCGGTCGTCGCTTTCCAGCGCGCGCGCCCGCGGGTGAGCTTTCGCATTTGGGAAGGCGTCTACCCGGATATTCTGCCCGCGATCCGCACCGGCGATCTCGACTTCGCGATTTGTCTCGTGCCCACCCGGCCGCGCGACGAGACGCTGAGCTTCATGAACCTGGTCAAGGATCGGTTGGCGCCCGCGGTTCGCGCCGACCATCCCTTGGTCGGCGCGCACGGGCTTCAGCTTGCGGACTTGCTCGACCTCGATTGGATCATCTACCGCCGCAGCCATACCGGTCTCGACGTTTTCGAGCAGACCTTCGCCTCCAACCACCTCGCGCTGCCGAAGAGCACGATCGAATGCACCTCCTTCGCCTGCGCGCTCGCACTCGTGGAGAATGGCGACTACGTCACGCTGGTGCCCTCGCAGATCTTTTTCGGCGGCCGCACGCCGCCCTCGATTGCGCTTTTGCCGCTCGACTCGCCGATGCAACCCTGGCAGGTCGCAATCATCTCGCGCGCCAAGCACGAATTGTCCGCGGTCTGCCTCGCCTTTCTCGCCGAAATTCAGCGCATGGCGGCCGGGATCGCTGTTCCCAAGGGCAGCGCCCGGCGCGCCGGGCGACCGCGGCGCTAGTGCGCCGTCGCCGAGCGATCGCTAAAATCTATCAATGTTCCGGCAATTTGCATCGATTTATGATCATGCCCCGTGTACAATCTCGCACCCGAGACGATGCGGTGAAGCGCACAGCGGGGCGCTCCGCTTGTGCGCATATCGATTGCGATGAGGGCAGGCATGACGATTTCGCGATTGAAATTCTCCATCATCCTTTTTGCTTTGCCCCTTGTGCTCAAGTTCACGGCGCGCAGGCACCCGGCGTTTGCCGCACGGCTCCGGGAGCGCAACTTGGTTGCGCAGATCAAGACCCGCGACGAGGGGATCGCACGCTGGATTGCAATTCGCGACGGCAAGATCAGCGCCGGCCGGGGTATGCACGCCAATCCGGACGTCACGCTGTCGTTCAAAAACGCCGCGATCGGCGCCTCGCTGCTGACACCGCCGATCAACTGGCTCAACCAGATCAACGCGCAGAAGGACTTCACGCTTGGGGTCGACGGGCCGGAGGATCTCACAAACTGGTTCGCACAAACCTTGATGATGATGCAGACCGCCGGCTGGAAACTCGGCATCCGCATGCCCGACGGCACGATGCGCTATTGCAACATGGCGAATGGCGGCCCGCTTTTCGTCTACGTCAAGGACGGCAAGATCATCCGTACCACGCCGATCGATTTCGACGAAACCGATACGCAGCCGTGGACGATTCATGCGCGCGGAATGAATTTCACGCCGCCGCGCAAGACGACGCTCGCCCCGCACGGTCAGAACAGCCGGTCGATGATTTATTCGCCCGACCGCTTGCTCCATCCGATGAAGCGCGTCGATTTCGATGCGAAGGGCGAGCGCAACGTCGAGAACCGGGGCAAGTCGGGCTACGTGCGGATTAGCTGGGACGAGGCGCTCGACATCGTTGCCAGCGAGATCAAACGTGTGCGGCACGATCATGGCACGGGCGCCATGACCGTTTCGCACGGCTCGCATCATACCTGGGGCCACATCGGCTATTACCTCAGCGCGTTATACCGCTTCGCCAATGCCGTCGGCCACACGCCCGTGCACCATAATCCCGACAGCTGGGAAGGCTGGTACTGGGGCGCCGCGCACCACTGGGGCTACACGATGCGTGTCGGCCAGTGTGAAACTTACGGCACCGTCGAGGATCTGCTGCAGAATTGCGAGATGGTCGTGTTCTGGGCCGCCGATCCCGATACCACCAGCGGCTCCTATGGCGCGCAGGAAGGCACGGTGCGCCGGCAGTGGCTGAAAAAGCTCGGCGTCAAGGTCGTGCACATCGATCCCTATTACAACTCGTCCGCCCAATTTCTACCGGGCAAATGGATTTGCCCGAAGCCGACGACCTCGCCGGCGCTCGCCTTGGCGATTGCTTACGTTTGGATCAAGGAAGGACTCTACGACAAAGAATACGTCGCCGCGCATACGGTCGGCTTCGACAGCTGGAAGGCCTACGTCATGGGCGAGCGCGACGGCGTGCCCAAGTCGCCCGAATGGCAGGAGAAGGCGACCGGCGTCCCAGCCAAGGACGTGCGCGCGCTGGCGCGCGAATGGGCGGCCAAACGCACCTATCTCGGCTGCGGCGGCTGGGGCAACGGCCACGGCGGCGCCTGCCGCAATCAGACCGGCATCCAATGGGCGCGCACCATGGTGTGCCTGATCGCGATGCAGGGACTGGGCAAGCCCGGCATCAACATGGGCCATCTGCAATGGGGCGCCCCGGTCGATCTCAACTTCTATTTCCCGGGCTACGCCGACGGCGGCATGTCAGGCGATATTGAGAAGACGGCGATGGCGGTCGAGCTGTTTCAGCGCATGCCGCAGCTGCCGACGGTGAACACGCCGCAGCAGAGGATTCCGCGCCTCGTCCTGCCCGAGGCGATTCTCGAAGGCAAAGCCGACGGCGGCTACCCGTGGAACGGCAAATCGATCGAGGCGCAGTTCGCCAAGTTCAGCTATCCGGCCGCTGGTCACGCGCCGGTGCGGATGATGTTCAAGTACGGTGGTTCGCTGATCCCGACCATGAACAACACCAACCGCCACGTCAGGATGTTCCAGTCGCCGAACCTCGAATTCATCGTCAGCCAGGCGATCTGGTTCGAGGGCGACACCAAATTTGCCGACGTCATCCTACCCGCCTGCACCAATTTCGAGCGGGTGGACATCAGCGAATGGGCTGGGCTCGGCGGTTACGGCCATCACGGCCCGCAGCAGCTCAACCATCGCGTCATCATCTTCCAGGCGCCGGCCATCGAGCCGCTCGGGGAGTCCAAATCCGACTTCTGGATCTTCAACGAGATCTGTAAGCGGCTCGGGCTCGCCAACTACTTCTCCGAAGGCGTGAACGAGATCGATTGGGTCAAGCGCCTCTTCGATGCGTCCGACCTGCCCAAGCTGACGTCGTGGAAGAAGTTCATTCGCCGCGGCTATTTCGTGGTGCCGTCGGAGAAGGAGCATCTGCGCACGCCGGTCGCGTTCCGCTGGTTCTGGGAAGGCCGCAAGAAGGACGTTCCAGAGCCGCACCCGCTGCCGTCCGACTACTCGGTGGAGTTCCTCAAAGGCCTGCAGACCCAATCGGGCAAGCTCGAGTTCGAGTGCAATAGCCTCAAGCGTTTGAACGATCCCGAGCGGCCGCCGGTCGTCGAATACGTGCCGTCGTGGGAGGG
>Ga0074044_10003277_pt1 | contig 13844 bp, 8 predicted proteins | sample BogForMeECP23OM1_FD_94443 | JGI IMG/M metagenome (GOLD analysis project Ga0074044, IMG submission 94443) | Bog forest soil microbial communities from Calvert Island, British Columbia, Canada - Bog Forest MetaG ECP23OM1 | ecosystem: Environmental > Terrestrial > Soil > Wetlands ... | reverse complement strand
CTGCCCGGTCGGCGCGCTCTGGATCGCGAAGCCGCGCTCGCGCGCGCGCGTCTCGAGATTTCCGAACAGTTCCTGCGCGCGCTTGTTGTACTTGTCGCGCAGCGCCGCGCGCTCCTGATCGAAATCCTCGCGCCGAAACGCCTTCGGCAACTGCTCGAGCACAAAGCCGACCAGCTCCGTCATCCGCGCGCGAAGCTCAACACCCTGGCCCGGCTGCAGGTAGATGGCGACCGGAGATTCGGGATTTCGAAAATTGTTTACGTACACCCAATCGCCGGGCGTCGGCATCGTCGCGGCCTTTTCGCTGAGCAGGCGCAGGACCGATTCGCGCTCATGCCGCGAGCGCAGGCCGCTTACGAAGACGTTGTATCCGGCCGCGTCGATTCCGATCGCGAGCCGTATCGCGTCAAGCGCACGGCTCTGCCCGAACAGCTCGAGGTCGCCATCGCTGGACGCGGCGCGCTCCAGTGAAACTGCATCGAGCGGCACCGGTCCCTTGAGTTCGGCAGCGTCAAGCTCCGCCGGCGGCGGTACGTGAATCAGCGCGGCGCCGGCGTCGGTAGCGATGAGGTCGCCCTTGTCAGCCATATTGGTAGCGGCATTCGCGGCGCGCGATCACGAATCCTTGAGCGCGATTCGCCGGCCTTTCTTTTTCGGCAGAGTGATGACCAGCGTGCCTTCGGACCACTTCGCGGTCGAGGCTTCGCCGTCGATCGAGTCGGAGAACGCAAATGAACTCTCGAGCATCCCGCCGAGTTTGTCCGGCACGCGAACCGCCAGCCGCTGGCCCGAAACTTCGGCCTGGATCTTCGCGGGATCGACGCCGACCGCCGCGACCCGCACCTCGTAATGATCGCGACGGTCGACAACCTGCGCGCGTTCGAATTCAACGGCGGGCGTTCCGCATTTCCATCGGTCGATCAACATTTCGTCGAAGAACTCGTCGAAAGCGCGCTCGAAGTCTGCAATCCCGAATCCGCGGCTGGTAGCCATAGAGTTTTAGTTTCCCACGATTTTGGGCAAATTGTAATGCAGCGTTAGCGCGTCGATCGAGTCCGCGCGCAGCATCGCGTAGTGATCAAATTAGATCACTACCCAGCCACATCCGTCCCTTGCCACGATTGGCGTCGAGGCGTTATGGTTCTGTTGTGCCAACCTTTTCAAAAATTGTCGCCGCGACCGATTTCTCCGAAGACTCGAACCTGGCGCTTACCTTCGTTCAGGAGCTCGCGCTCAAGTTCTCGGCCGAGGTCGTGCTGGTGCATGTCGATCAACCGCTTGCGCCGGTAATGATGACACCGGAACTGGGCCCGGCGATGGACGTCGGCGCGATGGGCCGGATTGCCGAAGAGCAGCGGATGCTGGCGCAGAAGGAGCTCGACAAGATTGCCGGCAAGCTGCGCGAGGGCGGCCTCAAGGTCAAGGTCCAGCTCAAGGTTGGTTCTCCGTTCTTGGAGATTCTGCACACGGCCCAGAGCGAGAACGCCGATTTGATCGTGCTCGGCACCCACGGACGCACTGGATTGGCGCACGTCCTGATGGGCAGCGTGGCTGAACGCGTCGTCCAAAGGGCGTCCTGCCCGGTGCTGACGATTCGTCATCCCGATCGCAAGTTCAAGCCCCTGCCCGACAAGTAGCCCTTAAGCGCTTTACCTGATGACCCGGCACCGGGAAGGCCGTCAAGCCGCGTCGCGCGGCGGTGCCGATTCTCTTAACAGACCCGAAGTCCGAAACCCGTGAGGTGTTTTCGGTATCTGAACTCCGCATCCTCTCCTCACCCCGGGTGCGGGGCTCGCGCCTGCAAACCTGCGTGAGGTTTCAGAAATGAAAAGCGCCAACCCTCGACGCCGTCCTCCCGGGCTTTTCCGCCATTTCTGCTTCGCTACCGCCCGGTGAACTTCGCCGCGCGCTTCTCCAAAAATGCCTTCAAGCCCTCCTTGAAATCTTCCGAACGCGTCATCATCTCCATCGAGGCGTCGTCGTCGCGCACGCCCGTGGCGAGATCGGTGAACAGATGCTGGTAGATCATCTTCTTCGCCTGCGCGACTCCGAGCGGCGAGCATTTGTTGGCGATCCCCGATGCGATCTCGCGCGCCGTCGCCATCAGCTTGTCCTGCGGCACGACGCGACTGACCAAGCCCATCTCGAGCGCTTCGTTCGCATCGATCAGCCTGCCCGTAAGCGCCAACTCCATCGCCCGCGCCAGGCCCACGATTCGCGGCAGCATCCAGCTGCTGCCGTGTTCGATCGAAAGCCCGCGCTGCGTGAAGATCAATCCCATCCGCGCGCTCTCCGACGCGATCCTGATGTCCTGGTAGAGACAGCTGGTGAAGCCCAGGCCCACGCACGCGCCGTTAATCGCGCCAATCACCGGAGTGTTGAGCGCCATCGGCCACGAGTACGACGTCCGGTAATCGGCGCGCTGCGCACCCAGCCATTCATCATGCACCTCGCCGCCGCGCGGCGACGCAGTTCCGGCGGCGATATTCGACAGCTGGCCCATGTCGGCCCCCGCGCTGTACGCGCGTCCGGCGCCGGTGACGATTATCGCGCCGACCGCCGGATCGCGCTCGGCATCCAGCATTGCGGTGCGCATCTCCGCGCCCATCTTAGGCGTCCACGCGTTCATCTTCTCGGGCCGGTTCATCGTTACCGTGGCCACGCGATCCTTCTTGTCGTAGATGATTTCGGCGAAGTCCATTTTTTCCTCCGGTTCCCGATCCGACGGCAACTTTAATCCATCGGCGATATTCAAAGTACCTGGCCCGGCGATCAAAGCACTTCGCAATCGCTAAATCTAACGGTCTGCGATTCCGTTAGACCGTACTTTCATCTGTCGGCGATGGCTGTTAGTAAAGCCCTGATGTTGCTGCGACGCCGGATTCAACTTTGCGCCGATTATTCGCTTGCGACGGCTATCTCGCTCGCGCTCGCGATCGCGCTGTTCGTTGCGCCGCCGTCCTATGCTGCCGCCGCGCCTTCCGATACCTCCGCGGTCGGCGTCCATGGAATGGTCGTGTCGGAAAGCGAAGACGCCGCGCGCGCAGGCGTCCAGATACTCAAACACGGCGGCAACGCCGTCGATTCTGCCGTGGCTACCGCGTTGGCGGTGGGCGTCACCAACCCTGCCGCGTGCGGGATTGGCGGCGGCGGCTTCATGCTGATCTACATCGCGAAGACCCATGCTTTCTACGCACTCGATTATCGCGAAACCGCGCCGCTTCAAGCCCGTCCCGACATGTACCTTCGCGACGGCAAGCCCAACGAGGAATTGGCGCGCGATGGGGTCCTGGCGGTCGCGGTGCCGGGTGAGATCGCGGGCATCGACGCCGCGCTCAGGCGCTTCGGCACCATGAAGTTTCAGCAAATCGCGGCGCCCGCGGAGAAACTCGCCGACGGCGGTTTCACCGCGAGTCCGCATCTGGCCCGCGAGATCGCACAGCTCGCCCCGAAGCTCAAAAACGATCCCGGACTGAGCCAGGTTTTCCTGAAGCCCGACGGCTCCGCGCTCAAGGCCGGCGACATGATCGTCGAAAAGAACCTCGCCGTGACGCTCAGACGCCTCGGTGACGATCCGGTCGCGAATTTCTATCACGGCGAAGTAGCAACCGCGCTGGTCGCGTTCATGAAGGCGCACGGCGGACTGATCGGCGCCGCCGACCTCGCCAACTATCGTCCCATCTGGCGCGACCCGATTCGCCGCCGCTACGAGGGATATGAAGTCTACGCGATGGGGCCGCCGTCGTCGGGCGGCGTGGTCCTCGAGATGCTCGGCGCGCTCGACTCAGGGCATCTCGCCGGCCTCGGCATCGACTCGCCACCGTACCTGGCGCGTCTGATCGAAGTGATGCGTCAAGGTTTTATCGATCGGGAGCAATACGCCGACCCATCTTTCGTAAGCGTCCAGATCGAGCGGCTGCTGACCGATAGCCATATTCTGGAATTGCGCGAGCGTGCTCTGCACAGAAAGTCACTGCCGTCACCGCCACCAGCGGCTGCGCACGATCATGGCACATCGAATCTGCTCGTCGCCGACAAGGACGGCAACGTCGTTGCGCTGACCACCACCATCAACACCGTGTTCGGCGCCAAGATGAGCGTGCCGACGCTCGGCCTACTCCTCAACGATGAGATGGACGATTTCGCCGTCGCGCCCGGCGTGCCCAACGCGTATCGCCTCGAAGGCGAGCGCGCCAATGAGGTAAGGCCGGGCAAACGCCCGCTCTCGTCGATGACGCCGATAATCGTCACCAGGAACGGTCTGCCCGTCATGACCACGGGCGGTTCCGGCGGTCCAACCATCGTCAGCGGCGTGTTGCAGGTCGTGCTCAATATCCTTGCGTTCCATCTTGACCCCGCCAGCGCAGTCGCGGAGCCGCGAATCCATGAGCAGGCCGCACCCGATGTCGTGATCGTGGAAGAAGCGATGCCCGCGGCGACCCGCAGCGCGCTCGAGCAGATGGGCTACAAACTCAGGCTGGTGCCGGCGCTAGGAGCGGTCGGTGCGATCACTATCGCGCCGGCAAATTTGCGGGGCGCGTCCGATCCGCGCAAGGGCGGCGGCGCGCTCGGCTATTAGGCAGCGTCGCGGCACGTTAGACTCAACCCTCGTGTCCGGGATCGCTCGCAACGATAACTCTTCGGCGGCATTCGCCGCAGCGTCGTCGCCGCGATGGCTAGCGGCGCCGATCGCATACGACGCCGGTGCAATCGTCGCGCTCTCGCTGGCGGTCTGCATGTTTCACCTCGGTTCATTCGGTCTGTGGGAGCCCGACGAGGCGCGCTACGCGGAGATTGCGCGCGAGATGCTGCAAAGCGGCAATCTGCTCGTGCCGCATCTCAACTACGTTGCCTATGTCGAAAAACCGCCGCTGCTCTACTGGCTGACGACGCTCTCTTTCTGGATCTTCGGAGTCTCGGAGTTTGCCGCGCGGCTCCCCGTCGCACTGTCCGCAATCGCCGGAATACTCGCGACCTACCTCTTTGCGCTTCGCGCGTTCGGGCGCCGCCACGCGATCCTTGCCGCCGCGATCCTCGCCACGACTCCGCTGTACGCGTTGATCGCCCAAGTGCTCACGACCGATATGCTGCTCACGACGCTAGTGACAATCGCGACCTTTGCGCTTTATCTGCACTGGCAAGAAGGCGGCCGATGGTGCTGGATCGCCTACATCGCGATGGGTTTGGCCGTGATGACCAAGGGCCCCGTGGGTGCGGCGATCCCAATTCTCTCGATGCTGCTTTGGTTGACATATAGCCGCGAACTGGGCGGCGCGATCGCGAAATTCCGTGCGATACCTGGTCTTTTGCTCACGCTTCTGATCGCGGCGCCGTGGTTTTTCGCGATGACCGTACGCGAGCCGGGCTTCTTCGACTTCTACTTCGTCGGCGAGCATCTCAGACGCGTGTTCGAACCCGACTACAGCCATAGCGAAGCGTTCTACTTCTACCTTCCGGTGCTCGCCGTCGGACTGCTTCCATGGTCATTGCTCGTACCGTTCCTCACCTGGCGCGAGCCCCCGCGTAACCCGGCGCGAAGCTTCTGCATTGTCGCGGCGGGCCTCACCGTGGCCGCTTTCTCGTGCGCGAGTGCGAAGCTGATCCCGTACATCCTGCCGGCCGTGCCTCCGCTGGCCGTGCTGATCGCCGACGGACTGGTGTCATGCGCATGGCCGACCGCAGACTCAACCGCCGCGATTCGGGCGCCGGACTCCCGGATACTCATCGAGAGCGGCCCGATGCTGGCGCTGTTGGGCGCGGGCGTGATCGTCGCGGCGATCGCGGCGGCGCAATTTCGCACTCCTTACGTGATGGCGGCGCGGCCGGCGATGTACGCGATCGGCGCGATCCTGGTGGCCGGCGGCGCAGTCACGACGTTGATGTTCGTTGCGCGCCGCAATCCCGCGGGACTCGGGGCGATCATCGTCACGCTCGCGGTCGCGTTGATTGCGGGCGGATGGGCCCGGCTGGAGACCGAGCCGATGCGTTCGTACGCCGGACTCAGCCGCGCGATCGCCGGGACGGCGCCCGACGCGGCCATCATCTGTTACCATCGCTACGTTCAGTCGCTGCCCTTCTACAATCGCCGCCGCGTCGTCCTGCTCGGCGGGCGCACGGAACTCGACTTCGGCGCGCGCCTGGACCCGGACGCGGGCGAGTGGTTCCTGAATAGTGACGAGCAGATGTTTCGGCGGTGGGAGCAGCCGGGCCGCATCGTGATCGTGCTCGACGCCGGCGATCTAGCGCGAATGAAGGAGCGCTTGGGCGACTTCGGCGTGATCGCAAGCGAAGGGAAGAAGCGTGCAATTATCCGACGTGAACGAATCTCGCGCCGTGAACCAACCATCATCAACTGAGCAGGCCGCATCGACGCCCGCGGTTGCCTCTGCCGCCCGCCCGGCGCATCCGTATCGCGCGTTTGCGATGCGGGCGGGGTTGGGAGTGGCGGTGGTTGCCGTTTTGTTGTGGCATTACGACGCGCGGCCGATTTTTCGAATCCTCGGCCGTGAGCGTCCGGCCTGCTTTGCCGCCGCCGTCGCACTCTACCTCGCAGGTCAGGCGATGTGTGCGTATCGATGGCAAAACCTGGCCGCGATTGCGAAAGTGCACGGCCGCTATCGCGAGTTTGTCGCCTACATATTCGTCGGCATGTTCACGAATCTGTTCGTGCCGGGATTGCTCGGCGGCGATGCGGCGCGATCGGTCTATCTCGGACGGCGGCATGGCAGGATGGGTGAGGCGATCGCGTCGGTCGTAGCGGATCGCGGCGTGGGATTGATCAGCTTGTTCTGGCTGGCGGCGATCGCGGCGATGTTCCTGAACTTCGCGCCGCTCCCGTCGTCAGTCATCACGCCGACAATCGTGGTCGGTGCGATCGCGCTGGCGGGATTTCTCGCATCACCGCTGGTCGCGCGCCTGATTCATCTGATGCCGCGATCTGTCCGTCGCGCGGGCGGCCTGGTCGCGCCGTATCTGCATAATCCTGCGGCGCTTATGCCGGCGATCGCATTGTCGATCGTGCTGCAAATCGGGCTGGCGGTATGCCAGTACATTCTGGCGATGGGACTTGGCCTGGCAGTGCCGCTCTCGCTGTTTATCCTTTGCGTTCCGATTGCGAACGTGTTTGCGAGCTTGCCGCTGACGTTGAATGGGTTGGGGATTCGCGAATCGGCCTACCTGGTGCTGTTCGGGATGGCCGGAATGCGAAAAGAGGATGCGATCGCGCTAGGGCTGTTGTGGTTTGCGGCCACGATGGTGGGCGGGTTGACCGGCGCGATCGCATTCGTGACGACGCCGGCGCCGGTTGCGGGCGGTGGGGTGGCTGAAAGCCTAGAAGGGAAATCACTTGATTTAATGTGAAACCCACCGTGGGTTTCACACTTCCTTGGGCAGGGGCCAGCCCCTGCGCCTGAGTGAGGAAGAAGAGAAGATGCGGGCTTCGCCCTGTTAGAAGGGGGTAACGAGCAATGGGGTGCATGATTGTGGTTCTGTGGCTGATGCGAAGGAGCGCGTGCGAGTGCATTTCGCGGCTCGCGATATTCTCCGTCACACTTGCGCTGGCCGTTGGAGTTTGGGCGTGTTCGAGCACTCCTCCCATGGACGGCGCTATCCATGCGACGCAGGGTAGTCGGCCAGGAGCTCCCCTCATCCTGATGTCGCCGACGCCGCAGCCGACGCCCGCGCAGTGACAGGGAGAGGCAAAGAAAAAGATCCGGGGTCCCTCGGCTGCGCGGACTCCGCTCGGGATGACACAAGAAAAGAACGCGCGGGTCGGCATGGCCGCTGGCGCGCCGAATTCCTTGCCATCTTTCCGGTTGACGCCACGGAGCCGCTTTGATTTCGTCCACGCATGGCCGAGTACGACGAAAGCATTTAAGGAGAGCGAATCGCCGATGGCACATCCTCGCATGTATGACGATTCGAATCCCGCGATAAAACGGCTGCGTGGGATCTGTCTCGCCCTACCCGAGGCATTCGAAAAAGAGGCATGGGGCGAGTGTACGTTTCGCGTAACCGGCGGCAGCATGTTCGCCATGACCGACAACAATCACCATAACAGCGGCCACGTCGCGGTGTGGGTCAAGGCGCTCGCGATGGTTCAGGAAATCCTGGTCGGCTCGGATCCGAAGCGGTTCTTCGTTCCGCCATACATGGGCAAGAAAGGATGGGTAGGGGTACGCCTCGACCACCAGGTCAAGTGGGACGAGCTGTCGGCGATCCTGAAGGACGGATACCTGATGTCGGCGCCAAACAAGTCTCGGGCTGGGACTCCGGCCGGACTCGGCGCAGTGGCGGCTCCGACCGGCCCCACTCCAAAACGAACCTCCAAGCCGGCGCGACGAAGGAAGACGCCCGGCCGCGTCCGCCATGAAATCTGAGTGTGCGAGGCAGAGAGGGCTCGTGCGATTGCGTGTGGCAGTGGCACGTCCCGTGAAATCCGCACCCTCACCCGACGCTCGAAGACGAGCATCGGCCTCTCCCTGTCAGGGAGAGGCGGGCGGACGAATCGCTATGCTGGCGGGCGATCGGACCTGACGCCGGGGAGCGAGGTCCTGGATAGGAACGGCTTGGTGTAGAAGAGATAGCTCACCCATCCGGCAACGCATCCGGCGAGCGCGATCCAGAACGGCGCAAGCGCTGCGAGCCATAGCAGGTTCATCGACGCGGCGCGCGCATACTTGAAGAACGTGATGCAGGCCCTGGTTGCGCGCGGCCACTTATCCTGCAACCCGGCGATCAGGCGCGGCCATCCGACAGAGGCGACCAGCCCCGCCAAGATTATCGCAACGATCACCTTGCCGAGCGGGAATGTGCTGGTGACGAGCCAATAGGTGAAGCGGTTCAGCGGCCGAATCCATTGCGTGATGTAATTGAGCGGCACGAGCCACCATGGCGCCTGCGGAACGGGCGTCTCGAGGTAGGCTACGATCTGGCCGGCGCCGCCGCGAATCAGCGCTTGCAGCGAAACCGGAACTCCGAGCGTCAGCGTGATCAGCGCGGCCAATATCGCGAGGGTAAAGATCCAGGATGGGATCGACCACAGAGGCAGCGAGCGGAAGAATCGATTCGCGCCAACGGCCAGGACACGTTCGGCCCACGACTTTTCGCTATCGGTCGTCGGGACCGGCATCGGGAATTTCAGCGGGGAACTCCAATAAGGACTATTGGCGTAGGCGCGGTCCGTGAAATAGGAACGGAGAAACTTTGCGGCGCGCTCGTAGCCGCTGTTCACCAGCGCGGCGATCTCGACGTCGCCGAAGGCGTCCAGGTCAGTGCGCAGGCGGGCTACCGCTTCGCGGCTGAGGCAGAGCGACGGTTCCCATGCAGGCTCCGGATCGGGCGAATCGATCCGGAAGAAGCCGAGTTGGGTCAGCTTATAGAACTCTTTCAACTGATCTATCGCCGGAACTCCGCCCGGGGCGGATGTGAGCGCATCGGAGACCTGCCATCGCTGGCGCAGCGCAGTATGCTGCTGGTTGGCCACGTCGTCCATCAGCACGTTTGCGATCCGCCCGAGCATCCCGGCCCATCCGTCCGAAACCCGTTGCTGGATGTCGAACATGCCGCCGGTGTCGCTCGCGACGATGTGAGTGCATCCCTCCTCGAGCAGCGTCGAGATCCCGACGTTGTCGAACACGCCGCCGTCCGTCAGCCCCAGGCGCGTCACGCGGAGATCGTCATACAGCCCAAGAAAGACCATCGGCGGGAAGACCGGCGGAAAGTTGGCGGAGGCCGCCACCGCCTCGGCAAGTGACAGGCTATCCCAGTCAGTTTTGATCCGCGGCGACATGGCCTCGGCGCTGCGCAGGTAGTAAAGCTCGATCACGAAATCCAGCAACTCGTCCAAAAGGCCGGGAACGTTGTTGAGCGCGTCGGTGAAGCTATTGACCAGGGCTTCATCGATTTCCGACATCACCTGCCAGAAGCGTTGGAGATGATCTTCGCGGCTGAGCCCGCCGCTGACCGGCGGCACCATCGTGAGGCCAACCCGAATGTACCAAGCTGGAAGCTTGGCCTGGCGCAGCAGCCCGAAGGACGTAGTGGGCAGGCATCCAGGAAAATCATTCTGGCCGAAGACCAGGCCCCAGGCCGGCTTCGCCACGTCCCATGAGCCGGTGCTGAGCGCGAGAGCAAGCGCGACGGTTCGCCGCTTGAACGAATCCCCGTCAATCGTAACCGGATCGCCGCCCGAGCCGAGCGCATCGTTGAGCTGCTGCGTGCTGAATTCCTGGAGTAGGCGCTTGCGCGGTTCGAGTATGGAAATCTCGTCGTAGCGGAAATAGCCCAGGCGTGGATCGCCGATCTCGGTGGACGAAAAGCGGAACGGCGCGCCAGAGTTGAGCGATGTCGCGTTCAAGATCAGATTGGTCACTACCGAAGCGCCATTGGCCGCGGCCGTGGCGTTGTAGGCGTCGATACCCTGGGTTATCAGCTTCCCGCCTGGGCGGACGCGCATCTCCCGAAGCGGTATCCTCCCCGGCCGCCACAGCCGCTGCCATCCTCGCTGCTTCCAGAGCTGCGCGGCAGGTTCGCGATACACGTAGCGCTCATAGATTCGCGACATTCGCATCCCAAGGCTGTGCTGGGTCATCATCATGCGCAGGATGCCCAGTGGATTCATGATCAGCCGCGTGCGCAAGTCCTTGCGCATCGCGTCGGCGAAGATGTAGTGCAACCGCTTGATGATCGCCACGTAATCGTCGCGGCTGAGCGATGCCTTGGCGTCGATCTGTTGCTTCAGCAGCAGCGCGTACAGCGCGCCGATTATCGACCCGCCCGAGACCGTTGAGAGCGTTTCGACGTAGCGAAGCAGATCCAGCTCCGCCATCCGCCACAACACCCCGATGTGAAACAGCGATGCCCTGAATCCGCCGCCCGCCAGCGCGAGGCCCAGCTTGTTCCGATCAGCAGCGCGAGGCTGCGGAATGTAGAGACTCAGCGCCATCGGACATCCAAAGCGCCCATCTATCACGGCTTCACGCGTGCGCCAAATGCGGGGTCATGCAAGCGGGCTTCGGATCCCGTAACCTCACGCAGGTTTGCCGGGGGCCAGCCCCGCACCTGAGTAAGAAGAATCCCGGAGCCGGGGTTCCATGGCTGCGCGGACTTCGTTCGGGGGTCTAGCCGTGCTACGGCGAGTGAGAAGGTGTCAGGTATTGTTTTGCTACGCCGAGTTCACGGCGTATTATGCCTGAGATGCCCTTTACTTCTGAAACCGCGCGCAAGGCGCGAGCCCGCTCTCACGGGCTGGGGGCGGACGCCGAATTAAATCATCAGAAGTCCGTTCCATGAATCGCCCCACTCGTGTGTTCTTGTGGTGCGCGATGCTCCTGGCAGCGATCGCAGGTTACCAGCAGATTGTGGGGGCGGTATCGCAACCGCGTGTTCTGATCACACAGAAGATCGACGAGACCCGGCTGGTCACGCTCGCGAGCAATACGCGGCCCGAGGCGACGGCGGCCAACGATCGCGGCGCGGTTGCTGACGACGTTGCGCTGGAACACATGCTGCTCCAGTTGCGACGCGCTCCCGAGCAGGAGCAAGCACTCGAAAAATACCTCGACGAACTCGAGGACCCCAAATCGCCGAACTACCATCACTGGTTGACGGCGCAGGAGTTCGGACAGCGATACGGACTGGCCGACCAGGACCTCGCGCAGAACACGGGCTGGCTCAAATCGCACGGCTTCAGCGTCAATGCGGTGTATCCCAATCGTGTCGTGATCGATTTTTCCGGCACGGCTGGCGAGGTGCGCGAGGCCTTCCACACCGAGATTCACCATCTCGAGGTGAACGGCGCGGCGCATATCGCCAATATGAGCGACCCGCGGATTCCGGCGGCGCTGGCGCCGGCGGTTGTCGGGGTCGTGTCGCTGAACGACTTCAGGCCGCATCCGATGAACAAGGCGCGCCCACAATTTACGGTTGGCGGCGGTTACTATCTTGTCGTACCTGCGGACCTGGCCACGATCTACAACTTGAATCCGCTGTTTGCGGCGGGTTATTCGGGCCAGGGCCAGACGATCGTGGTGGTCGAAGACAGCGACGCTTACAATACCAACGCGGCCGGAACCGACAACACGGATTGGGATACGTTCCGCTCGACGTTCGGCCTTGCCAGCGCCTATCCCAGCGGCTCTTTCACGCAGGTCCATCCAGCACCCGGCGGCAGCGAGACCTCTACCTCCTGCAATGGCGGCAGTTGCAACTGCACCGATCCCGGCGTCAATGGCGACGACGGCGAGGCGGCCATCGACGTGCAATGGGCGAGCGCCGCCGCTCCCAGCGCCGCGATCGAGCTGGCCTCGTGCGCCGACACCGCCACCGATTTCGGCGGCTTCATCGCGCTGGAGAACCTGCTCAACGCCCCAGGAACGCCACCGGCGATCGTGAGCATCAGCTATGGCGAGTCCGAGTCGGAGCTCGGCGCGACGACAAACGCGTCCATCAATTCGTTGTATCAGCAGGCGGCGGCCGCGGGCGTGTCGGTGTTCGTGTCGGCGGGCGACGAGGGCGCGGCCAGTTCCGACGCCAACGCGGGCAATGCGACCCACGGCATCGCAGTCAGCGGATTCACCTCGACGCCGTATGACGTGTCGGTGGGCGGCACCGATTTCGGCGATACCTACGCGGGCACGAACAGCACTTACTGGAGCGGCGCGAACGGGACGACTGATGGCTCGGCGCTCTCCTACGTTCCGGAAATCCCCTGGAACGACTCATGCGCGAGCGAGCTAATCGCCGACTACCTTTTTATCAACGCCGGTATCGGTGACGGTCTCACTTATGGCTCGAGCGGCTTGTGCAACAGCTCGATCGGCTCGAATTTCCTGACCACCACCGCGGGCAGCGGTGGGCCGAGCGGCTGCGCCAGTGGCAAGGCGTCAAGCGGTGGCGTCGTCAGCGGAAGCTGTAAGGGATATTCCAAGCCTGGCTGGCAATCGGTGCTCGGCAACCCGAGCGATGGCGTACGCGATATTCCCGACGTGTCGTTGTTCGCCGCCAACGGAACCTGGGGCCACTACTATGTGGTTTGCTTTTCAGACACCGCTAACGGCGGAGTTTCCTGCGCGGGCACGCCCGATACGTGGGCGGGATACGGCGGGACGTCGGTCTCCTCGCCGATCATGGCCGCGATTCAGGCGCTCGCGAACCAGAGGAGCGGGCAGCGCCAAGGCAACCCGAATCCCACTTACTATGCGCTCGCCAATACCGAGTACGGCACGACCGGCAGCGCCTCATGCAACTCCACGCTCGGCAACGTCGTGGCGGGCTCGTGCATTTTTTACGACGTGACCGAGGGCGACATGGACGTGAACTGCACGGGCTCGAACAATTGTTACACGCCGTCGGGCACGTATGGCGTGCTGTCCACTTCCAACTCGGCGTATCAGCCCGCGTACGGAACGCACACCGGATGGGATTTCGCGACCGGCATCGGAACCGTCAACGCGTTCAATCTGGTGATGTCATTCACCGCGGCAAGCCCCACGCCGACGGCAACCGCGAGCCCCACCGCGACTGCGACTGCCACGCGAACTGCGACTCCCACTCGGACGGCCACGGCCACTGCGACTAGCACGCGAACCGCGACTCCCACTCGGACGGCCACGGCGACTGCGACTGCCACTGCAACGGCGACTGCTACTGCGACTAGCACGCCAACTGAAACCGCCACCGCGACTGCCACGACTACGCCGACCGCAACGGCTACTGCGACCAGCACTGCGACAGCCACCGCGACTGCCACTCCGACCGCAACACCGACAGCAACAGCCACGGCGACTGCGACTGCTACTCAGACCCCCACGGCCACGACTACGCCAACAGCAACGGCTACCGCG
>Ga0074044_10003276_pt1 | contig 13845 bp, 12 predicted proteins | sample BogForMeECP23OM1_FD_94443 | JGI IMG/M metagenome (GOLD analysis project Ga0074044, IMG submission 94443) | Bog forest soil microbial communities from Calvert Island, British Columbia, Canada - Bog Forest MetaG ECP23OM1 | ecosystem: Environmental > Terrestrial > Soil > Wetlands ... | reverse complement strand
GCAGAATGACTCGCCGTATAAGCTGGCTCCCTCGGCCGGATCCGGCGGCTTCTCATTCTTGTTGGCTGAATTGCTCACTGCCGCCGTGTCTCCAGCGATCGGTGTGCTGTTGGCGATTAGGAAAGCCGAAATATCGCGCGCGTCGGGATCGCTCAACTTGAAATTCGGCATCGTCGCCGTGACCGCGTAGGCCTGCGGATCCTTCAGCCACGCATAAATCCACTCTCGGGTGGTCTTATCGGCCACGTGCTCAAGCGAGGGTGGATCATCCGTCGGCTGGATCGCGCCGCCGTCCGGCAGTTTGATGGTGTGGCAGTGGACGCAGCCATAGCGCGTCAGCAGATTTCGCCCTAGATTGAGTTGCGGTGTCCCCGTCAGAGGCGCGCGATGGCATTGCCCGCAGGACGATTGGACGTACCGTGACGGCAAGATCGGCTGCTCCCAGGCCAGCGTGCTGCGATGCGCTTCCTCGACCGTGGTCGCAGGGCCTTGCCCACGGTGACACATCACGCAGCCGAACTGGTCAAGCGTGTGCGGGATTACTGGATGCAGGCGGAACGGCTGTGTGTTGACATCGGCAAGGCCCGCTTCTTTCAATCCGACGTGGCAACTGGTGCAGCGATCCACCACCCCGAGTTGCGGCAGCCAGATCTGCTGGATTCCATCGTGGTCGTGGAAGCGGCGCTCGAGCGTGACTGCATCTCCGCGGCCCCGAATCAGCGAAAGATATTTGTTCTGATAATGACGCCATTCACTGAAGTGGTTCTTGGCCGGCGCAATGGCCAGCGAAATCAATAACATCAGGCTGACCACGCCAAAAGCGCTCACCGGATGGCCGAACAACGTCTGCCATAGCGTAGATAGCGTGTTCTTCGTTGATTGTAATGATGATTGCAAGCTAGCTCCCCCAGGGCAACACCCAAGACCAACCTGGGCCGCGGAAGAATGTGCCAACCGCCGTGAGCACAATCAGTTCGAACAGGAACCAGGTCATGATCCAGTAGGAAAGTGGCCTGCCGGCGAGATAGCGCCGGAAAGCCGAAGTGGACTCCGGAGAACTCTCGACCGCCAGTATCATGAACCCGGCGACGATGAGCGTCGGCACCAGCGCCACGTAAACATCAAATGCCAACAAGAACACGGTGAGAGCCGCCGTACCCAGGTAGAAGATAAGCACTCGGCGCTTGCGATCCTTCAGGAATAAGCCCTCGGCCTCGATGTTGATGTTGAAATAAGGAATCACAATCAGCGCAATCACCACTAGAGTCGGAACCAGAACCCCCGCGACCACCGGGGGAAAGTAGTGCAGCATCTCCTGCAATCCAAGAAAGTACCAGGGCGCCTTGGCGGGGTTGGGCGTATGCGAGGGATCGGCAATGCCCTCGAGCGGTGCATTGAAGAAGAGAGCTATGCCTACCAACGCGATCGCCAGCACCTCGATGGCGACCACGGCGCGGAACAGGACTTCGGGGTAGGTTTGCACCTGCTCTTCGTCCGTGACCTTAACTTGCGCCGAGGTCCGCCGGGTGACGAAGACAACTCGGGTCGGCGATTTGCGGGCATTCGAGTCCATGCCGGCGATGAAGTCTTTGGGATCGGTCATTGCTATTTGACCCCCTGTGCAGCGGCGGGAAGCGCATTCGCCGCAACCGTTTTTGACTCGCTCTGGTGCGCATAAAGGCCGCCATCTTTACGAATGCGCCAGAAGTGTACGGCAACAAAGAGGATCGCAACCAGGGGCAGAATCATGCAATGCAGTACGTAAAAGCGCAGCAAAGCATTGGCGTTCACCATATTGCCGCCGAGCATCAGGAAATGAACCTTGTTGCCCATCACCGGCACCGCGGAAGCAATGTTTGAACCCACCGTGATCGCCCAAAAAGCCAGCTGATCCCAGGGCAGCAGATAGCCGGTGTAGCTGAGAAAAAGAGTAATCAGAAGCAGGATTACTCCAATGACCCAGTTAAACTCGCGCGGCGCGCGGTAAGCGCCGCGGTAGAACACTTTGAACATGTGCGCGAACACCAGGAACACCATGGCATGCGCGGACCAGCGGTGCAGGTTGCGCAGGAACAAGCCGGAGGAAACCACGAACTGCAAGTCCTTCGTGTCCGCGTAGGCCTGCGGCACCGAGGGATGGTAATAAAACATCAGGGGAATGCCAGTGGCTACTAATATGAGAAACGTTCCGAAGGTCAGGGTGCCCAGATACCAAGTGGCGCTGAAGCTCAGCAATCGGGTCCGCACCTTGGTCGAAAAAAGGTGCAGGAATACGTTCTGCTGCACCGCGAGTGCGCGATGCAGCGTGCTGGACCCGGTCCCGCTGCGGAACACCGATCGCCACACCCGCGTGCCGCGTAATTCTTCGAAATAGTTCGTGATTGTCTTCGCCACGTTTACACCGTCAGGAACTTCATCGGACTAATTTGTCTGGAACGGTCTACCATAAGATCTCCCTCATCGCTAAGCAAGACTTGCAGCCAGGGCAGCGGTCTGGGGGCCGGACCTTCGATCTTCTCGCCGGGAATCTTGTTGGCTTCGAAAACATAAAATTTGCTCCCGTGACAAGGACAAGCGATGATCCCCAACTCGGGTTTCCACGCGGTCATGCAACCGAGGTGGGTACAAACCGCACTCAGCGAGAAAAAGCCCTCTTGCGCACGGATCAGATAGATTCCGGAGTTCACGTCCAGCGTCACCGAATCGACCGCGTAATTCTCCGGCTTGCCCGCGTTGACGATGGGAGAGGGTTCGAACAGAACATTTGGCGAGAGAAACTGGTAGGAGAACGCCGCCGTACCGGCAGTCGCGATACTTAACGATCCCAGTCCCAGCTTCACGAAAAAAGCGCGCCGGTCGAACTCTTTGCTGGTTTCTGCGCCACGTTCCGCTGGCGTGATTTTTTTCTCTTCGGGCATTTCGTTACCTCGGGCCTCCAGCCGCAGCGGGTGATTTGGGTCTGAGTGGTCCATCGATGGCTTCAATCGAAATCAATCCTGTCGCCTCGGCGGAAGCCAGGTTGTATGACTCCATGGTGATCGTGCCGACGGGACAGCGCGCGGCACAGAGCCCGCAGCGAATACACCGCGTCTCGTCTTTCAGCATGGCGGAGCCGGTCACGATGCCGAGTTCATCGGCCGCCACTTCGTCGAACTCCACACCGAACAATTCCTGGTGCTCGCGAATTTGCTGTACCGTCTCAGGCTCGAACTGGATGCGACCGAGTGAAACCAGCGACAGGCAGTTTTCCGGACACACATCCACGCAACCACCGCACAGAATGCACATGCTTCCATCTTCTGGAACCCCCTCGAAGACGGTGTTGACCCAGCAGTGCAGGCAGCGCTGCGCCTCTTCCATCGCGGACTGAGCGTCGTAGCCGACCTCGACTTCGGTCACTCCGGTACGGCGCTCGAGCGGCAGCATGGGAATCGCGGGGCGCTCCAGGTCCAACAACTCCAGCGGCATGCTGTGGCGCTTAAAGACCTCGACTTCAACAATCGGTTCGGGATGCTTGCGTCCACGCAGGAACTCATCGATACCGACCGCGGCGCGCTTGCCGTCCGCGACGCTGTCGATGATCAGACGCGGGCCAAAAACGCAGTCGCCTCCGGCAAAGATTCCGCTGGCCGAGGTCATCAGGGTTTGTGGGTTCACCGCAATCAGCCCACGCGGAGACTTTTCCACGCCATCTTCCGGTTTAAGAAAGTCCAGATTCGGCGCCTGGCCGACGGCCATAATAATGGTGTCGCATTCCAGTTGCGTTTCACTCCCCTCGTAGAACGCAGGATTGAAGCGTTTGTTCTGATCGAAAACCCATTTCGTCTTCAGCGTTTCCAGCGCAACAACCTTCCCGCCTTTGCCGATCATGCGCTTGGGGCCCAGGCCGGGATGCATGATAATGCCTTCCGTTTCCGCCTCTTCGATCTCTTCCAGCGCCGCCGGCATTTCTTCACGCTTTTCCAGGCAGACGAGATGCACTTCCTGCGCGCCCAGGCGAAGCGCAGAGAGAGAAACGTCCACCATTTCTTTTGTGGCCACGGCGCTCACACTCTCGAGCGATGGTTCCAGGTCTTCGACTCCAGCGACATGCTGGCGCACCACTTCGCGAGCCGCCGAACGCGCCACGTCCATGGCTACGTTCCCGCCGCCAATCACGATGACCTTTTTGCCGATGGTGAACTTGTAGCCGAGATTGACGTTGAGCAGAAAATCGATGCCCTTGTAAACCCCATCCAGATCAACGCCCGGGATGGTGAGATCGCGGCTGCGATGCGCACCCACCGCTACCAGCACCGCATCGAAGCCCTGGTGGCGCAGGTCGGAAACGGTGAAGTCGCGCCCGGCGGCTTGATTGAGCTTAAGAGTGATGTCGCCCGTCGCCAGAATTTCGCGTACCTGCGCTTCCACCACATCACGAGGCAAACGGTATTCGGGAATGCCAAGGTAAAGCATTCCTCCAGCGACAGGAGCGGCTTCAAAGATGGTGACCGAATAGCCCATGAGAGCCAAGTCATGAGCCGCCGATAATCCTACCGGCCCACCACCGACCACGGCGACTTTAAATGGCAGCCGGTTCTGGCCGCGTCCGGCATTAATGTCGACAGGCCGCTTCGATTCAGGACCGTGCCGCTCGGTCAGAAAACGCTTGAGAGCCCGGATTGCGATGGGTCGATCGATATCGCCGCGACGACAGGCAGTTTCACAGGGATGAGCACAAACCCGGCCGCAGATGCTGGCCAGCGGGTTGGGATCGCGAGCAAACTTGTAAGCTTCCTCAAACCGGCCCTCCGCAATAAGCGCCACGTACCGGCCCGCGTTGGTATGGGCCGGGCAAGCCATCATGCAGGGGAAGTTGGTGTTCAACCAATCCCGGTCGACTTTCTTGTCTTTGAACCGTTTCAGCACGACGGCAATCCCCCAGTAGGTAAGTGGAGAGCCGGGCGTTCCCGCCCGGCAGGACCCTTCGACTTCGCTCAGGGCAGGCTCGCGAAAACGCCCGTCGCTCATTTTCACTATTTGCTCAGCGTGAAGTCCGCTTTACCGCCGCCCGCCACCGTCACCGGCTTGGACTGGTTCTTGGCGCCTTCATGCCACACAGTTACGGTGTAGCTGCCGTCGGGAACGTCTTTGATCTTGTAGTTGCCGCTGTCGTCGGTTTCGACAAAATAAGGAGTTGGGCTGACAACGATATATCCCTCCATTTCCGGATGTACATTGCAGAGCAGCGGCACGACCCCCACCTTATCGAAGGTAAAGGGACGCTTTTCACCTTTGGGCCAAGTCCCCAGATTTTTTCCTGCTTTCTTGTCGCCAGAGACAGCAGTCCAGAAGACGTTGTGTTGTACGTTATCGCTGTTCAGGAACTCGACCGTTGTGCCCTGTTGCACGGCCATGATGTGTGGCGCAAAGACTAGTCCCTTCTGATCCATGACCGGGTGCTCTTTGGGAGCGGGAAAGGTTTTGCCCGCAATCGCATCGACGTAAACCACCGAGTGACCCTTCATGCCAGTAACTTTTCCCTCGATATCACCGGCCCACGCTGCGCTGCACAACCCGGCTATCAGTACCGCCAATATCAATCCGTTGCGTCTCATTGCGTTTTTCTCCTTTGGATTCGTAGTTGGTAATTGCCCAGGTGCGTGTCAGAACAGGAATTTCGCATCCAGATAAATCGTATTGTTGCCGCTCGCGTTGCGACCCGCGCTATCATAGTTGGTTGAGCCCCCGTTGAAGCGCGTATATCCGGTATATTGGGCGGCGAGCTGTAGATTCTGCCACGGCCAATACGAGACGTTTGCGATATATCCGGCGCTTCTCGGGTCGCCATTGGCATTGCCGGTCACCGCACCCGGCGGATACAGCAATGCATCGGCCGTGCCCTCGGTAATGAACCAACCAAATGTTCCCGTGTAGCGATTGCCGAGATGGTATTCGATGTTGGGCATAAAAGTGTTTAAATGGTGCCCACCCGGCGATGCCAACGGACCCGTGGGGGGTGGGACGCTGGCGCTGGATGCCAAATTGGAATTTTCTCGGATGTACGTGCCTCGCAGCGATAACACGTCCTTCCGGAATAATGTCCGATCATATTGCGTGTCGAAGGCCCAATCCGTGTAGGAATCATAGACGTTACTTACCCCATCATTGATCATGTTGTTGGTGCTCTTCATGTGCATTCCATACGTGCCGATCTCAAATTGCGTCGTCCCGGTCGATTCCTGCCAAGCGACGCGCCAGTAGGGCGCAACCCCCACGATGTTGTATCCAAACCCAGCCCCTGGATTCGGCTGAGGACCGCCCACGTGCTCCGAACGATAAATCGCTACGTCCAGATAAAGGTGACTGTTCCACATCGCATAGCCACCAATTCCTGCGACGTCCTGCGCCAAAGCACCATTAATGATGGGAGTGGCGTTGGGAGTAGGCGCAACATCACTGGCGACCCACGGCAAACCCCATGCTGGCGTACTATTCCACAGGTCCTCCAGCGTGGGATTGTTATTGAGGTCCACGCCGTAGACCAGTTCCTTGCCACTCAGCTTCGTCTTATTCGCGTAGCGGATATCCGTATTATCCATGCTGAAATGATCGCCTTGGGATTCGTAAGTCACTTGAAGAAAGCTGCCGACATTGCTCGTCCACGCTCCGGCAAGGAAGAGCGAAATATCCTGAGGAAATTCAAAATTGCCATTCTGGGTCGTCGGAATTGCTGACTTGGTTGCGGTAAACGAGGTCTCAAGCATTACCGAAAGGGGCAGCGAAGCGAGAAGATCAAGCGCTGCATTCTTCTTCTTGCCTTCCGATGTCACGGTCTTGGTCTGATCCCCTCGATCCACGTAACCGAGCAGCTTGAACCTTCGCCCGGCAGGGTTGAGTTCGGGAGGCGTGTAGTGGCAGCCACTGCACGCCAAGCCCGTCTGCCGCGCATAGCTTGGGACCGCCAACGCGCTGGGCGGATCCAATGCAGCAAAGAACAGCAGGATGAACGTGATTACAAAACCATAAGGCAGGAATACCCGACGCCTCGTACCCATAGGATCGCCTCCTTGGCGGTCAAAGTTTTGAGTCATCATGTTGCAATCATTAAGGCCTGAGAGATGTGGGACAGTATCGGGGACGGAACTCACACTTCGCAGCGGCGCCAGTCACAAGTCCATGTGATTGCAGTCACATTTTCGAAGGCGCCACGGTTTTCAAGACCGCATAATCCCGTCAGCGGCTCGGGGGGGATGCTGGGTCTGGCTCGGGTGGAGAAGGGGATGCGGCCGACCATGGCCCGTCTCACGGTGGCACGAAAGATTGCCGCGATCACCTTAACGATGTGGAAGAAAGGAGTGGGTTTCGATCCCCAACAGTTGCATCGGCAAGCAGCTTGAGCATCTCCGGTGAAGAAGGCTTTCCGTCTCTGGGATTCTCTCCGGTGGTGGTCGGTCGGGTTCTGGAGATGCTCGGTTCGAGGGTGAGTATCAGATGGCCGAAGTTGACCGAAGGGCACGAGCAAGGGGGGCAGGAATGGGCCGCAGTTGGCGCAATTTCGGAAGTGCAGGCTCGAGATTTCGTACCGGGTGCGGCGATCCGGGTGAAAAGTGTTTCACGTTGACGCCAACAGAGATTGAGGGGATACTCGTGGCTGCCTTTTGGGGTCAAAAAGGAGATTCCGGACTACTCTAGTGCGCAAACGGAAATTGGCTGGCGAATGACATTCAGGGAAGCATCCAGATGAGGAAGAAAAAGACTTTGCGGTTACTGCCTCTTGGTAAGGCTGTTTTTGCGCTGAGCGCCTTCCTGATCGCGGCGCTGTCTTCGGCCCGCGCCGACGAACCATGTACGTTGACGACCGTGACGGGACCCTACGTGATCGCGACTCTCGGCCAGGAAGCGGGCGGCTACGCGACTACGCTTTTCGTGATTACCAGCGACGGCAATGGGAATCTCTCAGGAGCGGGCGCCGAAAGCCTCAACGGTACAATCTCCACAAATGTCACTGCGTCCGGAGCCTATATCGCAAATTCGAATTGCTCGTTCACTGCGACCATGACAGACTCGCTTGGCAATATCCGTAACTTCGCGGGTATGATCTCTCTGAAAGGGAAGCGAATCGACGGCATCTCTGCCGACTCGGGGACGAACTGGCAGTTCACCGCCTTTCGCCAGTATTTCACTCAGTGCTCGCTGACCAGCGGCGACGGTTACTTTGTGTCTGAAGTGCAGAGCCCGCTCACGCCATCTGGTTCCTCAACCGCGACTCAACAGTGGCACAAAAATAGGACCGGATCGGGAACCGGGTCCTGGGTGGCAAACGTCAACGGAACGATCGTCCAGGGCACAGCCACCGCGACTTTTTCTGTGAACTCCGATTGCACCTACACCTCAACCGTAACCAACAGCGACGGAACCACGAGCCACTTTTTTGGAGTGGAGGGCATTAATGAAGTTGATGACGTGGGGTGGCTGGCGATCGAAACCGATACCGGGTGGGTCAGCCTGAGTACTGGCACGGCTCTCTGCTCGTATTGGCCTAAGTGTTGATCCGAGAGTCCGGCGAATCGGGCATCCGTTATCCAGAACCATGGTGATTCAACGAGTGTGTCGCATGCGCAAACATAAACCTTCGTGGCCCCTGACTCCCCTGAATTTTCTTCGATTGTGGATTCTCCTGGTCGCCCCCCTGCTGCCGTCAGCAGCCTATGCCGTTGGGGGGCCACCTCATTGTGCCCTGGCGACGGTTGCGGGAAACTACGCGGTCACAACTCTGGGCCAACAAGCGGGAGAATACGCGGCTGCGGTCTTCCTCATGACCAGCGACGGCAATGGAGATCTCTCGGGATCGGGCGCGGAGAGTCTGAACGGGACAGTTTTTTCCAATGTCACGGTGGTCGGAACCTACACCGCAAATTCGAATTGCTGGTTCACTGCGACCATGACAGACTCGCTTGGCAATATCAGCAACTTCTCGGGCGCGATCGGTCAGAATGGTTATGAACTGGTCGGGCCCTCCACCGACGATGGGACGCAGATGCAGTTCATCGCCTATCGGCTGTATGCGACTCAATGCACTTTGCAAAGTCTTGCGGAGAAGTTTGGAGCGCAGGTGCAGAGCCCGCTCACGCCATCTGGTTCCTCAACCGCGACTCAACAGTGGTACCTACGTAAGACAGGATCGGGAACCGGGTCCTGGGCGGCAAACGTCAACGGAACGATCGTCCAGGGCACAGCCACGACGACTTTTTCTGTGAACTCCGATTGCACCTACACCTCAACCGTGACCAACAGCGACGGGACCACGGGCCATTTTTTTGGAATCGGCGGCATTAGAGTGAATGACGTAGGGTGGGTATCTATGGCAACCGATAGCGGGTGGGTAAGCCTGGCTACCGGCTACTTCACAAGGTAAACCAGCGACAGCCAGTGTTACCAAGAGCCAGAGGGACCGCAGGGTCCTTGCGTTGGCTACTTTTCCGGACATCCTCGGTGCAGACGACCGAACGCTACCTTGGATGTAAGCAGCGAATTCGATCAGCTGTCAATGGTCGCATTGGCATCGAGCCGAATCCTTGAGCTGGGGGGCAGTTGTGGCGGCGATTCCGAGCTTTCCGTTTTGCCCGTTACTCGGGTGCGATCACGCGAAGCCAGTGGACCATTGGCTTTCATTCGGCCAGCCTTTTCTTCCGCAGGAAATCGCGCACAACCTCTTTCACATCGTGATGCAGCCCATCGACTTCATAGTTCAGCTGCTGCATTTCCTGGTCCGAAATCCTTCCCGCTAAACCCGCAAGCGCCCGCGCAACTTCGGGATGTTGCTGCAGAGCCATCTCGCGAACCACTGGCACCGCCTCGTAGGGTGGAAAATAGTGCCTGTCGTCTTCGAGGACAAAAAAATCCAAAGCGGAGATCAGCCCATCGGTGGCATTGCCTGCGGCCAGATCGATCTGATGATCGCGAAGCGCTCTCGCTAGCAACCCCAAATCCATCACCCGTGGCTGGGCTGCAAAATGCAGACCATAGGCCGAAGCTAGACCTTTATATCCGTCAGGACGTTCCATGAATTCATAGCCGAAGCCCGCGCGCCATTCCGGTGTATATGCGGCGGCCTGCGACAGTGTTTTGATCTTCAGACGGCGTGCATCGTCGCCCCGTATCTCCATCGCGAACGTATCGTTGAATCCGAAGCTTGGTCCCAGTGTCAATCCCAGGCGCTTTTCGTATTCGTCCTTCACTCGCTGATAAACCTCAGCCCCGCTTCCTTCGGGTTTTCGCTTCAGAATTGCACCTAGAGCCGTGCCCGTGTATTCGGGGTAAATGTCGATGCGCCCGGCCAACACGGCCTGATGGCAGATATACGTTCCGGCAAGATAAAAACGTCGCTCCACCTTGAGACTTGTCTGAGCTTCAATCTGTTGTGCTATGAGTTCGCCCAGAATCAAGGACTCGGTGAAGTTCTTGGAGCCAATCACAATGTGATCAGAGCGTGCCGACGAACAAGAGGACAGCAGGACCCCCACAATCACAATCAGCAAGCAGTTCCACTCTCTTAACCCGGTGCCGACCAACTTCCCGCCAAGCGGCCAGGCACCCGGCGCACGGCAACGTTGACTATGTGGATCACTCTTCACCGTGGTCGCAGCCTCCGCTCAACCCATCCCAGGCTGAGATCCGCCAACAGCGCCAGAATTGCGGCCGGAACTGCCCCCGCCAGGATGAGCTGATTGTTTACCATAGCCAGACCCCGAAAGATAAACTCTCCCAAGCCCCCCGCTCCGATGGCCGCAGCAATGGTCGCGAGCCCCACAGAGATTACAACCGCAACTCTCACCCCAGAAAGAATGACGCTGACAGCCAGCGGCAACTCGACTCGGAACAAAAGCTGGCGATCGGTCAATCCCATGCCGCGACCCGCTTCGACCACCGCCGGATCAACACCGCGGATGCCCGTATAAGTGTTGCGAATCACGGGCAGCAGCGCATAGAGAGTCAAAGCCAAGATCGCCAAACGATCGACTCGTTCACCCAACCAGGGCACGGGCAGCAGGAATCCGAACAGCGCCAGACTCGGGATCGTCTGAATGATGTTCGCACCCGCTAACACTGGCTTATTCCACCTGGGCCAACGCGCAATCATGATGCCCAACGGTATGCCCACAAGTACGGCAAGCAGAGTAGAAACCCCCACCAGCCAGAGATGCTCCAACGTGAGCTCCAGAACCTGTCCGCGGTTCTGCATGATGAAATAGAAGAAATTCATGACGCGTCCCCATCTGCCGCCGAGGCCGTTCCCACTCCAAAGGCTCTCACATATGCCACCGCCCATGGGTCCTCAGAGCGCACAAAATCCTGAGGAGGAAGAACCGTGACCAGCCTCCCTGCTTCCATCAGTGCGATGCGAGACCCGAGTCGCAACGCTTCGCGCAGGTCATGGGTGACAAAGACTACGGTCTTACTCAGTTGTTGCTGCAGGGCGAGGAATTCTCGCTGGAGTTCGTCGCGCGTCAGTGGATCGAGCGCACTGAAGGGTTCGTCCATTAGAAGAATGGCCGGGTCGGCCGCCAGCGCCCTAGCCACTCCAACTCGCTGCCGCTGCCCGCCGGAAAGCTCTCGCGGATATCGTGAGGCCATTTGTGCTTCTAGGCCGACGATCTGCAGCAAATCCCGCACGCGTGTTCGAATCCGCTCTTCCGGCCAGCCCTCAATAGTTGGGACGAGGGCAATGTTCCTCTCCACCGTGTAATGCGGGAATAGACCTGCATCTTGAATCACATATCCGATGCTTCGGCGCAAACGAATGACGTCCCCGGCCGCCCGGCCGTTCACGCGCACTTCCCCTCCGGTGGGCGACAGCAGGCGATTCACTAGCTTCAGGGTCGTCGTTTTTCCCGAACCGCTGCGGCCGAGCAGCACCAGAGTTTGTCCACGCCGCACCTCCAGATTCAACCCCGAAAGCACCTGCTGCCCCGTAGGCAAGGTATAAGAGACGTCCCGAAACTCAATGGCAAAATCGTCAGCCGCAGTTGATTTCATGTCCGCAAGAATAACGGAGTTTGGCGAAGATTATCGGTCGCGCGTGCTCAGCAACATTACACCGTTCGGTTGCGAGAGAACCAATCTAATAAACTCATCGCGGGAGCGGACTTGGCTCCATTAGTCCTGAGGCCGATTTCGCCGACTCTGAATCTTCAAATTCCGCTTTAAAGGTACATCCAGTGCAGCCGAGCCCGCTCCGAAACATCAGGGGATCGGATTCCCTGTTGTGACGAACTAGCGTGCCTCCGTCTAGACACCGGGATGTTCCGAGCAGACGGGAGTCAGCGCGACTGCCAGGCGGCCGCCAGGCGGCGTAGACCTTCTCGCGCCTGGACGTTGTTGCGATCGAGCTTTAGAACAAGCCCGTATGTGTAACGCGCCAGACGATAATCGCCGCGCGCGGTTGAGGAATCGGCCTGGCTCAGCAGATCCGGGATATCCTGTCGGCTGAAACCGTCTACCGTCGAAGCCGATTCCGGAGCGCGTTTTCGGGCAAGCGGCTTGGGTGTGGCTGGCGGTGCAGTTTGCTTGTCATCGCCGCGGGAGGCAGAAGACGCGCTGGCTGAGTCGTGGGCGGTTGCGTTGTCGGCTGCAGGTTGATTGTGGTCACTCGACTCAGCCGCTTGAGGTGAAGCGATCTGCGACGGATCCGGCTTCTGGGACGTCTCCGCCGGAGACGATGCCGGCGCCCCTGAGACGGGTGCGCCTTCACTTATCGGATGATCGCTTGACGACTGCGCTGCGACTGGCTGCAAGGTTGGTACGGCTGCAGGATTTGAAGCCACCGGAATTTCGGATGTTTGTGACGCGGCCGCCGGAGTATCCGCCGTCTCCGGATTCTGAGGACGGGCGGGCGCGCCGCCATGCTCATCATCGGCACCGCGAGGAACCTGCGTGGAAGACTCATTGAGGGTTCCAGTGCCTGAAGTCAGGGCTCTGATTTTGCTCTCAAGTTTCGCAACGAACGGAGGAAACGCGCCCGTTTGTGAACGAATGAAGAGAGCCCAACCCGCCGCTGCGGCGAGAACCAGGACAGAACCCAGAATCAAACGCGGCCAGATTCGGGGTGAAGTTGCCTCGAGTTGCGCAAAACGGGGAACGGGCGCAGCATTCGGCGGCCGGTTGCCGGCCACCCGTTCTGCGGGCACGGTCGCGACCGGGGTGAGCGGCATGCGAAAAGATTGCTCCAGAAAGGCCTGGCGCATTTCCTCGCAACTCTGGAATCGATCCTTTGGATCTTTGGCGAGGGCTTTTCGAATGACGGCATCGATCCCGCCGGGAATCGCCGGGTTTATGAGCGCTGGCGCGACCGGATCCTCATTCACGATCTTGTAGAGGACAGTCGCGATATCGCCAGCAAACGGCTTTTCGCGGGTCATCAATTCGTAGAAGACGGCGCCCAAGGAGAAGATGTCGGCGCGATGATCCACTTTCTTGCCGGTGATCTGCTCGGGAGACATGTAGCCAGGCGTACCTATGACCAGCCCGGTCATCGTGAGCGACGTGTTCTCGATTTTGGCAATTCCGAAGTCGAGGACTTTGATCGTGCCTTCGTCGGTCACCATGAGGTTGGCCGGTTTCAGGTCGCGGTGAATGACGCCGCGGCCGTGTGCAAAACCAACTGCGCCTAAAATCTGGTCAGCCCAGGAGAGCAGCGTGGGCAGGGAAGGCACCCCAACATCAGCCAATAGCTCGGCCAGCGTGGTTCCTTTGACGAACTGCATGCTCAAATAAATGGCGCCGTTTTCCTCGCCAACGTCGTAGATGGTGATGATATTGGGATGATCCAGTCCGCCGGCCGCTTTGGCTTCCTGCTTGAGCCTC
>Ga0074044_10003275_pt1 | contig 13848 bp, 12 predicted proteins | sample BogForMeECP23OM1_FD_94443 | JGI IMG/M metagenome (GOLD analysis project Ga0074044, IMG submission 94443) | Bog forest soil microbial communities from Calvert Island, British Columbia, Canada - Bog Forest MetaG ECP23OM1 | ecosystem: Environmental > Terrestrial > Soil > Wetlands ... | reverse complement strand
CTCGTGGCACTCACCACGGGACCCTCGGGCCCACTGCTCCGGATCTGGTCGAGGAAGTTCGGCTTCCCGTTGGTCTACTGCTCGCTCCCCGAAGGATCCGGAGACGGGACGCCACCTCCCGTCGAGCCGAGCCAGATCCCGGTCGATCGGCTTCGCCCGTACCTGCATTCCGACGGAATTCCCCCCCTGTTCGCGGTAGTCGGACACCCTGTAGCCCACTCCCGCAGTCCCGCCCTTCATTCCCGATGGATGGCGGAAGGGGGTCGGGTCGGGCTCTACGTCGCATTGGATTTCGAGAACGACCAGGAGTTCGTCGAGTCTATCCCGTCGCTGATCGACGGCGGTTTCCGGGGACTCAACGTGACTCACCCGTTCAAACAGGTCGCCCTGGAATTGGCGGGACGTGTCGACCCGGGAGCGAGCGCTTGTGGCGTCGCGAACACGCTCTCGCTGGGACAGGATGAGGTCGAGGCCGAGAACACCGACCTGGCGGCGGTCTTGCGTCGGCTCGAGGAACTGCGGTCCTCTGGACGCTGGGACGGGGCTTCGGTCGGGGTCGTCGGAGCCGGCGGTGCGGCCCGGGCGACCCTGGCGGCCGCTCGCTCCCTCGAAGTGAAGGCGTTCGTGCGGGCGCGTCGACCAGAAGCGGCGGACGCGATCGCCCGCGAGTTCGGCGCCGAAGCCTACGACGCCTCGGCGAGCGGCCGGCCCACGCTGGTCGTCCATGCCACCCCGATCGGGAGGGAGGCCCCCGGCGCTTCCTTGGCCCCCGAGATGTCCGATTGGCTTCGGCCGGGAGTTCACGTCGTCGACTGGGTGTACGCCCCCGAGAACCCGGTCATCCGCTCCTCGGCAGAAAGAGCCGGAGCGACGTATGAGGAGGGCTCTCGACTGTTGGTGTACCAGGCAGCGGCCAGCTACGGGATCTGGTGGGGAGACGAACCGTCCCCCGAGCAGGTCTCGACTGCCCTAGAGGGGATAGCATGAGCGGGACGGCGAGGACCTCGGCGGCCATCACGATCACCAACGCGCTCCCAACGGGCGTCGGTTGTGCGGTGGGAATCGAACTTCACGCCGAAGCCCGCGTCTCGTTGTCCGTGGACCGCTCGCGACAATCGGTCACTCTCGACATTGCGGTCGAAGACCGAACGTCGGTCGTGGAAGAATCCCTGCGCACGGGTCTTTCTCGCTACTTCCCCCAACCGGGGGCGATCGCGCAGCTTTCGCTCCGGTCCGAGATCCCCGTCGCGCGGGGTCTCAAGAGCTCGAGCGCCGTGAGCACTTCGATCCTGCTGGCCGTCGCGAGGGCCGCAGGCCGGAATCCCACACCGCTGGAAATCGGCCTCCACTCCGCGGAGGTGGGTCGGCGAGCCGGCGTCAGTGCTACGGGGGCACTGGACGACGCGCTCGCCGGCCTCGAACCGGGCTTCGTTGTCACCGAAAACTCTCGGGGCGAAGTGCTCCGTCGGTCCGAGGTCGACTCGGGCTGGGGAGTCGCCCTCTACATCCCGTCACAAAGCCACCCGCCCTCGCCCAACCTCGTTCCCGCGTTCTCGACCGACCGGCCCGCAGGCGAACGTGCGGCGCAGGCGGCCCTGTCGGGAGACTGGGCGACGGCGATGCGGCTCAACACGGAGCTCGTGGAGAGGACGATGGGCTACGCCTACGGCGAGATCCGGGACCGACTCCGTATGCAGGGCGCGATAGCGAGCGGCGTGAGCGGCCTCGGACCGACGCTCGCCGCCATCGCTCCCACCGATCGACTCCCCGACCTCGTCCGAGTTTTCCCGTCGGATGCGGCGAAGAAGATCATCGTGCCGTTCACGCGAATCTCGGCCATGGGGGGCGAAGGCACGTGAGCTCGGCCCGGATTCGCCCAGGGCCGGTCTACGGCCGTGTGCGAGCCCCCCCTTCGAAGAGCTACACGCACCGGGCGTTGGTCGTGGGGCACCTGACCCACCGTCCCTTCCGAGTTGTGCGACCGCTCGATTCGGACGACACGCGAGCGACGGCTTCCGCGCTCCACCAGCTGGGGACTTCGATTCGCCGTGAGCGCGACGTTTGGCACTTGTCCCCGTCTTTCCGACGATCCGCTCAGGATCCGGTCCGGATCCAGTGCCACGAGTCGGGAACGACCCTCCGGTTTGTTTCCGCTCTCGCGTGCCTCGAGAACCGAACCGCGGTGATCGCCGGCGAGGGAAGGCTTTCCGCGCGCCCCATTGACCAGCTCCTCGGCGCACTGAGAACTCTCGGGGCGACCTGTCGACATGTACGGGGACGAGGGCTTCCCATCGAATTGCGGGGTCCCTTGCACGGAGGGAAGGTCTCGCTCGACGCCTCGGAGAGTTCGCAGTTCGCCTCCGCGTTGTTGCTCGCGTTGCCCACTCTGGAAGAGAGTTCCGTCCTCGAGTTGACGGGAAAGATCGTCTCTCGACCCTACCTCGACGCGACCGTCGCGGTTCTCGCCCATCACGGAATCCGCATCTCTCGGCAAGGACGATGCTTCCGAGTCCCCGGGCATCAGCGTTTCCGCGGTGCTCAGTTTGTCGTCCCTGGGGACGCTTCCTCGGCGGCCTATCTATGGGCCGCGGCGGCCGTGAGCGGCGGCCGAGTACGAGTGGACGGAGTCGGCGAAAAATGGCCCCAGGCGGACCTTGCCGCTCTCGAGCTGCTGGACTCCGCGGGCGCGAACGTGAACCGGTGGAGCGGGGGGGCCGAAGTGAGCTTCGGTCGACCGACGCCCTTCCGCGTCGACCTCACCGACGCACCCGACCTCTACTCGCTGGCGGGGGTGCTGGCGGCGATGACGCCGGGAGAGAGCCGCATCGTCGGGGCTTCGCAGGTCGTCTTCAAAGAATCCAATCGCAAAACCGCCACGGCACGGCTCACCCGTCGACTCGGGGCCAAGGTCCAGGAAACGTCCCAGGGGCTGCGGATCTACGGCACCTCCCGACCGAAGGCCCTCAACCTCCCCCACCTTTCGGACCACCGTCTCGTGATGAGCGCGGCCGTGGGAGCCCTCGCGGCCAGCGGCCCGTCTACGGTGGGAGAACGCCAAGCGGTGCGGAAATCCTATCCGGGATTCTGGAGCACCCTCCGCGACCTCTCCGAAGGAGGATCCCGGTCATGATGCGATTCGGGGAAAAGTTCCGGATCACCCTCTTCGGCACGAGCCACGGCCCTCAGGTGGGCGTCGAGGTCGAGGGGATCCCGGCCGATACTACGATCGATCCGTCCCGGATCCAGATCGACCTCGATCGGAGGCGACCGGTGGGCCGCCGACTCGCCACTCGACGACAGGAGGAGGACCTCCTGCAGGTCGACTCGGGGGTGACCCGTGGGAGGTCGGATGGCTCCGTCTTCCGCGCTCACGTGGCCAACGAGGATGTTCGTCGTGCCCCGTACGACCGGATGAAGGACACGCCCCGTCCGGGGCACGCGGATTATCCGGCCCGTATTCGCTACGGTCCCGAGGCGGACCTCTCGGGCGGGGGGATCTTCTCCGGTAGGATGACGGTAGGGCTGGTCATCGCCGGGTCGATCGCGAAGACCCTGCTTTCGGGCCGCGGGGTGGACGTCGTGGGCTTTACCCGATCGATCGGACCGATCGACGGCGTGATTCCGGATGCGGATCGACTGAGCGAACTCCGGCTTCGCGCTCAGGCGAACGAGGTGGGCTGCCCCGACCCCGAGGCGGCCGGTCGGATGGAAGAGGCCATCGCCGAAGCCCGACGGGAGGGAGATAGCCTCGGTGGGATCGTCGAGGTCCGCGCGGACGGGCTCCCGGTCGGTGTCGGGGAACCGTTCTTCGATTCCCTGGAAAGTTCGATCGCGCACCTCGCTTTCTCGGTACCCGCGGTCAAGGCGATCGAGTTCGGCGCCGGGTTCCGCGCCGCTCGGATGAAGGGCAGCGAGCACAACGACCCCTTCGTCTGGGTCGACGGGAAGGTCCGGACCGAGACCAACCATTCGGGAGGGATACTCGGCGGTCTCTCCACGGGGATGCCCCTCGTCTTCCGCGTCGCGGTCAAGCCGACGTCCTCGATCGCGAAACCCCAGCGCACGGTGAATCTCCAGGATGGGTCGGCGGCCACCCTCGGCGTTACCGGCCGACATGACCCGTGCATCGTACCCCGGGCCGTGGTCGTCCTCGAGTCGGTGGCGGCGATCACTCTCACCGACCTGGGCCTTCGCGGAGGATTCCTTCCATGACCGACGAACCGATCTCCTGCGCCATTCTGGGCGCGAGCGGTTACATCGGGCAGCACTTCGCTCGGCTACTGGCCGAGCACCCGGTGTTCGAATCGCCCACGTTGGTGGCCACCGAACGCTCGGAGGGGCGCCGGCTGTCGGACGTCTGGCAACTCGCGGAAGCCCCTCCGGTAACGCTCCAAGATCGAAGGCTGGTCTCTCGAACCACCGCCGCGCTCTCCCGCGATGGAATACGAGTGGCCTTCTCCGCGCTTCCTTCGGGCACGGCGGGTCCGCTCGAGTCCGAGTTGGTTCGACGGGGGGTCTCCGTTTTCTCCAATGCCGCGGACCACCGGATGGACGCTCACGTCCCGTTACTCGTTCCCGAGGTGAACGCTGACCATCTCCAACTCGTGGTAGCCCACCCTCGTCCCCGCTCCATTCTGGTAACCAACCCCAACTGTTCGACGACCGGCCTAGTGCTCGCCCTCGCACCGGTGCGAGGCCTACTGGCCCCGCGGAGCATCCACGTCGCCACGTATCAGGCGCTCTCGGGAGCGGGGTACCCCGGGGTCCCCTCGCTGTCGATCGCGGACAACGTGGTGCCGTTCATCCGCGAGGAAGAAGAGAAGATCGTCCGGGAATCGGCTCGCATCCTCGGCCGACGACGGGCGCGGTCGATCGTCCCCTCTCCCGTCCCGGTGCTGGCCCACTGCGTGCGCGTTGCCACGAGGGAAGGTCACCTCGAGGCGGTCACGGTCGAGGCCACCCGCCGTCCGCGCGTCGAGGAGTTCGAGAATGCCTGGAGGTCGTTCGACCCGCTCCACGACCTCGGTCTTGCGACCGCTCCGTGCCCTCCGATCGAGCTTCGACCCGAGGCCGACCGGCCGCAGCCGCTGAGGGACCGTTGGGCGGGCCATCCCGTTCGAGCCCGGGGGATGGCAGCGGTAGTAGGAAGGGTTCGATGGGACCCACCCTACCTCCGATTCTTCGTCCTCTCCCACAACGCGGTGCGAGGCGGGGCAGGCGCTTCGGTCCTCAACGCGGAGCTCGCGCACGCGAAGGGCCTGCTCGCGCGAACGGGAGGGTAACCCGTTGACCCGAAAGGTCCGGCCGGTCGTCCTCAAGTTCGGAGGAGCATCGCTCGCCGATCTGAACCGGATCCTTCACGACGTCCGGGTCCTTCGGGAGACCGGCACGCCGCTCGTTCTCGTCGCCTCGGCGCGCGAAGGCGTTACGGACCTCCTCTCCGAAGGTATCGCTCATCCGAGGGCGAAGAAGCGGCACCGCGAGATTCTCGAGCAAATCCGGCGCGCTCACCCCGGGCTCCCGGTCGCCGGTGTCCGGCAGCTCGACCGGCTGCGCCGTCTCTTCGCCTTGGTGGAGGCGACCCCGCACGTCGAGCCGGCGCTCGCGGACCGGGTCCTGAGCCAGGGCGAACGTCTCTCGGTCCATTGGCTCGTTTCCCGGCTGAAAGAGGACGGGATCCCGGCAGTGGCCGTCGAGGCGGACCATCTCGGGCTCACCACCGACAACGCCTACGGGGCCTCCTGCATCCTGTTCGACCGCTCTCGGCTCCCCGTTCGCCGAGGGCTCGGACGACTTCTCGCGCGCGGCGACCTTCCGGTCGTGACGGGGTATTTCGGTCGTAGTCTCGAAGGGCGTGTCGCCACCCTCGGGAGAGGAGGCTCGGATTACGCCGCGTCGGCCATCGGGGCCCTCCTGGGCGCCTCCCGGGTCGAATTGGTGAAACGTCATGTCGCCGTCCTCTCGGCCGACCCGAGAGAGGTGCCGGACGCGCGGCCCCTTCCCGAGCTCTCCTACGAGGAGGCGGAGGAGCTCGCCCAGTTCGGAGCGAGAGTCTTGCATCCGCTCACGATCGAACCCGCCCGGGCCGAAGGGATGGTCCTCACGGTACGCTCGCTCGACGATCCGGACGTGGTGACGACCATCGCGCCGGCCCGAGCGGGACGCCGGAACCGGGCGCTCACGATGCTCCGTCACTTGCGGCTCCTGCGGCTTCGGGTCCCCGGAGGTCGGCAGCGTCCGGGCATCGTGGCGGAAGTCTCCCACCGTCTCTCGGAAGCGGGCGTCAACCTGGTCCAACTCTACACTTCCTCCGCCCTGCTCTGCCTCGTTCTCGAGCCCCAGCAAGTCCTTGCCGCGATCCAAGCGCTCGCGCCGGTGACGCGGGAGGCGGCCGCGATGCTCGACGGGCCGTACCGAGTCGCCCTCGTCACGGTCATCGGAGACGGTGTGCTGGACGACCTGGACCGGATTCCTGCGGTCGCCGTCGCCGGCGCGCAGGGGTTCAGCGCGACGCCGCGAGCGCTCTCTCTGGCCGTACCGGAAGGACGCGGACCCGAGGTACTGCGGCAGCTGCACCGAGCACTCGTTTCCGAGAGAGCTCCCGAATGACGCTCTGGGAACGATTCGTCGCGACCGCTCCGGACCGCGAGGTCGCCGGATACTTCGAACGCGCCCCTAACGGAACCGGACGCTCGGGCCTCGCAGTGTCGTTCGACCGGGCCGACTACGTCGAGACCCTGACCCGGACGACCGATCTAACGGATGTCTCCCGCCGCACCGAACGCTGCCTCTCCGGCCCGCGGTCCGCCGTGATGGGCTATGTTGGATTCGATGCGGTCGGACTGTTCGAGCCCGCCCTGGCCCGTTTTCCGGCGGGGTCGCCGTTCCCGCTGGGAGAACTCGCTTTCGTGCGAGAGGCTCACGTCGCTCGCGCCGAGCCCCCCCGACGTCGACCCCCCCGACGAATCCGCCCCGCCCGCCCCCTTCGGGACTCGCTACCTCCCGGGCCTTTCGGCCGGGCCGTCCGCCACCTCGTCTCGGGGATCCGGGACGGGGAGGCGTTCCAGGTCGTGTTGGCGCACCGCCGCGAGTGGCGCCGGCCGGTTGACCTGCTCGCCCGGGCCGACCACCTCCGGGCGACCGAGCGATTTGCGTTCTTCTATTACATCAAATTCGGGGATCGCGAAATCGTGGGAGCCACCCCCGAATCGGTCGTCGAGGTACGAGGAGGCCGCGCGTACGTGAACCCGATCGCGGGGACCTTGCCGACGGGACCTTCCCGGCGGGGCCGGTTGCCGCTCGCCAACGACCCGAAGGAGCTGGCCGAGCACCGCATGCTGGTCGACCTCGCCCGTAACGACCTCGGTTCGGTCTCGCGCCCGGGCTCCGTCCGGCTGGTATGGGAGGAGCGCCGATTTCGCTACGCCCGGCTCGAACACCTCGTCAGTCGCGTCGGGGGCCGTTTGCGATCGGACGTCGGGCCCTGGAACGCGCTAGCCGCGGCCTTTCCCGCCGGCACGGTGAGCGGGGCCCCGAAGATCCGAGCGACGGAATTGCTTCGCCGCGAGGAACGAACGTGGAGGGGACCGTATGCGGGGACGGTGGCGCTCCTTCGTCCGCACGACCACGCGGATTTCGCGCTCACGATCCGCTCGGGGTTCGCCGCCGGGCGCCGACTCTACACCGCCGCCGGAGCGGGCATCGTCCATCGGTCCCAGCCGGTCCGGGAGTTCGACGAGACTCTCTCAAAACTCGCCCACGTGGAGGCGACCCTCGTGGCCGGAGACCCATGAAAGTCCTCCTCATCGACCACGAGGACTCGTTCGTTCACAACATCGAGCAAGCGCTCGCTAGTAACGGAGCCACGGTGCGTTGCGTTCGGGCCACGGTCCCCCTCCGCGAGACGATCCGGGAGGACCCGGACGCGATCGTTCTTTCTCCGGGACCGGGCCATCCGGCCGATCGACGATTGACCGGACTCTCCCGAGCATTGCTGGATCGCTGGGATTGCGAACGTCCGTTTCTCGGCGTGTGTCTCGGGCACCAGTTGATCGCGGAGCACTACGGGGCAACGGTCGTCCGGGCCAAGGAACCCGTGCATGGCGACGTGACCCGGGTCACCCACGACGGTCGCGGACTGTTCGTGGGGGTTCCCTCGCCGACGTGGGTCGCCCGGTACCACTCGCTCGTCGTCCGTCCCTCGTCGGTTCCGGAAGCTCTCGAGGTCTGTGCTCGGGGGAACGGGGGGATCGTGATGGGGTTACGCCACCGGAACCGCCCAGTGCAATCGGTTCAGTTTCACCCGGAATCCTACCTTACGCGCTCGGGGCCGAGCATCCTTCGGAACTTCCTTCGCGAGGCACGACGGTGATCGGACCGGTGCTGACCCGGCTCCTCGCAATCCGTCCCCTCTCCGTGAACGAGGCACGAACAACTTTCGATACCCTCCTTTCCTCGCGAACGAGCGATCTTGAACGGACGGCGATTCTGGTCGCCCTCGCCGCCCGCTCGACGACCGCGACAGAACTCGCCCTATTCGTTCGTGAGCTGCAACGACGTGCGGTACCGTTCCGAGTACCCTCCGGGGATCGGCCGATCGACCTGTGCGGGTCCGGGGGAGCTCGGACCCCGTCGTTCAACGTCTCCACGGTGAGCGCCTTCGTGGTGGCGGCCGCCGGCATCCCGGTCGTGAAACACGGAAACCGGAGCTCTCGCGGTCTTTGCGGGTCGAGCGACTTGCTCGAAGCCCTCGGACTCCCCGTCGTCGAGAGCATTCCCTTCGCCCGGGCGACGTATCGGAAGATGCGAATCGCCTTCCTTCACGCTCCCCTCTTCCACCCGGCCACGCGTGCCGCGGTCTCCGCTCGCCGGGCCCTGGGGATCCCCACCCTGTTCAACCAACTCGGCCCGCTCTCGAATCCCGCGAAGGTGCCGTTCCAGCTGGTCGGCGTAGCCGACCTTCCGACCGCGCTCCGGACCGCCGAGGTCATGAGAAGGCTTGGCCGCCGTCGCGCGATGGCGGTGACGTCGACCGAAGGATGCGATGAATTCTCGCCGAAGCGGAAAACCGAGGCAGTGGTTTGGAGCAAGGGTCGGTTTTCTCGTCGCACCATCTCCGCGGACGAGTTCCTCCCTTCCGACGACCGGCGGGGCAGTTGGGGAGCGCTTCCCCCGAACGATGCGGCGGAAGAGGCCCGTCGGATCCTCGCGGGCGGTGGCGGGGCCCGAAGGGGTTCGGTTCTCCTGACGGCCGGGGCCGCACTCTGGATTGCGGGTTCGGTTCGGCGCCTGAGCGAGGGCGTGGATCGCGCTCGAACGGCACTCGACTCCGGCCGGGCCGAAACCATCCTCGCCGAGATGACCGACCTCGGCGCTCGTTACCGCCGGCCCGACGGAGCGTGAAGATGGGATTCCTGAAAGAGATCGTCCGCGAGACGCACCGATCGGTCAACGACCCGGCGTACGGGGAGGGTCTCCCGCGGGAACCACCGGGTCCTCGCCCTTCCCTGCGCCGGGCGATCGAGCAGGACCGGAGTCGGGGAGCCTTGGTGGTGGAATACAAGCGCGTTTCCCCGGGCCATCCCGAACCCATGCTCCCGGTGCGCTCGGTGAAACAATTTCTCGGCTCCACGAAATCGGCGAAGCCGTCGGCCTACTCCTGCCTCGCGACGGTGCCGCGATTCGAGGGCTCGACCAGTGACGTCGCCGAGCTTTCCGGCCTGACCGACCGGCCGGTCCTCTTCAAGGATTTCATCGTTGACGGGCGCCAAGTGGAGGCCGCTGCTCGAAGCGGGGCGAGCGCGGTCCTTCTCATCGCCCGTCTCGAGACCGAGGGGCATCCGGTCGAGTCGCTTTCCTCCCTCGCCGCGGCGGCCCATGACCGCGGACTCGAGGTCGTGCTCGAATTCCACGCTCGGACAGAATTAAGTCGTGTCGCGGGCGTGGCGGCGGACGTGTACGGCGTCAACACCCGGAACTTGGACACGCTGGCTATCGATCGGGCAACCGCCGAAGGGACCCTGCGCGAGGCGCGCGAACTCGGGCTCCGGCCTCTCCTCGGATTGAGCGGGGTCGCTCAGCCGTCCGATGCCCAACGGTTCTGGGACGAGGGGGTCGATGGGATCCTCGTGGGAAGCGCGGTCGCCCGTGCGTCGGACCCCGCCGGATTCCTCGCCGCGCTGCATCGCCGTCCCGCCGGAGACCGAAGATGAAGACCTTCGTGAAATTCTGCGGGCTCAAAGACCCCGCCGTGCTGAAGGAGGTTCCCTCCGGAGGCGCCGCCGGGTTTGTCATAGACGTTCCTGCCTCCCCCCGAAACATCTCGCCCGAGCTCGCCCTCGACCTCATTGCTCACGTACCGGCCGAGGCGGAAGTGTGGGCCGTCGTGGTCGACCCGTCGTCGGAGCTCATCCATCGATTGTTCGATGAAGTGGGGGTGGACCGGATCCAAGTGTACGGAAAGATCCCGGCAGGACTCGAGTTCCTCGAGGTTCACCACCTCGTCCCGTCCGTACCGGTTCTGCCCGCGGCCGCCGGAGCGGAGGACCCCCCCATCCCGCCCGCGGAGGATTATCCCCGAATTCACCTCGACGCCGCCGGTCAACCCCTGCCGGGCGGGAGCGGGGTCCGACCGGATTGGGAAGTGTGCGCCCGGATCGTGGACTCCCATCCCGGTCGGAAGTTTGTGCTCGCCGGCGGGCTCTCTCCCGAGAACGTGGCTGACGCTCTCGGTTCGATCCGTCCGTGGGGAGTGGACGTTTCCTCCGGGATCGAGAGCGCGCCCGGAGTCAAGGACCCGGTGAAGATGCAGGCCTTCCTGCGCGCGGTGGAGGCGTTCGAAGCGGGGCATGCCTAGGCGCTTCGGACCGTACGGGGGGGCCTACGTCCCCGAGACGCTGGTGCCGGCACTGGGGGAGCTCGAGGCCACTTGGAAATCGGCCCGGCACGACCCCGCGTTCCGGGCCGAACTGAAGCGACTCTCCGAAACCTTGGGGGGACGTCCGACCCCTCTCTACTTCGCTCGGAACCTCAGCCGCCGTGGCGGCGGAGCCGAGATTTGGCTGAAGCGGGAGGACCTCGTCCACGGAGGCGCGCACAAGTTCAACAACGTGCTCGGTCAGGGCCTTCTCGCGGTCCGCATGGGAAAGCCCCGGCTAATCGCCGAAACGGGGGCCGGTCAACACGGCGTCGCGACCGCGATGATCGGGGCCGCGCTCGGGCTCGATACTACGGTCTACATGGGAGCGCTCGACATGGCGCGCCAACGGCCCAACGTCGACCGGATGCTCCTACTCGGCACGAAGGTGGTCCCGGTCCAGTCGGGCAGTCGCACGCTCAAAGACGCGATCAACGCCGCGCTTCGGGACTGGATCGCGAACGTGCGGACGACCCACTACTTGCTCGGCTCGGCCGTGGGACCCCATCCCTTTCCTTCGATCGTGGCCGATTTTCAAAGCGTGATCGGCCGGGAGATCCGCACCCAATCCCTCCACGCCTTCGGCCGTCTCCCCGACCTCGCTGTCGCCTGTGTGGGCGGCGGTTCGAATGCGATCGGGACGTTCCACCCGCTGCTTCGGACGAAGGTGGAGCTGCTGGGGGTCGAAGCTGGCGGACCGTCGGGCTCCCACGGGGCGGCGTCGCTGACCCGAGGACGCCCGGGGATTCTCCACGGGTCGTTCTCCTACTTGCTGCAAGACCGCGACGGCCAGGTCGCCGACACCGAGAGTATCTCGGCCGGACTCGACTACGCCGGAGTCGGACCCGAGCATTCGTTCTTGAGGGATTCGGGCCGGGTGCGATACATCCGCGTCTCCGACCAAGGAGCTCTCCGTGCCTTCCACTGGCTCGCGCGGGAGGAGGGGATCCTGCCCGCGCTCGAACCGGCACACGCGATCTTCGCGGCGGTCCGGGAAGCGCGCGAGCGGCCTCGCCGGGCCAAGATCGTGGTCACGCTATCGGGGCGTGGGGACAAGGACCTCGAGGTGGTACTTCGTGCCGATCGCTGAGGCGCTCTCGGCGGCAAAGAAAGCCGGCACTCCCATCGTCGTACCCTACTTGATGGTCGACCGGACTCGGCTCGGAGGTCTCCGACGGACCGTCGAGGCGTTGAAAGAAGGAGGCGCGTCCGCCCTCGAGCTCGGATTCCCGTTCTCGGACCCGATCGCCGACGGACCCGTACTCGAGGCGGCCTCGGGCCGAGCTCTGGACCACGGAACTCAATGGCACGACCTACTCGAGGCGGCTCGGATCGCGAGCGCGGTGCTCCCGACCGCCGTGATGACCTATGCGAACCCGGTCTGGCAAGAGGGACTCGATCCCGGTATGAAGCAGCTGTCGGAAGCGGGCGTCTCCGGCCTGATCGTTCCCGACCTCTCGTTCGAGGAGTCGCGCCCGTGGAGCACCGCGGCTCGAGCGAACGGCCTCGCGCTCGTGCTCATGGCCGCTCCCGGAAGTCCGCCCGAGCGAATTCGTCGGTTGGCTCGGGCGAGCCGGGGCTTTCTGTATCTCGTCTCTCGGTACGGCACGACGGGCGCGGCCGCCCGGGACGCGTCGGTCGACCTCTCCCCGATCGTGCGAGCCGCCCACGCGAGCGCGCCGGAGCTTCCCGTGTTGATCGGTTTCGGGGTCCGAGACCGATCCTCGGCCACGCGGGCCCTCGCTACCGGAGCGGACGGCGTCGTGGTCGGCACAGCGCTCGAAGAGCTCCTTCAGGGTCGACCCTCCTCGAGGGCGGTGAGCCGATGGATTCGTGCGATCACGTCCGCCCCCGGGCAAAGACGAGAATCCGTCTGACCCCCTTCGCTCCGACCGGTTCCGGTCGGCCGGACGATGGTCAGGGCCGGACGCGCTCGAGCGAAAGGAACCGGACCTGCGCGTCGGGACGGACCCCGGCCACGAGAAACTCCTTGCGCACTCCCTGGGCGACGCGCACACCGCCCGCCACTTCGGGCCAGGACGCGACGTGGGTCGAGGGAGCGGCCTGGACCAGATACCGTGCGTGGGAGTGCTCCGGGTTTCGAGGGTAGGCGCGGAAGTGGGCTCCGTACTTGAATCCGGTCTTCACCACGAGCGCTCGACCCCGCAACTCTCGATAGGCGGCGAGCCGTTCGAAGAAGAGTGGGTCGAGCCGACGGGCTCTTCGCTCGAGCCGTTCGAGCGACACGGACCGTCCGCTCTTCGAGTCTCGAAGGGTAAGCTGGCGCAGGGAGCAGAGGTACGCCGCTTCGAGGAGGCTCAGCTCGAGACGGCTTCCGACCCGACTTCCGTAGGCGAGCTCCTTTCCGAGCTCGGTGGCGATGTCCGACCCGTGGACCGTCACCCGGTCCTCCGAAAGCCAGCCTTCCGCGGGGGCCGACAGCGCTCGCGAGGGGAGCGAGCCGGTGGGGGTCGGCCGTCGTACTCGATAGTACGTGAGGTCGGATTCCTCATCGACCAGGCCGAGCAACAGAAGCTTCTTCGCGCTCTGAGCCCGTTCGGCCAAGTCGAAGAGACGGGCGAGGTCGAACGGGACGCGCTCGCTGATCGCCTCGACCCAGTAGCGGGACGGGGTCTTGTGCAGCGTGCCGCCACGGGGGAGTACGGTGAACGCGATCGGCGGTGGGCTCGCGCGCACCACGTAGCCGCGCTGCCGCAGGTCCCGGTAGACGAGATACCGCACCGCGAAGCCGGGGTCGGCTCGCACGGCCCGTCGGAAGACGGTCGGCCACGCGACCGCACGTCCCCCGGCACCCCGAAGGTCCACCCGTCCCATCTCCGAGAGATAGACCGCTTCGTACCGGTCGAGGCTCAGGCCACCGTCCGAGCCCGGTGTTCCGAAGAATCCCTTTCCATATACTTGGCCCGCCTCGG
>Ga0074044_10003274_pt1 | contig 13852 bp, 12 predicted proteins | sample BogForMeECP23OM1_FD_94443 | JGI IMG/M metagenome (GOLD analysis project Ga0074044, IMG submission 94443) | Bog forest soil microbial communities from Calvert Island, British Columbia, Canada - Bog Forest MetaG ECP23OM1 | ecosystem: Environmental > Terrestrial > Soil > Wetlands ... | reverse complement strand
CTAATCGCCTCCCTGGCGTTCGCGGTTTATGCCCTGGTTGCAGGGGCCGTGGGGGGAATAATGCGCAGTCAGCGCATCACCCGTAGTGCTGAACGTGCCGCCCTGGGATTCTTCCTGATGGTCACCGTCGCGGTTGCGGCGCTGGAATACATGATCCTGACCAACGACTTCCACAACGCCTACGTGGCCGAACATTCCAACCGCGATTTGCTTACGTATTACAAGGTCGCGGCGCTGTGGGCGGGACAGGAAGGCTCGCTGCTGTTCTGGACGTGGCTGCTTTCGATTTACAGCGCCCTGGTGGTGTGGCAGAACCGCCGCAAGAATCGCCAGTTGATGCCCTACGTGGTTTCCGTGCTGATGGGAGTGGGCACTTTCTTTTCGCTGCTCGTCTTTTTCGTCGCGAACCCCTTCCAGGAACTCTCCCTGGCAACGAGCGCGGGCACGCAAGCCTTTTCCGCGCCGGATGGCAACGGGCTCAACCCGCTCCTGCAATACCACTCCATGGTGATTCACCCCCCCATGCTCTACCTGGGTTACGTTGGTATGGTGGTGCCCTTCGCCTTCGCCATGGCGGCGCTCATCACCCGCCAATTGGGCGACAACTGGATTCGCACCACCCGCCGCTGGACGATGGTTCCGTGGATGTTGCTTGGGTGCGGGATCCTGCTCGGTGGTAACTGGGCCTACGCGGTGTTGGGATGGGGCGGTTATTGGGGATGGGACCCGGTGGAGAACGCCTCGCTGCTGCCGTGGCTCTCCGGGACGGCCTTTCTGCACTCGGTGATGATCCAGGAAAAGCGCGGAATGCTGAAAGTTTGGAACGTCGCGCTGGTCATCCTGACGTTCTTCCTGAGCATCTTCGGCACTTTCCTGACGCGCAGCGGGATTGTTTCTTCCGTGCACGCCTTCGCGCAATCCAACATCGGCCCGTTCTTTGCGGTTTTCCTGGCCATCATTCTGTTCTTTTCCGTCACCTTGCTTTTTCTGCGCCTGGACCATTTAAAAAGTGAGAACAAGCTTGATTCCATGGTCTCACGCGAGAGTGGCTTCCTTTTCAATAATTGGATTTTGCTGGCATTGGTGTTCGCGGTGTTCTGGGGAACGCTGTTCCCGGTGATTTCCAAGGCCGTCGAGAATGCCACGGTCACGGTGGGCGCGCCGTTCTTCAACAAAGTGGCGATTCCCATGGGCTTGCTGCTCCTGCTATTGACCGGCGCCGGACCGCTGCTGGCGTGGCGCAAGACGTCGTTCCAAAGTCTGAAAAGGAACTTTACGCTGCCACTCATTGTGGCGCTGGTGGCAGGCGTGGTGATGTTCGCGGAGGGCGTGCGCAACCTCTACGCGTGGATGACCCTCTTCCTCTCCGTTTTCGTCCTCGTCTGCATCCTGGGAGAGTTCTGGAAGGGCGCGCGCACCCGCATGAGGACCGCGAAGGAAAACTTTGCCCTGGCCATCTATAACTTGACAATGCGTAATACCAGGCGTTATGGCGGTTATATCGTGCACATAGGGATTGTTCTGCTCTTCATCGGTTTTGCTGGACAAGCGTTTAAAACGGATGCGAAGGGATTGATGCAGGAAGGCGATCTCTTGTCGGTAAAGAACTACATGCTGCGCTGTGACGGCCTCGTCACCGGCGACAACCCCAACTACGAATACACCCGCGCCCTCATCACCGTGACCAAGAACGGCGAGGCTTTTACCTCGATGCATCCGGAAAAGCGCTTTTACAAGGCCAGCCAGCAGCCCACCAGTTACGTGGCCATTCATCCCACGCTGTCCGAAGATGTCTACGTCGTGCTGGCGGGACTGGATCCCGATACCGGCAAGGCCATCATCCAGGTTTTTGTCAATCCGCTGGTCATGTGGGTGTGGATCGGCGGTTTCGTGACGCTGCTGGGCACGCTGCTGGCCATGGTTCCCAGCCGGGTCGAACGCGAGATGGCGGAAATGCGCCAGGCGCAGGAATTGGCAGTGCAGGCGGGCGATGCGTACTAAAGAAGAGTCCGAAGTCCGAGGTCCGAAGCCCGAAGTCGACATCGCCGAATACCAAGCGCGGGTTATGGGACCACGGACTTCGGACCTCGGACTTCGGACTCTTCTGCTGGTCGTCTCTCTGCTCGTCGTGCTGCCGGCGCGGGCGGACGACGCTCGCAAGCCGACCATCGAAGCTCTGGGCAATGAAGTGCAATGCCCGTGCGGCTGTGTCGCGCCGCTGAACCAGTGCCCAATGCTTGATTGCGCCGAAAAAGTGGAGATGCGGAATTTCATTAAAAGAGAAATCGCGGGCGGCAAGGATGAGACCGCGATTCTCCAGGATATTTCGATCCGCTACGGCGTGCAGGCGTTGACGGCTCCACCGGCCAAAGGATTCAATCTGGCGGTTTGGATCCTTCCCAGCGTGGGCCTGCTGGCGGGGTTGGGCTTTGTCGTGGTCATCGTGCGGCGCTGGAAGCGCAAGCCTGCTCTCGCGCTGGCTCCTGCTTCCGCGACCCACGACCCCAAGGTACTCACGGCGGTGGAAGAGGAGATGAAATCGACGGGGCTGGGGTAGGAGTTAGAAGCTAGGAGCTAGAATAAGACCTCCCAACTCCTGTCTTCTGTCTCCTGCTTGCGGGGAACGATTTCTTATGCTGCTAACCATGGCAGTACTAGTTGCGGTGGGGATGGCGGTTTACATCGTCTTTCCGTTGCTCAGCGCAGAAACGGCAGGCGGCCCTCTGCCCCTGGACGTTACGGTGCTCGGCGATCTCAAAAGGCGCCGGCTGGTGGTTTACGATAACTTGAAAGACCTGGAGTTTGAATTTCAGTCCGGCAAGATCGCGCGCGAGGATTACGAAGCGCTGCGGACGAATTACCTCGGCGAGGCGGCGGGATTAATGGCAGCTACCCAGGAGGCCGAGGTGCTCAAGCACGACGATGCGGTGGTGGAACGTGAAATCGCCGCGCGCCGGGCGCAGCGTAATGCGCAGCCTCCGATTGAGTACACTTGTTCAGCCTGCGGGTATGAGAATCCGTTGCCGGTTAAATTCTGCGGCGAATGCGGTGCGCGAATTGCCGCCCCGCGGAAAAAGTAAGTGAGGCGCGGACCTATTCAGTTCCCATGACCGTGAAATTGTTTCCATCCAAATTCCTCACCATTTCGGCAGCTTGCCTTTGGCTGCTGGGTTCAGGTTCTGCTCTGCTCGCCGCCGGAGGCAAAATCTCGGGGCAAGTGGTGAACGGCACCACCGGCAGTCCGGTCTCGAATCAAACCCTTCAGCTCCTGATGCCGCGCGGCGGGATGCAGCAAGTTGCCACTGCGGTGACGGATGCGAACGGCCATTTCGCGATCGCCTCCAGCGACCTCGCCACCGATTCCTTTTACCTCCTCCAGGCAGTTTTCCAGGATGTGAATTATCACGCCCCGGTTAAGTTTGATGACCGTGGCCAAGCTCAAGTCGACATCACCGTTTACGACGCCACACGCACCGCGCCGCCCGTGCGAATTCAATCCGCCCGCATCATCGTCCATGCAGAGGGTGACAAGGTTCACGTGCAGGAGATGTTCGCGATCCGCAATTCCGCGGACCCCCCGCGCAGCTACCTGAATGTTGATGGCACCTTCCTCTTTCACCTCACCAAGGCCACCGGCGATCCCACTGCCGCGGTTGCCGGCCTGATGAACATGCCACTGCCGCAACCCGTGAGCCCCGGCAAAGGGCCGGGCGATTTCTACATTCAGTACCCCCTCAAGCCGGGCCTGACCGTGATGATGGTCGCATACGATAGCGCTTACGTTTCGAGCAAGCTGGACCTCGCGGACTCCGTCGCCTACCCCATCGACAGCGTGGAGATGCTGGTCTCGCCCTCCAACCTTTCCGTGGACTCCCGGCTGTTCAAGGCCGCGGGCGCCGATGCGGAAACGGGAAGCCAGAAGTATTTGGCGGAAAATGTGCCGCCCAACACCCGACTCGCCGCCAGCGTGAGTGGTGAAGCGGCGGCCAGTGAAACTGCGGCGGGCGGCGCCGCGGCCGGCCAGGCTGACGGGGAAGTGAAGAGCCTTCCCAACTCCATGTCGCGGATGGGCGGACCTCTGCTCGCCTGCTTCTTGCTGGTCCTGCTGTGGGGGCTGGGTGTGCGCGTGGCCAAGGAATGGCCCCAGTGGAAAGCCCGGCAGAGCGCCAGCGAGCTTCAGAAGGCGCTGGAAGCCGAAGTGGAAAAGTTGTTTAATTCTCTCGCCGACTTGGACGAGCTCTTCGCGACCAAAAAGATTGCGGAGAAGCCCTATTGGAAAGAGCGCCTGGAATTGAAAGCGCGCCTGGTGGCGACACTGAAGAAAGCTCCGCCCGCGCTGCTCGAGTCCTATGCTATCCGACACACCCCGCGCTAGACCCGCGCTGGAACTGCGCGATGTTTCCAAACAATTCGGGATCTTGCAAGCTTTGAGCGGCGTTTGCTTGCGCGTCGAGCCGGGAAACTCCATCCTGCTCTATGGGCCGAACGGCGCGGGAAAAACCACGCTGCTGCGCGTGCTCTCCACGCTGGCCCGTCCCAGCGAAGGCAGGGTTCTGTATGACGGCGCCGACGTTCACGCAAACCCCGCCGCCGCGAAGGCCGCTATTGGGTTCGTATCGCACACTACGTTTCTTTACGGCGAACTTACCGCGCGTGAAAACCTGGAATTCACGGGCAAGCTCTTCGGCCTGACCGATCTCCCACAGCGGGTGGCCGGCGTGCTTGACCTCTTCCACCTCCGCGAGCGGGCGGAGACTCCGGTGCGCGAGCTTTCGCGGGGATATCAACAACGGGTTTCCCTGGCGCGGGCGTTCTTGCACGATCCCCAGTTTCTGCTGTTGGACGAGCCCTTCACCGGACTCGATGCGGCCTCCGCCGAGTCCCTCGAAGGCCTGATGCAGCGCCTGCAAGGGCAAGGCAAGGCCCTGATTTTCTCCACCCACAATTTCGAGCAGGGGAAGGCCATCGCCCAGCGGCTCGTGGCGTTGGAAGGAGGAAAGGTGCGGTACGATGGGCCGATCAATTTAGCCCCACTGGCAGCACTGAGAACAGGAGCCAGGAGTCAGGAGTCAGAAGCCAGGAGTTAGAAGTGAGGAGTTAGGAGCGAGAAGTGAAGAGACAGGAGAAAACGGGATACGGGATCCAGCATACCGTATATAGGTCAGAAACTCCGTGGCCTGCGAGAGCGCCTTGCAATGCAAACTCGACTCACAGTTGCAGGGGTCAGCGGTCAGGAGTATCTTTTGGGCCGGCGGAAAGCGGATAATGGAAATTGCGGGTTAATTCCCTGACCAAGGGAAAAATGGCAAGGAAGCCCCGAGTGTGTTGAGGGCGCAAGGAGCGTGGGATGATCACGCGGGTGAAAGCCGAAAACTTTCGATGTTTACGATCCGTCGACGTTCGTCTCCGTCCATTCCAGATCCTCGTCGGCCCAAACGGGAGCGGTAAATCGGCATTGATGGATGCTCTGGCCTTTGTCCGAACTCTCACCGCCGAGTATCTGAGTGCTGCTATCTTCGAGCGGACGGAGAATTTTCATGATCTCGTCTGGGGGCGAGAAGGCAACCGTTTTAGTTTGAGCCTGGAGGTGACCGCTCCCAGCGAGAGCGCATTCAGCGAAGACGGTGGTCCGGCTCGATTTGCTCGTTACGAGGCGGCCATCGGCAAGGACGTGGCGGACGAACTCGATCAGATCGAGAAAGAAAAGGTTGTGGTTCATCGTGAGGGAACAACTGAAGAATTGCCCGCCGCAGAGCGCGCTGGCACGGAGTCAACATATTTTTACGAATCCAAAACATTCCAACCCATGAAAGTTCAAATTGAACGCATCTACTCTGTGCTCGGCCGCGCTCCGATTGGACCAGATAATTTCCCTGAGGCAGGTTGGCTCAGGGACGCACTTCGAAGTGATGGAAGTGGAGTGTGCCCTGTGGACTTGCGAGCCGGCGACCTCCGGGCTCCCAGCCCTCCGTTCAAGGGTATCGTAAAAAGCCTCACCGGCTCACACCTTGCTCGATTCGTGGCTGAATTGATGGATAAATCTCCCGTGTCATTCACAGATTGGATCAAGCACCTCCAGACTTGTTTGCCCGAACTCGAAACCATCCGCACCGTTTTAAGGCCGGAGGACCGCCGCCGGTATCTGATGGTTCGCTTCAAAAATGGAATTGAAGTCCCATCGTGGGTACTTTCGGAGGGCGAACTGCGCCTCATGGCAATTACCATTCTGGCCTATATGCCGGATACGGGCCGCATTTACCTGATCGAGGAGCCGGAGAACGGGCTTCACCCGACGGCCATCGAGGCAATCTATCAGTCGTTGTCCTCGATTTACGAGGGGCAAGTGCTGTTGGCAAGCCACTCGCCGATTCTGCTGAGTTTGGCGAAGCCGGAAGATCTCCTGTGCTTTTCGATGACGAAGCAGGGCACAGAGGTCATACATGGCGATCATCACCCAGTCCTCAAGAATTGGAAAGGCGAGGTTCGCTTGAGTGACCTATTTGCGGGGGGTGTCCTGAGTTGACGGATTTTGGCGGTTGGAAAGAACGAAAAGACCTGGTTGTATTCGTCGCTGACGGGAGCATGCAACTAGCCGTTGAAGGGGTTCTTTCAAGATACCAGAGCCTCGGTATTCGCCAGGTTGCGGGGAGAGTGTTTCATGCCAACCCTCCCTACGACTCAGAGACCCACCAGCGGTGTCAGGACTATCTGCGCCCGTTTCAGTGGTTGGCACGCTATGCCTTGGTAATATTTGACCGTGAGGGCTGCGGCAGCGGAGCCTCAAGAGAAGAGATCGAAACCGAAGTTCGGGACAGGCTCGAGAGGAACGGATGGGGTGGGCGTTCGGCCGCGGTTGTCATCGACCCCGAGTTGGAGGTGTGGGTCTGGAGTGATTCTCCACGTGTGGACGCGGTACTGGGCTGGGCTCAAGGCCAGACGCGACTGCGAAATTGGCTGGTTGAGGAAGGTTTTCTGCAGGCAGGCCACCAGAAGCCTGAACGTCCCCAAGAAGCCCTGGACGCTGCCCTGCGGAAATCAAACAAGAAGCGTTCTTCGTCGCTGTTCTTTGAGCTTGCAACCAGTGTGAGTTTCGCCCGCTGCATAGATCCGGCTTTCCAAAAATTGAAACAAACCTTACAAGAATGGTTTCCGCCACAAGTGGAGACTTAGGCTGCACTATATTACGCGTGCCGATTTATTCTGACTCCTGGCTCCTGACTCCTGGCTTCTTACTTACACCATGCGAACTCTACGAGTCATCTCCGCCATTTTCGTAAAAGACCTGCGCGTCGAGTGGCGGCACCGCGAGACGCTTGCCTCCATGTGTATTTTCGGCCTCTTGGTGGTGTTCCTGTTCAATTTTGCCTTCGAGCCGGCGGGAGAGGAGAGACTGCGCTTGCTGCCCGGGCTGTTGTGGATCGCGTTTGCCTTTGCCGGCGTGTTGGGATTCAACCGATCTTTTGCGGCGGAGCGCGAGAACGCGGGACTGGAGGGCATGCGCCTGGCGCCGGTCGATCCGGGCGCCATTTATCTCGGCAAAATGCTCGCCAACCTGTTCTTTATGGGAATTGCCGAGGTCGTCGTGGTGTTCGCGACAAGCCTCTGGTATAACTTTTCCTTCATTCCAGCGTTGGGTTGGTTCGCGCTCACCACCTTTTTCTGCACGTTGGGCTATGTGGCCGTGGGCACGACGTTCGGGGCGGTCGCCGCGAATACTCGCATGCGCGAGGTCATGCTCCCGGTGCTCCAGTTCCCAGTTGCCGTACCCATATTCATTGCCGGCGTAGAGGCTTCTACGGGGGCCCTCAAAGGTGACCCGGTCAGCGATTATGCGGGCTGGATCAAACTGGCGGCAGGATTTAGCATCATTTTTGTGGTTTTGTCGTACTTGTTGTTTGAGTATGTTCTTGAGGAATAGTCCGTAGTCCGTTGCTGGAAAGACCGAAATTCGAAAATCGAAAATCGCGGCGAGTTTCGATTTTCGAGTTCCGTCTTTTGTTGACTGGCGGCCACGGACAACTGACAACGGACCACGGACAAAGAACTGAGTCATGAGAAAAATCTTCCCTCCAACATTGCACCTCATCGTGACTTACGTGTGGTTGATGGTGGCCGCCTACTTAATATTTTTCTATGCCCCCCAGGAAGCCACCATGGGCGAAGTGCAGCGCATCTTCTACATCCACGTGTCGTCGGCATGGACGGCCATGTTGGCTTATTTCCTGATCTTTCTCGGCAGCGTGGGATATTTGTGGAAGCGCCGGGATGGAGCGGATGATTTCGCCCACGGCGCGGCGGAAGTGGGTTTTGTCTTCTGCACCTGCGTGCTGGTGACGGGCCCGCTGTGGGCAAAACCGGTCTGGGGCATTTGGTGGACGTGGGACGCGCGCCTGACGCTCACCTTTGTCTTGTGGCTTCTGTTTGTGGCTTACCTGATGCTGCGGAGTTACGTCATCAATCCTGGGCGCGCGGCAGTTCTGGCAGCGGTAGTGGGCATTATCGGCTTCGTCGATGTGCCGATTAATTACATGGCGATTCGCTGGTGGCGGACGCAACATCCCCAGCCGGTAATCGCCGGTGGCGAGGGTTCCGGCCTTGATCCACGCATGTGGGTGGCGGTATTTGTAACTTGGGGCGCCTTCCTTTGTTTGTTTGCTTACCTGCTTCGCGAGTATATGCGGCTGGCGGCGCTGCGCCGTGAGGTCGCGCGTATCCGGCGACTGCGGGGGACGAATCTTGCATCCTAGAATCCGGGCAATCGACAATCGGCAATCGGTCATCGTCAAAGGGGCATAGTATGGTCAACATTTATCTCGTTCTTGCGTACGGACTCCTTTGGGGCATCTTTACGATCTATGCCTGGGTGATCCACGGCCGCCAGCAGCGGCTGGAAAAAGAATTGGAAGAACTCAAAAAGGCGCTCGGCCAGCGGTAGCGTCTTTTTGTCCCGTTGAATGTGAAGGTTAGCGCGGACCTAAGAAACAGGCCCGCGCTACACCTCCTCCGCTACACGCATGACTTAAGATATGGTATCTTGGCGTTGCTGAAGAATCGGACTCCCGTCCGGACCGCGGGTAAAGGATGGGGCCATTCTTGGTCGGGCATTGTGGCGAAGCGCCTCCACGGGAACGAACTCGTGTGTCCGCGATAAAATCGCCACTCCACCTTGAAGAAGAACCATGAAGAAGATCGGACGATACAACATCATTTCCGAGCTGGGCCGGGGCGCCATGGGGATCGTTTATAAAGCTTCCGACCCGACCATCGGCCGCGAGGTGGCCCTGAAGGTTCTCTCCCTCAGCGCTTCTTTGGAGGAAGGAACCAACAGCGCGCAGGAAATGTTCATGCGTGAAGTCCGGGCGGCCGGCCGATTGGCGCACCCCTCGATCGTCACCATTCACGACGCCTTCGATGACGCGGAAAACCAGACCAGTTGCATCGTCATGGAAATGGTCCCGGGTGTAACCCTGGAGAAAATTCTTAATTCGGGCTCTCGCCTGACGACCGAACAAATCCTTATTTTAGTGCGGCAAGTTGTGGAGGGGCTTGATTATGCGCATCGGCATCAGGTCATCCATCGCGACTTGAAGCCGGCGAACATCCTGGTGACCGAGGATGGGCGCGCCAAAATCACGGATTTTGGGATCGCCAAAGTGCTGGCACAGCAGGGCGTGGCGCGCACCGTGGGCATAATGGGCACGCCTTCCTATATGTCGCCTGAACAGGTGAAGGGGGGCGAAATTGACGCCCGGACGGATATCTTCTCCTTGGGCATCATGATTTTCACGATGCTCACGGGGAAGAAACCCTTCGCCGGCAATACCGCTGCCGTGATGTTCCAGATCGTTTACGAAGAACCGCCGGCGACCAGTAGTCTCAATGCTCAGCTAACGCCTGCCCACGATTATGTGGTTAGCAAGTGCCTGGCGAAAGACCGCGACCGCCGGTACTCCTCAGCGCGCGAATTGCTGGGAGACCTGGACGACCTTCAACAGGGTCGTCCGCCCCGCACGCAGACAATGGCTTCAGAGTTTGCCGCCGCCCAACCAGGTCCGGCGGGGGCCCCGGGGCCGGACCAGACGCTCGCCATGCCGATTCCGAGCCTCATCAAGGCAGCGTCCCAGCAGCCGGCGCCACGGCCCGCGCCCCCCCAACGCGCCGCCGCGCCGCCCCCGGCCACTCCAGGGAAAGCGGGAGGTCCAGTTATGCCTCCCCCCACGGACCGGACCATGGCCATGTCGATCCCGGGCCTTATGAAGGCAGCCTCCCAGCAGCCGGCGCCACGGCCCGCGGCCCCCGCACCACCATCGGCGCCACCTCAGCGTGCGGCTGCGCCGCCTAAACCTGCCGCGGCGACCCCAGGCGCCCCTGCGCAAGGAGGTGGCCCCGCTTCGTCTCCCCCGACGGACCGGACCATGGCCATGTCGATTCCAGGCCTCATGAAAGGGGCGTCGCAGCCTCCATCGCCGAGGGTGGTTTCCGCGCCTCTGCCCGTGCCGGTGCAACCGCCCAAGCCTGTCATCCCGCCACCCGCCACACCAGCGCGGGCTCCGCAGGGTCGACCTCTCACGGGACAAACCCTGCCGATGCGGGTGCCGGATCTTTCTGCCTTATCCTCGACGCCGCCATCGTCGCCACGCGCGGCGCCAGTGCCTCCGGCTCCGCCTGAATCCTCCCTGAGTGAGCAGATGCTTCCGAAGTATGTGCCGGACCTTTCCACCACGTCTCAGGCGTCCGGGCCACTACCCATGCCGCCCGCGCCGTTCCCTCAACCCGTCGACGAGAGCGCGGTCGAGCCGGCGGAAACTCCCGGCGCCGTGTCGACCGCACCCAAGTCGAAATTCATCCCCGCTGTGGTGGGCGGCGTGGCAGTTGTCGTATTGGTGGTAGCTACGTGGGGTTACTGGAAGTTTCACTCGGCAAAGATTGCGCCCTCCCCGCCCCCCTCAGTCGCCGTCCAAACGCCGCCGGCGACTTCGCCGCCGATTACAAGTACTGTTGCGACCCCAACTCCCTCACCGGCCTCAACGGTAGAACAAGCGAAGCCGCCGGTGAGCGCAACTCCGGAGGCGGCAAAGAAAACCGTCGTACACAAGCCGAAGCAGGCGATCTTGCCCCACCCGGCTGTGCCCGCGCCGACGCCACCTCCGGCCCAGCCTGCGCCCGTCGTTGCAGCGCCGCCTCCCCAGCCCTCGCCTTCCCAGCCCAGCCCCGAGGACATTGCCAAGGCCGAGGCCGCCAGACTCGCCAAAATTCCCCGGATCGTCAAGGTTCTCTGCAATTTCGGCCTTAAGGAGGCGACGTTTGTTTTTTCCGCTGGCGGGAACACCCTTTTTGAAGAGCCTTTAAAGGGGAAGAAGGTAAAGGGAGGATTCCTGGGGATTAAAGGCTCCTATCAAGGAACTTTCTCGCATACCATCACGGTGCCAGCCGGCATGTCGGAGGTTTCCATTCGTGTCATCGCCAGGGACGGGGCGACGGACATTACGAAAGCCATCAAGATGCCGGCGCCGGGGGGCTTTGTTCCCACGCTCGCCGTGGAAGTTGACAACGAACACCTGTCTCTCAACTGGCAAAGTTCCGCCGCCGCGAAATAGCCATGCGAAGTCACAGCGGCCTTTTGCCAGGCAACACTTTTCATGGGGTTCGATGCCGTACCCAGGGCGTCATTTACATTCGCGCCAGAGCCTTGTAAAATGCGCCTTCCCGCGTGGGGGAATGACGAACCCCCAAACCGCGGCAGATCGTGGGGAGCAAGGCCTTGTGGTTCATGGCGCCTTCCAGAAGAATTTACTGGATTTGGTGATTCGAGGGCCGCACTGAAAGGCCGCGGGAGCCGATGCGGGAAGACCGCACACGCGCGGAACGCAATGAAGGAGGCAGAGTATGGCATTGAATACCGTTGAGAAGGAAGTGAACGGAGTCACGGTCCTGGAACTGGCCGGCCGTGTAACCCTGGGTGAGGAGAGCAACCAACTCCGCACCAAACTCAAGGACCTTCTGAGCCAGGGCAAAACGCGATTGGTTCTTGACCTTGCGGAAGTAACTTACATCGATAGCGCCGGCTTGGGCACGCTGGTGGCGGGATTCACCTCGGCGCAGAACCAGGGCGCCAACCTGAAGCTGGCCAACCTCACCAAACGCTTTAACGAACAGCTCAACATCACTAAACTGGTTACGGTATTTGACGTTTACGATAGCGTCCAGGACGCCGTCAAATCCTTCCAATCAGCGTCCTGACCGTGCCAGCGCACCGGCGATCATCCTGACTCGCAGCCCGCACCGAGGGAGTGATCCTTCCGCGGGGCGGCGCGCGCTTCTGCGGAGACCGTAATCTGTTCCCCGCCGCGGCTCGCGAACGGCACGCAGCGGAATTCCACGGGAGGAATTATGGGTCATCAAATTGGCTGGGGCCTGATGCTGGTTCTTGTGGGAGGCATGCTCAACGGGAGCTTCGCGGCCCCCATGAAGCGGCTGTCCGCCTGGCGTTGGGAAAACATCTGGCTGCTCTATTCTCTGTCCGGCCTGTTGATTCTTCCCTGGATCATCGCGGTGGCCACAGTTCCTCATCTCGGCGACGTGTTTCAGCAATCTTCCGGTGCGGTGCTGGCCAAGGTTGCCCTTTTCGGATTCGCCTGGGGCATTGGCGGCCTCTTGTTTGGGCAGGGAATCGCGCGCGTGGGACTGGCCCTTGGTTTCGCTGTGATTCTCGGCATCACCTCGTCCTTCGGAGGGTTGGTGCCTATGGCGATCCTTCATCCGGACCAACTGTTTACGCGGCAAGGTCTGGCGCTGATCGCGGGGACAGTGGTTATGACCCTCGGGTTGGTTTTCCTGGCGGTGGCGGGAAAGCGCCGCGAACGCGAGCAGGCCTCCCGGTCTGCCGCGTCGGAACGCTCGGGCTTTGGGGTGGGGCTGGTTATATGCATTCTCTCCGGGGTCTTTTCCTCGATGCTCACCTTCGCTTTTGTCTTCGGCGGTGAATTGCAGGATTTCTCGGCCCATGCCGGGGCTTCCGCGGCGATGTCAGGCAACGCCATTTGGGCGTTGGCGGTGAGCTGCGGTTTCCTGCCCAACGCGGCTTATTGCCTTTACCTTTTGAACAAGAACCACACCTGGAGTGTATATCGGGAGAAATCAACGGGCCTTGCCTTTGCCCTGGGCGCGACTCTCATGGGCTTGCTCTGGTATAGTGGTCTGGTGGTTTACGGCATGGGCACCGCCGCGCTGGGCACATTGGGCAAGATCGTTGGCTGGCCCGTGTTCATGTCGGTTGACATCATCGCTGGGATCGGCTGGGGTTTCCTGGGCGGCGAATGGAAAGGCGCCAGCCGCACCGCTCTCGCCTACTGCCTCACTGGCATCGCTATTCTCTTCCTCGCCATCGGCGTCATCAGCTTCGGCAACGCAGCGTGAAGGCGCTTTGAAAGTCGTCAGTCATCAGTTTTCAGTAAAAGCCACTCCGCGCGGTTTTTTTGCTGATGACTGAAAACTGAGGACTGATAACTTCTAAGAAGCTCGTGCTAGGATTACAATCCACTGGTGAGGGCCGCAGAGTGCTCTTGCTGGCGAATCCACGACATGACGTTGGCGGGAGGGCGCTCGTGGCGGAGTTCGGCGGCCATAAATTTCATGTAGGGGTCGACGTGTTTGAAGAAGAGCTTGTAGCCCGCGCAGAGGTAATTCAGCCCCGGCTCGCCGTCGGGGGTCGAGATGAAGCGATGCTTGGGGCACTCGCCGTTGCAGGCAAAGCGCACGTCGCACTCGCGGCAGTAACGAGGCAGTGCGGACTCCTTGGCCTCGCCAAACTGCTGTTGCTGTACCGAGCCGGCCAGCGCAGCGAGCGCCGATT
>Ga0074044_10003272_pt1 | contig 13854 bp, 13 predicted proteins | sample BogForMeECP23OM1_FD_94443 | JGI IMG/M metagenome (GOLD analysis project Ga0074044, IMG submission 94443) | Bog forest soil microbial communities from Calvert Island, British Columbia, Canada - Bog Forest MetaG ECP23OM1 | ecosystem: Environmental > Terrestrial > Soil > Wetlands ... | reverse complement strand
CGCAGAATGAAGTCGACGTTGGGCGCGTAGATCTGGGCGTAAATCTTGACGACGGCTGTTCCCTCGTCGAGAGCGCCGGGGGTCTTCTTGCCCGAGGGGTAGTAGTGAATGTCGATGACTCCTTGAGCATAAGATTCGTCATAGACGCCGGAACTCGAGTTGACGTCCAGAGTCACACCCGTGATCACATTCGGCCTGCCGCCGTTATCGACATTGGTGCGCGGGGTGGCCAGGTCGAGACCAAGAACCGTGTTGGAATTGATGTTCCGGTCGAAGATCGCGGAGGCCCCGGTGGTCTCAAGTGCGGGATCGGTGGCCACCGCCAGCCGCATCTGGATGTCGCTGTGCAGCATCGTGGTATTGGTTCCTGCGCCCCGGATGTTCACCAGCATGGCCTGACTGCTGAAGGCACCCGGCGTGATGATATAGGGCCCGCGATAGACGGCCTTGAAGAGCTGTCGCTTGACCTCGGCGGATGTCGCGGTCCCCGTGGGCTGGATCACCAGGTTGTACCCGGGACTGGCGGGGGTAAGAAAGCCCTGGTTCCGGGGCAGGGCGATCGATTGCGAGGTCGGCGTGAGACGGCCATTGGCACTGACAGTTGCGCTGGTCGCGACCTGTCCGTTCGTCGTGGCAGCCTGGGTGGTTGCGGGATTCGAGACGCCGTCAAGCAGCGCTTGGACCTTGGGAGAATTGACCAAGGCGTTGTAATTACCGGCCATGATGTCGGTGACCAGCGAAAGCAGCTTGCGATGCTCCATCATCTCGATGGTTGGCTTCCGGTCGCGTGCAATGCGGCGTCCCATCGACTCCTCCCTGAGTTCCCGGTCTCCTCCGGGCCCTGCGGAACAAGCCGAGGCCCTTCGACGCTTTCATAAGATCGGCAGGATGGGCTAACCGGCTTTGACAAGATCGGCTTTCTCGTTCCCCGATTACTGCAAGATCCGTTTCCCGGTCACCGTGTTCAGATTCACCATGCTGCGGCGGTGGCGGATCGACGTGTCGAGATACTGCTTGGCGACCTGATTGAACTCTTGCTGTGCGGCGATGTATTCGAGGAGGCTTTTCTCCCCCGCTCCCAGGAGCCTGAATGCCTCGTCGCGCACCTGTTTGGCGGCCGGGATCACGTCGTTGGCGAGCTCATTCACTTCGCGACGGGACACGTCGTATTCCTGGACCGCCTTTTCCACGTCGACCAGCGCCTGGCGTTCCGTCTCCGACAACTGAATCTGGGTCTGGGTCACGTTGAGGACGGCGCGCTGGATGCCTCCCTGGTTGCGGTTGAAGACCGGCAAGGGAACCGTCACGCCCAGTGCGTACGATACCGCGCTTCTCACCCCATAAGGCGTATTATCCTGGTAGGTATAGGGTTGGAACAGCAGGTACGGGTTAGAGTAGCGACTGGCGCGGGCCAGCCGGACATCGGCCTCGGCGCGCTGGACGCCTAGCCGGTAGGAAATAATATCGGGGCGGGATTCCAGGGCGATTCTGCGAAGCTCATCGACCGGTGGTGGCGGCGGGAGGGTGTCGTAGATCGTTCCGCGGAGTTCAAGCCTGTCGACCTCCTCTCGAGTGAGGTTCATGAACGAGCCCAGGTCGAGCTTGGCCTTGCGGTAGGTCACTTCTGCGTCGACGAGCCCGAGCTGGGCGGTGCGAAGCTGGATCTTGACCCGGTTCAGATCTCCCAGCGAAGCGTTGCCCCGCTTGTACAGCTCCTGATATCGGGCGTAGAGGGTTTCCAGCCCCTTCACACTGACCCGCGAGTACCGGACCATCTGTCGTGCGGACAGTGCGCCGAGCACGTAAGCGTCGTAGATATCGTCGATCCGCTGCCGGACCGCCTCCTGGTACTGGGCCTCCAGGACCTTTTCGGCGCGGAGGGCGACAGCAGTCCGGGCCTGCCGCTGGCGAGTGACGTCGAGCAGGAACGTGATATTTGTATCGTACTGCGACGGTCCGCCTGGGACGGACCGGCTGAAACGGTAACCCGGATAGGCGAGAAGCTGCCCGTCCTGGTAGAAGACCGGATTCGCTCGGAGGCTGGCCTGGAGGATGTCGGCCTTGGCCTGAGGGATCTCGTAGAACTTGGCGCGGAGGTCGCGGCTGCGCTCGAGCGTGATGTCGATGGCTTGGTCGAGCGTCAGTCCGTCCGGCGGGCCGTCGTCCTCAGGACCGGTCGGCAGCTCGAGCGGGCCGACAAGCGGAGCCGTCGAAGGCGAGAACGGCTCCGGCTGAGGCCCCGTGATCGCCATCTGAAGTGCGGTCGGGGAAGGTGCCGCCGCAGGGTTGACGACCGAGGTGGGAACGCCCCTGGGGGTCGATACGCCTGCTCGACCACCGAGATAGCCACCGGTACCCGGCACGTTGCTAAAGCTACCGCCCCCCGCGCCCGGGGCGTTTCCCATGAGGGAAGAAAACCCGCCGATCTGGGGCAGCTCCGGGGTGGTACCTGGGCCTTGAGCTTGGGCCCGGCCAGCGACGGCAACGACCCAAACGGCCAGTACAACGACCAGACTACGTCGCAACCTATGATCCATCATTGCATCGGCAGCCTTCCTGGCCCTGTCGAGAAGACGAGCATCTTGCCGTCTCCGGCCGACTGGAAAAGTCCATAATCGCGCTGCGACCCGTGCAAACCTACATCGACAATCCGCCGCCGGGTTCTGAAGTCGAGTTACCCTGGTGAGATCCTGACGGGCTCACGGCTTGACGGAGATCGACACTTCGTGGTGGTTGAGGGGAACGGTCTTTTCATCGAGCTCGGGTTGCGTCGACAGGAACTCGCCCTCGGCCATCACCCGATCCTCGTATATCTGCTCGAGGATCAGGCTGCCGGTGGCCACCACTTCGTCGCCCGGCTTCAACTCCAGGTTTCCGGGGCTGGTCTCGGAGACCAGCACGAAGTCGTTATTCTCCTTGGCCACGACGATGGGCCGGCGCTCGAACTTGTCTTTCTTGCCTGGCTGCTTGACGAAGACATAGTCGACCCGATCGACCGAGACCATCGCTCCCCGGGGGATCACGGTTTGACCCGGTTTCGGTGGGACCTCGAGCAGAACACGCACGAACATGGCGGCCTTGAGCCGGCCATCCGGGTTGGGAATCGACGAACGGAACTTGGCAGAGCGCGAGTCCGTGTCGATCGCCTTGTCGATATACTCCACCTTGCCGTCGATCGTCAGTGCGGAGTAGGGGAAAACCACCTTCAGCTTCTGGCCCACCTGGACCTTGTCGGCGTCGAGCTCGCTGACGTTACCGCGGACCCAAAGGTGCTCGAGGGGCGCGATCTGCATCAACTCGTCCTTCGAGTCGTAGTAGTTACCCCGGACGGCCGACCGCTTGATCACGATCCCGGCGGCGCGAGAGCGGAGGATCATCTTGGCTTTTTTCACTCCGTCCTCATTCGGAACATCAGCGATCTCGTTCTCGGTGAGGCCGAAGACCAAGAGCTTGTCCTTCGCCAACTTCATCTGCAGGTTGCTCTTGGCTTCATCGTTTTGGGCCTCGATCAAGTCTTTGCGAGGTATGGCGTTGGTCTCGGCGAGAGGGGCCTTGTAATCGAGCACTTTCTTGTCGCGGTCATGCTGGCTGATGGCCGTCTCGTAGTCGTTCTTGGCTACGGCAAGGTCAGCGCTGAACAAATCCAGCAGCGGGGTTCCCGGCTGGACCACGGAGCCGAGGTCCACCAGCACGTTGTCGACCCGGCTGTCGAACTGGGCTCGCACGACCGTCAGCTTGGCGGGGTCGTAGTCGGTAGTGCCGTTGAGCCGCAGCAGCGTGGGGAATGTCTGCTCCTTGACGGCGACCGTCCGAACGCCGATCCCCTCGAACTGATCCGGGGTGAGACTGATCAGGTGATCCCATGGAGTCCTGTCGGCCAACTCCGATACCCAAGCCTTGCTGGGCCGGCTCTCATCGGCATGGGCGCTGCCGGAGAGTTGCCTCCAGACGTTCTCGACGCGGCCCCAGGAGCGATGATCCACCGCCAGCCAGGTGCCGACTCCAGCGATCACCGTAAGGAGGAAGGCGAGTTTCCAGCTTATCTTCATCGTGCCAATCCTCCGAAACCACCGCGGACCTTGAGACAAACGATCAGTTGTGAGGAGCGTTCGGGTCATACTTGGAATTGGGCCGAGCCCCTTCCTCCTCGGGGAAATAGTGCATGTAGCGGGCGCTGTAGTTGGTCCCCTCCACGACGACACCAGCCCCTGTCTCTCCCGATCCGCATGGAGCCGGGAAGAAACTGTAGAGAATCGGCATCATGTACCTGGTGAGGAACAGTGTACAGATCATCGCACCAACCACCACGATGCCGAGCGGCTTCTGGGCCTGCGAACCGATCGAGGTGGCCAGCGCCGCAGGCAAGAGTCCCAGCGCCGCGGTCAGCGAGGTCATGACGACCGGTCGAATCCGGAGTTCCGTCCCACGCATACAGGTTTCCCAGACGGAATATCCGCGCTCGCGCATCTGGTTATGGTAAGAGACCAGCAGCACTCCGTCCTGAACCGCCACACCGAAAACCGACACGAAGCCGACCGCGGCGGAGATGCTGAAAGGTGTGCCGGTGAGATAGAGCGCCCACACGCCCCCCATCGCGGCCTCGAGCACGTTGATGGCGACCAGCATGCAATCCTTCACTGACCCGAACATGGAGTAGAGCAGCAACATGATCAGGCCCAGTGATAAGGGAATGATCCACATGAGTCGAGCGTTGGCTTCCTCCATCTGCTCGAACTCGCCCGACCATTTGATTTTGTACCCCTCTGCGGGTAGGTGAGCCCCGGTGGTGGGATCGTTCACCTTGCGCTGGGCCTCGGCGATGGCAGACGCCAGGTCTCGTCCCTGCACGCTGAACTTGATCGGGATGTAGCGGCGGTTGTTCTCGCGGTAGATGTACGACGCGCCTGGCTTGTGAGGATCGATCTTGACGAGCTGGCTCAAGGGGATACGAACGCCCGGCTTGTTGTCCCCCTGGCCGGGAGTATCGACCGGAATCCGGCCGATGACCTCCGGGTCGTCACGGGTATGCTTGGGCAGACGGAGTACGATGTCGAACCGCTTTTCTCCCTCGATCATCTGGGTAAAGGCCCGTCCGCCCACGGCGACCTGGACCACCGCTTCCACATCCGAGACGTTGATCCCGTACCGGGCGCACTCGTGACGTTCGATCTGGATCTCCAGGTTGGGCTGGCCGATGATGTGAAACAGGCCGGCGTTCCTGATCCCGGGAACCGTGTTGAGGATGTTGACCACCCTCTGACCGGCCTCCTCCAGGACGTTGAGGTCGTTGCCGATGAGCTTGATCGAGTTGGCCCCCTTGACGCCCGAGAGGGCCTCCTCGACGTTGTCGCGGATGTACTGCGAGAAGTTGAAGTTGATGGACGGGAACGCCTTGAACTTCTCCACCAGCTCATCCTGGATCTCCTCACGCGTGATGGCTCGATCCCAGAGTTCTTTGCCGAAGATCGTGACCGGCTTTCTGCGCCACTGTTCCATGCGAATCAATGGGGCGTTGAACTCCAGGTTGAAGTAGCTGGTCACGTCGGTGCCGTCGTCGGGCCGGCCAACGTGCGACATCACGCCCCTGATCTCCGGGATCGAGCCGATCACTTCACGGAGCCGGGGGGCCATCCGCGCCGCCTCCTGGAGCGTGACGGTCCGCGGCATGATCGCCCTGATCCACAGGTGTCCCTCCTCGAGCGGCGGCATGAACTCGCCCCCAAGCTTGGGGATCAGGCTGAACGTGTAGGCGAACAGTCCCATGAAGACAAGCAACGTGATGGTGCGATGCCTCAGGACGAAGCAGAGGGCGCGGAGGTAGCGCAGCTTCATGATTTTATCGAGAAGCGTGTCGGTGGCGGTGGTCTTGTTCGCGAAGAAGTACGAGCAAAGAACCGGAGCGAGGGTCACCGCCAGCAGGAGGGCTCCGCAGATCGCAAAGGCGTACGTGCTCGCCATCGGTCCAAACAACGCACCCTCCGGGCCGGTCATCGAGAACAGCGGGATGAATGCGCAAACGATGATCGTGGTGGAGAAGAAGAGTGCCTGCTCGATCTCGCTCGAGGCGTCGATGATCCGGTCGATCAGCGGCCGCGACCGGTCGGCGTCATGGGCCGTGATGTGCCTGTAAATGTTCTCGACGATGATCGTCGAGCTGTCCACGATGATGCCGAAGTCGACCGCGCCGATCGACAGCAGGTTGGCCGACTTGCCTTGCAGATAGAGCGCACTGATCGAAAACAACAATGCCAGAGGGATCATGATGGCCACGATCCCCGCGCTGGCCAGGTCGCCCAGGAAAACGAAGAGAATTATGATGACCAATCCCATTCCGACCAGCAGGTTGTGCAGCACGTTGTGCGTCGTCACGTGCACGAGCTCGGTACGCTGGTTGAAGACGTTGATCTTCATCCCCTTGGGAAGGAGATTCTCGTCCTGGATTTGTTTGAGCTTGTCCAGTACGTCGTTGGACACCGACAGCGACTTCTCGTACTTTCGCATCAGCACGATGCCTTCAACGACCTCGTTCTCGCCGTTCCGTCCCACGACCCCCAGGCGGGGCTGATAGCCGATCACGACCTTGGCGATCTGCTTGATGTAGACTGGCATGTTCTGGTATGAGGTGACAACGACGTCCTGGATATCCTCGAGCTTCTCGACCTCGAACATGTAGGACCGTTCGGCCACCGCGGGGTCTAGCGAATCGAGGCTCTCACCCAGGTAGCCGATCGCCCGGACGTTGTGCGCTTGATCCCCCAGGGGCAGGACGTCCCCCCCCACATTGGCGTTGGATTGCGAGATCGCGTTCGTGACCATTTGCAAGGTCACGTCGTAGTGCCTCATGAGCTGCGTGTCGAGCAGGATCTGATACTGCTTGACCGTCCCGCCGAACCCGGTGACATCAATGACACCCTTCACGGTCCGCAGTTGCCGTTCCATCACCCAATCCTGGACGGCCTTGAGCTGATTCAGCGTGTAGGCCGGTCCCTCCAGAACATAGCGGACGATCTCGCCGGTCGGGCTCCAGGGCGATAGCGCCGGAGCGATGCCGGCAGGCAGGTTGCTGATCATGCCGATGCGGTTGATCACTTCCTGCCGGGCTTGCCAGTAGTCAGTGCCGTAATCGAAGACGCACTTGACGTCGTTGAGCCCGGCCAGCGAGATGCTCCGCAGGTATTTCAGGCCGGGCATCCCATTGAGCGCGGTCTCGATCGGAATGCCGATCAACCGCTCCATCTCCTCGGGGCTGGCGCCGGGGTTCTGGGTGATCACTTCGACGAGCGGAGGTGTCGGGTCGGGATAAGCCTCGACGTTGAGGTTGTAGAGCGAGTGCAGTCCGAAGACGATGAGCCCCAGCGTCCCCAGCAGGACGACTAAACGGTTGTGCAGGCTCCAGGTGATCAGCGCTCGAACCATGAGGTATCAGCCCGTTCTTTGAACTTTGCCAGTGAGCCTGTCCGACGCTCGTATCTCACTCTAACTTGCATCTGCTTGCTTCGCTCGTGCACGACCTCTTGTTCATCCAATGTACACTCTTTTCCAAAAAGAAGAAAATACTGAGCGCCGCCGACCCGAGCCCGAATGAGCACACCCAGGTTCCCCGATAGTCGCACGCGTGCATGCGTTCGCGTTGCAAAGCTTCAAAACCGCTCTCAGTCCCGGGACCAGGCGCCCAGCAGCCTGAGGACTGTGACAAGCTGGCCCAGGTGGTAGGCGTTGTGGTCGGCCACAAGCAAGGCCTCTCGAAGGATCGTCTGACCCTGGCCATGCGTGATCGGGGCGAAAAGGTCGGTTGCGGGCTCGGAGACCAGATCCATCATCGCTTTCAGATCAGCCCGAAAGGCCGCCACGGCGCGGTCCCAGGCAGCAGCGTCCGGCGGGGCGTCTCCTTCGGGCCAGTAGCCGGAAGGAAACTCGGGCGATATGTGATCGGGATCGATCGAGAACCGGAGGATGTCCCACTGGGCGATCCGCATGTGCTCCAGCAACCGCCAGGGCGTGTGTGGCAGCCCTTGCGGCCTGACCCCGTGGATCTCCACGGGCAGATCGGCAATCGCCGTCTCGAAGTCCAGGTGGGCATGGCCGCCCTCAAGAAGCTCGAGCAGGTGTTTCCGCAACGCCTTGATGCTCATGCTGGTCTCCTTTTCGTCGGTCCATGGGGACTGAACCGGCAAGGGCTTGAAACAAAACCCACGAGTCGTGTCGCCTCGTCGCTCTCGGACAGTTATCCTGGCAGATGAGAGTCGACCCGTAAACCATGAACGTGGGACGATGAGAACGATCACGATCTCTTCGACCGGGATCGTGTGCTGCCCCGCCAGCGCGCAAGGGAACACTCGATGGCACGTCAGGAACAAGACTTCAACAAGGAGACGAACCGGCAGTTCACGACCCTCGTGATCAAGGACTCTTCCCGGGTGACGATCGACTTGATGGAATACCAGCTCGCGCAGGTCTTCCAGTTCTTGCTCTCGCTTGGAGATCTGGATGCACGCGGCCGTTCTCCTCATGAGCTCCCCACCAAGACGACCATCCTCGACATGCTGTCGGGCCGCTCGCCGGCGCCCGAATTACAGGACATCGAGCTCAACTCGCTGCTTCAGCGCCACCACATTCAGGTCGAGAATTGCTCCGATGTCCGCATTACCATGAAACAGATCGAGGTGGAGAAGGTCGTGGAGGCCGCACTGGTCGTGCTCAACCAGCGCCGGCAACGGTTCCGGAGGCAAGACGCGGACGATCCGCGCAGCGAAGGAAACCCCTTTCCGGTTTGATGGCCGGGCAGCAGTCCTGGGGTTACCATCGTCTTGAGCTGTCCCATCAAACAGCTCCCAGCGAAACCTCATGAACGGGAGAGACGGGGTGGATGTGGACTTGATTCCGCATCACGATACCTGGGACGCCGGCGACCTGGCCTGCGGGCCGATGCTGCTGGCTCTCAAGGGCCGGCTGGAGCGGCTGGCGCCCGGTCAGGTCTTCCAGCTCGTGACCCGTGACGAGGGGGCTCCGGTTGATGTTCCGGCCTGGTGCCGGCTCACCGGGCATCGGCTGGTCCATGCGGCGCATCCCCATTATCATCTCGAGCGAAGAAAGCATTGAGGAAATCATGGCTGGAAAGTTTTGCGTCTCGTTGACTCACTCTCTGGACGATCCCGATCGCGCGACGGTCGCTTTCGTCGTCGCCGGTGCCGCCGTAGCGTCCGGGCAAGAGACCATGGTCTTCCTGAGCATTGAGGGCGTTCGCCTGGCTATCGAGGGCGTGGCCGACGCGATTCACGAGGAGGGCTTCCTGCCGCTCAAGCAGTTGATCTCCAGCTTCGTCGAAACCGGCGGGACCATCCTCGTCTGTTCCCCTTGTTTCAAGAAACGCGACCTGGACCCTGCCAAGCTCATCTCCGGCGGGTTGATCGTCGGCGGTGCGCGGTTGGTCGAATTCCTGGCTCAAGGGGCGGCCTGCGTCAGCTATTGACGTGTTCGAGCCGGCTTCAATGCCACCTCGGGAGCTTGCCGCTGATGAGTGATCCAGCCTCTGACCCGCCGCGCCTTCATCCCTTCGAGCCGGCCGTCCGGTTTGATGGCGGCGAGCTGGATTGCGGCAGCGGTCTGTTGCTCCAGATCCGTCGCCGGATTGACCCGCTGGACTCAGGCCAGCTCCTCGAGATCCGTTCGACGGAGCCCTCGGTGGCCGAGGATCTACCGGCATGGTGCCGGCTGACCGGCAACGAGCTGGTCTCCACCTGGCATGATCGCGAACAAGGCTCATGGAGTTTCCTGATTTCGAAGAATCGGTTCAGCCCTGTCGTCGCGCAGGCCGAGGCCGCAGGGTCGCGTGGATCGACATCCCTGACGACGGAAATATCACAAGTGAATGCCACGTCGGCGGGAGCCGGCGCCTGGCGGAAGAGCAGGGACCTGCCCGAGATCACGCCGCTCTCGGTCATGGGCATCGGTAGCTGGCCCCGGCCCGACTGGCTCTTGCGAGCGCTCCACGATCGACTCGAAGGGCGTCTACCTGAGCCGGAGTTCTCGGCACTTGCCGACCGTGCTGTCGCCCGTGTCGTCGAAGCACAACTCGAGGCCGGCGTGGACGTCGTGACCGATGGCGAGCAGCGCCGCGACAGCTACGCAAGCTTCGTCGGCGCCCGGCTTGAGAACTGCCAGCTCATCCCGATCGTCGACTTGCTTCCTTATGTCGAACACCCCGACGAGTTCGCGCGCGAGCTTCGAGCACTTGACGTCCCGGCCGAGTCGGTCAGGCACCCCGCCGTCTTCGGCAGACTGGCGCGAGACCCCGCGCGACCGCTCGCCGCGCATGAGCTTCTATCGGTCCAGAGGTTGACGGATCGTCCGGTCAAGATCGCGCTACCGGGCCCATACCTGCTCACCAGGACGATGTGGCTGGAGTGCGTTTCGGATCGGGTTTACGACACACGCGCGGCGCTTGCCGACGATCTCGTCCGTATCCTTCGCGAGGAGATCGAGGAGTTGCTCGCGGCCGGCGCCGCGCTGGTGCAGCTCGACGAGCCGGTCCTGACCGAGGTGGTTCATGGCCGCCTATCTGGAGGCAACCGTTCGTTCATGTGCGGCGCCCTGGGAGAAAAGCGTCCACCAGCGGAAGAGCTCGATTTCGCCCGGTCGCTGCTGCTTCGGACCCTGGAGCATTTCCCCCGCGAGCGGCTGGCACTGCATGTCTGCCGGGGCAACTGGACCCGTGATGAGTCGGCCGCCCTGGCCGGCGACTACGCGCCATTGGTTCCTCTTTTCTCATCAATCCCGGTCGGCACTCTGTTCCTGGAGCTGTGCACGTCCCGGGCGGGGGAGATCGACGTCCTGAAAAGCTTGCCCGCGAACGTGCGGATCGGCGTGGGCGTGGTCGATCAGAAGTCCGACCGGGTCGAATCTCCCGATGAGATTGTAGCTCGGGCCGAGCGAGCCATTTCCCTGTTTGGCCCGGACCGTGTGCTACTCAATCCGGATTGTGGCTTCGCCACGTTCGCTGATAGCCCCATCACTTCTTTCGAGATCGCCAGGGCCAAGCTGGCCAATCTTGTCCAGGCCAGCCTTATCCTCCGCGCACGTTACGCTTGAAGGGACAGGCTGGCTGGTTGGCAATCACGCTCTCTCGATCGAGGGCGGTGGTGGAGCAGGCAGCCACCTGGCGATCCAGGAGTATGGAAGGGATTCGTCTTCCTCATCGACCCCGGGCAAACGCAACAGGCTGTACAGCCCGCCCGAGCTCAGTACGAAGGTCACGGCCAGGACCAGTGGGGTCAAGGGCACAAGGGAAAGACTGACTCCCACGGCAACCGCGATCAGGCCGATCAGCTTGACTTTGGAGCGGCGGCTCAGTCCCTGGTACGTGCTCCATTCCTCGATGATCGGTCCGAAGAAGCTCGATCGAACGAGTCGTTCATGGAGCCGGGTCGACGATCGTGCCAGGTAATAGCTAGAGAGGATCGCGAAAGTGACGGTCGGAATTCCCGGAATGGTCAGACCGGCAAAGATCAACGCAAACGAACCCCCACCCAGACCAAGGAAAAGGAGGCGTTTCGGGCCGGTGACGAGGATGCTCGGTTCCGACCTGAGGGCCGGCAGCAACTCCGGATGGAGAAAAGCGTGCTCGGTCCGTTTACCGGTAAGAACATGCTCCGCGGTCTCGACAAGCTGCGCAAGGTCGAATCGCTCCGGCTCGAATCGGACCTCGAGCTTTCGCGTCCGGCGGTCGACGCGGCAAGAACTGAGACCGATGGCGTGGGTCTGCAAACCGTCCACCAGCCGTGATCGATCGGCCCTGGAACCGCTCAAGGACTCATGGTCGATCTCCATCAAGCCAGGCTCTCTGAGCCGCGTTTTCCATATCGAGGGGTGGCTGGATCATCCTGCTGCTCGGGATTGTACGGGGTCGCTCCGCCGCCCCCGGTCGCCAGGTAAATCACGCCGTCGGGGCGGGTGTTCGACCGACCATCGAAGGTCTTGTCGAGAGACCAGCGCCCGGCTACCAGCTCCTTCTGTCGCATCGGCTTGCCATCGGCTAGCTTCTCAGGGACGAAATGGAGCGGAACGTCCGCTGGTAATTGTGGACGTGGCCGCAGAAGACGATGTCCACTTTTTCCGCCTCGAAGACGTCGGCCAGAACCCGCATGTTCTGCTCGTCGGAGTGTTTCCTGGCCGACTGGAAACCCGGCTGGTGAAGGGCGACGAATCGCCAGGTCGCGCTCCGGGCGGCGGACAGGTCGCGCTCGACCCAGGCCCGCAGGTCCCGATCGGTCCAGTCAACGTATGGATTGGCGTCGAGAACTAGCCAGGGGGCGTTGCCGTAGTCGAAGGAGACATTTCCCATGCGAGGATACGTCGGGCCCGCGGCCTCCTGAAACGCTCTGCGATGGCTCTCCGGCCCCTTGAGAACCGGGACATGAGCGCTTCCCTCCGCGCCAGGCGGGCCGTTAGGGGTTGCGCCCAGTAAAGAAAGTAAGCCAGTCCGTCGGGATATTCGCCCAGATCGCGACTCCCGATATCGTGATTGCCTGGCGCAGCCAGGAAGAGGGTTGAGCGCAGAAGTGGAGCTCCGTGGGTAGGAGATGCCTCCTCCGCGTTGTAAATCAGCCAGAACTTCTCGCGATACTCGGAGATCCTCCCGCGATCATAGACGATGTCACCAGTGATCAACACAAAATCGGGATGTGCCTGAAAGGTCTGATACGCGACGGCTCTCTGCTCCCGCGTATTCGTTCCGCAGTCACCAAATACAACAAAGTGGTAGGGCTTGTCGTCGGCCGTGGGAGCGTGGCCGACGACGAAGAATACCAGCTTTCCGCCTTTGCGTACGCGGTAAGCAAACTCAGCACCGCGCACCAGGCCCTTCAAGCTCACGCGGCAAAGCCGGTGGGGGGGAACGTTCTGCACGGCAATCCGGCGCATGACGGGGGGATCAGCCTTCAGCCACTCGGCGCCGGATGGGGATGCGGCCGCGGGTCCAGGGCGGTACTCGACGGTCCATCCTGCTTCGACATCCTCGTCCTGCCAGAGCAACTGAATGCCAGAAACACTCTCCCAGGTCGGGGAATCTCCCCACTGGAGGTACGGCTTGACCAGAAAAGGTGGAGCGGACTGCTGCGCCGCGGATGCGGCAGAGCCGGGGATCGCGTCGCTGGTGCGGCCGCAACCCGCACTGACGAGGAGCAGCCATGGAACGGCGATCATCCTCAGAAATCTCATCCGTCGCTCTCCGAGCGAGAGACCCATACCGGGTTGGTGGTCAAGCATCGCCGGGCGATCTCATGGCGGCTTCGAAGCGCGCTTGCATTTCCTCGGGCAAGACGTCTTCCACATGAGTCGCGATCGTCCAGGAGTGGCCGAAGGGATCGGCCAACGTGCCAGAGCGGTCGCCGTAGAACTGATCTTTCAACGGCCGGAGCACCGTGGCCCCAGGGGCGATGGCACGGTCGAACCGGGCATCGACATCCTCGACATAGATCAGAAAACTCACGGAAGTTCCCTCGAGCGACTGCGGTCCTTTCACATTCATCTCGGGGAATTCATCAGCCAGCATGATTCGCGATGTGGCGATCAGGATCTCGGCGTGACCGATCTTCCCGCCGGGGTTGGGCAGGCGATAAAGCTCGATGGCTCCGAACGCCTTCGCATAAAAGTCGATCGCCCTGGCGGCATCCCTGACGTACAGGTAGGGAGTGACCGTGGCGTATCCGTCCGGAATCGGTTTGACAGCCATGATGGAGGATCTCCGGCTCCCGAGAGTGGAGTAAGGAACCGCGCAGAAATAAAATGAGCAAATTACAGTTGTTTCTTTTCCATGAATCTGGCATACGAAGCGTATGCAGGATGCCATTGAAATCG
>Ga0074044_10003271_pt1 | contig 13859 bp, 14 predicted proteins | sample BogForMeECP23OM1_FD_94443 | JGI IMG/M metagenome (GOLD analysis project Ga0074044, IMG submission 94443) | Bog forest soil microbial communities from Calvert Island, British Columbia, Canada - Bog Forest MetaG ECP23OM1 | ecosystem: Environmental > Terrestrial > Soil > Wetlands ... | reverse complement strand
CCAGGCCGCGTTGCGCGTCCGCGTAGGTTGGGTCAGCCTCGGCCGCGGCCTGGAAATGCGGCAGAGCCTGCTGGTACTGTCCCGCGCGGGCGAGGTCGCTGCCGACGTTGTACTCGGCGATGGGATTGTCACCCGTGACGGCAAGGGCGTGCTCGAAGAGAATCGAGTTGTTCTGCCAGTAGGCTGCTTGGGCCCGAGTGAGAACGACGCAAGCAACCAGGACGAGCACACCGGCCGTTCCCAGCGCGACCCTCAGCCCTATGGAATAACTGGCCTGAGAACATGTCGGAACGGCGGGCTGTGGGCCGGGCGAACTAGAGGGGGCCACTTGATGTTGGCGCCAGCAGTAGGGGAAAAACTCGGCGGCGCCCCAGACAAAACAGATGAAAATGCCGATGAGAGGGATATAAGTGTAGCGATCCGCTATGGCTTGGCCGCCGACCTGCACGATCCCGATCACTGGCACTAGCGTGCCCAGGTACCAAAACCAGCCGGTGGCCAACCAGGGCTCTCGCTTGCGGCGCACAATTGCGAGGCCGGAGACTGCCGCCAGCAGCAGCCCCACCGTCACAATTTGCCAGAGGGGCCATTGGTTGGAGATGGGATAACGGAGGTCCGGGTGCGGATAGAACACAGCCAAGTCCACCGGCCAGACGGTCTTGCCGAGGTACTTGAGGTAAGAAGCGACGGCGTTGGCCAGACGCGGCCCCAGCGGCAAGCCGATCGAGGTCGCGTGCCCCCCCTGCTGCACTAGAAACGTAACCGCGCTCGAGGCGGCAGCGAGGGCTAAGAAAGGAAGCTTCTCCAGGAGCAAAGCGAGCAGAGTGGAACGTGAGAGGTGAAACGTGAAGAATGCTGCGTAATGCGTGATGCGTGATTCCGCATTCCGGATTTTGCCCTCTGCACTCAGACTTTGGACTTTGGACTTTTGGCTTTGGACTTCAAGACGGCCCAAGGGCCAATAATCAAGGAGGAGAAGCACAAAGGGCACCGTCACCAGCATCGGCTTGCTCATCACGCCGCAGGCGAAGAAGAGCAGGGAGAGGAGGTAATAGCATGAAACGTGAAACGTGAAACGTGATGCGTGATGCGTGATGCCTGATGCGGGCTCCTGAGCTTGGACCTTTGACTCCCGTCTTTGGACTTTGGACTTTGGACTTTGGACTTCCACATAGCGTGCATACGCCCACAGCGTCAGCATGAGGAAGAACATACTGAGCACGTCCTTGCGCTCGGCCACCCAGGCGACTGATTCGACGTGGAGAGGATGGACAGCGAAGAGAGCGGCAACGAAGGCGCTGCGCCAGATTGCGCCGGTCATCCGCCCCAGGACCGCAAAGAGCAACAAGGTGTTGGCCAGGTGGAACAATAAGCTGGTCAGGTGGTGGCCGATGGGATTCAGGCCAAAGAGCTGGATGTCGAGCATGTGGGAGAGCCACGTCAGCGGATGCCAGTTGCTGGCGTAGCCGTTGCTGAAGGCCCAGGCGACATTCTCCCAGGTCAATCCGGTCAGGACGTGGATGTTCTCCGTCACGTAATCGGTGTCGTCGAAGTGGACGAAGTCGTTATGCAGCACGGGCCAATAGGCGGCCAGGGTGATGAGGCTGAGCATTGCACAAAGCAGAATGCTTAGGCGCAAGTTTTTGGCGCGGTCCATCTAGCTGGCAATCTGCCTAACGTGGAGAGTGGCTGCAACCCTTTGCGGGCAGCGATTCGGCTCATTTCGCAAGACCTTACTGGACAGGTCATCTTCCTGGATTCATTGCCGATAGGGTTGCTGTTTGAGGTAGAGGGCCAAGCGGCGCTCGGCAGCCTGGGCGATGGCGTTGTCGCTCGCAGCGGTTGCAAGACCGCGTGCCTCCTCGGCGGTTTTGATGGCGTCGGCGAAACGGCCAGCCTCGGCATACGCGGCATCCAACGTGCCCAAGAACCGCGGTCCTTTGGAGCCAGTCAACTCGCAGGCCCGCTCTGCCAGGCGCACCGCTTCGGCGCCGTCGCGTAGTTCGGCCTGACTGGCAGTCGCTCGGAGCCAAGCTAGGTCGTTAAGGGCAACGGGCCAGTCCGGATTCAGCTTCACCGCTTGCTCGTAGTTGGCAGCGGCTTCACTGAGCTTCCCCTGCATGACACAGGCCAGGCCGAGGTTGTACCAGGCCCGGGCGTCGGGCTGCAGCCGGAGCTGTTGCTCGAAGGCGTTGACCGCCTCCGCCAGCCTGCCTTGCCGGGCGTAAAGCAGGCCCAGTTGCTCGTGGGCCTCCGGATTGTCGGGCTGCAGCCGAACGGCAGCGCTGAACCGGGCCAGTGCCGCCTCAACCTGTCCTTGGGCGGCCAGGGCTTTGCCTTCCTTGAGGGTCTTTTCCTGCAACCCCGGGTCCAACTGCCGCGCGGTGGCGAAACCGGCGGCGGCCTCATTGGTCTGGCCCGACTCTAGCAGGGTGTAGGCGAGGTTGGCGTGTGCCTCACCATTGGTCGGGCAGAGACGGACGGCTTCGCGGAACTGCGCCTGGGCTTCAGCGGGTTTTCCCTGGAGCCACAAGGTGGCGCCCAACCCGTTTCGGGCCAGCAGGTCCACAGGGTCCAACCGCAAGGCGGCTTCGTAGGCCGCAATCGCCTCATCCGTCTTCCCCAAGGCACTCAAAGCAAACCCCAGCTCCCGCTGCGCGTCGGCATAATTTGGGTCGGTCTCCACCGCCACCCGAAAATGCGGCAGAGCCAGCTCATATTTCCCCGCCCGCGCCAGTTCCCAGCCAACCGCAAAATGCGCCGCTGAATTCGCAGGTGTGACGGCCAGTGCGTGTTCGAACAGAGTGAGGTTGTTCCGCCAATAGCCCACCTGCGCCCGCGTGAAGGCCATGCAAGCCGCCAGGGCCAGCGTGCCTCCGCCAACCAGCGCGATCCGGCCGAGGCGGCAGCCCGCGAAAAGCTCAGCCAAACTCCAAACGCAACAGATGAAAACGCCGACCAAAGGGATGTAACTATACCGGTCGGCCATGGCCTGACCCCCCGCCTGCACGAGGCCAATCACTGGCACGAGTGTCCCCAAGTACCAAAACCAGCCGGTCACCAACCACGGCTGCTGTTTCATGCGGCACACGACGAAGCCGGAGAGGACGGCTAACAGCAGAGCCGCCGCCAGGATTTGCCACAGCGGCCACTGGTTGGAGATGGGATAACGGATGTCGGGGTGCGGGTAAAACACCGCCAGGTCAACTGGCCAGATGGTTTTCCCGAGATACTTCAGATAGGAGGCAATCGCATTCGCCAGGCGTGGTCCGAGCGGGATCGCTTTGAGCACAGCGTGCGTGTTGGCCTGCACCAAATACGTCACGAGGCTCGAGATAGCAGACAGGACAAAGAAAGGTAGCTTTTCAAGCAGTAAACAGATTATTGGAGTGGCGGGGTTCTTGAGTGGTGGAAACGAGAGACGGCGGAGCGGCCAGAAGTCAAGGAGGAGCAGGACGAAAGGCAGCGTCACCAGCATGGGCTTGCTCAGCAGGCCAAGCGCGAAGAAGAACAGTGAAAGCAGATAAAAGCATGTAACCTGAGGCGTGAACAAAAACCACGGACCACGGACCACGGACCACCGACGTTGGACGTGGGACGTTGGACTTCGGACTTCCGCATAGCGGCCGTATGCCCAGAGCGTAAGCATAAAGAAGAGGGCGCTGAGCACGTCTTTGCGCTCCGCCACCCAGGCAAGCGATTCGACGTGCAAGGGATGGAGCGCAAACAGGGCAGCAACAAAGGCGCTACGCCAGAGTGCGCCGGTCATTCGCCGCAGCACGACAAAGAGCAGGGAGGTGTTGGCCAAATGAAGCAGGAGGCTGGTCAGGTGGTGGCCGGTGGCGTTCAAGCCAAACAGTTGTACGTCGAGCATGTGCGAGAGCCAGGTCAGGGGGTGCCAGTTGCTGGAATGACTCGCGCGGAAAGCCCAGACTGCGCTATCCCAAGTCAACCCGGCCAGCACGGGCCCATTCTCCGTGACGTAATCCGGGTCGTCGTAGCGGATAAAGCCGTTATGGAACACCGGCCAATAGGCGGCCACGGTCAGCACGCTTAGCAGCACGCAGATCAGCATGGTTCGGTGCAGGACGTTGTTGCGGTCCATCAAGGTGGCAGCGCGAAATATCAGCGCAGGTTAGCGGTTCACCTTCTGGATCTGGTCCAGCGCCTCCTTGGCTGCAGCCCGCACGGCGGGCGACTGGTCTTCAAGGCAGACGGCCAGAGCTGGCAGGGCAGCTTGGGCTTTCCAGGAAATGCAAGGCAGGGCCTTCGCCGCAGCCAGTCTGACTTTCGGGTCCGGGTCCCTGAGACCAGCGCTCAACGTGTTGAGTGTCGCCTCGTCATCTGCGCGCAGGATGCCGAGGGTTTCGAGCGCCAGTTCGCGCGAAGCCGGTTCTTTAGATTGGGCCAGCTTCCTGAAAATGGCGGCGGTTAACCGCAAGGCCCGATAGTTCTGGACCAGAGCTTGGGTCGCTGCTCTTTGGGCGTCGAGGTCGCCATGATTGATGAGGTTGACCAGGGCCAACACATTGGGCGTTCCAATTGCCGACAAGCTGCTCGAGGCGAAGCTGCGCACACTCGGGTCGGGGTCTTGCAGGCTCTCGATCAAAGCTGGCGCCGCCGCCCCCGCCCGTGGTCCGATGCCTTGAAGCGCCATCGTCGCCGCGACGCGCACGGCGGCCTCCTTATCCTGCAAAGCCAAGGCCAGGCCCGGCACCGCCGGCGCTGCTTCCTGACCCATACGACCGAGGAAAAACGCGGCTGCCTGTCGCACGTGCGGGTCTTTTTCCTGCAAGGCCAGGGTGAGATGTGGCACCGCCACCTTGCCGAGCCGAGCCAGCGCCGACACGGCGTCACTGCGAACTGCTGGCTCCGGGTCCCGCATTGCCTGAGCCAGTTGCCCCGCTGCGGATTCTGCTTGAGGCCCGAGGATCCCGAGGCAACGTGCAGCTCCACAACGCAATTTGACAAGGGTTGGCGTCTCCGATGCCCTGCCGAATAACACCTCGCGCAGGTGACGGGGAAGTTTCGGTGCCAGCAAACGCACCTGGCGTCGCCACGGCAACTCCTGTTTCTGCAACAACTCGACCAGCACAGGGACGGCTGAAGACCCCATCGCGGCAAAAGCAGCGCTGACATTCGTGCCGGCGTAAGCCTCCATGACCCAAGTCCTCACATGTTTGTCTTGGTAGCTTGGTGCCCCGGTATGCGACTGGTGCAGCCACACCCCCACCACTACGCCGAAGGCCAGAGCCAAGCCAATATACAGCCACCATTTTGCGCGCGCTTGCATCCACAGGAATCATGTTACAAGCGGCACGCCCTTTCAACTCCCTCCCGCAGAACCCGCGGCGCGGAACCCGGCCATGTTCGGAACCGTCGCGCTCAGGTAACAGGTTCTTCCCCCTCGCCTTTCACCCTTTGGGTGCCGCGCCCCTGGCGGCTTCGATGAGTTCCCAGAACTTGGGATTCTGCTGGAGCGCCTCGTCTTCCGGGAGCTTCAGCCCGGCGCGGAACAGGAAGTCCTTGAGGGTGTGGCGGCTGAGGATGCGGTGCACCACGAGGCCGAGATCGTGGCGCTCGAAATAGACGCGATAATCGCCAACGCGGAACCGGTGTAAGGTTCGGCCTGCGCGCTCGAGTTTGCCGAACTGGTCCAGTTCGGTGTTCATGACCTGTTGCGGGAGGCCACGAAATTCGCCGAGGATCTGGAGCTGCAGCTCTTTGGGCATCCGCGCCAGTTCCGCTGCGCTCGTCGGATTGAAGATGATTTGAAATAAGCGCATTAATAATTGGTAGCGCGTACTGGAATCGAACCCGTCTTACCTTCCCACAAGGCTAATGTTCAAAAAAGCCAATAAAAACGACATATTTGAACCTTATTGACATAGGTGGACTTTAGCATTATTTTTAGCACCGTCATGGCAAGCGTTCATCGAAGGCCAAAGTCCCCCTACTGGCACGCCTCTTACCTTGGGCCGGATGGCCGGTGGATTCTCCGCAGCACCAAACAGCAAGACCGCCAATCCGCCTTGGCCGTGGCGATGGAATACGAGCGGGCGGCGAAACTCGCCCGGCGCGGGGAACTGGTGGAAGCCCAAGCTCGCGAAGTCCTGAAGGACATAATGAAGCGGGCGGACATGGGCGAAACATTGCAGACCGTTTCCATCAAATCGCATTTCGACAGTTGGCTTGAAAATAAGCGGCAGCGCAAGTCCGAAAGCACGGCGGAACGCTACGGCGTGGCCGTGGCTGATTTTCTGGAAACGCTGGGCAACCGCGCCAGCAAGCCCCTTACGAGCCTGACAGCGGCGGACGTGGAACGCTTTTTGAATCATCGCATCGCCAAGAAACTCTCGCCCGCCACGGTGATTTTGGACGTGAAGATCATCGGCGGGGCTTTGAACGTGGCCCGTCGGCAGGGTTTGATTCCCACCAATCCCGCCGAAGGTGTGGAACTGCCCGAAGCCAAAGGCGTGGAACGTGGCACATTCAATCCGGCGGAAGTGAAGCTGCTGGTGGACACGGCGGAAGGCGAATGGAAGCTGTTAATCCTGCTGGCCTATTTCACGGGGGCGCGGCTTTCCGATTGCTGCCAGATGCAATGGGAAGGTGTGGACTTGAACGACGAAACCCTGACTTACACACAAGCCAAGACCGGCGCGAAAGTGACCACACCCCTTCACCCTGACTTGCTGGTGCAACTGAACAAGCTGGCGGGTACGGACAAGCCGGAAATCTTCATCCTGCCGCAACTCGCCGTCCAGCGCGAGAGCGGACGGCGTGGGCTTTCCGAAACCTTCAAGATAATCGTGCGGAAGGCGGGCTTGGATTTGCAGACCGTCCAAGGCGAGGGCAAGCGGATGATTTCCCGCCGCACGTTCCACGCTTTACGCCACAGTTTCACTTCCGCGCTTGCCAATCAAAACGTGGCGTCTGAAGTGCGGATGAAACTCACCGGCCACAAGACCGAGCGAGAACATCAAAAATACACGCATCACGAGTTGGAGAATCTCCGCGCTGCCATCAACAAAATCCCGTCCCTTGGTTCAAAGTAAACAACCGCGTGCAAAGCACGGGTCTTTTGGAATGGCGTAGGCCGGGGGCCGCTCGTTGTTCACCTCCGGCGTCGTGGGCGTGGTCGTTGGTGGTGGACGTAGCTGTGCGGAGGCCGCTTGTGACCTGATCCGGCGAGGAGAGCCGACAAACGGCATACCCGGCATCTTGCTCTAAGGCCGTAAAACTGGCACTCATTACTTCATGGCCCGCACCGCTCTTACCACCACCGCCACGCCGGAGCGGCCCTATGTCTCAAAGTCGAAATTCCTGTGGGGCAGCCAGTGCAAAAAGCTGCTCTGGGTCGCCTACAACGACCGGAACCGGATTCCTGAGCCTGACGCCGCCACGCAGGCGATCTTCGATGAGGGGCACGAAGTCGGCGCTCTGGCCAAAGCACTTTACCCCGGCGGCATCGAGGTCAGCGCCGACGTGACCGACCTTGAGCAGGTGCTCCAGAAGTCGCTGGAGGCCGCCAAGGCAAGGAAGCCGCTGTTCGAGGCGGGCTTTGCACATAACAGCGGCTTCGCCCGCGTCGACATCCTGAACCCGGTCGGCAAGGACGCTTGGGACATCGTTGAGGTAAAGAGCAGCACTGAGGTCAAAGACGTGAACTTGCTCGACCTCGCCTTTCAAGCCTTTGTGTACAACGGCGCGGGGCTGAGCATCCGCCGCTGCTGCCTGATGCACGTCAACCGCGATTACGTGCGGCGCGGCCCGGTCGATCCGAAGAAGTTCTTCAAGGTGGTCGATGTCACCAAGGACGTGTCCGGCGTCAGCCGCGAGATTGAGCCGCAACTGGAAGAAATGTTCAGCACGATCCGGCGCAAGCAGGAACCGGACATCAAGATCGGCCCTCACTGCTCCGACCCGCATCCCTGCCCGCTACAGGAGGCGTGCTGGGCCTTCCTGCCAGCGGACAGCGTGTTCAACCTCTACTACGGCGGCAGGAAATGCTGGCGTTTACTCCAAGAGGGGGTCGTCAACTTGAAAGACATCCCCGACCATATCGCCCTGACCGACCGGCAGGCGGTCCAGCGCAGGGTCGCGCTCACCGGCCAGCCCCACATCGACCGCAAGGCGCTGGCCAGCTTCCTCAAGCGGCTTCGCTACCCTGTCGGCTATCTCGACTTCGAGACGTTCGGGACGGCGATCCCGCTGTTCGACGGTTTGAGGCCGTATGAACAGGTTCCCTTCCAGTTCAGCCTGCACCGGCAGCCCGCGCCCGGCGCGAAGCCGGAGCATCATGGATTTCTTGCGGAAGGGCGCGGCGATCCAAGGCCGGAATTCCTGAACCGGTTGCGGGACTGCATTGGCGACAAGGGCACAGTCGCTGTTTACAACGCGAAGTTCGAGAAGGGCGTGCTCGACGCACTAGCCGACGCGTTCCCTGAGCACACAGGCTGGATTGAACAGGTGAAGGGCCGGATCATCGACCTGCTGGAACCGTTCCAGAGCTTCGACTACTACCACAGTGAGCAGCACGGCTCAGCCTCCATCAAATCCGTGCTGCCGGTGCTGACGGGGCACAGCTACGCCGATCTGGAGATTCAGGAGGGCGGGCAGGCCAGTCTCGAATACCTGCGCGTTCATTTCGGCGACGTGCCGGAGGCTGAGCGCCGCAAGGTGCGGGACCAGCTTGAGCGTTATTGTGGGCAGGACACGGAGGGCATGGTCTGGATTGTTGATGCGCTGCGCAGGCTCACTGGTTGAGGACGGTTGTTCTAATGCCAAGCAGCGAGATGAAGAAAGGGACAGGATCAACAGAATGAAAGTCTTGGTGATCGTGGCGCACCCCAACAGGGCCAGTTTCAATCACGCCATTGCTCAGACCTGTGCGAGAGCGCTAACGGATAATGGCCACGAGGTCATTGCTCACGACCTGTACGAGGAAGCATTCGATCCGATACTTCCCCACGCCGAGTTCCCGAAAGAGGCAGTGCTGCCCGCAGAAATTCAACGGTACTGCGACGAGGTTTCACAGGCGGATGGCATTGTCATCATTCATCCGAACTGGTGGGGACAGCCCCCGGCGATATTGAAGGGGTGGGTGGACCGGGTCATCAGACCCGGAGTGGCCTACGAGTTTCTGGAAGGCGACAAGGGCGAGGGTGTTCCACGCGGTCTGCTCAAGGCCAAGTCCGCGATCATATTCAATACCTCAAATACCGAGGCGACCAGAGAGAAGACCGTCTTCGGCGACCCGCTCGAAGCGATCTGGAAGAATTGCGTTTTCAACCTGTGTCGCGTTCCGGTGATCCATCGCAGGATGTTCAACATTGTCGTTACGAGTTCGGAAGCGGAGAGGCAGGGATGGTTGTCCGAGGTCGCGGCGACCATCGACCGCTTCTTCCCCAAAAGAAGCATCAGCGGTGTCTATTAGTGTATGCACAGCAACAGAAGACTCCGACAGTTGTTCACGGTTTGGACGGTTGTACTAGCGGGGTTCCTCGCGAGTTGCGCCACCAAGCCAGCAATCGAGAATCAGGCGGTTCTGCTGTCCCTTCCCTATGAGGGGTTCGACCAAACCAAAGGCTCAGGCTGGCGTCCATTCTACGACGAGCGCTGAGAATGTGGAAAGGCAGGCATGGTGATTGAAGCATACCTCCAACGCCACCGGGACTTGACGACGGATCAGCGAGCGGTTCTCCATTTCCATGCCGCGCAAATGTTCGCGTATGATGGGAATAATGCGCGAGCCGTGGATCATTTGGATCGGGCGCAGGCTCAGGACAACAACTCCGGGTTGGGTGCAGGCTGGGACGATACCGTTGCGGCCACGCGGGCGTTTCTGCGGCGTGACCGAGCACAGTTACTCGCCGCCAAGGAGCGGTTGGTGGCTTCGCACCAATCATCGGAGGAAGTCGATGAACTCATCGAGCACTTTGGCGAGTCCTATGCCGATATGCGATGGTGGGCCGTTCTCTGTCCCGCTGTCGCGATTCCAAAGGGCGCGTCACCGGAGCATCGCGCCGCAGCCGAGAAGCTGGCCCAAGCGTTTGGAATACCGGTGACGGAGGCGGAAACCTGTCCAGCCCATTCGATCTGGCTTGAGTTGCGGCGGCTGGGTTCCAATTCCGACTGGGATGGATACATCGTCCTCCACTACGAGAGTGGCACTGTGATTAGCGCTTCCGGTGAGGCGTGGTTGGATGCGGCGGTGGAACGGTTCATCAAATCTTCGCGGGAGCGGAACGGCAAGCGCGAGGCTCCGACCGGCTTGATGACGAGTTTCAGATTGGCCAAATGAAAACACCCCTCGCAAAAATGGTCGAGCGAACCGTCACTGCGATTCGCCGGTCAAAGCCGGACGGCCACTCGGACTCGCCGATCAGGCTCCAGCGTCTTAGTGACTACTTCAAGATCAAGTAAAGCGCGTGAAGAATGCCGGGAATCCAGAAGAAGAAGCAGAGAACTAGATTGATGATGGTGTCCTTGGCTGAATTTGTTTTCAGATAAACCGCCAGCGGCGGGAGCAGAATCGCCAGAATAATCAAAACCACTTTGCTCATATTGCGGTGCCCTTTCTGGCGGTAAAATCAAGCGGCTTGGCACCGGAGTCAAGGGCCGGGCGTCGCGGGAGGCTGAACGCCGCAAGGTGCGGGAGCAGCTTGAGCGGTATTGCGGACAGGATACCGAAGGCATGGTCTGGATCGTGGATGCCCTCCGCCGGTTGGCCGGTTGAGGAAGGTGGCGTTGCGATGGAGGCCGAGCCGTTCCTGTGCCAACATCAAACGCGGCAGCATTGACGATGAACCCGGAAATTGAACGCAACTTGGGCGAGCAGCCGGTTGCCCGGATCATGCTGGAGCACAATCTCAAAGCGCATGACCTCGTGGCGGCCTCACCCGTCGAGATGACGCACAAGATGGTGGCGCGGGCCTGCAAGGGCAGGCGGCTTACCCTGAACACCCAGTCGAAAGTGCTCGCGGCCCTGAACCGTGCCACCGGGAAGAACTACTCGTTGCGCGACCTGTTCAATTACTGAGTTTGGGTAACGTGCGCGGCGCATGAAATTCAGATCGCTTCCAAATGCTTCAATCCCTCTCTGAACAGCAGCAGCGCAAACAACGCCAGCATTACCGCAAGCACGCGCATCACCACGCGGTAGGGCCGCCCGGCCAGCAGGTTGCGGGATCGTCCTGCCAGCAGCGCTACGCCCACCTTCGAGCCGACTAGCATGAGGTAAAACCCGAACAGGAAGGCCGCAGCGACCTGCCAGCCTTGCGTCATTGCGTTCGCCAAGATCGCCGCGCCCACCGTCAGCCAGAAAATCCACGGGTGCGGGTTGAGCAGGTTGGTGACGATGCCCTTGAACCATGATCTGGGCCGCTCCGCCTGTGCTTCCGCTGCCTGACGCAGGGGGTTGAAACTTTCCCACGCCAGATACAGGACGAAGACCGCCCCGGCGATGGAGACGATGCCGAGCAGTGGACCCTGCCGGGCGAGTCTGGTCGCCAGCGCCAGCGTCACGAGGATGATTGGCGGGTCGGTGACCAGCGGGGTCAGGGCGATCTTGCGGCCCTCCCGTGAGCCATGCCGGAGCGTCTGGGCCAGAACCAGCGCCAGCATAGGGCCGGGAGAAAGGCCAGTGGAGAATCCCAGCAGAATGCCGGATGCCAGAGCCGCTATCATGCCGGTGAATTGAGCGGTGGGTTCGACAATAATCCACCTTGATTAAGCTTCGTGATCGAAATCAGTGGGCATCTCTGGAACGCGCTGGTGTTCAAACATTCGCCGGATTTGCCCCGGAGTAACCCGTGTGATTGACAGTTCTGGAATCTCTGCCTCACTGAAGAACCCAACCGAGTCGGTTTCCGAACCGGGCGTCTCCTTGCCGCCAAGGATCGTGCAAAGGACAAATACCTTGTAAACGTGAAAGGCGAAGGGCGGTTCGTGCGGGTGCTTACTGCGATCAAACACTGCCAGAATCTTGGAGGCGCGGGTTAGAAACCCCGATTCCTCGTAAATCTCGCGCACCACGTTCTCAGCAGGCGACTCGCAAACATCGGCCCAGCCTCCGGGCAGAGTCCACCTGCCATCCGACTTTTCTCGCACTAGCAAAAGCTTGCTCTCACGAAAAACAACGCCGCGTACATCGACTTTGGGAGTGGCGTAGCCGTTCTCCTTGCCTAGCAACCCAAGGATGACGGTAGGTCCAAGACCGGAACCTTCCGCGAGCATCTCCGCAGCGATCTGGCGAACGGCGCGGTAGCGCTCAAGGTCATAAGAATCGTGGGCGAACGTCAGCCCATTTTGAGCGATGGCTTGCAGTCGCTGGCTCCACTCCAGCCATCGGTTATGCGGCGGAGCACCCATGATGCTTAACCGGTAGCAGACCGAACCGGGGTTCGACGGGGCACGGAAGGCTTTGGCAAAGTCTGGATGCGCATTGCGAGATTTAAGCCCGGCTGTGAGACTGGGAAAAGCCATTTGTTCGGCCTCGCCCCGCGACAGCGTCTTCATCGCTAGGCGGCATGTTTTGGGGCACCCCAGATCGGCCTTGGCCCGGCCTTCGTGCGGCTGGGCGCATCCGGCCAGCGGGTTCTTCCCGGAAGATCGACTCGCGGGTCAGGTCACTGCTGCGGCCCACTGGCCGCGCCCCCGCTGGCTCTGGTCACGCTAAAGCCAGCTTGGAGTTGGCGAGCGTCGTCTCGTCGTGGACCTTCAAGATCAGTTGAACTGTGGGATCAATCTGCTGGCTGCCCGGCGTGGCGGTGAGTTCGCAGGTCGCGTAGTCCCGGCAGGCTTTCTGATAGAGATACTCCCAGTCCTTGTATCGAGCTTCGGCTTTTGCATCCGACCACGGCCAGCGGCACGGCGGATTCCGAAAACCGCACCGCCACGGCTTGGGCGTCAGCCGGGCACGGAAGCACTTCTGGGTCCGGCAAAGGCGCCGGTACAGCGGGTCAGCGCCCAGCGCGTCAAACACCTGCTCGGCGGAAGTACCTTCGGGGTCAAACAGGGCGTGTGTGGCCAGCAGTCGCAGGCCCGCTTTCGTGCGATATACGCGCCAACCCCAGTCTGGATGGCTCTGATTCCACGCTTCGGCCTGCGCCAGAACGGTTTCGCTGGTGATGGAGGCCGCAGGCGGCTCCGGCTTGCCAAAGAGCTTGCTGAGCCAGCCGCCCACCGAGGATTTCGGTTCCGGCAAGTCCACGTCCACAAACATGACGCGGGCGGTGTTCAAGACCGGAGCGCCGTAGGAATTGCGCGTGATGACGGCGGCAACCTCGCCGCCCGGTGCTTTGATTTCGCGCAATACTGCCTCCCTGAACGGGCGGTCGGGATAGCCGTAGCCGTGTCGGAGCTTTTCTCCCGCCGCGAACCGCTCCGCAAGGCGGCGAGCAGCTTCCTGCGCCAGAGCGGCGGCCTCGGCTAGACTGGAGTCTGACCAGCGCCAGCAGGTGAATTGCTGATGCGTGCCCTTTGCCCAGAACTTGGGAAAGTTCATCGCTGGCAGCGTAACGTCGCGGTGTCGTTGAGGACAGCAATTCTTTGCGTAACCCACACGGACCATCAGGGCACCAACGATGGCTCCAGCACTGCGCCGTTGTAACTTTTCTGCTCCTTCGGGATAGTCTCAGCGTGGACGCTCGTCAGACAACGTTTCATGGGCTGTATAGCCGCTACGCCGCCGATGTTTACCGCTTCGCGCACTGGCTGACGGGCAACCCTGACGATGCTCAGGACATTACCTCGGAGACATTTGTTCGGGCGTGGACTGCGCCGGAGGAACCGCGCATGGAGACGGTGAAGGCGTACCTGTTCACCATCGCCCGAAACCTCCACCGCAAACAATG
>Ga0074044_10003269_pt1 | contig 13868 bp, 12 predicted proteins | sample BogForMeECP23OM1_FD_94443 | JGI IMG/M metagenome (GOLD analysis project Ga0074044, IMG submission 94443) | Bog forest soil microbial communities from Calvert Island, British Columbia, Canada - Bog Forest MetaG ECP23OM1 | ecosystem: Environmental > Terrestrial > Soil > Wetlands ... | reverse complement strand
CCGGGGCGCCGGCCGATGCCTTGGCGAGCACCTTGGCCGACATCGCCCGCTACCAGCGCGGCGAGGCCGAGGATCCCTGCGGCCGCGACTTCACCCGAAAGCCCCTCCTCGCCCCGCCCTATTTTGCCGTCAAGGTGACGGGGGCGCTGTTCCATACGCAGGGCGGGCTCGCCATCGATGGTCTCGCGCGCGTCTTGCGCGCGGACGGCACGCCGCTTCCCAATCTCTTCGCCGGCGGCGGGGCTGCCTGCGGCGTCTCGGGTCCGACGGTCGCGGGCTATCTCTCGGGCAACGGCCTCTTGACCGCCGTCACGCTCGGCCGGCTCGCGGGGGAAAGTGCAGCACGGCTTGTGCTTGCGGGCAAAGGCGCCTAAATCCGCTGGCATGACTCCCTTCAGGACCATTCTCGCGGCGGCCGAGAAGCGCACAGGAGGCAAGGCGGAGCTTGCCAAGCTCCTCCCCAAGCCCAAGACGGCGGCCGAGCTGAGTGCCTTGTCGGACGACCGCTGTCTCTCGACGATGTCGCTGCGCGTCTTCCGCGCGGGCCTCAAGCACAGCCTGGTCGATGCGAAGTGGCCCGCCTTCGAGGCCGTGTTCCACGGCTTCGCGCCGCGCCGCGTGCGCGCGATGAGCGACGAGGCGCTCGAGCGGCTCATGGGCGACAGGCGCCTCATCCGCCATTGGGGCAAGCTCAAATCCGTGCGCGACAACGCCGCCGCCATGATCGCGGTCTCGAGCGAGCACGGCTCGATGGGGCGCTATCTCGCCGAGTGGCCCGCCGACAACATCATCGAGCTCTGGGACGACCTCGCCAAGCGCTTCAGCCAGATGGGCGGCAACTCTGCGGCTTATTTTCTCCGCATGGTCGGCAAGGACACCTTCATCCTGACGCCCTACGTCGTGCGCGCGCTCATCGAGTGGGGTGCCATGAGAGGCGAGCCCAAAGGCAAGAAGGAGCGCGCGACGGCGGCAGCGGCGATCCTCGCCTGGGCCAAGGAGGCGAAGCGGCCGCTCTCTCAGGTGAGCATGATCCTCGCCCGCTCGGTCGCGTAATGTGGCGTGCCGAAGGGGGCGGTTTCCGTCAGCGGCACCTCTGTGCGCAGGTTGCGGCGGGCGGTGGGCTTCCATAAGGGTATTCAAATTCCCTTCATTTGCTGAGATATTTCATCCCGGTATCGCACATGACGGTGACAATGGTCGCGTCAGGTCCCAGTTGTTCGGCTAATCGCAAAGCGGCGATGACATTGGCGCCCGTGGAAGTCCCCGCAAAAAGCCCTTCCTCCCGGGCCAGCCGAATGGTCATGGCCGCAGCCTCTTCCGTGGAAACCTGTTCAATCCGATCGGCGATGTCCTTCTGCCAGAGCGGCACGACAAATCCCGCTCCGACCCCGTCAATTTTATGCGCACCTGTCCGGCCGCCCGACAGCACCGGGGATTCAGAGGGCTCGACGGCAACGATCCTGATCCGTTCATTATGGCGGCGTAAGGCTTCCCCGGTACCCCGAAGAGACGCCGCGGTACCCACGCTCTGGACAAAGCCATCGATCCGTCCGTCTGTCTCGATCCAGATTTCCTCCGCCATTTTGTGATAGGCCGCGAGCTGGTCTTTATTGTTCAGCTGATCGCTCCAGAAGCTCCCAGTTGTTGCCGCGATGATGCGGGCGGCTTCGACCATGTCCCGGGTCAGTTTCTCCGTCATGCGCCCGCTCTCGCTCCGCACGATTTGGAGCCTGGCCCCCAGAATTTTCATATGCTCGAGTTTTTCCCGGGCGAAGGCATCCGAGGTCACGATATAGAGGGGGTATCCCTTCACCGCGCAGATGAGAGACAGGGACACGCCGGTCGAGCCGCCGGTATATTCGACGACAGAACCATGCGCTCGTAGACGTCCGTCCGCCTCTGCCGCTTCGATCATGGCAAGCGCCATCCGGTCCTTCATGCTGCCTGTGGGGTTCTCGTTCTCCAGTTTCAGCAGGATGCGGGAGCCGTTCCCGGGCACGATGTTGCGCAAGGCCATTAATCTGGTGTTGCCGATGCAATCTAGGATGTTCCGCTGCAATCCGTTCATGATGCCTCCGTGAACAACCTTTCCATGTACCTACATATTATGTATATACATACATCTTATGAGAACCCCGAGGCAACCGCAAAAGACTCTGCGCACGGACGCTCGCACCCTGGTCGAGGCGTGCGCCGGCTGGAACAGCCGGCTGGCCGCGCGGCGCATTAGCAAGTTCCTCGATCGCGAGATGGCGGGCCTTGGCCTCACCGTGGCGCAAGTCGGCCTGATGGCGCAGATCGCCGTCATATCCGATGACACGCTGGGTGCCTTGGCCCAGCGCACGGGCCTCGATCAGTCGACGCTGTCGCGCAATTTGCGCAACCTCGAGGGCGAGGGGCTGATCGAGATCGCCGTGATCGAGACCGATCTGCGGCGCCGGGCGGTGTGGCTTACCGAGACCGGCGCACGGCGGCTGGAGGCGGCGATCCCGGTCTGGCGCAGGGCGCATACCAAGCTGGCGAAGCTTCTTTCGCCCGAGTTGGCCCGCCGTTTGGCGGACGAGGCGGAGGCGCTGATCCGGGACCTGACATGACTTTACGTGCCATCAAAGCTCCAGGACCGTTTGATCAACCGAGCCGCCAGTCGGCCATCCGGGGAATGCCGGTCAAGGCGAAGAGCGCCCTCGGACCGGCTTGTTCCCGAGGCTGAAGTGGAGCATCATTCCACGGATTCCGCGCTCATGCGGGGAATTTCCGTCAAGAGCGAGAAGCGGGAGGCGGGCGTTCCAATGCCAGGGAAAATGGCCGGATCAGCCCCTCGACCGCCGTTCGGACTGCCCGCGGTGCCGATAGCGGTGCGCACCTTGCGTCTCTTATGTAGGGACGCCGGAAAAGCGCCGATACTCATGCCGGTTCGGGAGTCAACCGGGTAATCCCGGTGAAGATGGCTGCGACGATCGACATCGACGGTCTTGTTCGCGTCGCCGAGGGTGCGGCGCCGCTCGTCGGCGTCGTCGCAAATCCCGTGTCGGCCCGCGACATCCGTCGCGTCATCGCCAACGCGTCGAGTCTGCAGATCGCGGATCGCGCCAACATCGTTCTGCGCGTGCTCGCCTCCCTGCGCGCGTGCGGCGTCGCCGATGTGCTGATGATGCCGGAGCAGGGCGGCATCGGCCGCCACATCGATCGTGGATTGGCGCGGGCGTGCAATCTCGGCGAGACGCGCTTCCCCAACGTGCACTATCTGCCCATGCGCGTGTGCGGGACGGTGGACGATACCCGCCAGGCCACCAGAGCCATGGTCAGGGCCGGCGTCGCCGCCATCGTCGTGCTCGGAGGCGACGGCACCCACCGCGCGGTGGCTGCGCATTGCGGCGCGGTCCCGATCGCGGGCATCTCGACCGGCACCAACAACGCGTTTCCCGACCATGGCGAACCGACGATCGCCGGACTCGCTGCCGGCCTCGCGATCACCGGACGGGTCCCGGCTGAGGTCGCTTTCCACTACAACAAATGCATTGACGTCTCGATCAACGACGGCACCGTCCGCGAGATCGCCCTCATCGACGTGGCCCTGGTCAGCGAGGGCTATGTGGGCGCGCGGGCGCTCTGGCGAACCGAAAATTTCCGCGAGCTCTACGTCACCTTCGCCGATCCCGCGGTTATCGGCATGTCGGCGATCGCCGGCCTGCTCGAGCCCGTGGGGCGGTCGGAGAGCGGCGGCCTCATGTTGCGCATGGCGCCGCCGGCCGAGAGCCCCATCGTCGTGCGGGCGCCGATCGCCCCCGGGCTCGTTGCATCGGTCGGAATCAAGGATTGGCGGCGCATCTCGCACGGCGTGCCGATCGTCCCCGGTGTTGCCGCCGGATCGATCGCGCTCGATGGCGAGCGCGAACTATCGTTCGCGGAGCGGGACAGCGTGGTCCTGACGCTGAGGGAGCGCGCCTTTCGCACCGTGAACGTGAGCGGCACCATGCATTACGCCGCTCGCGAAGGGCTCCTGCGCAGCGTGAACGCGCTGCTCGATGCCGCCGAAGAATAAATGAGGGAGGATGGACCATGGCCAACAACCCGTTTCCCCTGAGCCGGGAGGATTTGCTCAAGGCCTATCGCACAATGAGGACGATCCGCGAGTTCGAGGAGCGTCTGCACGTCGACTTCGCCAAGGGCGATATTCCCGGCTTCGTGCACCTCTATGCCGGCGAGGAAGCTTCTGCGACCGGCATCATGATGCATCTCAAGGATAACGATCGCATCGCCTCGACCCACCGCGGCCACGGCCACGGCATCGCCAAGGGGGTCGACGTTCGCGCGATGATGGCCGAGATCTACGGCAAGACGACGGGTGCCTGCCGCGGCAAGGGCGGCTCGATGCACATTGCCGATCTGTCCAAGGGCATGATGGGAGCCAACGGCATTCTCGGTGCCGGCGCGCCGCTCGCCTGCGGCGCCGGGCTCGCGGCAAAGTTCCGCGGCGACGGCGGCGTCGGGATCTCGTTCGTGGGCGACGGCGCGTCGAACCAGGGCATGTTCCTGGAAAGCCTCAATCTGGCGGCGGTGTGGAACCTGCCGGTCATCTTCGTCGTCGAGAACAACGGCTACGCGGAATCGACCTCGGTCGAATGGGCGGTGGCCTGCGATTCCTATGTCGACCGCGCCTCCGGTTTCGGACTCCCGGGCGTCACTGTGGACGGGACCGACTTCTTTGCGGTCTACGAAGCGGCCGGGGAAATCATCCGGCGCGCGCGCGAGGGCGGCGGGCCGGCGCTTCTCGAATGCGAAATGGTCCGATTCTTCGGGCATTTCGAAGGCGATGCCCAGACCTACCGCGCCAAGGGCGAGGTCGAGGAGCTGCGTGCCAATCGCGACTGCATCAAGAGTTTCGCCGAGCGGGTCATCGGGGCGGGGGTCGTCAAAGCCGAGGAATTCGCCGCGATCGACCGCGAAGTTCTCGATCTCATCGAGGATGCGGTTCGCTCGGCGAAGGCGGCGCCGCTGCCCACCGCGCAGGATCTCCTGACCGACGTCTACGTCGCCTACTGAGCGCGATCATCGATCGTCTCGAACGCGGGAGGAAATCATGGCACGCAAGATCAGCATGAAGGACGCCATCAACGAGGCAATCGACCTGGAAATGCGCCGGGATCCCACCGTCATCCTGATGGGAGAAGACGTCGTCGGCGGCACCGGCAGCCCCGGGGAGGCCGATGCCTGGGGCGGCGTGCTCGGCGTCACCAAGGGCCTCTACGCCAAGCACGGCAAGCGGCTCATGGATACGCCGCTGTCGGAATCGGCCTATGTGGGTGCCGCGATCGGGGCCGCCGCCTGCGGCATGCGTCCGATCGCCGAACTGATGTTCATCGACTTCATGGGCGTGTGCTTCGACGAGATCTTCAATCAGGCCGCCAAGTTCAAATACATGTTCGGTGGCAAGGCGCAGACGCCCGTCGTCATCCGCACCATGGTCGGGGCCGGCTTCCGCGCCGCCGCCCAACATTCGCAGATGCTCACCCCGATCTTCACCCACATTCCCGGATTGAAGGTCGTCTGTCCGTCCAACGCCTACGATGCGAAAGGATTGTTGATACAGTCGATCCGCGACAACGATCCCGTCATCTTCTGCGAGCACAAGAACCTCTACGCCCACGAGAGCGACGTGCCGGCAGAGGCCTACACGATCCCGTTCGGCGAGGCGAACGTGGTGCGCGAGGGCAAGGATGCGACCATCGTCGCCTACGGCCTGATGGTCCACAAGGCGCTGGAAGCGGCGGAGGCGCTCGCCAAGGAGAAGGTCGCGGTCGACGTGATCGACCTGCGCACGCTGTCGCCGATCGATTGGGACACGGTCATCGAGAGCGTCGAGAATACCGGCCGCCTCGTGGTCGTGGACGAAGCCCATCCGCGCTGCTCGATCGCGACCGACGTCGCAGCCTATGTCGGTCAGAACGCCTTCGGGGCGCTGAGGGCCGGCGCCCAGATGGTCACCGCGCCGCACACCCCGGTGCCGTTCTCCCCGGCGCTCGAGGATCTGTACATTCCGAGCAGCGGCGCCATCGTCGCGGCCGTGCGCAGGACCCTGGCGAGTGGTGAGGGGGCCGGCGGCCATCGCAAGGCCTCGTGAGAGGACGCCGAGGCCGAGATGACCGAGAGCCGCATCAGACCGATCGTCATGCCGAAATGGGGCCTCTCCATGTCGGAGGGCAAGGTCACCGGCTGGCTGATGAAACTCGGCGCCACGGTCAAGGTCGGCGACGAACTGCTCGAAGTCGAAACCGAAAAGATCGCCAGCGTCGTCGAGGCGGGTGATCAGGGAACGCTGCGCCGGATCATCGGGGAGCCGCAAACGGTCTACCCGGTGAAGGCGCTGCTCGGGGTGCTGGCGGATGACGAGGCCAGCGATTCCGAGATCGACGCCTATGTCGCGAGCTACGTCACGCCCGCCGCCGCCGAAGAGGAAGAGGAGGCCGGGCCGCAGTATCTTGTCGCCGAGCTGCCGTCCGGGACGGTGCGTTACGCCAAGCGCGGCGAAGGGGATGCGGCGATCGTGCTTATCCACGGCCTCGGCGGCGATCTCGACAACTGGCTCTTCAACATCGACGCGCTCGCAAAGCGGGCGAGCGTTTATGCCTTGGACCTTCCCGGTCATGGCCAGTCGTCGAAGACTATCGCCGATCCGACGCTGCGCGGGCTGGCGCGGGCGCTCATCCAGTTCATGGACGAGGTGGGAATCGAGGACGCCCATCTCGTCGGCCATTCGCTCGGCGGGGCGATCGCCATGCAGACGGCGCTCGATGCCCCGGACCGCGTAAGATCGCTCGCGCTGATCGGATCGGCGGGGCTCGGCCCGGAAATCAATTCGGGCTATATCGATGCCTTCGTCACGGCGGGGTCGCGCCGCGAGCTCAAGCCGGTGCTCCAACACCTGTTCGCCAAGAAGGAGCTGGTGAGCCGTCAACTCGTCGACGACGTCCTCAAGTACAAGCGTCTCGACGGGGTCGACGAAGCGTTGCGGAAGCTCACGTCGTCTTTGTTCACGGGCGGGCGCCAGCAGGCGCTACCGGGCGCAGTCCTGCGCGACGCCGATATCCCCATCATGGTCATTTGGGGAGAGGACGATGAAATCATTCCGGCGAAACACGCCGCCACCCTGATCGGCAAGGCCCGCACCCACGTGATCGCCGGCGCCGGCCACATGGTCCAGATGGAGGCGGCCAACGCGGTCAATGCTCTCCTCGAGGAGCATGTCGGCGCGGGGCGATAGTCCCGCCGAACGCCGCGACATTTCGAACGTGCGATTGTCCCGGCCCGCCTCCCCTGCGCGTCCCCCAAGGGCGCTCAGCCCTTGCGCACCCCGTATTTGTTCGCGTAGTGCTTGCCGAGGAGCCTGCGGGTCTCTGCGCCGTGCCGCGGGTTGGCATTTGCCTTCAAGGCACGCGGAGCCTTGCTTGGCCGCAGCCGCCATCCCTTGCGGTCGTCCGCCGTGCGATCCTTCATCTTTTAATCATACCATAGACGCGCGCCGCATCCATTCGGGTCCGGGGAATGTCGGCTGGCATCGTTCAGGGGATCTCGTAGACCGCCACGTCATCGGCGATCCCCCGGAGCGAACGATATTGCTGCACCGGCTTCAATCCGCTGGCCGCGAGCAGCGTGGAGGCTTGCGGGTTTTCCACCACGGAACCGGTCGCGAGGATCGCGCGCGCGACGGCAAGACCCTGCACGCGGGCGGCGATATTCACCGTCTGACCGAAATAGTCCTGACGGTCGTTCAGCATGACCGCGAGGCAAGGTCCCTCATGGATGCCGATTTTGAGCAGCAGATCCTCGCGCTTGCGCTCGTCGTTGAGGCCGCGCATCGCCTCGCGCATGCGCAACGCCGCCGCAATCGCCCGATCGGGTGTCGGGAACGTCGCCATGACCGCGTCGCCGATGGTCTTCACCACGGCCCCGGCCTCGGCGGCCACGACCTCATTGAGCACGCGGAAATGCGCGCGCACGAGGTCGAATGCGACCAGATCTCCGACGCGCTCGTAGAGCTCGGTCGAGCCCTTGAGATCGGTGAACAGGAAGGTGAGGCTGGTGATCTTGAGGCGCTGATTGACGTCGAGGGTATCGGCGCGGTAGATGTCGCGAAAGGTCTGGTTCGTCAGCAGCCGCTTTGCGGTAAGGAACGGCTTGCGCCTGCCGAGGAGCTCGTGGAGCTTGTCTCCGGCGATCCACACCGCCGGCAACACGCGCACGTCGGTGCGGTTCTCGAGCGAAAGGCGCAGCGGCCCGGGCCGCAGCACCGTCGTTCCCGTGGGCGCGCGCACTTTGTTGAAGACCAGCGAGAGGCTCTGGCGCTCGCGCGTCGACTCGCCCTGCACGTCGAGGAACTGCGTCGCATGGGTCACCGGGTCGAAGACGATCGCGAACTCCGCCGGCAGCTGCAGCGACAGGATGGCGTGCCCGCCTGCCGGCAGTTCGACCGAATCGAGAGTGATCTCCGGGATCAACTGCTCGAAATTCTCGGGAACGTCGACGCCCGAGCTCCAGAAGATCTGGCGAAAGTACTCCGCGGTGGAGAGCTCATGCGGATCGTGTGCTGCGATTCTGCGCACCAGCCGGCTCACCGTGAAAGTTACCTCGACCATCTCGTCGAGTGTCGCCTCGTAGCCGGCGGCGCAAAGGGCGCAGCTGTATTCCTCCTTTTGCACTGTCTTGAGCGTGGCATTCGCGTCGAGCACGCCGCCGCAGCCGGGACATAGCACGTTCCACGACAGCTCGAAGAGCCCGAGCCGAGCGGCATGGAGGAACGCCGCGATGACGCGCTCCGCGTCAAGGCCTGTCTTCGCCGCGAAATCGAGCGCATTGATGCGGGAGAGCTCGCGATCCGGGGCGTCCCGAACGAGCTTCTCGATTGCCGCTGCCGTGTCGGCGTCGGCCGATTGCCGCAAGACCGCAAACCGGGCTTGGGCTTCGCTCATGGGCGAAAGCCTACGCCAAAAACCGGCCCGCCGGAACCCGGATCAAATGCCTGCAAGTCCGCGAATTCCGAATAACATCAGGCGATAAAGGCACATTTCGGCGCGCGCAAGGCCGCTCATCGGAGGAATTTCAGACTGTACCATGGGCACGCGCCTGGTCCTCCGGTGGCGCTCGGCGCTCCCGGAAGGTCCGGTTCGGCGAGCCCTGCGGGGCAATTGTTTCTTTTAAATCAATATGTTACTATTCATTAGGGCGCTCTTGCCACACCTGACGGCAGGCGCGCGCCCGCTTTGCCGCAGACGCGCGCGCGAGGGCGGCACCTCGCAGAGGCCGGGGATAGTGTCAAACTGCAACGCTCCCCACCCCTTTTCAGCGGTTTTGCCGCGGTAAAGTCATTGTGGGGCTTCTATAATAGCCGCACTCCTGCTATGCTGCGCATAGGCTGGAGGGGGTGATCCGGCGCACGCCGCGTCTATTCAAGTCTGGGGAATGGGGCGCGGATCATAAAGGGGGTACCAATGAAGCTAGGTAAGGCACTCGGCGCGGTCGTCGGGCTCTTGTTGCTCGGCGCATGCTATCCTGACGATATAAATGCCCGTCTTGGCCCGGTCGAGCAAACGCCCGGGCAGGGCTCGCCTTTCGCGCAGGCGCTTCACAAGGAATACAGCGCGCTCGCACGCAAGTTGCAGGGTGGCAGACACTTGTCCGACGCCCTCTACTGGAATGCGAAGTCGGCGCGCGCGGCCGTCGGCGAAGAGGTGGCGCCCGAAAGTCCGAATCTGCAAGGCATGCCGCCGCAAGAGGGCAACGAGCCGGCCATCGCGCTCAACCGCGTGCTGAAGAGCGATGCCAGGGTGCGGGACCCGGGGGATGTGGCCATTCTCCAGGTGTCGTACGACTGCATGATGCGGCATTGGGAGCACGACGTCTACGACGGCATCCTCGACGAATGCCAGAAGAACTTCTACGACGCGCTTATGCGGATTCCGCCGCCGCCGCCGCCGCCGCCGGTGCCGATTGCGACGGACTTCTGGCTCTACTTCGACTTCAACCGCTCGGACCTCCGCGCGGATGCCATGGCGGTGCTCGAGGGTGTCCTCGACTCCATCCGCCGCCTCGGTGGGGCCGGCGTGATGATCACCGGACACACCGACACCGTGGGCTCGGTCGGGTACAACCAGGCGCTTTCGGTGCATCGGGCCCAGGCCGCTGCGCGCTTCCTCGAGCAGCACGGTGTGGCGCGCAGAAGCATCCACACGATCGGCAAGGGCAAGACCGACTTGCGCGTGCCGACGCCCGACCAGGTCCGCGAGCAAGAGAACCGGAACGTCCATATCGAGCTGCGGAAGTAGCCCACTACCCGGCCCCGCTGCTCCGCGCCACAAGCGCGGAGCAGCGCGCGTCGGGACGAGCTAGCGACCAGGCTACCGCTCATGCGGCTCGTGATTAGCTGACGGAGAATAAGGAAGTCGCGAAGGCCGGTCGTGGGTGAGACCGACTTCGTCATCTGCGGCGCCGGCTGCGGCCGGCGCCTTTTATTTGCTGGCCCCCCGCAGCGCTTTGCGCGACAGAGTGCTCCGCACGCCTCCGCTTGCAGGAACGACGCGAAGAAAAACCCCGTCGCACGAGAAGCGACGGGGCCGGATGAATTCTCTTACAGGGTCCCCCACCCTAAGCCGTGGCGGCTCCCGGGTCAACCGCTTACGAGACGGCCCCGCGAGCGCTCTCTGCGGGGGTTGCCGCCTCGCCCTCGCGCAGCCTTTCTGAATAGAAGGAGGCGTTGTGACGGCCCGAGACGGCGTCGCGCGTGAAGGCGATGAGATGGTGGGCGACGAGCCCGACATGGATCACGTCCTCGATGCGGCCCGCCTTGAGCAGCGGTCGCGCCATCGCCCAGAAGGTCTTGCGATAGTCCGCGAACACGCCGACCCGCAGCAAGAGGTTGGCCATGATCCGCACGCCCTTGCGCAGGTTCGCCCAGGATGCGCGCTGCGGACTTGCCGGCGGCTTCAGGCGGTTGGGATAGGTGCGCTCGACGTTATAGGCGAAACGGCGGTAGAGCTCCTCCGGCGCGTATGCCTTGGCGATGCAATCGCGCCACTCGGCCGTGACCGTCGCATAAGGCCGGCGGAAAATCACGTTCGAGTCGCGGCTGGGGTCGTCCACGATCCGACTGTCGGCGGCGAGGCGCTCGTAAAGCGGCGTGCGCGGCAACGCCTGCAACAAGTTGATGGTGAGCATGGGAATATTCGATTTGCGGATGAACTCGAGAAGGCGCGGCGCCGTCTCCGCCGTATCGGTGTCGAGCCCGAGGATGATGCCGGCAACCACCTCCATGCCGTACCCGTTGAGGGTCTCGATCGCCTCGAGGATCGGCATGCTCGCATTGTGGTCCTTCTGCATGGCATGAAGCGCCTCGAGTTCCGGGGATTCGATGCCGCAGAAGATCGTGTTGAAGGAGGCCTCGCGCATCAAGGCGAGGAGCTCCGCCTGCTTGGCGATGTTGAGGGTGGCCTCGCAGGCGAACTCCACCGGGTAGCCGTTCCGCTTTTGCCAGTCGACGAGTTGCTCGACCAGCTCGCGCGCGGCCCGGCGATTGCCGATGAAGTTGTCGTCGACGAAGTAGACCGCACCGAAGGTGCCGCCCGAGATCATGGTGTCGAGCTCGCGCATGACCTGCTGCGGCGTCTTCAGCCGCGGGTTGCGGCCATAGAGTGCCGGAATGTCGCAGAACTCGCAGCGGTAGGGACAGCCGCTGGAAAATTGCACGCTGCCGATGAAGTACTGGTCCAGCCGGGCAAGATGATACGCCGGTATCGGAAACTCCGTCAGCGGCACGCGCTCGGCCGTCGTGCAGCGCACCTGTTGCGGCGGGGGCTTCGGATCGGCATCGAGAAGCTCGATCAGCCGGTCGGTGCCGTCGCCGAGCTCGCCGATATGAAGGTAGTCGAAATCCGGGTAATACTCGGGACAACCGGAGACCGACGGGCCGCCCAGCGCCGCGGTCTTGCCCGCGCGATGGGCCCGGCGGCCAATGTCGGAAATCTGCGGGCGCTGGACGTGCATGCCACTGACGAAGACGGCGTCCGCCCACGCGAACTCCTCGTCACGGGCGGGCCGGATATTCTCGTCGACGAAGCGCACTTCCCAGCTCTTCGGCAAATAAGCGGCAATCACCAGCATGCCTTGCGGCGGCATGAAGGCGCGCGTGGAGCCGCGCAGAGCGTAAGCATATTGGAAGGTCCCGAAGGAGGGAGCATAAGCGGGAAAAACGCAGAGAATCTTGCGCCGATGGCGCACGGACGGCGGCATCTCATGTCCCTCCAAGAACCTGCGCCGAGCGAGGCCGGCGTGCCGCGACCGAGCCTGCCGCGGCGCCGCTCATCTCACCGCGGCGCGTAGACGTCGACCTTGTTGGCCCGGCTGCGGTAGACGTACACGTAATGGGTAGCGGGATCGACCGCAAGCGCATGAAGGCCGGGCTCCGAGGGGAACGACGCCAACAGCGTATCATGATCGAGATCGATCACCTCGACCAGCCCCGTCGCATCCGCGACATACGCCCGGTGCAGGCCGGAATCGGCCGCGACAGTGCCTGCCCTCCCCTTGATCGGCACCTTCCCCATGGGCTTGCCTGCCTTGGCGTCGACGACGAAGACCATGGCCTCGGAAGCCGCAAGGAGCCGGTCCGTCCTGGCATCGTAAGCGAGGCTCGCGATGCGACCGGGCGCTGCGATGCTCCAGACGTGCTCGAGCTTGAGGCTCTTGGGATTGACCACGTCGATCACCTCGTCGACCGGCTGATAGAGGCGATCCTTTGAGAGCAGATAGAGGCCGTTTCCAAGCACCTCCCTGGGCGGGCTCGGCCTGAGCTTGAGCCCGGCCAGGTGCTTGAAGCCGCCGCGCCCAACCGCCTTGAACACGGTCATGTCGCCGCCTGCGGACGCGATCCAAAGCAAGCCCTGCTTGCTGTCGAAATAGATCGGGCCGGGCCGCGCCCCGACCGGCTTCAGCGCCGCCGCCTTCTCGAACGAGCGCTTGCCGATCACGACGGCGGCGTTATCGGCGGCGTCGGCAATGAAGACGAAATGCTCGCTGAAGCCGATCTCGTGCGCTGCGTCGAGCCCCTCGATGACCTGGCGCACGCTGTTGCTCTTGGTCTCGATCACCACCAAGTTCCTGTTGGCCGCCTGCGAAAGCCAGACCGTTGCCGTGTCCGTATCGACGGCGATGGTGCCCCCGGATCCGCCTTTCGTGCCGGGCAGGTCGATCGTCTTGACCTGCACGTAAAAAGACGGCGCCTTCTGTGCCGGATCTGGGGCTGCCTGAGTCTCAGCGCCCGCGCCGACGGATGCGCTGCTCGTCAGAAGGAGTGCGGCAAGGAGTGCTGCCGATCCGTTTCGAAGCATGACGTCGTCCCTTGGCTTACGTGGTCCTGGCCTTGGCTGCGAGCGCCGTCTCGCGGATCGTGCTCAAGGTGGCGCGTGTGCTGATCGCCTCGGGATCGAGACGCAGCTCGATGAGCGCCGCGCGGCCGGACGTGCGCGCGCGCTCGAAGGCGGCCGCGAAATCCTCGGTCCTCTCGACCGTCTCGCCGTGGGCGCCGTAGGCGCGCGCAAGTGCCGTGAAGTCCGGGTTGATGAGGCCGGTGCCGCTCACCCGCGTGGGATATTCGCGCTCTTGATGCATGCGGATGGTGCCGTACATGCCGTTGTTGACCACGAAGAAAATGGGAGCGGCTCCGTGCTGGATGGCCGTTGCGAGCTCCTGGCCGTTCATGAGAAAGCAGCCGTCGCCCGAGAAAGACAGCACGGTGCGCTTGGGGTACTCGAGCGCTGCCGCGACCGCGGCGGGAACACCGTAGCCCATCGAGCCGCTGATGGGGGCGAGCTGCGTGCCGT
>Ga0074044_10003268_pt1 | contig 13874 bp, 13 predicted proteins | sample BogForMeECP23OM1_FD_94443 | JGI IMG/M metagenome (GOLD analysis project Ga0074044, IMG submission 94443) | Bog forest soil microbial communities from Calvert Island, British Columbia, Canada - Bog Forest MetaG ECP23OM1 | ecosystem: Environmental > Terrestrial > Soil > Wetlands ... | reverse complement strand
GGGCAAATTGGCTTTGTCGCTGCGCTCATTAGCCGCGCTGAATAGCCCCCATGGAGCGCGACCACGAGGGTCGGCGGCCGCGCCAACCAGGCCCGCGAGGGATTCCCTGCTCTCGCTCCCAAAGCCCCTGCTAATTCCCTGCTCGGCGGCCAAAAATTCCCTGCTCGCCCGCGCAGGGAATATTGGTGGAAGCGACTGGAATTCAACGCCTTTTCGCAACAGAAATTGCCGATTTCGGCCAAATTCCCTGCTCTTTCCCTGCTGGCAGGGAATTCGGCCGCGGCGGCCGGCTCAACCTTGCTCCGCGCTGGTCCGGCGCTGCTGAAGGAGGGCGCGATAGATTTCGTCGTCGCCGCACAGGCCCGCCATCCGGCCGAGCTGGTCGACCAGAACGATCGGGTTTCCCGAGGCGCGGCGCAGCGCGATCGCCGAGCGCATTCTCAGATCGATCGGCGCCACGACGACGTCAAAACCCGGCGGGGCCGACGTTTCGCCGGTTGCTCCGTCCGCCTTGGCCAGCGTCCCGGCCGTCCCGTCCAGAGTGACGCCGATCGGGCGGTCGGCTTCGTCGAGCTGCAGGCGGATTCGCCCCCGCCGGTCGAGTTGCACCTCGTTGTCGGTGCGCCTCAGCGCCGCCGCCGGCGTCATAAGGGCGCCGCCCCGCAGAACGTTCAGCGGGTTCATGTGTTTGACGAATTCGGCGACATAGGCGTTAGCTGGACGCAGGAGAATGTCTTCGGCCGCGCCGCACTGGACGATGCGTCCGCCTTCGAGAATGGCGATCCGGTTGCCGATCTTGAGCGCCTCGTCGAGATCGTGGCTGACGAAGATGATCGTCTTCCTGAGGTCCTTCTGCAACGCCAGCAATTCGTCCTGCAGCTTGTCGCGAATGAGCGGATCGAGGGCCGAGAACGGCTCGTCCATCAGGAGAATGTCGGCGTCGGTGGCGAAGGCGCGCGCCAGGCCGACTCTCTGCTGCATGCCGCCCGACAGTTCGTGGCCGAACTTGCCCGCCCATTGCGTCAGGCCAACCATCGCGAGCTTCTCGGCGACGATCCGGTCGATGTCCGCCTTCGGCATGCGGCGCAGCTCGAGCCCGAAGGCGACGTTCTCGGCCACCGTCCGCCACGGCAGCAGGGCGAACTGTTGGAAAACCATGGCGATGCGGCTCGTGCGCAGCATTCTCAGTTGGTCGGCGCCGCAATGCGAGACGTCGACGGCGCCGTCTCCATGGCGCACCAGAACCTTGCCGCGGGCGATGGCGTTCAGTCCGTTGACCGCGCGCAGGATGGTCGACTTGCCCGATCCCGACAGGCCCATCAGCACGCAAATTTCGCCGGGCTCGACGGAGAGATCGACGCCTGCGGCGCCGAGCACGGCGCCGGTCGCCTTCAGGATCTCGTCTCGGCTCGCGCCCTTGTCGATGAGCGCCAGCGCTTCGCTTTGTCGGTCTCCGAAAACGATGTCGACATGGTCGAAAACGACGGCGGACATGTCAGACGCTCCCCTTCCGCTCCGGGTTACGGAAGACGCGGTCGAGCACGATCGCCAAGAGCACGATCGACACGCCGGCCTCGATGCCCATGGGAATGTTGACCGTGCCGAGCGCGCGCACCACGGGCGTGCCGAGTCCCGCCGCGCCGACCAGGGCGGCGATGACGACCATCGACAGGCTCAGCATGATGCACTGAGTGACGCCGGCCATGATCGTCGGCATCGCGTACGGCAATTCCACTTTCCATAGCAATTGCCGCTTTGTCGCGCCGAACGCCGCCCCGGCTTCTTTCAGCGGCAGCGGCACTGAGGCGATGCCGAGATGGGTGAGGCGGATCGGCGCCGCGATGGCGAAGATCACGGTCGAAATCAGGCCGGGCGCCGAGCCGAGGTGAAACAGCACCAGGGTCGGGATCAGGTAGACGAAGGTCGGCAGCGTCTGCATCAGGTCGAGCAGGGGCCGCAGGAACGCATAGAGCCATGGCCGATGCGCCGAGGCCACGCCGACCGGAACCCCGATAAGGACGCTCGTCAGCGTCGCGAACCCGACGAGCGAAATCGTCTCTACCGTCGCCTGCCAGTAGCCGAGGTTGGCGATGAAGACGAAAGCGACGACCACGAAGGCCGCCAGGCACCAGGACCGGTGCAGCCAGTAGGCCAGCGCCGCGACGGCGAGAACGACGACGAGAAACGGCACGTGCAGGAGGATAGCGGTAAAGCCGTCGACCAGAAAATCGATCGCGGCCGTCACGGCGTCGAAAAACCCCGCGGCGTTGTCCTGCAACCAGGTGATGCCGATCTTGACGAGGCGGCCGAGCGGCAGTTTGGGCTCGGTGAACCAGCTTTCCAAGAGCCTCCCTCCGATCAACAGCCAAACCGCGCGCGTCTCGGCGCGGCCCCTTCGCGTCCGGGCGCGAAGGGGTTGCGAGCATTTCGATTACAGGCCGAGGCTCTTCTTGACCGCCTCGAGTCCCGGCTTGCCGTCGAAGGTCGTCACGCCGTCCAGCCAAGCCGTCAGTTCCTTCGGGTTGGTCTTCAGCCACTCTTGCGCAGCGGCCGGCCCTTCCTTGCCGTCGGTCAGGATCTTGTTCATCACCTCGTTCTCGATGTCGACCGTGTAAACGAGATTGCTGACGAGCTTGGCGGCGTTCGGGCACTCGGCGGCGAAGCCGGCGCGCTCGTTGGTGTAGACGATCGCGCCGCCGAAATTCGGACCGAAACTGTCGTCGCCGCCGGTCAGGTACTGGATCTTGAAATTGACGTTCATCGGGTGGGGCGCCCAGCCGAGGAACACGACGTCCTCCTTGTGGTTCGTCGCGCTCTGCACCTCGGCGAGCATGCCTTGCTCGCTCGACTCGACGAGCTGGAAGTCCTTCAGGACGAACTTGTTCCCCTTGATGATATCGAGGACAAGGCGGTTGCCGTCGTTGCCGGGTTCGATGCCGTAGATCTTCCCCTTGAGCGAATCCTTGAACTTCGCAATGTCGGAGAAGTCCTTGAGGCCTTTGTCATAGGTGTATTGCGGGACGGCGAGCGTGTATTTCGCGCCGGTCGGCAGATTGGCGCCGATGACCACGACCGACTTGTCCTCGACATAGGGCTTGCGGTCATTCTCCATCGACGGCTCCCAATTGCCGAGAAACACGTCAATGTCCTTGTTCTTCATCGAGGCGTAGGTCACGGGCACCGAGAGAACCGTGACTTTGGGCGTGTAGCCGAGGCCCTTGAGGATGTCGCTGGCGATCGCAGTCGTCGCGGTGATGTCGGTCCAGCCGACATCGGAAAGTTTGACCGTCTTGCAGCTTTCGGGATCGCCCGCGAAGGCGAGGCTTGCGCCGCCGAGAACCAATGCTGCCGAGATCGCTATTGCGGAAATTCTCATCGTTTTCCTCCGTGCTTGAAAGCCCCATGACCGCGTCCGCCGGGCGCCCGCGGGAACAGTATTGACGCGCGAGCGTCGGCGGTCAAACGGCCAAATCGCTCGAGCGCGTTTTGTGCTCGCCGCGCCCAGGATTGGGACGCGTCGCGTCACGAGCCGGATCCGGGCCGCAAACGCGCGGGTCCGGCGCGCTTTTTTCGCGTCGGAGCGGATTCTCCTATTATCGCTCTTCCTCCGCCTGTTATCTCCTGTTATGCGCGAATTATCTCCCTGTTATCTTCCTGTTCGGTCACCGAGCGGCATTCTCATTCAAGGTTCTGGAATCTAAAGTCTTTTCATGAGAAGACCGCGCCAAAAGCACGCGATTCTCCCTGTTTTCTCCCTGTTACCAGGGAGTTTTCACCGTTTTCGGAGCCCCTCCGGCTCGCCGCCAAACCGTTTGAGCTTCACCCCGCGAGCAGGTAGAAGCGGGCGCGCCCGACGCCTTCCGGAGCCCCCATGGACGACCCGCTGAACGCCTCCCCGCAGCAGAAGTCGGAAATCCTAATGCAGGCGCTGCCGCACATGCTGCGCTACGACGACACGATCGTCGTGGTGAAATACGGCGGCCACGCAATGGGTGACGAGCAGAAGGCGCGCGATTTCGCCAAGGACATGGTGCTGCTTGAGCAGTCCGGCATCAATCCGGTCGTCGTCCATGGCGGAGGGCCGCAGATCGGCTCGATGCTGAAGAAGCTCGGCATCGAATCGCAGTTTTCCGGCGGCCTCAGAGTGACCGACAAGCCGACGATCGAGATCGTCGAAATGGTCCTCGCTGGCTCGATCAACAAATCGATCGTCGGATCGATCAACGCCGAAGGCGGCCGGGCCGTCGGGCTCTGCGGCAAGGACGGCAACATGGTCGTCGCGCGCAAGGTTCACCGTTCCCACGGCGCCGGAGCCGACGAGGACGTCGTCGATCTCGGCTTCGTCGGCGAGCCCGACAAGGTCGACATGACGGTGCTCGAGCAGATTCTAGGGCGTGAGCTGATCCCGGTTCTGGCGCCTGTGGCGCAGGGGGCGGACGGGCAGACCTACAACATCAACGCCGACACCTTCGCCGGCGCGATCGCCGGCGCGCTCGGCGCCAAGCGCCTTCTGTTCCTGACCGACGTGCCGGGCGTCCTCGACAAGGACAAGAACCTGATCAAGGAACTGCGCATCGACGACATCCGCGGCCTGATCGCCGACGGCACGATCACCGGCGGCATGATCCCGAAGGTCGAGACCTGCATCTACGCGATCGAGCGAGGCGTCGAAGGCGTCGTGATTCTGGACGGCAAGATCCCCCATGCAGTCCTCATCGAGCTTCTGACCGACTACGGCGCCGGAACGCTCATCACCCGCTAGAGGCTCAAATCGTCCCCATGCGCATCCTGGCGATCGATACTTCCTGCGGCGCGGCGTCGGTGGCGGTGGTGGAAAGCGGCCGGGTCGAACCTCTCGCGGTGGTCAGCCGGGCGATGGCGCGCGGGCATGCCGAAGCGCTGGCCCCCATGGTCGAAGAGGCGGTGAGAAGCATCGACGGCGGTGTCGCGTCGCTCGACCGCATCGCCGTCACCACGGGCCCAGGCTCTTTCACCGGCATCCGGGTCGGCTTGGCTCTGGCGCGGGCGATGGGACTGGCGCTCGGCATTCCGGTTGTCGGCGTCTCGACGCTGGCCGCCTTCGCCGCCCAACTCCTCACTACGCCCCGTCAAGGCGTCATAGCCGCTGTGATCGACGCCCGGCACGGCGCCGCCTACTTCCAGCTGTTCGAGTCGTCGGGACGCCCGCTGGGGCCGCCGCGCTGCGACGCCTTGCGCGAATGCGTGCGCCAGATCGGCGACGGGCCGGCCCTGCTGGCCGGCGACGCCTCCGCCCTCCTTGCGGCCGAGGCCCATCGCGCCGGGCTGCCGTACGACCTCGGATCGGCGACCGACGCACCCGACATCGTCGCTGTCGCGCGCATGGGCCTCGCGCTCGACCCCGCCGCCAATCCCGCCCGTCCGCACTACATTAAGCCGCCGGACGCGCGGCCGAGCACGGCCGAGTCCATCGCCCGCGCGCCGGCCTGATCGGGCCGGTCCAATGCTCTTCGGTCGCGCCAGGTCCTCCCCGCCCGTCATCCGTCCGCTCAGGATCGACAAGGCGGAAGACTGCGCCCGCCTCCACGGGGCGAGCTTCGCTCATCCCTGGTCGGCCGAAGAGGTGGCGGCGTTGATCGCCAGCGCCTCAACGGTCGCCGCCGCCGCGCTCGATCCCGCAAGCGGCCAGCTGCGTGGGTTCGTGCTCGCGCGATTGGCGGCGGACGAGGCGGAGATCCTGACCATCGCCGTCGATCCGACCCTACGAGGGAAGGGCGTAGGGCGCGCCTTGCTGGCCGAGAGTCTGCGCCAAGCAGCCAGCGCGGGTGCGCGGACTATCTTCCTCGAAGTCGCCCAGGACAATGCGGCGGCCCTCGCTCTCTATAAGCGCCTCGGCTTCGTCAAGGTCGGCGACCGCACCGGCTATTACCGCCGCAAGGACGGCCAGCGTGCGACGGCGATCGTCATGCTCAAGGCCTTGTCATGAGCGCCGCCGCGACCGCGAACGAAAGACGTTCGCTGATTGCGGCGACGACCGCGGCACGCCTCTTGTCCCTCATCGTCGTTCTCGCGGCCTTCGTCGTCGCGTTCGGCCCGCCGCGGCGGGCGGCGCAGCGGCTCGGCTCGCGTCTCGGCGGCAGGATTCCTGTTTATTTTGAGCGTCTCCTCTGCGCTGGCCTTAGAGTCAAGGTGCGCCGGCACGGGACTTTCAGTTCCGCGCCGAAGCAATTGATTGTCGCCAATCACGTCTCGTGGCTCGACATCCCCGTACTGGGATCGCTCGGGCCGCTGGCATTCCTCGCCAAGAAGGAGGTCGGCGATCATCCGATCGGCCGCGAGCTTGTCGCCTTGCAGGGCGTCATTTATGTCGATCGAAGGCGCCGATCCGGTATTCCAGCCGTCAACGCCCGCATAGTCGAGGCGATGCGCGCCGGTTCCGCCGTCGTTCTGTTCGCGGAGGCGACGACGGGAGACGGCAATCGCGTCTTGCGCTTCCGCTCCTCCCATTTCGAGGCCGTTCGGCTTGCGGCCTGCTCAGACAACGAGGGCCCCGCGGTCATCCAGCCGGTCTATCTCCACTATTCGAGCATCGCCGGGCTGCCGACCGTTCGTGGTCAGCGACCCCGCATCGCCTGGTACGGAGACATGGCATTTCTCCCGCATTTCTTTCAGTACGCCCGGGGCGGCGGCGTGACTTGCGACGTCTATTGCGGCCCTCCGATACGGGTCCTGCCCGACATGGATCGCAAGACCGCCGCACGCTTAACCGAGTCGGCTGTGCGCGAACTTGCGGCCAAAGCGCGTTCCGGCATCGCAGCTATTCTCCCCGCCGGGAAAAACGCCTAAATAGGGGTTTGGCCCCTGGAGACCCTAATTGTCCGATTCGACCACGCTTGAAGACGGTCGCGGCGCTCGGCCTGCGCCCCAGCCCCAAGTCCGGCGGGCGTTCATCAAGTCTTTCGGCTGCCAGATGAACGTGTACGACTCGCAGCGGATGGCCGACTTGGCCGCGCTTGAAGGATTCGAAGAGGCGGCCGGGGTTGAGGACGCCGACCTCATCGTCCTGAACACCTGCCATATCCGCGAAAGGGCGTCCGAGAAAATCTACTCCGAACTCGGCAAGCTGCGCGACCTCAAGGACGAGCGGCGCAAAGCTGGCCGCCGAACGACCCTGGTGGTGGCGGGCTGCCTCGCGCAGGCCGAGGGCGCCGAGATTCTGCGCCGCCAACCGGCGGTCGACGTCGTCGTCGGCCCGCAAAGCTACCACCGCCTGCCGGAACTGTTGCGTAAGGCCGAGGTTCGTTCGGGCGTGATCGACACCGACTTTCCGGTCGAGGACAAGTTTTCGCGCCTGCCGGCGAGCCGGCCCGAAGCGACGGCCAAACGAGGCGTCGCCGCCTTTGTGACTGTCCAGGAAGGATGTGACAAGTTCTGCTCGTTTTGCGTCGTGCCTTATACGCGTGGTGCCGAGTCTTCGCGCCCCGTCGGCGCGGTGCTCGATGAGATCGGGCGCCTGACGAGCGCCGGCGTCCGCGAGGTCGTACTGATCGGACAGAACGTCAACGCCTATCACGCCCTCGACCGCGCCGGACGTGCGACCGACCTTGCCGGCCTGATCGCGGCGGCCGCCGCTGTCCCCGGCATCTGCCGCCTCCGCTACGCGACCTCCCACCCGAACGACGTGAGCGAAGATCTCATCGCCGCGCACCGCGACGTCGAGACCATGGCGCCCTACCTCCATCTGCCTGTCCAGTCCGGATCGGACCGGATTCTCGCGTCGATGAATCGGCGCCATCGCGTTCGTGACTATCTCGACATTGTCGCGAGCGCCCGCTCGGCAAGGCCCGACATCGCCTTTTCTTCGGATTTCATCGTCGGATATCCCGGCGAGACCGAGGCCGACTTCGAGGAGACGCTCGATCTCGTCCGGGCGGTCGGCTACGCCTCGTCGTTTGCTTTCAAATATTCGGCGAGGCCAGGAACGTCGGCGGCCGAAATGGACGGCCAGGTCGACGAGGCGGTCAAGGTCGCGCGGCTGGCCAGGCTGCAGGCCCTCCTCGAGGAGCAGCGGCAGGCTTTCAACGGCGCCTGCGTTGGTCGCCGGCTCGAGGTTCTGTTCGAGAAGCCCGGCCGGCACGAGGGCCAGGTTGTGGGTCGATCGCCATACATGCAAGCGGTGTACGCCGAGGGTCCCCTGTCGTTCGTCGGCGTCCTGGCGGAAGTCGAAATCGTTGGCGTCGGCTCGAATTCGCTGCGCGGCCGCATTGTCTCGCCAGCGTCGTAAAAACAGGATTTTATCGAGGTGCAGGAAGATTCGGACCGGGAACCGGAGCCTAGGGAGAGAGCCGATTTGAAGCCGCAGGATTCGTCGCCGTCACGCATCGCCGCCGCCCCCGCCTCGCTGAATTCGACGCTGAGGCAATCCAAACCCGCTGAAGTCGCCCTCGCCTTCCCCGATAACGCCGCCGCCTCGATCGTGTTCGGCCATTATGACCAAAACATCGCCCGTATCGAGCGCTCGCTCGGCGTTTCGGCCTACGCCAACGGCAACCAGGTCGTCATCAAGGGGCCCAAGGAAGCGAGCGAACAGGCGCGCCGCGTCTTCGAAATGCTGTACGAGCGGGTCAAAATGGGGCAGCCCGCAAGCGAAGGCGACGTCGAGGGAGCGATAGCAGAGAGCGCTTACCAGGGCCTGCTCTTTCCCGGCGAAGAGGGGACGAAGGACAGTTTCGGGGTCATCAAGACCCGCAAGCGCGGGGTGGTGCGCGCCCGGAGCGCCGCGCAGGACAGCTATCTGGCGGCGCTGCGCAAATGCGAGCTCGTTTTCGCCGAAGGCCCTGCCGGCACCGGCAAGACATGGCTCGCGGTCGGCCACGCCGTTTCGCTGCTCGAACAGGGGCTGGTGGAGCGGCTGGTGCTGTCGCGCCCGGCAGTCGAGGCCGGCGAGCGGCTCGGCTTTCTGCCTGGCGACATGCGCGAAAAGGTCGATCCCTATCTGCGCCCGATCTACGACGCGCTTTACGACTTCATGGACGGCCGGATGGTCGAGCGCGGCATCCAGACCGGCATGATCGAGATCGCCCCTCTCGCCTTCATGCGCGGCCGTACGCTGTCGAAAGCCGCGGTGCTGCTCGACGAGGCGCAGAACGCTACCGCGATGCAGATGAAGATGTTCCTGACCCGTCTCGGCGAAGGCTCTCGGATGATGGTCAACGGCGATCCGACCCAGACCGATCTCGCTCCGGGACAGAAGTCAGGTCTCGGCGAAGCGATCAGGCTTCTCTCCGCGATCCCGCACGTCGGCCATGTCCGCTTCAGCCACGTCGACGTCGTGCGCCATGACCTGGTCCGTCAGATCGTCGAAGCCTACGAGAGCGCCGGACAAGAGGAACATTCCGTCTCGGGCAGATGAAGCTTTCCCTCGACATCAGCACGTCGTCCGCCCTGTGGCGCGGGCTGCCGCGGGCGCGCGCCCTTGCGCGCGAGACCATTGCGGCTTGCGTCGCCGAGAGCGGCTTCGCCGCGCGGGCGGGCTCGCAGGTGAGCCTGTGCCTGACAGACGACGAGGAGGTGCAGACGCTAAACGCCCGCTGGCGCGGAATCGACCAGCCGACCAATGTGCTCTCGTTTCCGGCTGCGCCGGCGGAGCGTGCGAGCGACGCGCCGATGCTCGGCGACATTGCGCTCGCCTATGAGACGCTTGCCCGCGAAGCAGAGGAATCGGGCGCCGCGCTCGCCGACCACTATCGCCACCTGGTGGCGCATGGCTTTTTGCATCTGATCGGCTACGATCACCAGACGGATGAAGAGGCCGAACGCATGCAGGAACTCGAGACGCGGATTCTGGCTAGGCTCGGGGTCGCCGACCCCTATGCGGACGGAGTCGTCGAGAGATGAGCGAATCACCCGACAACGATCATGAACCCGAGGCGCGCCCTCTGACAGGCTCGCGGGAGCAGTCTGCGGGCTTGTTCGAGCGCTTGCGCGCGCTGCTCGGCCTGGCGCCGGCTTCGGTTCGCGACGACATCGAGGACGCGATCGACGAGAGCGCGAGCGCGGAGTTCACGCCCCAGGAGCGCGCGATCCTCAAGAACGTTCTCGCCCTGCACGACGTCAGAGTCGCGGACGTGATGGTCCCGCGAGCCGACGTCGTCGCGCTCGCTCTCGACACGCCCTTGCGCGACGTGCTGGACCTGTTCCGCGACGCCGGGCACTCCCGGCTGCCGGTTTACGAGGACACGCTCGACGATCCGCGCGGCATGATCCACATCCGCGATTTCGTCGTATTTCTCGCGTCGGATCCGCGTTTCGGCCTGATGACCGAGCCTGCGCCGGCGGGCTCGGATCGGCCGGTGCCTTCGGGTCTCGACATGCCCCTGTCCGAGGCGCACATCCTGAGGCCGGTCCTCTATGCTCCGCCGTCGATGCCCGCGCTCGACCTCCTGCTCCGCATGCAGGCGTCGCACACCCATATGGCGCTGGTGATCGACGAATACGGAGGAACCGACGGTCTCGTTTCGATCGAGGACGTGGTCGAATCGATCGTCGGCGACATCGAGGACGAGCACGACGAGGCCGAGACGCCGATCCACGCCGTCGGCGACGGGGTTTTCATCGTCGAGGCCCGCGCGCCGCTGGACGAGGTGTCCGACGCGGTCGGTTTCGATTTGGGCTCGCTCGCCGAGGCCGAGGGGGTCGACACGATCGGCGGTCTGGTGATCGCGTCTGCTGGACGCGTCCCCGGGCGAGGGGAGATATTGAAGGGGCCGGGCGCGTATGAGTTCGAGGTGCTCGACGCCGACCCGCGCCGCATCAAGCGCCTGAAGATCTGGCCGCTCGCGGCGCGCGGCGTGAAGGCCGCCGCCGCGGCCCCGTCGTCAAACGCCAACGCCCGCGGTCGACAATAGCCCGCTGGGCGCGCCCTTGCCGTCAGTCGGACCCGGACAAGCTTGAGGGCCAATTTTGACCAACCGATTCGACTGCCGCGAAAGGCCGTTTCTATGACCACCGCCGCCGCCGTTCGAGTTGCCCAGGCGAACCCCTTGGCCGTGCTGGCAGAGACCGTCATTCTTTCATGGGGCTGGCGCCGCCGCGCGATCGCCGTCGGCGCGGGGGCTGTCGGCGCCCTCGCGATGCCGCCGTTCTCGCTCTTCGCGCTGATGATCGCGCCAATGAGCGTCGCGGTGTGGCTGATCGACGGATCGGCCGATCGCGGCGATGGGCGATCGACAGTCGCCGGATTGCGCGCGGCGTTCGGCGCCGGCTGGTGGATGGGATTCGGCTATTTTGTCGCCGGACTCTGGTGGGTGGGGACGGCGTGCCTGGTCGACGCCGACAAATTCATCTGGGCGCTCCCACTCGGCGTTGTGGCGCTGCCGGCGGCTCTGGCGTTTTTCCCGGCCTTCGGTTTCATGCTGGCGCGGCTTCTCTGGTCGCCTGGGCCGTCGCGCGTCTTTGCGCTTGCCTTCGGTCTCGGTCTTTCGGAATGGGCGAGGGGACTACTGCTCACGGGGTTCCCGTGGAACGACGTCGGGATGGCGCTCGGCGCAAATTTGTTCCTTGCGCAAGCAGCCTCGCTCGTCGGCCTGCATGGCCTGACGTTCCTCGCCATTGCGATCTTCGCCGCGCCCGCGACCCTGTGTCGGGTCGGGGGGGGCCGGCTCGTCCTCGCTCCGACGATTCTTGCCGCTCTCGCACTGTCGCTCATGGCCAGCTTTGGTGTTTTCAGGCTCGAGGCGCCGGCGAGCCCGACGGTTCCCGGGGCGAAGCTCCGCCTCATCCAACCGAACATCTCCCAGGGCGCATCGTTTGCCCCGGAAAACAGGGATGCGATCCTGCGCCGCTACTTTGGCCTGTCGGGTCGAAGCGCAAACGGGGGGGCGCTCGGCGCGCGGGACGTCACGCATCTCATCTGGCCGGAATCGGCCTTCCCGTTCATCCTGTCCCGCGACGCGCAGGCTCTCGGCGACATCGCAGATTTTCTACGCGGAGGCGTGACCCTCATCACCGGCGCCGCCCGGGTCGAGATGAACGGGACAAGCGAGCCGGAATATTACAATTCAATCGAGGTGCTCGACGGGCGCGGCCTCTCGCGGGAGCGCTACGACAAGCAACACCTGGTGCCGTTCGGAGAATACGTGCCGTTCGAAGGCTGGCTCGAGCGCGCGGGGATCACGCAATTCGTCCGGGTTCCAGGCGGATTCTCGCCAGGACTGGGCCCTCGCGTCCTGAGGGTTCCTGGGTTGCCCGTCGCGATGCCTCTGATCTGCTACGAAGCGATTTTCCCGACGGAAATCGGCGACGCCTTCTCGGGCGCGCCGCGTCCGGCCTGGATGCTGAACCTGACCGACGACGCCTGGTTCGGCCTCACCCCCGGCCCCTACCAGCACTATGCCCAGGCGCGGCTGCGGGCGATCGAACTCGGGCTTCCCTTGGTGCGCGCGGCCAATTCCGGCATATCCGCCGTGGTCGACGGTCTCGGACGCGAAACTGCGTCCGCCCCGCTCGGCGCGGAGGGCGCGCTGGACTTCGAGCTGCCGAAACCACTGCCGCCGACCTGGCAGTCTCGGTTCGGCTCGCTCGGGGCGGCTCTCATCGCCGTCGCGCTGCTTACGCTCCGCCTGATCCGACGCCGAATGGTCTGACAAGACCTACGATTGCATGCCTCAGCGCTTGCGCGCTGTGCGAGTATCGGTTATCTGCCTTGCCCTAGCGTCAAGTGGCCCTGGCGGAGATTCTTGGCTCCGCAAGACATCCGGATTCTGGAGCGCGGACCCCGTGAATACCCCGTCCAACGTTGTCGACGCCTATGTTGGAGCGCGCCTGCGCATGCGGCGGGTGATGCTGGGCATGAGCCAAGGCAAGCTCGGCCAGCTTCTCGGGGTGACGTTTCAGCAGATTCAGAAATACGAAAAAGGCTCCAACCGAATCAGCGCGAGCCGCCTTCGGCAGGCCGCGCACGTGCTCGAGGTGCCGGTCGAGTTCTTCTACGAAGGCGCTCCGGCTCCGTCGGCGGCCGGCGGCGAGGCGTCCGAATCGGCGACGCAGCCCTTCGACGTCGCATTCCTCGCGACGACCGAGGGATTCCAGCTCAACCGCGCGTTTCTGCGGATCCGGGATCCCAAGGTGCGGCGTCGCATCGTCGAGCTCGTTGTATCGCTGGCTCCGTCAGACGAATAGGCGTCTGGGTTCGTTCGATAAAACGAACAATTCGATCAAAATCGGCTTGACCTAACGAACGCTTGCTGCCACAAGCGGCGCGCTCCGGCCGGCGGAAAGCGCGCGGGTCGGATCATGGGGCGACTTGCGCGTTCGGGAGACCATCATATGGCGCGTTTGAATTATGAATTCACGAGCGAATCGGTGTCCGAAGGGCATCCGGACAAAGTTTGCGACCGCATTTCCGACGAAATCGTTGATCTCTTCTTCCGCGAGGGTGCGAAGGCGAGCATAGACCCTTACCAGATTCGGGTCGCCTGCGAGACTCTCGCCACGACCAACCGTGTGATCATCGCAGGCGAGGTGCGGGGGCCGACCCTTTCGAGCGAGCGGATCGGGGAGACGGCGCGGCAGGTGATCAAGGACATCGGCTACGAGCAGGCAGGCTTCCACTGGCGCGATGCTGAGATCGAGGTGTTGCTGCACAAGCAGTCGGCCGACATCGCGCAGGGCGTCGACGCCGCCGGCAACAAGGACGAGGGCGCGGGCGACCAGGGCATCATGTTCGGCTACGCGTGCCGGGAGACGCCAGAACTGATGCCGGCGCCGCTGTACTATGCGCACAAGATCCTTCGCGAGATTTCGCGCGCCCGGCATTCGGGCGTCGAGAAGACGCTCGGCCCCGACGCCAAGAGCCAGGTGACGGTGCGCTATCAGAACGGCAAGCCGGTCGAAGC
>Ga0074044_10003266_pt1 | contig 13877 bp, 10 predicted proteins | sample BogForMeECP23OM1_FD_94443 | JGI IMG/M metagenome (GOLD analysis project Ga0074044, IMG submission 94443) | Bog forest soil microbial communities from Calvert Island, British Columbia, Canada - Bog Forest MetaG ECP23OM1 | ecosystem: Environmental > Terrestrial > Soil > Wetlands ... | reverse complement strand
GGGATTGCCGGGGTCGGTGCGGCGCTTGCGGGCGGGGTCGGTGACCATGACTTTGGTTTTGGAGCGGATGTCGGCGTCGGATTCGGAGAGGGTGATGGCGTTGCCGTAGGACTTGGACATTTTTCTACCGTCCAGGCCGGGGACGCGGGGAGTGGGGGTGAGCAGGACTTGGGGCTCAGTGAGAACTCCGTAATGCAAGTGAGATTGAATTCCCTTGGGAATCGATGCCAAGAAATTCTCGATGCCGACCTTTGAAACGTGTTCTCGAATCAGTCTGGTGAGTCCTGTCTTCACTTGCCCGAACTCGGGATCCCCAGGACCGGGAGGGACATCAAACCCTAGGCCTTGAAGGATTTCAGCAAGCACGCGAACGACCGGGGCATTGAGCCCACCTTCAAAAAAACTTGGCAATAATTCCAAACCATAGTGAAAGTTAAATTTGCGGACGAGTTCGCGGGACATTTCTACGTGGGCTACCTGGTCTTCGCCTACGGGGACGATTAGGGGCTTGCCGGGGTCCGAGTAAATGACGATGTCGGCGGTTTGCAGAGTCGGGTAGCCGAGGAAGCCGTAGGTGTGGAGATCTTTGTTGGTGATGTTTTCGAGGGCTTCTTTGTAGGTGGGGACGCGTTCGAGCCAGCCTAGCGGAGTGATCATGGAGAGGAGGAGATGGAGTTCGGCGTGTTCGGGGACTTGGGATTGCTGGAAGATGACGGATTTTTGCGGGTCGAGGCCGGCGGCTAGGAAATCTATGGCTACTTGCAGGGTGTTTTCGGCAATGGCGGAGGTGTCGGCGTAATCGCTGGTTAGGGCGTGCCAATCGGCTACGAAGTAGAAGCAGTCGTTGGCAGGAAGTGGCGAGTGGCTAGTGGCGAGTGGCGAGGAAGACCCGACACTTTCGGTGCTGGGCAGCACCTCATTTTGGAGGCGGACCCAGTTTTGGAGGGCGCCGAAATAGTTGCCGATTTGCAGGCGGCCGGTGGGGCGCATGCCGGAGAGAACACGTTTGGTCGGTGTGGTCAAGGAGCGGCCTCGGTGAATGGAGATGAGGTGCTGAACCAAAAAGGATATCAGATATCGGCGATCAGATATCAGGAAGCGAAGAGAAGAGGGACGGTAACACAGAGGTCACAGAGATCGGAACACAGAGGGCACAGAGAACGGCAAGAAGAAATTAACGCAGAGACGCAGAGTTCGCAGAGGAAGAGAAGAGGAAGAAGTGAAAGAGGATAAGAGTATAAAAGTGTAAAGGTGTAAGAGTGAAAGCGGGGGTTCGGTGCCGTGATCCCTCCACTGCGCGGCCCGACGCGCCAGAAAACGGCGCGAAGGAGAGAATCGGGCCGCTCCGGTCGGGATGACAAATTTGAGTGACGCGAAGTTGGGTGGTCGCGGGTTCCTGGTCGCTGATTACTGGTCGTGTGCTGTTGATTCCTGATATCTGACAACTGATATCTGATGACCCGTGCTAACGGCGCAGGAGATCCCTGGCTATGATCGTGCGTTGAATCTCGCTTGTACCCTCATAAATCGAGATTACGCGGGCGTCGCGGTACATGCGCTCGACTTCGGATTCGCGGGAGTAGCCTTGGGAGCCGTGGATCTGGACGGCTTTGTAGACTACGCGATTGACCATTTCGCTGGCGTAGAGTTTGGCGGAGGAAGAGGCGTGGCCGGTGAGCCGTGAACCGTGACCCGTGGAAGAGAAGAGGGATTCCTCGCCCGCCGCGGCGGGCTCGGAATGAGGGGCGAACGAAGGGGCGGGCGAGGTGGAGCTGGGGAAATCCTCAGGCCTGAAGGCCTGAGCTACAGGCTCGGAATGACGGGTGGGGGAAGGGACGGCGGATTCCTTGCTGTGCCGGCCGGAAGCCGGCGCTACAGGGGAGAGACGATCTTTTTGGGAGGCCGCGACGTAGAGGAGGAGGCGGGCGGCTTCGATTTCGGTGTGCATGTCGGCTAGCATGAATTGGATGGCTTGAAATTCGGAGATGGGTTGGCCGAAGGCTTTGCGGTTGCGAGCGAATTTTATGGATTCGTCCAGGGCGGCTTGGGCTAGGCCTACGGCTTGGGCGGCTATGCCGATGCGTCCGCCATCGAGTGCGGAGAGAGCGATTTTCAGGCCTTGGCCTTCTTCACCGAGGCGATTGGCGGCGGGGACTTCGCAATTGTTTAGGATGATTTCGACGGAGGGGGAGCTGCGCTGGCCCATTTTGTCTTCGTGGCGGCCGATTTGGAAACCGGGGAAGGTGGGTTCGACTAAGAAGGTGGTGATTCCCCTTCCGCCTAGGTCCGGCTGCGTTTTGGCGAAGATTAGAAAGACGCCGGCGTGGGAGCCGTTGGTTACCCAGGTTTTGGTACCAGAAAGAACATAGGAGGTTGAGGACGGAGAGGAGGTAAAGGAAGTAGAGGATCGGAGTTCGGCGCGGGTTTGGATGGCGGCGGCGTCGGAACCGGCGGCTGGTTCGGTTAGGGCGAAGGCGCCTAGGATTTCACCCGTGGCTAGCGGCTTTAGATAGCGGGATTTTTGTTGTTCGGTGGCGAAGTATTGTAGGGGGAGTTGGACGGCGGAGTTAGTGACGGCTAAGGCGGTGGAGAGGGCTACGTGGACTTTGGCTACTTCTTGGAGCATTAGGACGTAGGAGATGGTGTCCAGGGCGGAGCCGCCGTAGGCTTCGGGAGTTAACATGCCGCAGCAGCCTAGGGCGGCCAGTTTTTTGATGGCTTCGAGGGGGAAATGATCGGTGCGCTCCCAGTCTTTGACGTGAGGGCGGACTTCGGTTTGCATGAATTCGCGGACAGTGTCGCGGATTAGGAGTTGGTGATCGGAGAGGGAGAAGTCCATGGGGCGCTGGGGTGGCAGTTTAGCATGAGGGGGAGGGATATCAGAGATCAGATATCAGGAGGCGGGAGGAAGTTGAAAGTTAAAAGTTGAAAGAAGAAAGAGGGACGGTAACACCCCGACCCGGGTCGGGGCAGGCGCCGTTCACAGAGGACGGAACACAGAGAACACAGAGGTAAGAAGAAGGAAAGAGATCTTAACGCAGAGACGCAGAGGGCGCAGAGAAGAGTCCTCAGGGGCTGAAGCCCATTCTTTAACGATGGTTTAATGTCGGAGCTGAAGCTCCGACCCCCTAAAGAAAGATTCGAACCCAAGAGTGAGGAGAGGAGGAGCGGTGACGTTGGACCGTAAGAGCCCACCCTTCGCTGGAAAACGCAAAGGATGGGGCACCCTCAAGTACTTGGGTGGGCGGCGTGATGAGGTGAACCCAAGGGAAGAAAAAGCAGATCCCTCCACTGCGCGGCCCGACGCGCCGGAAAACGGCGCGGAAGAAAAAATCGGGCCACTCCGGTCGGGATGACAAGATCGGGGGGGTTGCGTAACAAGGAGAAACCTACAGAAAAGCCGCAGGGCTCCCGCCAGAAGGCGGCGGGCAAGCACGGACTCTCCCTGCGCTACATGGCTATTGGGTCTTGTTCTTCAAGAAAGACCGTAGGGCCCATCTAGACAAAGGCGTGTAGAACTGCGGGCGAAACAGGGCTATGAGCAGAGCAAAAATGGACGCTGAAAGTGCACTCCAAAAAAACGGCCGATTCCAGGAAGGGACGAGGAAATCAAAAAATCGATCAAGGATCGTAAATGCGAGAAAAACAATCATAAAACCGAGAAGACGATCGATAATCGTTGGTTTCTCATTCGGTCGGATAACGGTTTCGGGGTTCGTCATTTGAATGTCCTCTAGAGTTTGAAGAGTTCGCGGAGGCGTTTGGTTTGCTGGCGGGAGACGGGGATTTCGGATTGCTTTTTGTCGTTCATTTTGATCATGAAGCTGGACTTGAACCAGGGGACTACTTCCTTGATGTGGTGGACATTCACCAGGTAGGAGCGGTGGGGGCGCCAGAAGGAGTCGGAATCGAGCGAGGCGTGGAGTTCTTCGAGGGTGCGGCATTGGGAGGTGCCTTCGACTTCGCGGGCTACTACGGAGATTAGGCCGCCTTCGATGGAGGCGAAGATTAAGTCGCCGGAATCTACCAGGAACATGCGCTGGTGAGATTTTATGAGGATTTTGGAGGGCGGCTTGGAGGTGGACTTGGGAGCGGAGAGCTGGGCGACAAGCTGTTCGAGGCGGTCGGTGGTGCTGGTATGGGCTTCGATTTCTTTTTTAGCTTTTTGGACGGCTTTGGCGATGCGGGCTTTGTCGAATGGTTTGAGGATGTAATCCACGGCGTTTACGTCGAAGGCTTGGACGGCGTACTGGTCGTAGGCGGTGGCGAAGACTACGTGAGGGACTTTGAGTTTGCGCTCGACTAGCTTTTTCAGGACGCCGAAACCGTCGAGGCCGGGCATTTGAACGTCGAGGAAGAGCAGGTCGGGGGAATGCTCTTTGATGAGATTGATGGCTTCGAGGCCGTTTTTGCCTTGGGCCTGGAGATTGATTTCGGGAAAGGATTTGAGGAGGAAGGCTAGCTCTTCGCGAGCGGGTTTTTCGTCGTCGACGATGATGGTGTTGATGGGCATGGGGGTTGCTAGAGCGAGTATAGAAGGGGGGCGGTCTGGATGGCAATTGGATGAAGAGATGGGGAACGGGCGATCAGATATCAGATATCAGCGATCAGGAGGCAAGAAAAGGCTTACACAGAGGTCGCAGAGAGCGCAGAGTTCACAGAGAAGAGGAAGACGTGAGCGGGCTAGATGGATTCGGGTATGATGCGGGAATCGAGGAGGTGAAGGAAATAAAGGATGTGAAGGAAGTAGAGGAAATGAAGGAACGGAAGTTCGAGAAAGGCTGGGAGAGGAGAACGGATGGCTAAGGACATGGGGAAGATATTGAAGAGCGAAGTGGTGTATGAGGGGCCGGTGTTTGGGGTGCGGCGTGATGAGGTGATTGAGCCGGGGGGAGTGCGGGCGGTGCGAGAAGTGATTACGCATCCGGGGTCGGTGGTGGTGCTGCCGGTGCTGGAGGATGGGCGAGTGGTGATGGTCCGGCAGTACAGGCACGCTACGCGGCATTATTTGTGGGAATTGGTGGCGGGGCGGAAGGAACCGGGGGAGACGCCGAAACGGGCGGCGGCTCGGGAATTGCTGGAAGAGACGGGCTACCGGGCGAAGCGGTTCACCGTGTTTTTGGATGTGTTCCCTACACCGGGATTCTTGGAAGAGCGGATGTTTATTTTGCGGGCGGAGGGGTTGACGGCGGGAAAGGCGCAGCCGGAAGAGGATGAAAAGATTGAGGTGCGGGCGTACCGGTTGAGTGAACTGAAACAGATGATTCATAGCGGTAAAATGCGTGACGCAAAATCCATTGCGGCGATTCTATATTATTTAACTTATGGAAAGCATAAGCGGGGCGGGTAAAATTTAAACCGATTTTAGATAGGGAAATATGGCTATTTTTGAACATATAGGTTCTAGAACCTATTGACTCCGAGTCTCTTTTTGATAAACTCCGCGCAATTCGTGCTCGTGGCGGCGTCTGCTCGTTTCCGCCCCCAGGAGTCACCGTCCGAAGGAGACACGAAGTGCAAGGAACAGTAAAATGGTTTAATAATTCGAAAGGATACGGATTCATTGGCCGTGAAGACGGTCCAGATGTGTTCGTTCACTATTCCGCGATCGTCGGGGATGGTTACCGGACGTTGCAGGAAGGGGATCCGGTCGAATTTGAAATCGTACAAGGCCCGAAGGGGCCACAGGCGGCGAACGTAAGTAAGCCAGCCTGAGAGGAGTAGAGAGAATTACAATGCCGGCGGAGGCGAGAGCTTCCGCCGGTTGTGTTTTTTGGGGAGAGATATCAGTTATCGGATATCAGATATCAGGAGGCGAGAGGGGGGCGACCAGCGATCCGCGATCAGCGACCGGGAGGCAAGAAAAAGATACCGTAGAGGGCGCAGAAGAGCGCGGAGTTAAGAGAAAAGAAAGGCGAAGAGGGACGGTAACACAGAGGTCGCAGAGGACGCAGAGTTCACAGAAAAGAGAAAGGAAGGGACAAGAGCGGAAGAGGAAACCCGAGACCCAGGTAAAAACGGGTACCTGGGGCACCCGGTTGGTTGTGTTTTTGGGGAAGAAGGAAAGAGAAAGAAAGAAGAAGTATAAGAGTGAAAGAGTATAAGAGTGTAAGAGTGTAAGAAAAGGGGAAGAAAAAGCTTACACAGAGGCCGCAGAGGGCGCAGAGTTCACAGAGAAGAGGTCGGAGGGATTCCTCGACTGCGCGGCCCGACGCGTCACAATACGGCGCGGAAGAAAAAATCGGGCCGCTCCGCTCGGAATGACGGATTTGGGTAATGCCAGGGAAAGGGGGGGCTATAATGGCGGGCATGGAAAACAAACAGATTGCACGGATACTGCGGGAAACGGCGCGGTTGCTGGAGATTGATGGCGCGATCATCGGGCGCTACCGGAGTTATGAGAAGGCGGCGGAATTGATTGACGGGCTGCCGGAGTCGGTTGAGGCGATGATTGCTACACCGGAGAAGTTGACGGAATTGCCGGGAATTGGCGACCGGATGGTGGAGCATTTGAAGGAGATAGTGGAGACGGGCGATTACGGTTTGCGGAAGAAGCTGCTGAAGAAATACCCGGCGACGATACTGGACTTACTGGAGCTGCAATCTCTGGGACCGAAGAAAGTGGCGCTGCTGTGGAAGAAGTTTAAGGCAGGGACGGTGGCGGACGTCGAGAAGCTGGCGAAAGCGGGGAAGCTGCGAGGCCTGGCGGGGTTTGGGGAGAAGAGCGAGCAGAACATTTTGAAGGCGGTGGAGGTGTTCAAGAAATCCACGGGACGATTTCTTTTGAACACGGCGGAAGAGGCTGCAACGGCGATTGCGGCGCACATTCAGAAAGCGGGGAGGGCGGTGGAATCGGTGACGCCGGCGGGGTCGTTGCGGAGGGGGAAGGAGACGGTGGGGGATTTGGATTTGCTGGTGACGATGGCGGAGGGGCACGCGAAGCAGAAGGATGTGGATGCGGTGGCAGAGCATATTTTGACGTATGGGGGGATTGACCAGACGCTGGCGCATGGCGAGAACAAGGTGAGTTTTACGCTGGAGAATGGGCTGCAGGTGGATGTGCGGCTGCTGGAGAAAGAGAATTTTGGGGCGGCGCTGCTGTATTTCACGGGGTCGAAGGAACACAACGTGGCGTTGCGCGGGCGCGCGAATGAGATGGGGTACACGTTGAATGAGTATGCGCTGGCGAGGCTGGAAGAAGGCAGTGGCGAGGATGGGGAAAATAGAAAATCGAAAATGGAAAATCGAAAGGCGGAGGGAAAAGGCAAACCCACGAGCGCTGGCCGGCAAGATGCCGGCGCTACAGCAGGAAGGCGGGTGGCGGGCCGGACGGAGGAGGAGATTTACGAACGGTTGAAATTGGATTTTATACCGCCGGAATTGCGGGAGAACACGGGGGAGATCGAGGCGGCAGAAAAATACCAGTTGCCGAAACTGATTGAACTGAGGGACATCAAGGGCGACCTGCAGATGCACACGACGGCGAGCGATGGGAAGAATTCGATTGAGGAGATGGCGGAAGCGGCGCGGGCGCTGGGGCATGAGTACATCGCGATTACGGACCATTCGAAAGCGGTGACGGTGGCGAATGGGTTGGACGAGAAGCGCATGGCGGCGCATATCAAGAAGATTCATGCGGCGAATGAGAGAGGGCTGGGGATACGCGTGCTGGCGGGCGCGGAAGTGGACATTTTGAAGGATGGGTCACTGGATTATTCGGACGAGTTGCTGGCGCAACTGGATGTGGTGGTGTGCTCGATCCATTCGTATTTCAATTTGGGGCGGGAGGCGATGACGGAACGGATGCTGGCGGCGATTGAGAATCCGTACGCGCAGATCATCGGGCATCCGACGGGGCGGGTGCTGCTGCGACGGGAGCCGCTGGACTACGACATGGAACAGGTGCTGGCGGCTTGCGCGAAACATGGCGTGGCGATGGAGTGCAATTCGTATCCGGACCGGCTGGATTTGAAGGATGTGTATCTGCGGATGTGCAAGGAACGGGGGGTGAAGGTGGTGATCTCGACGGATTCGCATAATACGGGGAATCTGAAGTTGATCTGGTATGGGGTGAAGATGGCGCGGAGAGGGTGGCTGGAGAAGAGGGATGTGATCAATACGATGGCGGTGGGGGAGTTTTTGGGGGAGTTGCGGGGGAAGAGGAGGGCGGCGAAGGGGTAGGAAAACGAAGAGAAAGGCTTACGCAGAGGTCGCAGAGAACACAGAGTTCGCAGAGAAGAGGAAGAGGAAACCCAAGACCCAGGCACAAACTCCGTGCCTGGGGCAACCGGGGGTTGGGAGTGGGGAACATTTTGGGGGGGTGATGCGTTACTTGGGTAGAGCGGTTTCGTGGAGGTTATGGCTATGACTATAGGGACTTGGCGGAAATTGGGTGTGGTGGCATTGGTGGTTGGGGTGGTGGCGCTGGTTAGCGCGGGGCAGGTGCGCAGCGAGGAAGTGGCGAAGACGTTTACGGTTAGCGGACACGCTAGCGTGAAGGTGACGACGGATGATGGAGCGGTGCGCGTGTCAACGGGAGATATCAAGCAGGTGGAAGTGCGCGTGATCTATACGGGGTACAAGCTGGACAAGGATTTGCGGGTGAGCACGACGCAGAGCGGGGATACGGTGGAAGTGGTGGCGAAGACTTCGAGCGGCGGGTTTTGGAATTGGGGCGTGCGGCATGCCAATTTGCGGGTGGAAGTACACATGCCGAAGGATGCGGATTTGACGGTGGATACCGGCGATGGGTCGGTGGAGGCAGAGTCGATTAATGGGAATTTGGATGTAAAGACGGGCGACGGGCATATCGCGGTGCAGGGCGCCAAGGGAGTGATACGGCTGCACACCGGAGATGGATCGATTGAGGCTCGGGATCTGGATGGACGCGCGGACGTGACGACCGGGGATGGCCACGTGAACCTGGACGGGCGGTTCGACACGCTGAACATCAAGACGGGCGACGGAAGCGTGACGGCTCGGGCGCATGGCGGATCGAAGGTGATGACAGGCTGGAACATCCATACGGGAGACGGGAGCATAGATCTGGACTTGCCGGGAGAGATTCAGGCGAATCTGGATGTGAGCACGAATGACGGGCATATCAGCATGGGAATCCCAGTATTGGTGGAAGGGACTTTGAGCACCACAAAGATTAGCGGGAAGATGAATGGCGGAGGAGCGCCGATCGTGGTGAGGACGGGGGATGGGTCGATCCACCTGAATAAGACGTAGGAGGGCGGGATTTGGGCCGGAATGGGCCGGCTGGAAGTGTCGTGGGAAATTGGCAACGGGTGTCCTTGAAATGGGACACCCGTTTTGCATTGGGGGCTGTAAGTGATTGAAAAGAAAGGGAGGAGTTTGGAGGGGGACCTGCTCGGAAGTACAGGCAAGGGGAGGATAGGACCTTGATAGTCATACTGCTGACGAGTGCCGTTTTGGGGCTATTTGTGATTAGTTTGATGAGTTCGTTTCTGGCAAACCAGAAGCGGAGGTCGTAGGGGGAGGAGTTTACAGTTTACAGTTTACAGTCTCGGAGGAAGAGAAGAGCGAAGAAGAGGCTTACACAGAGATCGCAGAGGACACAGAGTTCACAGAGAAGAGAAACCCAAGAGCACAGACCGGAGTTTGTTCAGTCTCAGGACATCCTTTACACTTCGCGGTGGCGGAGTAGTTCCCTTCCCTTGATTTGAAAAAAACATTGAGAAATAGAGAGAGGTGGGGCTTCGGATTGGTCGAGGCCTGGGGTGCGGGTGTGCGCGGTGGGCGGCCGGGAAGAAGTGAGAAAGTGAAAGAGTGAAAGTGGGAGGACGGAAGAGCGGCGCCAAGATACGGGGGTTGAGGTCCTTCGCCGCGCAAAGGGCGTGCGGCTCAGGATGACAGTCTTTTGGCTAGGTTGAATAGGCGAAAGCGGCGGCCCTTCGAGGCTCAGGATAAACAAGCCGCCGCACTCCATGGGGAGGCGCGGTTGAGTTATTTAGGGGAGGAGTGGGCGTCGACGGCGTCTAGGGCGCGGAGAGAGTAGATTAGGGCGGCGCCGGCGTTCATGGACATGGCGACACCGAGGGCTTCGGAGATTTCTTCGCGAGTGGCACCGGCTTTGAGGGCGGCGTCAGTGTGGATGGTGATGCAGCCGTCGCAACGGGTGGTGACGGCGACGGCGATGGAGATGAGTTGGCGGACTTTTTCGCCGAGGTGGGAGTCTTTGGAGTTGGCGCTGGATAGGGTTTGATAGCCGCGGACGGAGTCGGGAGTTAGCTTCATGAAGTGGGCTAGTTGGGCGCCGATCTGCTTTTGGTAGTCGTTCCAATCGAGCATCATGTGAGAGTCTCCTGAAAGTCGCGATTTGGACTGAGTGGGGGAGTATACGACGAGTGGTGGGAGGGAGGGCAAGCAGGGATTGCGGGAGGGCAAAGAAGGAAGAAGAAAGGCTTACACAGAGGTCGCAGAGAGCGCAGAGCAGAAAAGACAAGAGAGAAACCCGAAACCCAGGTATAAAAGCGGTACCTAGGGCACCCGAACACAAGCACCCGAACCCAAGACCCAGGCACACACTCCGTGCCTGGGGCAACCTCCGTCAATCAGTGAAAGAGTGATTGTGCCACGATCCCTCCACTACGAGCCCGCAGAAGGCGCGGGCTCTCCGGTCGGGATGACAGCGTTTAGCACGGGCGCTGGGGCATGGGCATCGGCAGCGGATGGGCGTGAAGAAGTGAAAGAGTGTAAGAGTGTAAAAGTAAAGGCAAGAAAACGGCGGCTCTTCGAAGCTCAGGGTAAACAAGCCGCCGCACTGCAAATCGAATAGGGAGGGTGGAGTATCGAGTAGGGGTGAGGGTGTGGTATGGTTTTTGGTTCGCGGGTGGATGGCGGGGGCGTTGGGGAACGGCGAGAGGGAAAAGCAGGAGAAGGATAACGCAGAGGCGCAGAGAACGCAGAGGAGCGCAGAGGAAGAGGGGAGAAGAGAAATCCAAGAGAAGAGAGTGCGTGACGGTGGATCGTAAGAGCGGATGGGATCGAGCAAGCCACGATCCCTCCACTGCGCGGCCCGACGCGCCACAGAACGGCGCGTCAGAGAAAGTCGGGCCGCTCCGGTCGGGATGACAACGTGGGAGAAAGCGGTAATCCAAGACCTAGGTACGAAACCGGTACCTGGGGCACCCGGCACCCTCAAGTTTATGGGATGGGTGGCGTAGGAAGGAAAACCAAAGAGCGGCCCGCCTCAGAAGGACGGGCCCTACAGGGGCGAGGAAGAGATTATGAAGAGTGCTTATAACGGGGTGGCGGTGCCTGGCGAGGGGAAGGCGATTGGGTATAGCGGCGGGGTTTTGCAGGTGCCGGAGCGGCCGATCATTCCGTTTATTGAGGGAGATGGAACGGGGCGAGATATCTGGAAGGCTTCGCGGCGAGTGTTTGATGCGGCAGTGGAGAAGGCGTACGGCGGGAAGCGGCGGGTGGAATGGTTTGAAGTGTTTGCTGGGGAGAAGGCGTTCAATACATTCAAGCAGTGGCTGCCGGACGATACGGTGGAGGCGGCGCATGATTTTCGCGTAAGCATTAAAGGGCCGCTGACTACTCCGGTGGGAGGAGGGATTCGTTCGCTGAATGTGGCGCTGCGGCAGATTTTGGATTTGTATGCTTGCGTTCGGCCGGTGCGGTATTTCACGGGAGTTCCCTCCCCTGTTAAGGAGCCGGAAAAGATGGATGTGGTGATTTTCCGGGAGAATACGGAGGACGTGTACATCGGGATTGAGTGGAAGAGCGGAACGGCGGACGCGAAGAAGCTGCTGGAGTTTTTGAACAACGAGATGCTGAAGGGCGGAAAGAAACAGATCCGCATGGATTCGGGAGTGGGGATCAAGCCGATATCTCCATTTGGAACAAAGAGGTTGGTGCGGCGAGCGATTCAGTACGCATTGGATCATGGAAGGCCGAGCGTGACGATTGTTCACAAAGGGAACATCCAGAAATTTACGGAGGGTGCGTTCCGGGATTGGGGCTATGAAATTGCGAGGGAAGAATTCCGTGGGTTGACGGTCACAGAACGAGAGAGCTGGATATTGGATAATCAAGAGAAGAATCCGGGGCTGACGGTGGACCAGAACGCGGCGATGATCGAGCCGGGTTTGGAGCAGGCTACGGAAGAGTTCAAGAAGACGGTGTACGCAGAAGTGAAGGCGACTTTGGAGGCGATTGGCGGGACGCATGGGAAGGGCTTGTGGAAGAAGAAATTGATGATCAATGACCGGATCGCGGATTCGGTGTTTCAGCAGATGCTGCTTAGGCCGAATGAATATAGCGTGCTGGCGACTTCGAATTTGAATGGGGATTATTTGAGCGATGCTTGCGCGGCGCAGGTGGGAGGATTGGGGATCGCTCCCGGATCGAATATTGGGGATGGGTATGGAGTGTTTGAGGCTACACATGGGACAGCGCCGAAATATGCGGATAAGGATGTGATTAATCCGAGCTCGTTGATGCTGAGCGGAGCGATGATGTTTGAGTTTATGGGGTGGAAGGAAGCGGCGGGGCGGATTGAGAACGGGATTGCGAAGACGATACAGCAGAAGAGGGTGACTTACGATTTGGAGAGGTTGATGACGGGGGCGACTAAGGTGGGGACGGCGGAGTTTGCGACTGCGATCATTGACAATATGTAGGGTGGGTTGCGGATATCAGATATCAGTTATCAGATATCAGGAGGCGACCAGCAATCGGCGATCAGCGACCGGGAGGCGAAGAGAAGAGCGAAGAGAAACTTAACGCAGAGACGCAGAGAGGGCAGAGGAAGAGAAGAGCGGAGAGTTGGGCGGCCAATGTGCACGGATAAATCTGAGAAAAGTAATGGCTTCAAAAGCGGCGGCGAGCTGCCGCACTCCAAAGGAGAATGAGATGAGCAGGCAGAAAGTTACGGTGGTGGGCGGGGGATTCGTGGGGTCGACTACGGCGCAGCGGATTGTGGATTTGGAGTTGGCGGACGTGGTGTTGACGGATATTTTGGACGGGCCGCCGGCAGGCAAGGCGCTGGACATGCTGGAATCGGGCCCGGTGACGCGGACGGATGCGCGGGCAGTGGGAGTTTGCACGGCGAATGGAGATTACAGCGCTACGGCGGGAAGCGACGTGGTGGTGATTACGGCGGGATTTCCGCGGAAGCCGGGGATGAGCCGGGACGATTTGTTGAAGGCGAATTATGACGTGATGAAGGCGGTGGTGCAGCAGATTGTGAAACACTCGCCGGATTGTATTTTGGTGATCGTGACGAATCCGCTGGACGCGATGGCGCAGGCGGCGTTGAAGTTGAGCGGATTCCCGAAGCAGCGCGTGCTGGGGATGGCGGGAGTGCTGGACTCGGCGCGGATGAGCGCGTTTGTGGCGATGGAGTGCGGAGTGAGCGTCGAGAATGTGCATTCGTTTGTGCTGGGCGGGCATGGGGACGATATGGTGCCGCTGCCGAGGTACTCGACGGTGGCGGGGATTCCGCTGCCGGATCTGCTGCCGAAAGAAAAGATTGACGCGATCGTAGCGCGGACACGGAAGGGCGGCGGGGAGATCGTGAATTTGCTGAAGACGGGGTCGGCGTATTATGCGCCGTCGGCAGCGGCGGTGGAGATGGTGGAAGCGATCTTGAAAGATAAGAAGAAGATTCTGCCGTGCGCGGTGTACTTGGATGGGGAGTACGGGATTAAGGGATTGTTTGTGGGCGTGCCGGTGAAGTTGGGAGCCGGAGGAGCGGAGAAGATTATTGAGATTCAGTTGACGGCGGAGGAGAATGCGGCGCTGCAGAAGTCGGCGGCATCGGTGAAGGAGTTGGTGGGGGTGCTGGGGATATAGAAGTTTTCAGTTGTTAGTTTTAAGTTTTCAGTAAGGCGCGACCCGTG
>Ga0074044_10003265_pt1 | contig 13882 bp, 10 predicted proteins | sample BogForMeECP23OM1_FD_94443 | JGI IMG/M metagenome (GOLD analysis project Ga0074044, IMG submission 94443) | Bog forest soil microbial communities from Calvert Island, British Columbia, Canada - Bog Forest MetaG ECP23OM1 | ecosystem: Environmental > Terrestrial > Soil > Wetlands ... | reverse complement strand
GCTGCGCCAACCGGGTTTCCGCCGCGCGCCGACTTGGGCGGAAATCCGCGCGTCGCGCACCGTTCCCTATCTGCTGCGCGAATTCGAGCCGCGCCGCGCCGCGGGGGCCCTCGCTTAGAGACTGGCCGCGGCACCACCCGGCGATGGGCCTTGCGCTGGCCGTCAAGCCCTTGTTACTCCTAGGCGCGGCTTGGCGGACGGAGAAAGACCGGAAGCCCTTTGCCGCCGCAGAGATCCGCCCGCAGGAGATCCCGATGACATGAAGGGCGCCGGCACTTCCAAAGTTTTGGCGCGCGCACGACGAGGAGCCGCCTGGGCTCTCCTCGCCATCCTCGCGTCGGCATGCACGGTCGGCCCGGACTTCGCGCGCCCCGAGCCGCCAGCCACGAAGGCCTACACGAGGGAAAGCGGCTCCACGCTCTCGCCGGCCGATGCCGCGGCCTTCGAGCAGCACGTTGCCCCCGGCAAGAAGCCGGCCCCCGAGTGGTGGAAGGAATTCCGCTCGCCCGATCTCGACCAGGTGATCGATCGGGCGGTGGCGGCCAACCGCACGCTCGCTGCAGCGCGTTCCACCCTCGCCCAGGCCCGCGAGGCCGTGACCGCGGCGGAGGGGGCGCTCTATCCGCAAGCCGATTTCGCGGCGAGCGCTGGCGCGCAGCAGTACGGCGCCGCCTTTCTCGGCACCACCCAGCTCCCGCCGGCCTTCGGCTTCCTCTCGCTGGGGCCGACGGTGAGCTACGCGCTCGACGTCTTCGGCGGCACCAAACGACGGATCGAGGGCGCGGAGGCGCTCGCCGCCTATCAGGCCTATCAGCTCGAAGCTGCCGTGCTGGTGCTGACCGGCAACGTGGTGGGCCAGGCCATCGCGATCGCCTCCATTCGCGCCCAGATCAAGGCGGTCCAGGACATTCTCGAGGGCGACGAGCAAAACCTTGAGCTCGTGCGGGCCGCGCGCGCGGCCGGGGCGGTGTCCGATGTCGACGTATTGAGCGCCGAGAGCCAGCTCGCCAATGACCGGACGCTGCTTCCCCCGCTGCGCCAGCAAGAGAGCGTGGCGCGCCACGCGCTCGCGATCCTCGCCGGCAAGGCGCCGGCAGACTGGTCGCCGCCCGAGTTCGAGCTCGCCCAGCTCACCCTCCCCGGCGAGCTCCCCTTGAGCCTCCCCTCGGAGCTTATCCATGAGCGCCCGGACATCATGGCGGCCGAGGCGCAGCTTCACGCGGCGAGTGCGGCAGTCGGCGTGGCCACGGCGAACCTCTACCCGCAGATCACGCTCACGGGTGGCTTGAGCCAGCAGGCGCTCGACGCGGGACACCTCTTCACCGCCGCGGCCACGGCATGGAGCGTGATTGGCGGCCTGACCGCGCCGATTTTCCATGGCGGAGAGCTCGAGGCTGAGCGCCGCGCGGCGGTCGAGGCCTACAAGAGCTCGCTTGCGCAATACGAGGAGACCGTGCTTCAGGCCTTCGGCCAGGTCGCCGACGTGCTGCGCGCGCTCGCCCATGACGCCGAGCAACTGGCCGCCCAGAAACATGCCGTCGAATCCGCGGGGGCGTCGCTCCGTTTGACGCGCGTGAGCTACAGCGCCGGGAGCACCGGGATCCTGCTAGTGCTCGATGCGGAGCGCCTTTACGCGCAAGCCCGGCTCGGTTATGCGCGCGCCGATGCCCAGCGCTACGACGACACGGCCCGGCTCTTCCTCGCCCTCGGCGGCGCCGTCCTCGCGGGAAATGGTGCGCCGGCGAATTGACCGCCAAACCCCACGCAATTCCGGCGAAACTTGGGTTCCGTTCTTCAAGCTAGCGGATCGTGCGGTGCCGTCCCATAGATTTGTTGCGCGCGGCGCGCAATGGCATCGACGGTCTCCTCGGCGACTTGACGCTCATCGAAGAGCGCTTGCATCGCGTGTTGCAGCAAGGACGAGCGCAGCTCGAGCGTGCTCGTGTACTCGACGATCGTGCCGCCTTTTGGCGCCGGCGAGAATGTCCAAAGCTGATCGAAGCGCTTGAACGGCGGCTCTTGGGAGGCGATCTCGATCCGTCGCGGATCATCGAGCACCGCTCGCGTCGCAAAGCGGGCGCGCAATCCTTTGAAACGCACGACCTGATCCACGTCCAAGACATTGCCTTCCCGACGGCGGATGCGAACCGCGACGAACCATTCGATGAATTCCGGGTATTTCTCCACATCGGCGACAAGATCGAAGAGCCGGCGCGCGCTATAGGGAAGCTGGCGGCGTTCACGATGGCTCGGCATCGCCGTCCTGCGCCGTGAGCATCGGATAATCCGTGTAGCCGCGCGCGTTGCCGCCGTGCGCCTTCGTTCCAAGGGTGCGACGAGGGCTGCACTTGACCCGCGACGTCACGATCGTTTTGTCCTTGGGAAGTCCACGCTCGCCTTGCTGCCGGAATCGGCGATACTCCGAAGATAACCGTCATTGCGAGCGCAGCGAAGCAATCCAGCGCGCCTGGGCCCCCCTTTCTGGATTGCTTCAGCGCCCTTCGGGCGCCTCGCAATGACGAGTATTTTCCTGATGTCGTGAATTTCAGAACCAGGACAGTACAGGACACTAGAAGACGTAGAACGCCGCCGCTCCGAGCTCGATCGTGTGGTTGGCCGGCTCCTGGCCGACTCCGACCTGCATCCCATCGAAGATGACCGGCTGCAGGTTCGAGGCTCCGATGCGCCAGTAGCGCACGAAGGGGCCGAACTGAAACTCGCCGATCGGGGTCTTGCCCTCCGCCATCAGCGAGGCGCGGAAGCCGGTGCCCCTATGCTGCGTATTGTCGAGGTCGTTCTGGAAGCCGGGGACGTCCGTGAGATAGGAGTGCTGATGGCCGTAAAGGAAGAGATCGTACTCGGCGGTCGGCGTAATCTTCCAGCCGTCTGCCACCGCGATCGGCACCTCGACGCCGAAGGGCATGTAATAGTAGTTCGAGCTGCGGTCGTATCCGGCGGCACCCGTGCTGGCCACGGTTCCGCTTTGCCCGTCGAAAAGATAGCGGAATCCGAAGCCGAGGTAAGGCGTCACCTGCACCTGCGAACCGGCCTTGAACGTCGCTTGCACGAGCAGGCGCGGCTCGACCGTGTAATTGGTGATGCCGTTGTCGGTTCCCGAGATGGGCGAGCTGTAATCGAGCGAGCCGCCGGCGCCATGTACCTCCAGCTTGAGCGAAAAGGCGTCCTGGGTGACCTTGTAGAAGCCGGCGACGCCGTAGAAGGCACCCTGGAGATGGGCAAAGCTCGGCTCGGTATAATGGTAGTAGTAGATTTCGGGTCCGAGCCCGAGGCTCTGCTGAAGCTCGGCGGAAGCGGCCGGCTGCGCCACGAAGAGCGGGAAACCCAGCACGCACCAGAGAAGAGATGTCGCGCGACGACACATCGGCAGGTGACGTTTCATGTGCCCAAGCCCTCCGACCCGCATCGAAACACGCAAATGTTTTGAAATTGTTATGGTTAGAACGGCGTGAGCATATCACGAGCCCGCACGTCTCGCCACTCCGCCGTGCATCGCGCCGCTGCCTGCGCGTCGGAAATCCCGAGTCGGTGGCTAATGTTGGCGCAGATACTCGGGCGTGCCGGGCAGACGCTTGGCGCGAAACGCCACGCGCTCGTCCCAGCTGGCGAGTCGTTGCGGCTCGAATCCGGAGGAATAGAGGGCCGCCTCGACCGCCTTCTCGTTCGGCACGAACCAATTGCTGAAGTCGCCGCGGAGGAGCTCGTCGAAGCGATGGAACTGATAGAGAGGGATCTCGGCGAGGCGCGGGTCGAGCCTTGCGAGCGGCACGCCCTCGCCATTGGCGAGCACCACGCGGGCGTCCAGCACTTGCGTCTCCAGGAGCAGGGTGCCCTCGCACACCTCGTGGATGCGCTCGAGCGCCAAAAGCGGATGGCGCAGGTGGTAATAGACGCCGCAAAAGATCACGAGGTCGAAGCCGCCGCCGACGAGCGAATGCCTCATGTCGTAGACGTCGCCCTGGACATACTCGACCCGGCTGCCGAGCAACCGCTTCGCCAGCGCGAAGCCGAAATGGTCGGCGGGCATCAGGTCGTAGGCGACGACGCGCGAGGCCCCTCGCCGCTCCGCCTCGAAGCTCATGAAGCCGTCCCAGGCGCCGATATCGAGGACGCTTTGGCCCTCGAGCCGCTCGGGCAGCAAAAGCTCGGCGAGCCGCGTGAGGTAGGAATTATAGACGCGTCCCGGCGTCACCACGCCGTCGCCCAGGTCGATCGAATGCCACCACGGCCGACCCGCGATAGCCGCGCGTTTCTCATCGGCCGCACCCGCACGCTCGCCGAGCTTTTGCGTCAAGGCGGCATGCGCCGCCTCGAGCTCCCGCAGGCGGTGCTGGAGCACGCCGTGCTGGCGATAGAGCCGGCCGAGCGGCGTCAGTGCGCGCCGGGCGGCGGCGGGACTCTCCGCGACGGCGGCGATACCGAGGCTGCGCTCGAGCGAGCGGCATTCGGCGTGGCGGCGCTCCACGCGCACCAGGAGCTCGTCGCGCTCGCGATACAGCCGGCCGAGGGGGCCGAACGCCAGCGCCCGGGACTTCAGCGAGCGACGCATGTCGAGCTCAGCCGCCGATCGCGCTAAGCCCCTCTCCCGCAAGCGGGAGAGGGTTTTCTTGTCTTCGCGCGCACGCTCAGGTCTGGTAAACCGAGAAGGCGAGCGTGCTCGCGCGGGCGCGGTAGTCGGTCACCACGTTGACCAGCGCCACCCTGCCCCGGTCGACCTCCTTCTGCGCGCGCTCGAGCGCCGGCCTGATCTCCTCCGGCCGCTCGACATACTCGCCGTAGCAGCCAAGCGCCTCGGCCATCTTGTCGAAGCGCGTATAGCCGAGGTTGCGGCCGGGCTTCTCGCCTTTGGGATCGGCCGTCCAGCCGCCGTTCAAGCTGATCACCACGAGCACCGGGATGTTGTGCCGCACGGCGGTGTCGAGCTCCATGGCATTCAAGCCGAAGGAGCCGTCGCCGTGGACGACGATGACCTGCTTGTCGGGCTTCGCGATCTTGGCACCGAGGCCGAAGGGCAAGCCCACGCCCATCGTGCCGAAGGGGCCGGAGTTGAGGCGATGACCGGGCACGTAGGTCGGCATGGATTGGCGGCCGTAGTTGAGGATCTCCTGCCCGTCGACGACGAGAATGGCGTCGCGCCGCATGACGTGCGTGATCTCCTCGCAGAGCCGCAAGGGGTGGATGGGGTCGCCCTCCGGCGGCTTGTTGCCGAGGGCGGCGCGCTTCGCCGCCTCGCCCTCCTTGAGCTTGCGGCGCCAGGGCTCGAAGCGCGCGGGCGTGGCGCCGCCGTCGAGGGCGGCTGCGAGCTGCTGCAGCACCATCTTGCAGTCGCCCACGATGGGGATGTCGACCTTGCGCGGCGCGGACGCGATCTCGGCGGCGTCGATATCGATGCGCGCGATCGTGGCCGCGGCATTGAAGCGCGGTGCCGCCGCATGGGTGATGATGTAGTTCATGCGGGTGCCGACGACGACGATGAGGTCGGCGTCGCGGAAGGCCGCGGAGCGCATGGTGAGGTAGGAATAGGGATGATCGTCGGGCAGCACGCCGCGGCCCTGCGGCGTCGTATAGAACGGAATACCGGCCTTCTCGACCAGCGCCTTGAGATCGTCCCACGCCCGCGACCAGATGACGCCGCTGCCGGAGACGATGATGGGCTGCTTCGCCTTGGCGAGCGCCTCGGCCAGCCGCGCCACCTCCTTGGGATCGCCCATCGGCCGCGCATGCAAGAGCGGCCGTCCGGAGAGGCTCCAGTCGACCTGCTCCTCGGGGATCTTGGCGTAGAGGATGTCGCCGGGAAAATCGAGATAGACCGGCCCGGGCTTGCCGCTCATCGCGTGCTGGAAGGCGTTGTTCACCTGCTCGGGAATGCGCTTCAAGTTGTAGATGCGGTCCGCCCACTTCGTGCAGGGCTTCATGATGGCGAGCTGGTCGATCTCCTGGAACACCTGGCGGCCATTGTGGCCGATGGGGCTGGAGCCGCCGATCGCCACCACCGGCGCGCAGTCGATGAGCGCGTTGGCGATTCCGGTCGTGAGGTTGATGACGCCCGGGCCGCTCGCGGCCATGCACACGCTCGGCCGCTGCAGAAGGCGGCTATAGGCCTGCCCCATGAAGGCCGCCGCCTGCTCGTGGCGCACGTCGAGCGGTCGGATGCCCTCCTTGATGCAGGAGGCCTCGGCGAGCAGCATCGGCCCGCCCATGAGGAAGAACAGGATCTCCGTGCCCTCGTTCTTGAGCGATTTCGCCAGGATTTCCGAACCCGTGAGTTCCGCCATTTGAGCCGCCTCCTCGCTGCCGTGCCTTGTTGGCCTCGCCCAGCGGGTATAGAGTTGCACACACTCGGAGCTTGCCACAAGCCCGCCTCGGACGAGAGGCCGGCAATCCGGAGACGGCCATGCCCGACGACACGATCGCGAAGTCCCACGAAAGCGGCAGCTCGCAAGAGGTAGCGGAGACAGCGCGCCGCGGCGCGCTTGCGGGCGTGCGCGTGGTGGACCTGACCCAGTTCGAGGCCGGGACCTCCTGCACCCAGACGCTCGCCTGGCTCGGGGCCGAGGTCATCAAGCTCGAGGAGCCGACCAAGGGCGAGCAGGGACGCAGCGCCTCCTCCGACCGGCCGGGGGCGGACTCCTATTACTTCATGCTGCTCAATGCCAACAAGCGGAGCGTCACCGCCGACCTCAAGTGCGAGAAGGGCAAGGCGCTGCTTTTCGGCCTCATCGCCAAGTCCGACGTCTTCATCGAGAACTTCGCCCCCGGCGTCATCGAGCGCCTGGGCTTCGATTACGAGAGCGTGCGCGCCATCAATCCGCGCATCATCTATGCCCAGATCAAGGGCTTCGCGCCCGACGGCCCCTATGGCAAGTTCCTCGCCTTCGACATGATCGCCCAGGCGACGGGGGGTGCGATGTCGATCACCGGCGAGCCCGACGGGCGGCCCTTGAAGCCGGGGCTCACGATCGGCGACACCGGCACGGGCCTGCACTGCGCCATCGGCATCCTCGCCGCCCTCTACCAGCGCCGCTCGACCGGCCGCGGGCAGCGCATCGAGCTCGCCATGCAGGAGGCGGTGATCAATTACGCCCGCATCTCCTACGCGAGCCAGGCGCTGTGGGGCAAGGCCGCACCGCGCGTGGGCAATCAGAGCATCCTCGGCACCAACTCGCCGAGCGAGAGCTACCCCTGCAAAGGCGGCGGCCCCAACGACTATTGCTATATCTACACCTCGCGCGCGGCGGGCCAGCATTGGGACCGTCTGCTCAAGATCATCGGCCGCGAGGACCTCATCGGCGATGCGCGCTTCGCCACGGCCCAGGCCCGCTACAAGCATCGCGACGAGATCGATGCCCTTGTCGGCGCCTGGACCCGCAACTTCGACAAGCGCACCGTCATGCGGATGCTCGGCGAGGCGGGCGTGCCGGCGGGAGCCGTCTTCGACACGATGGAGCTCTCAGAGGACCCGCACTTGAACCGCCGCGGCGCCTTCGTGACCGTCAAGCATCCCGTGCGCGGCGACTTCAAGATGCCGGGCTGGCCCGTGCACATGTCCGAGTCCGACGTGCCGATCGAGGCCGCCCCGCTGCTCGGCGCCGACAACCGCGAGGTCTACGGCAAGCTCCTCGGCCTCGCGCCCGAGGAGATCGAGGCCTTGCGGAGGGAAAAGGTGATCTGAGCCGCTTAGCGCGAGGCTAGCGCGAACTCTCGCGAATCCGCGCGTCACCCCCACCCCATCGGCCGCTCCTCAACGGGCGGCCGATCCCCCTTCGAGGGGGAGGGGGAGCTATTGAAGTCGCGCCATATTCCCTCCCCCCTTGAGGGAGAGGGTTAGGGTGGGGGGGTGTGTCACGCACCCATGATTCCGAGCGCTAGGAAGCTGCAGTGCAGCACTTCTCATGAGCCGTCGCCGAGGCTATTGTAGAAAGAGGCGTCGTCGGGTCGGGCATCCATCCGGAGAATGGCGAAACAGGTGAGGACATCGGCGTTAGTGCGTGGGCTCGGCGTGGCTGTCGCGGTGGTCGCCGTCGCTATCATAGCGGGCGTATATCTCGTCAGCCGGTACGGTGCCGCTCCCGTAAACATGACCGGCGGCGCGCCGCCAGCGGCACCCGCCGCAATGGTACCGTCCGCGCAGCCGTCGCCGCCGCCTGCAACGGCATCTCCACCCGCGAAGGCGCCGGCCGAGAGCCCGCCGCCCTCGGCCTCCCCGCCGCTCGCGAAATTGGAGGCCGGCATGGAGGCGACCGGGGCGAGCGTGCTGCAGCCTCGGCCTGCCATCGTGCCGCCCGCGACGGCCGCCGCACCCGTCCCATCGCCCAAGCCTCGGGCGGAAGCAACGCCGAGCAAGGCGTCGGCGGCGACCCCCGTCGCCAAGCCGCCGGCAAGGACGGCAGCCGAGGCTTCGCCCGAGCTTGCAGAGATACAGCGCCTGCTCATCTCGTTCGGTTACGAGCCCGACGCGACCGACGGGCGCATGGGAGCGAAGACGCTGCGCGCCATCCGGATGTTCCAGCAGGACATGGGCCTTCCGGTCGACGGCCGCGTCTCGGACGGCTTGCTTCAGTTCATGCGCAAGCTCGCGAGCTACAGTCCGGCACCGCCGGCGGCGCCGAGCAAGAGCATCGCGGCGGCCCCGCCGAAGCCCGCGGCGCCGGTCACGCAGCCGGCTCAGCCGGCGGCGCCGAGCAAGAGCATCGCCGCCGCCCCGCCGCAGCCCGCACCGCCGCCTCCGGAGCCGGCGCCGCTGCCGCCCGCGGAGAAGCCGGCCGCAGCGCCGCCCGCGGCAGCTTCGGCGCCGATGCCGGCGGCGCAGGCAAAGACGACGCCGCCCCCGTCTCAGACCCCGCCGGCGCCAGTCGCGACGAAGGGGGAATCGGCCTTCGTGACCGCGGCGCGAGAGGCGGCCGCCGCCGCGCCGGCCCCAGCACCCGCACCCACTGTGGCGAGCACGCCCCCGACGCAAGCGCCCGCGTCGGCCACACCCTCCACGCCAGCCGCCGCGACGGAGAAGCCCGCGCCACCCGCGAGCCCCACCCCGCCCGCCGCAGCCGCGCCGACCCCGCCTGCAACGGCAACGCCCGAGGCATCCGCGACGCCGGCGCCACCCGCAGCGGCGGCCGCAGCACCGCCCGCAGCGGAAAAGCCTGAGCCCTCCGTGACCCCGGCGCCCGCGGCCGCGGCAGCTCCCGCGCCCGCGACCGAAGCAGCAGCGGCCGCGGCACCTGCCCCCGCGCCGGCGCCTGCCGCGGCGCCGGTCGAGCCCGTGACGCCGGCCAAGCCCGAAGCCGCACCCCAAGTCGCGAGCAAGCCGCCCGAGGCGGCAGCGTCAAGCGCAAGCGCCAACGAGAAGCCGGCCAGCATCAATTTCGAACCCAAGAGCTCCGATCTCTCGAACCAGGATATGGCCGACCTCGCCAAGCTCGCCGGGATGCTCAAGCAGAACCGCGAGATGCGCGTCCAGCTCGTCGCCTATCCGGCCAGCGAGCCGCTGGAGAGCGACGCCCGTGCGCGCTCCTTTACGCGCGCCCTTGTCGTGCGCAGCTATCTCGTCGGCCAAGGGGTCTCCGCCGAGCGCATCGACGTCCGGCTGCAGATCAACAAGCCGAGCGAGGGACCGACGGACCGCATCGACCCCGTCTTGCTGCCGAAGTCGCCGTCGTGATGGCGACGCCACGGCAGCGCTCAGAGCCTTGATGTCGGACGAACGGCCGGCGAGGTGCCTCGTGGGGAGAAAGCTCATGCTCGCCGCAGCCATGCTCGTGGGCATTGCCATCGCGACGAGCGCACGGGCAAGCGGTCCGGATGAGGGGTTTCTGGGCCGACCGCTCGCCGAGGTCTTGCAGAGCGGCTTCTTCAATTGGTTCCATCTTGTCGAGACCGGCAGCGTGGCCGCTGCCGGCGGCGGCCGGGTAATAAGCTACAAGCCGGACGGCTCGCGCTTCCAGCGACTGACCACGCTCGAAATCACCGTCGACAGCGCCGGCACCGTCGGGCGGATGGAGCTATGGCTGCTGCGCTCCTTCATCGACAACCCCGGCGACGCGCCCTTCGCGCGCGACATTGCCAAGAGCTTCCTCAACGATGCGCCGCCGGCGGGCGATGCGGAGGCTCTCGCGACGCTTGCCGCGGAAGTGGAATATCGCCTCTCCTCGTCGGAGACGGTCATCGTCGGTCCCGGCTATCGCAAGCCGGAGCTTCCCTCCGAGCCCAGTCCCGGCTATCAGACCTACAGCGGTGCCCGCGCATCCCATATGCAGGAGCTCCGCCGCAGCAAGCTCGAGATGACGAACGAGCATGGAGCGGACGGCGACGCGCTGCGGCTGGCACTCGTCGCGAAATAGGCCGGTGCCGGACGCGTGCTCCGCCGCGCGCGGGTGTTAGAGCAAGCTCCGGCTGGATGAAATCGGTGCGGCCTTCGAGACGCGCCCTTCGGGCGCTCCTCAGGCTGAGGAGGTTCTTCGTGCAATCACGAACCTACCTCATGCTGAGGAGCGGTGCGAAGCACCGCGTCTCGAAGCACGCACCGCGCCTATGCAATCGGAGCTTGCTCTTCTCTATAAAGGGGCTTTGCACGGCAAGAGGCTGTTTGAAAAGTTACCCGGGCCCGCTATTATCTTCCGTGTCGGACAGTCACCGACAGATCCGTCCTTTTCCGCTTTTAGAGACATTGGCGCAAGTATCCCAACGCCCATCATGAAAACGACGCTGTCCATTTGCCAAAAATTGTTTTTCTGCGCGGTCGGCCTCTTGATGCTTTGCGGCTTCGAAGCAGGCCCGGACTGCAAAAGTGACGATATAAAAAGAACGGTCATAGGGATCGTAAAGCAGCACCCGCCCGAGCACTTGCTTACCGTGGCCGGAGACGCTTGGTCCGCAAAACAGAAGGAAGACATCGAAAAGGAATGCGGCAAGACATATACGGAGGAGTGCACCCGCCCGGCATTGGAGACGCTGGCTCAAAAACAGCTTCAGATGGGCCAGGCCGCGACTTACAACATCGATAACATTCGCATGACGGATAAGAACGAGACGACGGGTGCCGTCTCATGTGCTGCGGTTTTGCATGTTGTCCTGCCGGAATATTGGGGCAGCGCCGACGAGCCTATCACCTACCTGGTAGAAAAGTATTTGGGCAAAGGCGGCGGATTCAATGTGACACTTCACGGGTTGCACTAGGAGCCGAAGTTTCCAGGGATGAGTGATGCGATATAGCTGATCAGGTCGGAGGGAGAAGTCGGCCAGGGGATAGGTGGGTCAAACTCTACTCAAATCTGGAGGAGATTTGCGGGCTCAGGTCATCCTCACGAATGCAGCCTTCACGGCACTTGCGCCGTCGAGAGAAAAGCCGCGCCGGCCCACGCCTGCCTCTCCCGCGGGGCGAGACCGCGCAGTCCGATCTCTTTCGGTGACCCTAGGCGCACCCTGAGGCGGCTCGTCAGCGTCCGCATGAGATCAGTAGGCTGCCGTCACTCGCAGCGGGCGACGCTTCCGGGATGTGTCATTCGCGTCGGCTCAGCCATTTCCGTGATCGGTCCGCTCAACCTCCGACTGCGGTCATATTGGTGCGTCGCAGCGAACAGGCGAGATGTGCCAGAAGGAGACATGCCGGACCAAGCCAACTCCTGACGAGCAGCGCGGTAAAGTCGCTCCACATGGTGCTGCGATCACTCCGGTAGCCCAGCTTTTCGCAAAGCCTCCGCGTACCTGGCAAAATCATCTGTTCCAAAAAACCCGATCACGTCCTTGAGATTCGAAACGCGCAACTCGGGATCAAATTGGCGCATGCATGCCATCGCCTTCTGCGCTTCCTCCAGTCGCCCGGCGAGCGCGTGGCCTGCCGCGGACATGCGCATTCCCTGTACGTAATTCGGTTGCTCCCGTAATGCCTTTTCCGCCCATGATGACACCTCGTCATAGCGGGCGGCGAAGAAGTGAGCCCACGCGATCCCACCTTGCGCGAGGAAAGTGAGCGGATCGAGTGGGCTCAAGCGCATGGCGCGCGTCAAATGCTCGATCGCCACTTCGGGCTCGCCGAGAAAGGCCCTGATCCACCCACTTAAAAGCCATGCTGTGGCCAGGTTCGGGTTCAGCACAAGGGCCCGATTGATTAAGACTGCGCCGCCTTCAAGGTCGCCTACGACATGGCCGAGCGCAAACCCGCCCCTACAGAGCGCGACCGCGTCATCCTTACCCAATTCGGCCGCCCGTTGAGCCAGCCGTCGGGTTTCGGCGATCTCTTGCTTACGGTCAATCATCCAGCCATTCCACTTGCGCCAGGCGTAGCACCACGCGGCCATGCCATATGCCGAGGCGAAATCGGGGTCGAGTTCGATCGCCTTGTAGAACAGGCGCAGCGCCTCGCTGTTGGCCTCTTTGGTCCACAGATGAACGTTGGCCATCCCCCGCAGATAATAGTCGTAGGCGTCGAGGCTCTCGGTCGGCTTGCGCTTGGCGCGCTCGATCTCCGCCTTCTCCAGCGTTGGTGCGATCGCCCCGACCACGCTCGCGGTCACTTGATCCTGTAAATCGAAGATGTCATCAAGCCCACCATCAAACCGATCTGCCCAGAGATGTGCTCCCTTCGTTGTGTCGACGAGTTGCCCAGTAATCCGCACCCGGTTTGCCGCCTTTCGTACGCTACCTTCCAGCACATAGCGTACGCCGAGCTCGCGCCCGACCTGCTTCACGTCGATGGCCTTTGCCTTGTAGACGAACGAAGAATTTCGGGCGATCACGAACAGCCAGCGCATCCGCGACAGGGCGGTAATGATCTCTTCCACGATGCCGTCAGCGAAATACTCCTGCTCCGGGTCGCCGCTCATGTTCTGGAACGGCAGGACGGCAATAGAGGGCTTGTCCGGTAACGCGAGCGTTGGGCTCTCGTTGGCTGGGGTCCCACCAAGCTGAACGCGATACACGCGTACGGGTCGCGCGATGTTCTTGAGTTGATGCTCGCCCATATCCTCGAAGTCGATGGCAAGCTTGTCACGAACTTGCTGATATGAAGAGTCAGAGATGTAAGTTGTGCCCGGGTTGGCAATGCCTTCAAGCCGGGCCGCAATATTCACGCCGTCGCCATGGATGTCGCTGCCGTCGATGATGATGTCGCCGAGATTGATGCCGACGCGGAATTCGATCCGCTTGACATCCGGAATTTCCGCATTGCGCTCGGCCATTGCGCGCTGCACTTCCGTCGCGCATCGGACAGCATCCACTACGCTGGAGAATTCGATAAGAATGCCGTCGCCCGTGGTCTTGACCACGCGACCCCGATGCTCCGCAATCTTCGGATCGATGACCTCGGCACGATGGGCCTTGAGACGCGCGAGGGTGCCCTCCTCATCCGCGCCCATGAGTCGGCTGTAGCCAGCCACGTCCGCGGCTAGGATGGCTGCCAGCTTGCGTTCGACGCGCTCGGGCGGCACGGGAAAGGCCTCTTTGTCCCTATGGGCAAAGCCTACCCCAAGTCCAGGGATCGGTACAGAGAGGGATCGTCGGCCGAGGGCGTGTCCCGAGGAGGCGCATGTCCGCTCCGGGTCTTGGCTGTGTGAAAACCATTCTGCAGGTCATCCGGGCGCAAGATTGATTCGAAAAGAATGCAGCTCACGCATGAAAGATTCGCCGAGGCTGCAGGTTCGATTCTTTCGTTGCACGCTGACGACTGCTGCCAGCGTTTTCACACAGCCGGGGTCAGTGGCAGCGGTACGGGCATGTCCGCGCGAAGTCAGCTGCTGCCCAGTCAGCAGACTCTGGTCGGCTTTCCCGACCGGTGACAGGCCGAAAAGGGCGACCTAGTATGAAAGGTGTATTTCATACTAAGTCGTCCGTGCGGACGGCCGAGCTCCGGACGCAGGAATGCCGCGCAGCG
>Ga0074044_10003264_pt1 | contig 13883 bp, 11 predicted proteins | sample BogForMeECP23OM1_FD_94443 | JGI IMG/M metagenome (GOLD analysis project Ga0074044, IMG submission 94443) | Bog forest soil microbial communities from Calvert Island, British Columbia, Canada - Bog Forest MetaG ECP23OM1 | ecosystem: Environmental > Terrestrial > Soil > Wetlands ... | reverse complement strand
TGAAGCTGGTTGAACGAGATGCCGCTCGAGCGCGCGCCCGAGAACAGACGCACCGGCATCGAGATTAATCCGAACGTTAAATAACCAGACCAGACTGAGGCCGCCATTGATTTCACCTCAAATAGAGACGAGTCTTGCCTCGTCTTGTTTCGTCATCGGAGACCCGGCCGGCCGCGTCTTTGCCACATCTTCAGAGGCCAAAACCCGCCGAGCGTATAGAAGTGTAGCTTAAACGGCGCGAGGCTGCTCCGACAGATTACGGGGCGAATCCAAAGGCCAAGCACTACATGGGGCGGCCGGTCGCCCGAGGATACCGGTTATAGTGTTATCGAACGGGGATCGTGCGGATCAGCTCTCAGTTGTCAGCTCTCAGCTCTCACGGGCGTGAGAGTCTAGCCACAGCTGACAGCTGAGAGCCGAGAGCTGCCCTAACCATGCTGAACTCTTTTCTCGCCCACGGCTGGGCGTCATCCCCGGAGCGGCTGGCAATCGCCGCCGGCGTGACTCTGGGCTTCGCGGTGCTGGCGCGCGCCCTGCGCGGTGTCAATCAGCCCGGAGCTCTGGCGGGAGGTCTCGCCTGTTTCCTGCTTTTTGCCGGTGCCGGTCCAGTCGCTTTCGCTGCGCTCGCAGCGCTCTTTGCGATGACCTGGATATCCACTCGCCTGGGATATCGCCGTAAGCTCGCACTCGGGCTCGCTGAGCGCCGGGAAGGCCGGAACGCGTGGCAAGTCCTGGCCAATCTGGCCGTGGCTGCCGCAGGCTCGGTTGTTTTCAGCGCCACTGGAAATCGGGCTTGGCTGGTCGCGGCGGGATCCGCGCTGGCCGAAGCCGCGACGGACACCGTGGCCAGCGAAATCGGGCAATACCGCGGCGGCGACGCCTGCCTGATCACGACATTGCTCACAACCTGGGAACCCGTCCCGGCAGGAACCGACGGCGGCATCACGCTTCCGGGGAGTATCGCAGGCCTGGCAGCGGGTTTAGTGATTGCATCGGTCGTAACGTTGGGCGGGATGATTCCGCAGTCCCAGCTCTGGATACCGGTGGCCACCGGATTCGCCGGAATGCTCATCGACAGCCTTCTCGGAGCGACCCTTCAACGCCGGGGCTGGATAGACAACCAAACCGTGAATCTCATCTCCACACTGGCCGCGGCGGCGCTGGCGTACATCGTCGCGATCTTGTTGAATTTCCCGTAGAGATGCGATTTGCCGCGTCTCAGCCCGCACCCCACATTTTGGCGCAGCACGCGGAAGAAGGGGCAAGCCCCGTCTCTACAGGAAATATTTCGGCGGATTACGTGCGCTGCTTGACGCGGTCGAGCAGCATGAAGACCAGGATGCCCAGCACGGCATTCGCCACACCCGACAGAAATTCGTGCGGCCAGCTCCACGCCATGCGCAACCCGACCAGGCCGCGGGCAATCATGAAGTAGACAATCTCGTGCACCACATAGAAGAAAATCGTAAGCAGGAAGCGAGCGCCGGCATTTTCCACGTCCAGCTTGATTCCCAGGGAAGACGCGCCAAATCCCACCACCGTCTTCGAAATTCCGTAGAGCCCAATGGGATGATGCGTCAGCGCATCCTGCAAAATGCCGATCAAACTGCCCGTGAGCAAGCCCGCCAGCGGACTGCGCCGCGCGGTCGCAAAACCGATCACAACCAGCAGTGGAAGATCGAAGATCGTGAAAAAAGGAAATCGCAGCGGCAGCCACGCCTGCAGAAAAACGGCAGCCAGCGGAATCAGCACCGTCGCAGGAATGCTGAAGCGGTAGACCTCAACCTGCTCTCCCGATGTGTAAGTGATCGCCACGTTAGTGCGGACTATCCCCGGCCGGTGGTTGCGCTTTGGGTTCGATCGCTTCCGTCACGGGCTTGGGAGTAACTTTCACGGAGGAAACTTTCAGAGGGGGGACTTTAATAGGGACGTCGCCGGTTGCCTTGGTTGCGGAAGCAGCCGCCGGGGAAGTTCCAGAGGCGGCTCCAGGAGAAGGAGAAGATGCAGGAGAAGGTAAAGATGCCGCGTTTGGGGCTTTTCGAACCGCGGACGCCCCGCCGCTGGCGGAGACTTGTGGGAGCGCAACTTTGAGCTTTACGTCGGAAGCTGAGTTCGCTGGTGCAACCGTCGTTGTGACAGTGCCTGGTTTGCCAGCTCCCGGTGCAGCAGCACCTCGTGCCGCAGTACCTGGTGCAGTAGTACCTGGAACAACAGTCCCCGGCACAGAAGCTTTCACGGCATTCTCCGGTTTGGAGGGAACGCTCGGCAAGCGCCCGGCCAGAATATCGACGGCGCGTGCTGCGCCCGTCTGGTCGGGCTCGGCCCGCCTTTCGTCAATCTTCGTTACCACGAGCACTTCTTCCAGCTTGCTGAGATCGGCGGCGGGACGCACTCGAATATTGAGAAAGAGCTCGCTGCCCGGAGTCACTTTTGTTACCCGGCCCACCAGCAAGCCCTTGGGAAAAATTCCATCTCCGCCGCTGGTAAGAACCAGCTCCCCGGCGGGCACGGTTTCATCGCTCATGACTTTCTCGAGCACCACTTCGCCTGACGGCGTGCCGCGCACTATGCCTTGCAGCCGCGTTTTGTCGAGGATCGCGCCCACTCCGCTGGTCTGGTCGTCGATCAAGAGCACGAGCGACGTGGAGCGGTACACGCGCAACACCTTGCCTACGACGCCGTCCGCGGTAATTACCGCCATGTCGGGCTTGAGGCCATCCTTTTCCCCCTTGTCGATGTAGACCGACCGCGACAACTCGCTGCCGCTCGATCCGATCACTTGCGCCGCCATGGTTTCGGAAATGAATTGTTCCTTGAAGGCCAGCAACGCCTGCAGACGCCGGGCCTGGTCGGCGTCTTGGCTCATCCGCACCTGCTCCAGACTCATGCGCTCAATCTGCGCCTTGAGGCTGCGGTTCTCGGCGCGGACACCGCGCAGGTAAAAGTAGTTGTGCCAGATATTGCCGCAGGAGGTTTGGGTCCACACCAGCGCTTTTTCCAGAGGAGTCACTGCTCCGATCGCCCAAATGCGGATCAGGCGCGTCGGTTCGCTGTCGGTCGTGCGCTTCACCTGCACCGCCAAACCGAGTACCTGGGCGAACAACACTCCCACCAGCACGATCAAGTTGCGGTAGCGTCCGAGCACGTCCATAACACCGGTTGCCAGTGGTCAGTGGCCAGTTGCCAGTTTGTGATGGGTTGTCAGCGGTCGGCGATCAGTTGCGCGTGGCCAGCCGCAATCCAACGAGCCTGTTTCCCCGGGGTCTTAACTGGCAACTGGCCACTGACCACTGACAACTGTTTCTCTCTACTCGATCGAAATCTTGCGCAGCAGCTTGAAATCCGAGAGCATCTTGCCGGTGCCGAGCACCACGCTGCACAGCGGATCGTCGGCGATCGAGACCGGCAATCCCGTTTCCTCGCGGATGCGTTTGTCGAGATTCTTGATCAGCGCACCGCCGCCGGTCAGCACGATGCCGCGGTCGCTGATATCGGCGGAGAGTTCTGGCGGCGTGCGTTCGAGCGCCACGCGGATGGCATTCATAATGGTCGAAACGCATTCGCTGAGTGACTCGCGGATTTCGCTGTCGTCCACCGTGATGGTCTTGGGCACGCCTTCGATCAGGTTGCGGCCTTTGATTTCCATGGTCAGCGGCTTGTCCAGCGGATAGGCAGAACCGATTTCGATCTTGATCTGCTCCGCGGTGCGCTCCCCCACCAGCAGATTATATTTTCGTTTGAGATAGTTCATGATGGCTTCATCCATCTGGTTGCCGGCCATGCGCACCGAGCGCGAGTAAACGATGCCGCTCAGAGAAATTACCGCGATGTCGGTGGTGCCGCCGCCGATGTCGACGACCATGTTGCCGCTCGGCTCAGTGATCGGCAATCCCGCGCCGATGGCAGCCACCATCGCCTGCTCCACCAGGTGCACTTCACTGGCTTTGGCGCGGTAGGCGGAATCCATGACCGCGCGCTTTTCCACCTGCGTGATTTCCGAAGGCACGCCGATCACGATCCGCGGATGCACCAGCATCTTGCGGTTGTGCGCCTTTTGGATGAAGTAGTTCAGCATCTTCTCGGTGACCTTGAAGTCGGCGATGACGCCGTCCTTCATCGGCTTGATGGCCACGATGTTGCCGGGCGTGCGTCCCAGCATCTCCTTGGCTTCTTTGCCCACGGCCTCCACCTCGTTGGTGTTCTTATTCAACGCAACGATGGATGGTTCGTTCACGACAATGCCCTTGCCGCGCGCGAACACCAGTGTGTTGGCCGTCCCCAGATCGATGGCGAGGTCGCTCGAAAACATGCTGAACAGCGAACGCAGATTGTGCGAACGCGATGAGCCGTTATGAAAACCGTTGTTGGACATAGCAATACTTCTCTCTCTCGGGAATTCGTCCCACACTGAAACCCGTGCCTTCGTCGGTTTCCATGTGAGTCTTCTATTTTACGTTTCTTCTATTCTACTTCGATGTTGGGAGAACTGGTGGTCAACTCGGCAATCGGTTGTTCCAACCAGTACTCCGAACCTCATTTTCCAAAAATCGAATCCCTCACTGAATCACCACTTTTTCCTGGTGCGTATTCACGCCACCTTTCGCATTTTGTGCTGTCACTGTGACCAGGTTTTCTCCGTTCGGCAAAGGCGGCGTGAAATAGTGGAACGTACCATCGTCGCTGACGATCGGCACTTCCTTGCCGTTCACCATGACACGCGCTCCTGCTTCCGTCTTACCCGTGACCTCAATTACGTGTCCGTGCTGGATAAAAGGATCGAGCTCGAGCGCCAGGTCTATTTTTTCCTTCGTCTTGACAATGATCGTAAAGCGATTCTTTTCGCTTTCCACCGATTCCTTCCCCGCCGCATCGTAAGACTGGATCGACCAATAGTAAGCGCCCACGGGCAGACCCGTCACCACCACACTCGCCGTCTCCACCTTCCGGTCCAGCAGCAACGACGAAAAATACGGATTGTGCGAAATTCGGAGCCGATATCCGGCGGCGTTCGCCATGGGCGACCAGGCAAATTCCACTTCCTTCGATTTCTCCCCGGCGTTGATGAAAACCGGCATCATGTTGCCCGGCGTAATCGGCGCAGGCGGACCGATTTCCGTGGCCCGTTCCATGGTTTTCGATGCGCTCTGAAAACTCACCTTTTCCCAGTTCGACAGGTGAACCGTTTCTCCGTTGCGCTCGATTTCGCTGCTGCCCTTCTTGACCAGAATCTCATGCTGATCGTCCTTGGGATCATTGTGTACCATGGCCGATGAATCCGGAGCGAGCGACGCTTTCGCGCCCGCCACAATCACCTGTGACGTCGATCCCTGCACATACGTCGCCGTCGTCAGATCCACCGTGCCCGTCGTGACCGCCACCGACACATTGGTCTGCTGCTGATCGTTGGCCGAATTCTCCTGGATCACAATCAGCGAATCCTGTTTCACCGTGTAGTTGGTACCGTCGTTGAAAACAATCTTGGCCATGCCTTCCGCGCCCGTCTGCACCACGTCGCCTTTTTCCAGCGGGACATTGTAGTCGGCGTTGATCCAACTGTTGCCGTTGCCCTTTCGTACGCGGATGGTGCCATCGAGCACCGTGAAGTGCGCCTGCTGCGAAACCGCCGCCGACGGTCCTTTAAGCGGAGGCGCCAGTCCCGCAACCTTTTCGAGCAGGCCCGTAGAAAGATTTGCCGCGGCCTTCACCGTTGAGTCGGTGAATTTGGGAAACGCCTCGTGCAGGACGGCGAAAAAAATGAGCGTCGCCCCGAGTATCGCCATGATCACGCTGCGATACGTCACCGTTTTCCAGGCGACGTACACTCCCGGCTTGATTTTATTCGACACGAGCCCTTACGAACCTCATTGCAAAACTCTGAGAATACGGCGTATCTCTCACTCTATGACCATCATATCTCTGCTGGGAGAGGTATTAAGCTTGGGTCGAGGGGGCAAGGGTTACGAAAGTGACCGACTCCATTCTTATCAGGATTCATCGGTACACCTTCCAAATGTGCAGAGCCAATCCTAATAGAATCATGATTGCCCAGAGTGACCCCAGAAACACCCGTATGAATCGGCTGGTTCGAGACATTTGGACCTGACGGTTCAATCCGCTCGCAATCGCCTGGACGAGGGACCAAAGAAGCGCAACTATCAGAATCCAATACCAAAGCGGGAGTGGTTTGTCGAAATCCACGGGCCGGCTAGAATACCCAATGCTAGTTCGCCCGATCCAGCGAAATTGACCCATGCGTTGACAGGCTAGTTAGTTCTCTCCCTCGCTTGCCCGTCTTCTCCCCGGGCGTTAGCATGAATGTTCTGCTCTACTCCCAGGAGGCTTTTATGCCAACCGATACCCTGACCAGCCCGATAATCGCCGGCGGCACTACTAAAACCAGAATTTTCAAGAATTTCATTGACGGCGAATGGGTCGAATCTGCCAGCGGACAAGCTTTCGAAGACCGCAACCCCGCCGATACTCGCGAAGTCGTCGCCATCTTCCAACGTTCGAACAAGGCCGACGTGGACGCAGCCGTGGATGCGGCCAAGCGCGCGTTTGCCAAATGGCGTCTGGTGCCTGCGCCCCGCCGCGCCGAAATGGTCTTCCGCGCCGCTGAGATCCTCATTGAACGCAAAGAAGACTACGCCCGCGACATGACCCGCGAAATGGGCAAAGTGCTGAAAGAAACCCGCGGCGATGTGCAGGAAGCGATCGACGCAGCCTACTACAACGCCGGCGAAGGCCGCCGTCTGTTCGGTCCGACTGTGCCTTCGGAACTCCCCAACAAATTTGCCATGGCTATCCGCCAGCCCATCGGCGTCTGCGGCATGATCACGCCCTGGAACTTCCCCATGGCCATCTCTTCGTGGAAACTGCTGCCCGCCGTCGTCTGCGGCAACACCTGTGTAATCAAACCAGCGCAGGACACGCCGCTCTCCACCTTTAACCTGGTACGGGCGCTGACCGATGCTGGCATCCCAAAAGGCGTCATCAACGTCGTGACCGGCTTCGGCTCGGAAGTGGGTACGCCACTGACCGAGCATCCGGCAGTCCGCGCCATCTCGCTTACGGGCTCTTCAGCGGTCGGCAAAATCGTGGGAGCCACGGCAGCCAAGAGCTTCAAGCGCTGTTCGCTCGAACTCGGCGGCAAGAATCCGATGATCGTGCTCGACGACGCCAACCTCGAACTGGCCATCGAAGGCGGCCTCTGGGGCGCGTTCGGCACCACCGGACAGCGCTGCACCGCGACCAGTCGCATCATCGTGCAGAAAGGCGTTTATACCGAGTTTGTCGATCACTTCGTCGCCCGCGCCAAACAGATACGAGTCGGCAACGGTCTGGACGAAACCGTTGAAATGGGTCCGGCGGTGAATGAGTCCCAACTCAACACCGACTTGAAGTACATCGAGATCGGAAAAGACGAAGGCGCCAAATTGATGACCGGCGGCAACCGTCTCGACCAAGGCCACTACCAGCACGGCTGGTTCCTCGAACCTACCGTTTTCACCGAAGTCCACCCCACGATGCGCATTGCCCAGGAAGAAATCTTCGGGCCGGTGGCCTCGATCATCCCCTGCGACGATCTCGAAGATGCCATCGCCATCGCCAATAACATCGAGTATGGATTGTCGTCGTCCCTGTATACGAAGGACGTGAACAAAGCCTTTGCCGCCGTCCGCGACCTCGAAGCCGGAATTACTTACATCAATGCTCCGACGATTGGTGCCGAAGTTCACCTCCCCTTCGGCGGTGTGAAGGCCACCGGCAACGGCCATCGTGAGGGCGGCATCGGCGCCGTTGACTTCTACACCGAGTGGAAAGCAGTCTATGTGGATTACTCCGACAAACTGCAGAAGGCGCAGATCGATCGGGCGGAGTAAAAAATCCTTAACCGCAGAGAGCGCAGAGTGCGCAGAGAAAAAGAATTGAATAAACTCTGCGCTCTCTGCGTACTCTGCGGTTAAATGTTTTTGGAGCGCCTCATGCCAGTGACGCAAACCCGCGAAATTGTCCCCGCCACTCGCCTGGAAAACGTTCGCTACGCCATCCGCGACCTGGCCTGCATAGCCGACGAGGTCGCAAGGCAAGGGCACAAAATTCTGCCGCTCAACATCGGCGACCCGCTCAACTTTGATTTTCAGACACCCGCGCACATGATCGAAGCCGTCTACAAAGCGATGCGCGACGGCAAGAACGGATACTCGAGTTCTTCGGGCATCGCACCCGCACTCGAAGCGATTCGCGGCGAGGCCGCCCGCAAGGGCATCACTACTATTCGGGATGTCTTCGTCACCTCCGGCGTCAGCGAGACGGTGGACATCTGCCTCACGGCGCTGCTCAATCCCGGCGACAACCTGCTCACGCCCTGCCCCGACTATCCGCTCTACTCGGCCGTTCTGGCGAAGCTCGAAATTGGACTGAACACCTATTACCTCAACGAAGAAGATGGCTGGCAGCCCGATCTCGACGACATCAAGAAAAAAATCACGCCGCGGACGCGCGGGATTGTGCTGATCAATCCGAACAATCCAACCGGCTCGGTCTGCACGCGCAAAATGCTCGAGCAGATTGCCGAACTAGCCCGCCGTCACAACCTGATCATCTTCGCCGATGAGATTTACGACAAACTGATTATGGATGACGATCCTCATATAGCCATGGCCGCGGTCGCGCCCGACGTTCCAGTCATTACTTTTGGAGGGCTGTCCAAGAACTACCTCGCCCCCGGATGGCGCATCGGATGGGGTATTGCCAGCGGCGAAGCTGCCGTCATCAGCTCTTATTTGGACGGTGTAAACAAGCTTTTGCGGGCGCGCCTGTGCGCCAACCATCCCGAGCAATATGCCATCAAGCCAGCCCTCGAAGGCCCGCAGGATCACCTGATCGAAGTGAAACGCAAGCTGCGCAGCCGCCGCGATCTCACCATGAAGTGGTGTGCCGACACTGCGCGCGTAAGTTGCGTGGCGCCGCGCGGAGCTTTCTACGCCTACCCGCGCATTGACATCCCGGAAGGCGACGACGTCTTCGTCACCGAACTCATTCGCCAGAAACACGTGACGGTCGTGCACGGCTCCGGTTTCGGCCAGCGCCCCGGAACGAAACACTTCCGCATCGTTTTCCTGCCCGACGAAAAGACGCTGACCGCCGCATACGCGGCGATCGGCGATTTCATGCGCGAGCGCTACGCGTAACAGATCTTCCGCCGTAGAGACGAGGCTTGCCTCGTCTCTCTCACCCACGTCCCATCGGTCCATCCCGTGGAACTTTCGTAACTCCACATTGACTCGCCGGATTTCCTATACTTGTTCCAGCCCATACGGAAAATCCGCCCATGCGTGGAACGATTCTATCTTCAATTTTCGTGCTGTCTCTCGTGCTATTGAGCGCCTTGGCCTTAGCGCAGAGCAACTCTCCAGAGGCGCTTTACGACCGTGGAATTGACGCCATTACCGGGGTTGGACCATCGCAAAATGACGTGCTGGGGATCGACTACTTTCGCCGCTCTGCCGAACTCGGCTACGGACCAGCCCAGATCGCGCTAGCTTACTATTACGAAACCGGAGCTGTGGCCACGGGCACCCAGAGCCAGGCCATCGACCTGTATCGCAAGGCGGCTCAACAAGGGGACCCACTTGCCGGTTGGATCATTGGACGACACTATTTTCTCGGCAATGGCGTGCCGCGTGATCTCGATGCGGCCCAGAAATGGCTCAAGTTGTCCGCCGACCAGAACAACCCATACGGCGCCTACTACCTCGGCCGTCTGATGGCGGATCGAGACTTTACCAGGGCCCCGAAGCTCTATAAGATCGCCGCCGATCAGGGCCTTCCCCAGGCGCAATACTTCTACGCCAAAACGCTAAAAGATGGCCGCGGCATTCCGCAGGACCGCGTCACTGCCTACATCTGGTTTACCATTGCGCTCGACGCCGGTTATACAGCCGCGAACGCGGACCTCGGCGATCTCAACAGCTATCTCACCGCCGATCAGATCGAGCAGGCGAAATTAAAAGTCCGTGATCTCGAACAAACAGTCATCCGCGCCGTCACCGCCCGCGGGTGCTCCGGATGGCAGGGAGAGTTTGACGAGTTCCCCACTCCGCCGCCGGCAAAGCTGCAACGCTTCTGCCACTAGCCCTGTGTGGCGCGGACACTCCTGTCCGCGAAAACTTGTCCGTGAACAAGTGTTCGCGAATTGACTACACCATCTCCGTGCCCCATAGATCGTGCAGATGCACGATCCCCCGCAAACGTCGATCGTCGCCAACAAAGTCCACGACCACGAGCGAAGTAATCTTCATCTCTTCCATGCGCGCCAGCGCTGTGGCGGCGAACTCCTGTGCACCAATAGTCTTCGGAGACCGCGTCATGCAATCCCCCGCCGTCAGGTCGAGCGCATCTTTGCCACGCTGCCCGAGCAAGCGCCGCAGATCGCCGTCGCTGATCACTCCCAGCAAACGCTCGCCCAGTAAAGCATCGCCCTCGACCACCGCCGTCATTCCCAGCTTCTTGCGTGACATTTCGTAAATCACGTCCGGCATCTTCGTCTGTGCCGTCACTCGCGGAACCGCGTCTCCCGAGTGCATCAACGATTCCACCCGCGCCAACCGCTTGCCCAGCTTTCCCCCCGGATGCAGGTTGGCAAAGTCTTCTTCCTTGAACCCGCGCTTTTCCGAAAGCGCCACCGCCAGCGCATCGCCCAGAGCGAGCATGGTAGTGGTAGAGGCAGTAGGAGCAAGCCCCAGCGAACAAGCCTCCTGAGAAATCGAACAGTCCAAGGCAACGTCAGAAGAAGATGCCAGAGTAGAAGCCCGTGTAGACCGGACACTCCTGTCCGTTCGAACCTCTGCCAGGCCATCGCAAGTCATACTAATCAGCGGAACCTGCAGCCGTTTGATCGTAGCCACCAACTGCAGAATCTCTTCCGTCTCGCCGCTCGCCGAAAGCGCCAGCACCACATCCCCACGGACGATCATCCCCAGATCGCCATGCAGCGCTTCCACGGGATGCAGGTAGAGCGCCGGCGAACCAGTCGAACTCAAAGTAGCCGCAATCTTGCGAGCGATCAGCCCGCTCTTCCCCATCCCCGTCACGACCACCCGGCCCCGGCAGCCAAACATCAACTCCAGCGCCCGGTCAAACTCCGCGGTCATCGGACCCGCCAGCCGGTCGGCCAGTGCCCGTAACGCCTCCGCCTCAATGCGCACCACGTTTTCGCCCACATGTTTCATGAAGGGGAAATGTTAGCAGAAGAGAGGGGACGATCACTCGATCAGAAGTGATCGTCCGCCGCGTGCCCCGGATGCTCCAGCGCTCGCGCCTGAATTGCGCGATCCCACGGGCCGCCCTGCCAGTTATCTTTCACTCGGCCCTCGGGAATCCACGGCGGCAGCGTCATCAGCAGCCGGCCACTGAGCGCGTGCAGGTAAGGTTCGTAGAGATCGCGAAGTTGCGCCAACCGTTCCGGCGCATCCGCTCCGTCATGCAAAGTCACGCCATGCCCCGCGAGCGCCGTTCGCAACCGGCTTAGATCCGCCGCCATGAGTCGCCCCTCATCATGTGGACTGTATTCCGCATTCACCACCTGAGCGAGATCGACGGCAGCGTGCCGCGCCATGGCAAACGTCAGCTTCGCCTGTTCGGGGTGGATGCCCTCCACGCCGGTCATGACCAACGATGTAACGTCAAGCATGACCGCTAGCGCGCTCAACCAAGATTGATTTCCGTGCTGCGACCGGAAGAAAACCAGCACCGGATAGGAAATGTGACTCGACAGCAGGTCGGCGCACCAACGCTCCCAGTCGCGAAAAATTTCGTCGAGCACGGTTTGCTCGGGACAACATCCCAAACGGCCCAAAAATTCGGCCGCGCTAGGAGGCGACCCAGCGCGCGCATCGAGCAACGAAATTTCAGTCTCGCGCGCAGCGAACGAATTGTAGATAACCGGCACATATCCGATCACCACTCCGAGGAACGCGAAGCCCATGCCCGCTTCCATGACGGCGAGGGCGCGGGCGGCGGTGTTGTTCGGCGTAATGTCTCCGTAGCCCAGAGTGAAAAAAGTTTCGCCGCTTAGATAAACCACTTTCCCGAACGTGATTTTCTCATTCCCCAGCGAGACATGTTCGCCCAGTCCATACTGCACGCAGGCGAATCCAACAATCAGCCCGAGCGCCCAAAAGCCCAGCAGCGGGAATGTGGACAGCGGCCCAAAGTACGCCAGAAAGCCTTCGCGCCGGTTTGCGGACTTGATACGCAACCCCACTCGGGTCCAGAGGCGCCAGGTTTTCTTGTAGAACCGGGACGAGATGCGAAAAAAATTCCGCTTGATGCGCCGCGGCAATACCACAGTCTCAAACGCATCCATCAGGATGATGAAGATGAGAACAATGCCGGCGATCGATGCCCACCAATGCATAGTGACAGAGTTCAGATGACGCGGGAATGGTAGCAGATTCAGAATTGAACCAGGCAGATTTAGTGCCCGTCCGCTTCGGAAAGCGGCGCCATGCGCCACCAACCCAAAGCCACTACCCAGAGCACGAAGAGAGGCACGGCCAGAAGGCAACCGCGCAGCACCAGGATGGGGAAGGGTTCGGCGGCGATGCGATAGAAATAGAGTACGGCAATGGCGACCGCCAGCACCACCGTCCATCGAGCTGAATCTCGGGTGCCTGTCTGTTCGTGCCCAGTGGTTCCGCGCTCATACCACTCGCGTAGCGCGCGCTCGGCGAGGACAAGCATGGGCAGCAGCGCCAGGGCCAGATCTTGCATGTGAAGGTGATAGCTGATCAGAAGTGTCGTCAGAATGGCCACTGCGTAGACCATGCTCTCGTCTTCCTGAGCGCGGTTACGCAGCACAAACCACGTCGCCACCACTCCGACGGCTGCCGAACTAATAAAAACAACAGGCAGAATTGCTCCCGCATCGAGCCAGGGTGCGAGCGCCCACTGTAGCAAGCCGCGCAAGTTCGGCATGAACCAGGGGATAAATCCCCAGGGCGTCATTACCTCCTGCCGGCGCAGCATTGCAGGATAGTCATGGAAGATTGCTGGCCCCACCAGGGCCAGAGAAATCCCGACAACCAGGGCGCCGCCGCTGGCAAAGCCCGCCACTCCGCGCCATTTCCCACGGAGAAGCAAAACAAAGAACGCAATCATCAATGCCAGATGAAACTTGAAGCAGGCCAGTGCGAGCAGAAATCCAGCCAGGAACGTGCGCCCACTATTCATCGAGCGGAGAGATAGGACGACGAATAACATAAATATAAGTGAATCCTGTCCCTCTCCAAGCACATACATCGCTGGATAGAACGCGAGTAAGTAGAGGACCAACGGCGTCCCGGTGGTTTGAGTAAGTGATCGACTATAAGGCGCAAGCAGGCGGGCAATCAGAAATAGAACGCCGACATTAGCCAGCGCCCATACCAGCAACGCCATCCGATACGAAAGTCCCGAGACTGGCCAGTACAACAACAGCTCATAAGCAAGGTGATTGAAGGGCAGCAGACCACTGGTCCGAGTTTCGGGATAGAGTCGGATCTGCGCTTTCTCCTGAGCGTCGAAGTGGTAAAGGTCACAGCCCTGCCCTGATCTCACTATGTCCACGCCGGTCATGAAAATTCGGAGGTCGGTCACAGCCGGACCGTGAGCAAAGTACCAGAGCATTTGCCGTCCGCTCGCCCCGATAGAGATCAGGCAGAAAACCACCAGAGCCAACCTGGGGGCCCGGCCCAGTCGATGAATAGGAGATGTGGATGGCATGCGTGCAGAATGTAAGTCGGCCGCAGTGGCTTCACTTTAGATACCACGTTATGAGGGATGTCGGCCTAGGAAACAAGGTCCGGGAGTCACGCTAGTCACTCATACTAGTCACTCAT
>Ga0074044_10003263_pt1 | contig 13883 bp, 19 predicted proteins | sample BogForMeECP23OM1_FD_94443 | JGI IMG/M metagenome (GOLD analysis project Ga0074044, IMG submission 94443) | Bog forest soil microbial communities from Calvert Island, British Columbia, Canada - Bog Forest MetaG ECP23OM1 | ecosystem: Environmental > Terrestrial > Soil > Wetlands ... | reverse complement strand
TCCCGTCGATCTCGTCATTCCGGGCTGTCCGCCGAGCCCGGCGACGCTGCTCAAAGGATTGCTGGCGCTGATGAACGGCAAGGCGCAATAGCCGCATTTCCCCGCCGCTGCTCTGCTGCTAGTCTTAAGGGAGTCGCATCGACGAGGCCGCCATGCCCTACGCCCGCTATCCCTCGCTGCTCGACAAGGTCGTCTTCATCACCGGCGGCGGGTCGGGGATCGGCGCGGCGATGGTGGAGGCCTTCGTCGCGCAGAAGGCCAACGTCGCCTTCGTCGACATCCAGGCCGAGCCGTCGAAGGCGCTCGCCGCCAGGCTCGGCGCCTCCGGCCCTGCGCCCCTTTTCATCAGTTGCGACATCACCGACATCACCTCGCTCGAGGCGGCGATGGAGGAGGTTTATCAGCGGCTCGGCCCGATCGGCGTTTTGATCAACAACGCGGCGAACGACGAGCGGGAAGACGCGGACGAAGTGAGCGAGGAAGACTGGGACCGGACCATCGCCCTCAATCTCAAGCATCAGTTTTTCGCCGCCCAGATCGCCCGCCGCTCGATGCGTGAACTCGGCGGCGGAGCGATCGTCAATTTTTCGTCGACGGTCTGGATGATCGGCTTCTCTCGCATGTCGGTCTATTCCGCCGCGAAGGCGGCGATCGTCGGGCTGACGACGAGCCTCGCGCGTGAGTTCGGACCCGACAACATTCGCGTCAACGCCATCGCGCCGGGCGCCGTGATCACCGAGCGCCAGCGACGCCTGTGGATGAGCGAAGCGGACATCGCGGGCTTCCGCGAGCGCCAATGCCTCAACCGCAGCCTGGTGGCCGAGGACGTGGCGCGCCTCGCGCTGTTTCTCTCCGCCCAAGACAGCGAGATGATCACCAAGCAGTGCTTCCTGGTCGATGGCGGACTACGGTAGCGCAGAGGAAATTAAAGCGTCTTTAGGTCTTGATCGGAAGGCCGGACCGGCGCATCCTCTCCCTTCCCAGGCGGCCGGACACAAGGCCGCACGACAAGGGAGAGACGGAATGACAGTTGCGCGCATTCTGGCCGAAAAGGGACGCGAGGTCTTCACCACTCAGCCGTATCGCACCCTGAAGGAAGTCATCAATCTGCTCGCCGCCAAGGGGGTCGGCGCGGTCGTCGTAGTCGACGCCTCGATGCGAGTTCTCGGCATCCTTTCCGAGCGCGACGTGGTCCGCGTGATCGCCCAGTACGGCGCGGCGGCCCTCGACGATCCGGTGTCCCGCCACATGACGCCGAAGGTGACGACCGTCACCCGCGACAGCACGATCGATCACGTCATGCAGACGATGACGGAAGGCCGCTTCCGGCATTTGCCGGTCGTCGAGGACGGGCGGCTCATCGGCATCGTGTCGATCGGCGACGTGGTCAAGCGCCATGTCAGCGCCTGCGACAGCGAACGGCAGTCGCTGCGCGAATATATCTCCGCCGCCTGATCGCCGCCGGCGTTCAGTCGCCGGCGGGTTCGATTTTCGGCGCCTCGATGTGCTCCGCGATCTGCGCGGCGGCCTTGCGGACGGTCTCGCGCCCGATGGCGATCAACTCGTCGGCGCGGTTAAATTCGAACATGCCGATCTTGCCGACCTTGAGCTGCACGAGCGCATCGGGCGGATCGCCGGCGAGCCGGGAGCGGATGATGCGGTCCTGGAGGATGTCGAAGGCGTTGACCATCACGCTCATCAGGCCGGGCGGCGAGGCCTCAGGGTCGGCGGAAGCGCGCGGAGCCCCGCCGCGCCACCATCGCGCGATGACGCCGCCCCCATTGTTCGCCGGCTCGTCGACGACAGGCGGCGGGTCGAGGCGTCCGAACGGATCCTGAATCGCGGTGCCGCGGCCGACGCTCTCGCCCGTGATGTTGAGCGCAATGACGCGTTCTGCGCCGAGCGCTCGGGCGACGCTGACCGGAACGGGATTGACGATGGCGCCGTCGAACAGCCAGCGGCCCTCGATCCGGACGGGCTCGAACACGCCCGGCAAGGCGTACGAGGCGCGGATCGCGTCGCTCAAAAGCCCGCGCCGCAGCCAGATCTCGTGTCCGCCGCCGATCTCGGTCGCGACGCCGGCGAACCTGATCGGCAGATCCTCGATCAGGAGGCCGCCCAGCTCGCTCTCGAGCCTCAAGCGCAGGCGTTCGCCGCCGATCAGCCCGCCGCCGGCGAAGGAAAAATCGATGAGGCCGAACATCCGCCGCCGGGTGAGCGAGCGGGCGAACGCCTCGAGCATTTCGAGCTTGCCGGCCGCGTAGCAGCCTCCCACAAGCGAGCCGATTGAAGAGCCGACGATCACGTCGGGCCTGATGCCCTGCGCGTCGAGCTCCTGCAGTGCGCCGATATGCGCCCAGCCGCGCGCCGCTCCCGCCCCGAGCACGACCCCGACCCGGGCTGGACGGACACGCATGCCGCCTGACCCGGGCTCAGAATCGCTTTTCCAATAAGGCGCCCAGAACATCGCGCTGCCTTTGACAGATCCCCATTGGCGTTCCCCTTCGACACTTAGAACTGCGCGCGAAAGTTCGCCAGACGATTAACGCGCGAAATGGCTTTTCAGCCCCCCTGCGGACGCCATTTTGCTCGCGCCGCATCTCGCGCGCTCGTTGGACGATCCGAGGCCGGAAAAGGGCCGCATAGTCGGGCGATCAGCAGTTCGAATGCTGCCCATCGACAAACTCGAGACGCAGGCCCGCGACGCCGGTCTCGACCCGGCGGTAGAAGCACGAGCGGCGGCCGGTATGGCAGGCGCCGCCGTCGCCGCCGACCTCGACGAAGGCCAGAAAGGCGTCCTGGTCGCAATCGACCCGCAGCTCGACCAGCCTCTGGATCTGTCCGGACGTGTCACCCTTCCGCCAAAGCGCCCCGCGCGAGCGGGACCAGTAATGAACGACGCCGGTCCCGAGAGTCGCCTCGAGCGCCGCCGCGTTCATGTGCGCGACCATCAGCACGTCGCCGCGCCGCGCGTCGATCGCAACGCAGGTCACGAGCCCGTCCGCGCCGAATTTCGGCTGGAACACGAGGCCCTCTTCCCGGTCGACGTCGCCGCTCACGGGCGCGCGCCGCGCAGAAGATTGAAGAAGCGCGTCTGCTCATTCGGATCGTCACGGAAGACGCCGCTGAACTGGGTCGTGACGGTGGAGGCGCCCTGCTTCCGCACGCCGCGCATCGCCATGCACGTATGCTCGGCCTCGAGCATCACGGCGACTCCGCGCGTGTCGAGCGAATCCTCGATCGCTCCGATGATCTGCGCCGACAGCGCCTCCTGCGTCTGTAGGCGGCGGGCGAACGCGTCGACGATCCGCGCGAGCTTCGACAGGCCGACGACACCGCCGCGCGGATAGTAGCCGATGTTAGCCTTGCCGAAGAATGGGGAGATGTGATGCTCGCAGTGCGAGACGAAGTCGATGTCGCGCACCAGAACGAGATCCTGATAGCCCGACACCTCGCGGAACACGCGTTTCAGCGGCTTCCTCGGGTCTTCGCGGTAGCCGGAGAACAGTTCCTCGTAGGCGCTGGCGACGCGCCGCGGCGTATCGACGAGGCCCTCGCGATCGGGGTCGTCGCCTGCCCAGGCGATGAGCGTGCGCACGGCGGCCTCGGCCTCCTCGCGGCTCGGTCGGCGCGGATGGGGGGCGGGGACGGCCGCCCGATTCGGCCTCAGTTTCACGATTTCGTCCATAAACGTCCCTCTGCGGCCGCAAGCCTCTCGTCCTGCGGTTCCCTTTTCAATCTCGATTTCGGCTTCCGCGCTCCTATATAGGCGCCACGGGGGAGCGCGCCAGTTTTTCGGCTATCGGATGCTCGACGAAATCTACAATCGGCGCGTGCTGGAGTTGGCGGCCGACATTCCGCGGCTCGGGCGGCTGCCTTCGCCGGACGCCACCGCCAAGGCGCATTCGCGTCTGTGCGGCTCGACCGTCATCGTCGACATCGTGGTGAAGGATGGGCGCGTGGTCGACTTCGCTCACGACGTCAGGGCCTGCGCGCTCGGCCAGGCGTCGTCGTCGCTGTTGGCGAGGCACGTGATCGGCGCGACGGCCGACGAACTTCTCGACCTGCGCGAGACGATGACCAAGATGCTGAAAGCCGACGGCCCGCCGCCCGCGGGCAAATGGGCCGATTTCGCCGTGCTCGAGCCGGTGCGCTCCTACAAGGCCCGCCATGCCTCGACGCTCCTGACGTTCGACGCGGTCGCCGATGCGCTCGGGCAGATCGCAGCGCGGCGAACGCTCGCCGAGAAGGCGCCCGCACGATGACCGCCCTCACCCTCACCCTCACCCTCGCGCCGCGCCGGGCGGCGCACGCGTTGATCCGTTTCTACCAGCACACGCTGTCGAGCGCGCTCGGCCGGCAGTGCCGTTACCTTCCGAGCTGCTCGGCCTACGTCGATGAGGCGATCCAGCGTCACGGGCTGTGGGCGGGTTCCTGGATGGGGACGGCGCGCATTTGCCGCTGCCACCCCTGGGGCGGCTCGGGCTACGATCCGACGCCCGAGATGATTCCGAAAGGGGCCTCCTGGTGGCGGCCGTGGCGCTACGGACGCTGGCGATACCGCTGCGACTGAACGCGGCTTGCCTCGGCCGCGCCCTGCCTTTAATGACATCCGGCATTCCGACAGGGCGTCCGAAAGATTTGACAGCATGGCCGAGCCGCGCCGCGCCGAAGCCAGACCCACGCTCCGCATCGAGGGCGGGCGCTTCCTCATCGTCGAGGCGCGCTTCTACGACGAGATCGGCGATGACCTGCTCGCCGGCGCCAGGCGGGCGCTCGAGGCGGCCGGTGCCGCCTGCCACGTCGTGAGCGTCGACGGCGCCCTCGAGATCCCTGCCGGCATGGCGATCGCGCTCGACGCGGGGGAGGCCGGAGGTCGCGCTTACGACGGCGCGATCGCGCTCGGCTGCGTCGTGCGCGGCGAGACCTATCACTTCGAGATCGTGGCGGGGGAATCGGCGCGCGCGCTGATGGACATGTCGGTCGAGCGGAAGCTCGCGCTAGGAAACGGCATTCTGACGACCGACACGATCGCCCAGGCTAAGGAGCGCGCCGATCCTGAGCGCGGCGACAAGGGCGGGGACGCCGCGCGCGCCGCCATCGGACTTGCGCTCCTCAAGCGCGGAGTCGGCTCGCGATGAAGAAATCCGACCTTCGCTCCGCCGCGCGCCTCGCCGCCTCGCAGGCGCTCTATCAGATGGAAGTCGCCGACAAGGGGCTGAACGACATCCTGGCGGAATTCGAGGCGCACTGGATCGGCAAGGAAATCGAGGGGGACGCCTACAATCCGGCCGAGCTCGCCTTCTTCCGCGACGTTGTGTCGGGCGTGTTGCGCGAGCAGACGCCGATCGACCGGGGTATCGACGAGAATCTTGCCAAGGGCTGGCCGCTGCGCCGGATCGAGGCGCTCATGCGGGCGATCCTGCGCGCCGCCTATTACGAGTTGCGCAGCCGACCGGACGTTCCCGCGCGGGTCGTGGTGGCGGAATATGTCGACATCGCCGCAGCCTTCTACGGCCCCGACGAATGCGGGATGATCAACGCGGTCCTCGACGCGCTTGCGCGACGGACGCGCCCGGCCGAATTCGCCCTCGACCGGTAGAGAATCCGCCTCGCAACCATTGCGCGGAGTCCGCCGCGGTCAAAGCGACGGGAAAATTCCCTGCACAGCAGCGACTTTGCAGGGAATTCGGCCTTTTTCTGGAAAATTGGCGCCGAAAAGGCCTTTGATTCTAAGGTCTTGCGACAAAATTCCCTGCGCGAAGGAGCAGGGAATTATTTCACGCGCAGCAGGGAATTAGCAGGGAATCTTGGAACGGGAGCAGGGAATTCCCCTGGGCGCGGTCGGCCGCCGCATTTTGTAGCCGCGCGCGATAGCCCGTCGGGAGATGGGCGTCCTTCCGGACGCCCTACGGAGTGCGGCTGACGCGGCTGGGGCTGTCGCCGCTGTTGCCCGAGTTCACTCCGTGTTAACCATGACGAATCAAAGTTGGATGTCGATTCAGTTCTGCAAAAGCGCCCGGTTCGTGTCGCGCGACAACCGCATGAGGATCTGCCGCCATGCCGACGACCGACCCGTCCGAGGGATATGCCGGGCTGCAGCAATGGGCACAGCCGCTCATTTTCGACCGGCTCCTGTCCGCCTATCGCAAGATCATACGCGACGAAGGGCTGGCGCGCGGACTGGCGCGCCTGCATGCGCGGGTGTGGCGGGCGCTGATCAACGGCGACATGAACGATTTCGGCGCGATGCGGGAAACGCTGGTCGTTGCGCTCGAAGGCTACAGCCTCACGCTCGATCATCTGGCCGACGTCGACGCGGAAATCATGACCGAGCTGCTCGACGTCGTCATCAGCCGCTACAACCGATCGCACCGCACCGCCAGAGCCTATCATCTGGCGCTCATGCAACTGGCGGGACGACTGGGGCCGGCGCGCGCGGCCGCGTGAGCCGGCGGGGATCATTCACGCTCAGTCCAGGACTCGCACCACCGCGATGGACAGCGGTTGAGAGAGCAGCGGCTTGGCCCTGTCGTCGAGGGTATTGAAGTGCGGCGTCTGAAAGTGCCGCTTCAAGGCGTCGCGGCTGACCCAGGTCTCAAAGAGAAAGTACCGTCCGGACTGTCCAGATCCTCATGCAGCGTGTAGCCGCGATTTTCTTGCTTGGCCCGGGTCGGCCGGACACACGCCTGCAACACGTCTCGCAGCGCCGTCTCCTGTCCCGGTCTGGCCCGGAACTCGGCAATCACGTGGATTTCATGGTTTGTGTCAGACATCGTCCTCATGCCTCCGGTTCGAACAAATCAAGGTCGGTCGCCGGGTCAAGTTCCTTCATCAGCGGGTAGTGGGCCAGTTTGAATAAGGCAGTCCGAAACGAGTTCTGGAAACCTTTCCGAGTTCGGTGCACAATGCCAAAATGGTCGAAGACCACCAAATCACCGTCGTTGTCGAGCCAGACCTTTTGCGCGCGGGCCGTTACCGTTGGACTCTTTTGCATTCCGGACAAGCCCAGGATCGGTCAGAAATGTCTTTCGCGACAAGACGGGAAGCAGAGGCGGATGCAGCGAAGGCGCTTAGCCGGCGCATTGCCGCTTGGAAGGCCAGATGAGCTGGCCCACTACCCATCAGCGGCGTCGGGTAGGCCGTCAGAAAGAGCTCGAGCGTGGGCCAGACGGTCGCGTGCAAGACATGCCCACCCCGGGCGATCCCGTCTTTAGGAACCACGACCGCGTGGATGTGAACGGCGGGCTTGCCGTTAACGAGTCCAATGTCGCCGACGAGGGATGCGACTTCGGCTTGCTCGTTCACGGGCAGGTTGCGATAGGCCTTGTACTGCTTGTCGAACCACCCGAACAGGCCGCTCTCGATCGCGCCTATGGCGGTAAAATTCGCGGCGACAAGCCGCTCGCGCTGCGCGAAGGCGGTCATGCCGCACATGATCTCGTCGCCCTTACCGAAAATCACCGCATAACTGCGCACCCGCCCTTCGGCCCCCCCGATTAGCTTGGCCTGCAGCCCCGGCGCCTTGGTCAGATCGGTCACGGGCTCAGGTGGGGTATATCCGGCTGGAACGGGTGTTGAGGCGGCTTGAGCGAAGGCTGCGCTTGCGCCGAGCACGCAGCCGCAGCCAAGAGCCGAAAAACCCAGCCACTGACGGCGAGACAAGGGATGCGTCAACATGGAAACCTCCACGGTGCCAGCAGCAAAGAACCTTGGGCAGGTCGTCAGGAGGAGGTTACGATTCAGCTGGCGTGCCAACCATTGCACGTCTGTATCGGCGACTCAGAACTTTGACGGATGCGGCTATACCTTCGTTTAGGGTCAACGTCAGCGATCTCCATTCCGACGAAGCCGACCGACCTGCCACTTTCGACGGCGACACAGACACAACATCACTTTGATCTTGCTGCCTTCGCGCGCCCCGGAAACGAACTCAGAGGGACACGCGCTGACGGGCCCCGATCTGCTTCTGCGCCCGCTGCAGCACCAAGGTGACAGAGGTCTCATCCTTTGAGACAGAATCGCGAACCCTACGCCCAATATACTTGGCAGCCTTACCTCCTTATCCGCGTACCGGTCGGCGGCGCGCCGGTCATGCGCCGCCAACTCTGAGCGACATGAAGGAACCAACCATGGAACGTCGGGCCTTTATACTTTCATCAATGATGCTGGCGCTTACGGCCGGGCGGGGCGAGGCTTCGCCGATTAATCCCAAGCAGACATTCGTGCTGCAGCGCGACCAAATCAAATTCGTGCCTTGGAACGGCCTGCCGCCCGGTAGCGGCGAGATGGCCAAGCTCTATGGCGATTTCGACAAGCCGGGGCCGTATCTCGTCATGATGAAATGGTATCCCGGCTGGTTCAGCGCGCCGCACAGCTACGCTACCGATCGCGTCCAGGTGGTGGTGTCGGGGACGTGGTGGGTGAACAGCGGAGCCGATTTCGATCCGAAGAACGCCGTACCGGTTCCCGCCGGTGGGTTCGTCAAACGGACCGCGCGGACATGGCACTACGACGGTGTGCAGAGCGACGCCAAGGAGCCAGTCGTCGTTGCGGTCTTCGGCATCGGGCCCGTGGACATCGAACTGGCGGATCCGCGTCTGCCCTCATGGCGCCACGTCTGAAGACCAGGCCGATTGGCGTTGCCCCACCGCAATTTTGTTAGCGTCGCCGGCCGACCAGACCGGGCGCTACCCCAGACCTGGCGCCCATTATCTCGCTTTCCGACTGGCTCACCCACACGCCGCCGGCGCTGGCCCCACTTCAACCTGTCGCCTGAGGATATCGCCAAGTTCCCCAACAACATTTCGGATGTAATGCCGGTCTGAACGTTAAGGGCGCCAACGTGGCGATGCGTCCCTGTCGATACGGGTTTCAAGTTCCGTCGGCCGGGTGCGGACATCTTGTTCCGATGCCCGTCTCTGCGGTTTGAGCCGTTATCGCCGCGGACGGCGCGCCCTAAAGCTCCTCGCGAGTGCGCTTGCCGCGTAGCTCGCGATAGAAGGGACGCGGCCTGCGCTTGTCGAGACCGCCTTTCAGCGCCTCGGCGAGATCCTCGAGCGCGAAATGCGTGATGTTGGGCAGGTCGAGTTCGCGCGCCTTGTCGAGCGGCGTCCAGACGAGATCGACAAGCTCCGCCTCCGGGTGGACCACGCCCTCGACGCGTCTCGCGACGGCGCTCGCGTCGACGACGAGAAAGCGCGCGTCAAAGCGTTTCGGCCGCCCCGGCGGGGTGATCGCGCGGGCGAGGAAGTCGATGTCGTCGAGAGCCGGATAGACGCCGGTCGCGGCGAACCGCGACCATGCGCCGGGCGGCGCGCGTTGCGGCGCGCCGTAGTCGCCGACGCCGATCGCAAGGCCGGTTTCCTCGAATGTCTCGCGGATCGCCGCGAGCGCGATCGCGCGGGCGAAGCCGGACGAAGGGTGGGGCACGCGCGCGTTGAGCTTCGCCTCGACATGCGCGTCGAGAGCGCCGGCGGCGCACATGCGCCGGTCCTCCGGCTCGACCCGCCCGCCGGGAAAGACATATTTGCCCGGCATGAACTTGTGGCCCTGGTGCCGCTTGCCCATCAGCACCTTGGCCTCGCCGTCCGAGCGGTCGACGATGATCAGCGTCGCCGCGTCCCTCGGGCGCAGCGCTCGCCTCGAGGCCCCCTCTTCCCTCACGTCAAGTCGCCTCCGAAGCCATGCATGCAGAGCGCCCATTGCTGGCCGACGACCGCCCCCTTCATGCGAGGCAAGAGGAGCAGGCTCACGACCATCGTCACCGTCAGCCATAACAGCGCCGTCAGCATCAGCGGCATGTGCGGCCAGACGGTATCGGAGACGAGGACGCCGCCGCCGACGACGTGGCAGACGACGAGCATCGTCAGATAGGCGGGCGCGTCGTCCGCGCGCGCATGGCTGAGGTCCTCGCCGCACACCTTGCAGGAATTGTTGAGCTTGAGGTAGGCGCGAAACAGGGGGCCCCGTCCGCACGCCGGACAGCGTCCGACGAGCCCGCGCCGGATCGCCTCGCCGAGCGGCCGATCGCGCCGCGGCGTCCGCCAGTTGCGGAATCCCGACATGTCGTTCATCGGCGTGCGCCCTTGCGGGTCGGCTTCAGCGCCCGTGCATCGGTTCGGGCAGGCCGCGCCCGCCTCGCGCCTTTCGCCGTGCTGGGCTCGCCCGAGACGATCTCGAATCTCAGGGCGCCGGCGAAGGGCGCCGCCTCGACGAGGCGGACCCGAACGGCGTCGCCGAGCCGGTAAACCACGCGGCTGCGGGTCCCGACGAGCGACCGCGTCGCCTCCTCGTAACGGAAATAGTCGTCGCCTAGCGTTCCGGCCGGCACGAACCCGTCCGCGCCGGTGTCGTTCAGTTTCACGAACAGGCCCACTCTCGTCACGCCGGCGATGCGCGCTTCGAACACCGCGCCGACCCGATCGACGAGGTGCGCCGCCACCAGCCGGTCGACCGTCTCGCGCTCGGCCGCCATCGCGCGCCGCTCGGCCGCAGAAATATGCTCGGCGACCTGCGCAAGTTCCCCGCCGCGCATGTCGTTGAGGCCGCCCTCGCCGAGGTTGAGCGCCCGGATCAGCGCCCGGTGGACGATGAGGTCGGCGTAGCGGCGGATCGGTGAGGTGAAATGGGCGTAGCGGCGCAAATTCAGGCCGAAGTGGCCGTAGTTCTCGTGGCTGTACTCGGCCTGCGCCTGGGCGCGCAGCACCACCTCGTTGACCAAGGCCTCGACCCCCTGGCCGCGCACCCGGCTCAGGACCCCGTTGAAATGCGACGGCCGGACGCGGTCGCCCTTCGCCAGCTTGACGCCGATCGTGCTGAGGAACTCGACGAGATCGTTGAGCTTCTCGACGCTCGGCGCATCATGGGCGCGATAGAGCAACGGCGAATGCCGAGCCTCGAGCGTCTCGGCGGCGGCGACGTTGGCGAGGATCATGAATTCTTCGATCAGCCGATGCGCCTCGAGCCGCTCCGGCCACCGGACGCCTGCGAGGCGCCCGTTCTTGTCGAGGATCAGCTTGCGCTCGGGCAGGTCGAGATCGAGCGGATCGCGCCGCACGCGGTCGATCTTGATCACGGCGTGGGCGGCGTAAAGCGGCTTCAGCACGCTGTCGAGGAGCGGCGCCGTGATTTCGTCCGGCCTGCCTTCGATGGCGGCCTGCGCCTGCTCGTACGAGAGCTTCGCGGCCGAGCGCATCATGATCCGGTGGAAGGCGTGCGCGCGCTTGCGGCCGTCCGCGCTGAGAATCATCCGCACCGCGAGCGCCGGCCGGTCTTCGAGCGGCCGCAGCGAGCAGAGGTTGTTCGAGATGCGTTCGGGCAGCATCGGCACCACACGGTCGGGGAAATAGACCGAGTTGCCGCGCTCGAGCGCATCGCGGTCGAGCGCCGACCCGGGGCGGACATAAGCCGCGACGTCGGCGATCGCGACGGTGACGACGAAGCCGCCGGGGTTGGCCGGGTCGGGATCGGGCGCGGCGTGCACCGCGTCGTCGTGGTCCTTGGCGTCGGGCGGGTCGATGGTGACGAGTGGCAGGGACCGCCAGTCCTCGCGCGGCGGCGCGAGGCGGACCGTGCGCGCAGCCTCGGCCTCCTTGAGCGCGGCCGGCGAAAAGACATGCGGAATGTGGTGGGTCGCGAGCGCGATGAGGCTCACCGCGCGCTCGGACTTGACCGAGCCCAGCGACTCGACGATCCGCGCGCTCGGGATACCGAAGCGCCCTAGGCGCAACGGCTCGATGGCGACGAGGTCGCCGTCCTCGGCTTCGCCGACGAACGCCGCCGGGACGACGAATTCGCGCGCCGCGGCGCGCTTTTCGACCGGAAGCGCCCGGCCCGAGCCGTCCTCCGCCGTGCGGAAGACGGCGAAGACGCGCGCCTTGACCTTGTCGAGGATCTTGATGACGCGACCCGAATAGGAGGGCTCCTTGCCCGTCGCGTCGGGGTCGAATTCGACTCGCATCAGCACCCGGGCGCCGAGGCCTGGCGCGCGCGCGTTGTCGCGCTTGCGGCGCGGGCTTCGGACGACAATCCGCGGCGGCGGGCCGTCCCCGTCCCATTCCGCGGGCCTCGCGACGAGCTCGCCGTCGCGATCGCGCTCGGCGACGTCGGCGACGACGATCGTCGGGAGCCGGCCCTGGACCTGCAGCGCCTTGCGGCCGCGCGCGATCGCGCCCTCGTTCTGCAGGTCCTTGATCAGCAGCTTAAGATCGGCTTTTGCCTCGCCCTTCACGCCGAACGCCCTGGCGATGTCGCGCTTGGTGACGCGCGCGGGCGGTTGCTCCCCGTTGGGGGCGGCCTCGCCGCCGATGAAGGCGATCAGCTCTTCGCGCGACGGCAACGCGCGCGCCTGACCACGCTCCGCCGCGGCCGCGGCCTGCTTCAATGGCGCCAATTTTCGCAAAAGTTCACGCTCGGGTTCTCGAAACAAAGGTAGTGAACCGCGACGGCGGATACAAGCGAAGGGGTCGCCGTCAGCCGCGCTAGACGATGAAGGGAGGCCTCCGGACGTTCGCCCATCCTTCGTCCCCCATCGCGATCAGCGGCGCCGTTCCGCCTAAGGGCGGCCGGCTTTTTCGATCCTGAGCAAGGTGAACAATCTCATCGGCGGAAGTTCGCTCCGCTCGGCGATTTGCGCGTCGGAATGCGCGTCGATCCAATCGCCGATCGCGGCGTAGGGGAAGTTCGGATGCCAGCCGAGCCAGAAGGCGGCAGTCTCCATCCTTTGCTCGATCGCCTTGCGCAAGCCGCCGGATGCGGCGAAATGGTTCATCACGACAAGGCTGCCGCCCGGCCGCAGCACCCGCCACGCCTCCTCAAGCGCCCGCTGGGGATAGGGGACGACGCTCATCACGTAGGGCGCGAGCGCGACGTCGAACGCCCTGTCGGGGAAGTCGAGCGCGCCCGCGTCCATCAGATGCAAGCCTTTGACCTGGGCGAGGCGCTTGCGCTCGACGCGCGCCTCGGCCGCGCGGAGCATGGGGGCGCTGATGTCGATGCCGGTGACCCGGACGTTGCCCGGCAGGAGCGGGAGTTCCAGGCCCGTCCCGACGCCGATGACCAGGATCTCGCCGCCCGGCCCCGCCGCCCGCGCCGCCGCACGCGCCGCCGCGAGCCGCCCGGGGTGGAACGGCAGATCGAAGATGAGGTCGTAGACCGGTGCCCACCGGCTGTAGGCCGCCTCTGCGTGATGCTCCGCGTAACTCGGCGCAGCGTTGAAGGGATTCAAGAACGGCGTCCCTCGTGTCAGCGTCAGCTCGGACGCGCCGCCATGATTTCGCCGACAGTCGCGCAGAACGCCGCCGATTGCAAGATCGGCCCGGGCGCGGGGGAGCGCCTGAAGGCGGTTAGCGCCGGCGTGGCGCAACGTCGCATGAGGCAAACAATCCCTTGCCCTCGTTCGTTCCCGGCCCGATCTAAGAGAGGTGCCGCGTCCGGGCACGCGCGCCTGAATGGCGTCGAGAAAGCGACCTACGTCCAGGTCGCCGACTTCGCCCGCGTCACGCCGTTCGCCAACGAGGATCTTGACCGCGCGACGGAGGTCAAGACTTCGGCGGTTCACTTCTTGCGCTTCGAGCTGACGCCGGAGATGGTCGCGGCGGCTAAGGCGGGCGCACCGATCCGCGTCGGCGTCGACCATCCGCATTACAAGGCGGAGATCACGCTCTCGCACGCCGCGCGCGAGTCGCTGGCGATGGATTTGAGGTAGCAAGCGGCACAATATCGAGAAGCCGAAGCCGGTCGCCTGAACGCTACGGCGACGTCCGCGGCGTGATCTGATAGGGTCGGCATGAGTCCCGCCGCCAATATTGGAGATGCTGCATGCTCGACCACATCGGGGTCGCGGTCGCCGACTTGGACCGCTCGAAGGCGTTTTACGGGGC
>Ga0074044_10003262_pt1 | contig 13887 bp, 14 predicted proteins | sample BogForMeECP23OM1_FD_94443 | JGI IMG/M metagenome (GOLD analysis project Ga0074044, IMG submission 94443) | Bog forest soil microbial communities from Calvert Island, British Columbia, Canada - Bog Forest MetaG ECP23OM1 | ecosystem: Environmental > Terrestrial > Soil > Wetlands ... | reverse complement strand
TCAAGTAAGTGCTGTCAGTTATGAGTTTGATTGTAGTGTGCCACGCTAGCTCAAAAAGCTGCACTGGCATCTAGGCCTAAATCCGACCTTATAACGGTACAAGGTCAGTTACGCGACAAGCTCCTGTGTCATGATCCCACATCAGCCGTAAGGCGGTGGCGCTAGGTTAATTTTTGCGGCAACTAGCTAAAATTAACTTCGTACTAGGTCTGAACGTGACTGGCTAGGCCTAATTTTGATTGGCTAGACGACTGCCGACTAGCGCCGCCCGCAATTCCAATTCTGTCTGGTCGTAACCGCTCCTCGCGCTCTCCTCCCCCAAGCACCTTTAATTCTCCCAAGCACCAATGCTCCAGGCTATGCTATCTCCTCTGTGCCCTCGCGCCCCATGCTCTTTATCCCAGCACCTTTAATTCTCCCGAGCACCTTTAATTCTCCCAGCTCCTTTAATTCTCCCGAGCACCAATGCTCCTCCAGACTACGCTATCTCCTCTGCGCCCTCGTGCTCCATGCTCTTCATCCCAGCTCCTTTAATTCTCCCGAGCACTCAATTTCCAGGCTCCACTATCCACTCTGCATGCATTCTAGTCCACTCCAGGATCCCCTCATGCTCCACGCAACTTCAATCCTACTTTGCAACGTAACATCACCTATCTAGAATAGAACAGTGGGTCGAATCGGGATTAGGGAATACAGCGGCGAGTTTTAGATATAATAAAAGCTTTTACCATTACTGCGGCATTTGAAGTGACTTCAACTGGGCGCAAATTTCTCATTTCCTATTCATACACAGTATTATAAATATGCAAGTCAGTATAATTATTAATCCAGAATTCCCTTCCGGTATCCAGCACTGGGGGTGTCCTCCCATTAGCCATTCCGCTCTCGAATCCTTTAAAACAAGGAATCAAATGAACACCACGCTCGATAGTATCCACTTCGATTACCTCGAATCTTTCTTCTTTAACAACTTTGAACATTCCGCTGCATTGATCTGCCGGCCTTGAAGTGCGGAACAGTTGAACGTAGGCAAACTGTAGTTCCTTCTCGGAACTTGGATCCGGAATAGCGAATAGAAGAAGAACTCGAGCAACTCTAAGATTTGAGACGTGATCGGAGTCGTCATTGCAGTCATATCGTAGAAGTACTGTATCGAATCGGCTCTTCTTCCAAGCTTTATCTTGTCCATAGCAATATTCAGGTTTCGACCATACGAGCTCCTGGATCATGCTCTCTGTATCATGGACCTCAGGATATCGGACCTTTAATGCTTCGTGACCTCGAATTCCAATCACACCTCGGCTTTCGACGTCCGCCCTCCGTAGCCGCACCGTTGTTTGTCTTCCCTCCTCGATCCATCGAATCATCACCATCGTTTTTTCCACTAATCCCTCCAACTGAAGATCCTCTTGAACCGTTTGTAACTCACGTTCGTTGCGCCATCGGCGCGCCTTCGTCAAGGAAACAGTTTTGAGAGTATTGCGATTGGCTGATTGCTCTCCACATTCTCTCTCAATTTCTTCTCGTTCTTCATTCTGCATACCCCGGCCATCCTCTTCCGTGTCATCCTCATCCTTGTCATCCTCTTCGTCATCATTATTGGACTTTACTTCATCGGTTGAGAGCGAGCGTTCCCAAAGCTTCCAGCCTAACTTGCGATCTTCATCTCTAAGAATGAATTCATCAGCCTGTGGCCCTTTATTGCTAGCACGATAGCTAGCTTTCAGCGGGCGATGCCATGCCTCTCCACGATCAGTCGATGAAAATGGTAATGCCCCTTTCCACTTGATCCAGTCTGGATAATGTTGTAGCAAATGAATCTTTGGGCAATACCAGTTCGCTTCCTTGATGCCACCTCCTACCACCGGCCCTTGTCGATCGTTGCGAAGCTTGGTGAACTGCTGAATGGCAGAGGCTAGCAGGGCGACCGTCGAATCTGTGTGACTGACATAATGCGAAAGCCTGTGGATATCCAAATACAGCTTTACCAACGTCGCCATTTCTGGAGACAACAAATCTCGAATCACTCCCAAATATACCTTCATCATATTCTTGTACTCATTCCCCGTCCATCGAGTCGTCGTTGACAAACCCTTCCTAAAAGCGCGAAGGCGAGGGTATGGTGGCAGCTGGCTGAACCTTGCATCGATTTCTCCTTTCACCCTATCGATGCCAACATTTAAGTTCGATGCGATATGACTCAATATCCATTGGTGGAGATAATCGAAAAAGCATTTCGAAACCTGATGTAAGAGGTCCGGTGCTGCAGCATCGTAGACATCTGAGTATGGATATCTCTCGCTGAATGGTTTCGTATTGTGATAACCGTATTCTTTCTGCAATATCGGCTCATTGTCGTATTCTGAACGAAGTCGCTTGGCCTCAAAATCAGTCCGAGGTGGATGATTAGGGTGATCCTCGAAACGGTTGTTCTCAGTGAAAGCGTCAGTCAGTGATGCTGCATTGTTCTGGTTGCTTCTCCTGATGTTTCGAGATCGCTTCGAGGCCGACGGAGCCACTGGATCTGGGGCCTTGCGTTTGGAAACATTACCTCCGTTCTGGCGGCCTTCCAATTCTGCAATTCTTGCATTCAGTTTCTTAATGATTTCCTCCTTACTATCTTCCATATTATCTTCGAGATTATTTTCAGCTGTTCCTTTCTTTTGAGGTCGATGAGCCGGAATCATGCACTTAGGGCACCATTGAGATACAATGCTTGTCATAAGTCTTAACTCTTCGTAATCCGCCATATCGGTCGCCAGGACTGGGAAACAGAGACGACGTTCACCATCGGGACACAATAGGTTTATTCCATCATCCATCACCTCTCTGAGAGGCTCGAAGATTGAAACAAGAATGTCATGGATGACACTGCGTTTCCACTCCCTATGTTTTTCTGTTGATGCTTCATTCTGCCGTACCCCTAATGAGTCAGTTGGCTTTCAGGATACGCCGGTACCAATGTTTGCAGGTAGCATACCCACCAATCGCATGGTCTGGTTTTCGCTCTTGAATCGTTCGTATCCTACTACATTTCCAATCGTCATGTACAATGGCCATGCGGTTGCCAGACCTGAAAGTCCACCGAGGATGGTTTTATCGGAGTAGATTATAATGGGAATGATCGTGCAGGATTTTCTGGGATTGGCCGACGATATATCTTTCTATACCACGCGGTAAGCAACGACAGAAAGACTGGTATACCTGAACCTTCCACCACCAATTGGAATCAAACAGGTCAGTATACACCCTCTCATTTTCGGCGTTAAACGATCTAACAGGAGCCCACTTACAATGATTTGCGATTTCCGTGTTTTCCAATATTTCTTGCAATACCGCCAGAGTATCTCTTTTCCAGTATTGTACGGTGTCTTTGGAAGGATCGTCAGGGTCCTCAATTTTAAACTGTTGCCACGGAGCTATCACCGATCTTAACTCATCGATGGAAGAATGAAAATCTTTGACTGAGGTAAATGCCGCCGTCGGTAAAAGGAAACTATAGTCTCGGCCAAGAGATGCTCCTTGAACTGCAACATTGTAGATGACTTCATTGGCTTGAAGTCGGGGCATAGTCAGGGCTTTTGCGAGAGTGTAATTCCGAGGAGTGCCGAGCGGCCAGAATTTGTTCTGTTGGCGACGTTCGTTCATTGTTTCTCGTCGTTCGGAGGACGGGTGTCTATAGTGCCTCCCTGCTTGCGTCGGCAATCCTAGAGATGTAAGATTTTATTCAGCTCAAGTGACTGATTTAAGTACCTGCGTTTTCGAAGACTTCATCTAGGCGCGGTCCAGGAGATTCTTCCTCAGCATCATCCACTCCAATATCGAAAGAAAAATCAGAGTCTCTGAATATGTTTTGTATTTTATGAGGACGTCCGCGTAATCTGGGCGGAGCTGCATGAATCCCAGCATCGTGTTGTAATGTGACTCTCTTGGTAAGGCTGCTTGGAGGGAAGGGGGCGACGTGGAGATGTTTGGCATCCCAATGTCTTTTTAAACTTGAGCGAGGGATCAAGGTTGAACATGCAGTGCAAGTTATATGAATTTCATCGTTGTCGTCGGGCTCAGATGAGAGACTATGGTTAACCATGAGTTATGGGATATGTTGATAGAGCGGGAAGAATGTTTTGCTTGTACGTGATGTGCTGAGAAAGTGAAATATATTAAAAATTTCAGGGCTATTTAAATCAGTTACGGATGCTCCCAGAATTGTACTCAGAAAAATACCTTCTTCATCTTGATTTGGTTTCCGCGCTTGGATCAAATAAGTAATTGTAACATGGAGATTTGCATTGCTTGCGCTCGTCAAGACAAGAGGTTCCTATAAGCTTTACGACGCATGAATATATTTCATGCTCCCAACTCAAGTTTGCTGCTCCGAGCCTACAGAAGAGTACCCCTGAACATTGAAGTTCAAATATCATGTATCATGATGAGATTCCTGTAGCCGATTCGTGATCCACGATGCTTCCTGATCTCAACTCAAGTATGCTCTGATGCCTCAAATTAGACACGAGGCTCCTCCGAAATGATCATGAACATTCATCATGATCCCAACTTGAATTCAAGTTTGCTCCGAACATCATTCAAGTTCGAAGATAAGACTCCTGTAGCCAAGCATGAGTCATGGTCCATGAAACGTTTCGTGATCCCAATTCATGTTTGCTCCAATACTATGGAAAGTACCTCGAACCCCTGAAAGGTTGCGGGAAAAAGTTTAATGTTTAACTTATCCCATTTTGGACATTTCGCGTTGAGAATCCCGACATTTCAAGGAAATTTTCGGCTTTCTCTAATTTATCTAGATCGCCGATAACGCTTGCTCAAACATTTCGTGTGTCAAAAATCAGGGGTACGGGTTTCTTTAAAATTTTGCCCGATTCCACCGTCCCTCATCAACACCATCCACGCCTTGAACGCCTCAATCCTTCTTCTAAATCATCTTTTCCAGCTGCGTTTATTCTATTTACCCCGAAGCAAATCTTCTGACAATGGCCATCTCACCCCAGACTCCGAGAAGACAGCGCCCTGCTCTTCAACAAGTCCCCTGGACCACCAATCCGAAAATACAACTGAAATCCTGGACCTATGACGATATTCTACCCGAGTTCGGTCTAACCGGTCCCCAGTGGGCGGCCGCTGATGCTCAAGTATATCAGAGTGCCGTGCCTTGTCTGACTACTATAGCTGAAAGTTGAAAGAGACAAGATTGTTGCAAGTGATCCAGACTATGAACCGTACTTAGATTGGACCGAATTGGACCATAAAGATTTACATGCAGTCCTTAAAAAAGCAGTTGAGAGCTGCATCAAAATCAATCCCGACTTTGCAAATCGATTTGCAAATCTAAAGTCAACGGAAGCAGTTAACAAAAGAAAAGAACGGGACTGGCTAATCAGCCTTCTCGACACTTGGTTTGCAAAACGATGGAATAATAAAAAATATGCGGATTTGCAGAAAACTCTTCCTCCTGCAAAGAGGAAACTTGATCTTGGCAATTGCGAATTATGTGGGAGTGGAATGCACATTGTTTGCTCGAATGTTGACTGCCACGAGGAACATATGCACCAGGTATTTTCCTCCTATCTAACGTCAACAGCTCGCTTACTGTCTTTAGTTTAAAAAGTTGAAGCTGGATGACAACAATTGCGAGAACTCAAAAGACAACTTGCCTCCTTCCCCGGCGAAATCAAAGTCGGATGAGAATTTCGCACCTCCGTTTCCATCAACTTCCCCAGCAGAACCATCCACCTCTGCCAATGTGGATCCACCAGCTGACCCATCCATTATCCCATCTATGGAATGTCCCAGCTCAGAAGCGCCCATATCGCCTGCTACCGGAACAGCCACGAAACCGGTGTGCCTTTCTGATGAAGACTTTGAAGATGATGACGACGAAAAGGAGGACGAACAAGATGTCGATTGTGGGTTTAAGTTGGAGGATCAAAAAAATGAAGGAGGAGAAACTCCTGAAATAATAGACCTCACCGCAAGTGAAGATGGCATCATATTTGGAACCGAGTTTGAAAAAGCAGATTTATATGACGATCGACTGGACGGTCCTAACCCTTGGCACCAAGATCTGCGTCGTGAGCTTTATCAAGCACAGATCATTGGATACAATTGGATGATCGATCGTCATCCCGTCGGTGGAGGTTTGGTGGCTGACAAGGTGGGGTGTGGAAAGGTAATCTCGTCAATTTTCAACCGCTAACTTCGAGACTTATCAAACAATCAACTTTCTTTTGAACCTCCGAGATCAAGTTAACAATTCACATGCTCCGCGGCCGCGTACATTATGTCTCCTCGTTGTGTACAACGCGCCTCTTATTCCTGCATGGGAGAAGTCTGTTAACAACGATGCGATCACCAAATTGCAAAACGGTTATCGCACCAAGAAAGATGACCTCGATCAAATTTCAATTGATCAACTCGTCGAGGTGTTGGAAGACGAAAAGTGCTGGAAAGAAGGAAAGGGCCTGACCTTTTGGAATTCACAGGCACGTGGTCCTCCTCAGCTTCAGAGTGATGGCACCTTCGGCTACGATGTAGTTCTAATCACCGCAAACACTTTAACGAGGTCGACTGGTGATTGGGTCCTCGATTCGAAATATCATACAATCATAGCCGACGAAGCTCATGACTTTTTGCGTGGGCAACAGCACAGTACTTCCAATACTCTAAAAACGTGGTTCAACCTCCAGTCGCAGACAATCTCGTCCTTTCTTCTGAGTGGATCCCCTTTCATGACGAAAATATCTCACGATTATGTGGCTTTGACGAAGGCGATAGCACCTAACGAGAAACGGAAGATGTGGTCCGCAGATTGCAGTGACGAGGGACTCGAAGATTTGATTTCTGGATGGGTTGGAGTGACTGAGAAAAGATATAGCAGAGTGGAACAAGAGCAGAAAGAATTGCGAAAAAAAATGGGTCAAACTCTCGCGATCTTCACTCTCCGGCGAGATGAGAATTCGACTGTCCGCGGTAAAAACGTGATGGTGGATTACTTTAAACAATGTAAGGAAAAAGCAGAGCCACTGGTTCACCAAGAGGGCGACAACGAGAGGCAGGAAAGGGAGAACTTATATGCCCGGTTTCGTGGTACAAGCGCACTTCGATTAACGCAGCAACGCAACGATGATATGCGATGTTTGTGCTTTTCGGACAGATTTTTGCGATGGGATTCTTGCAAAACTCCAGCTAGGCGTGCACGCGTTTGGGAAGGTTATACCCTGGACGAAGGCCGCAAATTCATTCGCACCCGCACCTTAATCGAGTATCTAGAGTCAAAAAAGGAAAGTCGCGATGGAGTGATTATATTTGTTTCAAGATGCTTTCAGGCAGAATTGTGCATGAAGGTCAGTTCGCGACTATTGCTACAATTGATATCTAGATCTGCCAGCTCTTGAATTATTCTGTAGGGTTCATTGGAGCCCAGAACACTAAAATGCTCGGACAAAGGTTTACTCTGGCAATGCAGAAAGCAACGATAGACAAATGTCGAGCTGGGACGCTCGATGTTGCTGTCTGTTCAATCCCCTCTGCCAAGAACGGGTGCAATTTGCAAGGGATGAACTGTATGGTGTCTTTGGGATGGATTGGCAGGTATATGGACGAAGTCCAATGCAAAGGTAAGTCACATATTGGTTCACTCTAATACTATTCAGGTAGAGTTTGTCGGGTGGGACAAAAAAAGGAGATGGAGTTCAGAGTTCTGTGGGTTGCGGGAGACGCCCATGACGACGCTCCAATGTTGTCAAACAGGAATCGTATGACAGAGGCAGAAGCTTTGACTCGCCTGGACAGTAAACGGCTGATTAAGAAGAAGCGCAAGAAGGTTGTTGATGATGATGATGATGATGACGTCGACGACGTTGAGATTGTGGAGAATGCTTTTTTTACCTGAGTTGCAGAATGGCTTAAGTATACTCTGATAAAACACCATATTCTTATTAAAAAAATTAAAAAAGGTCAAGTAGTCATCGCGTTGACCAGCTATCAGAATTTGGATTGAACTGGACAATTGGGATCTTGAAGCAGACACGGGATGTCGGAGCATGCTCAGGATCTCAGATATACTCAGGATCTGAAAGCATACCGTAGGATCTGATAGTATACCACAGGATCTGAAAGCATACTGTAGGATCTCATAGCATACCGAAGATCTGAAAGTATACCGCTGGATCTCATACTATGTGGGGATCTCACGGAATGTATGTGATCCATGGTAAAAGGTGCGCCACCCGGGACGATCCGTTTGTTACCAAATTATCTTGTCACAAACCATCAGTCCGTGATTCTGCGATTACATACTTACCGTTCAGTATGACCAGCAACGTCGCTCAAACTGAGATTTCGATGGCCGGATCTCCCGAGGAGTTGTTAGCTAAAGCGAAAAGAAGGCTAGAAGAGTATACAGCATCAGGACTACAAGATACTACTCGCGACTTGTTTGACGCCCTACTTGAGTACGGTCCGCTTGCAGGGAGAGAGAGTACCGTAGATTGGATACTTTCTCCTCGTATCGACGGCTTTCAAGACATGCCCTTCGATAATCTGCTACAAAGTTCCTGTCCAGACAAATGTGATGATGAAGCTCTGAAATATCGAGGACGCTGGTTTAGGGAGTTCCTTATCAATAACTGTACAAACTATCCGACCTGTTAGGCTAAAACGAAGTCCGAAGCGGTATAAAGCCGACTAGTACGAGCCTATTGAGAGTCCAAGCGAACTACTTGCCTCCACCTCCCCTATCTACAGATAGCACTCCTTCCCCAGGAAGACAGGATGCCTTTAGGAAGTCGGTATGTTTTGTTTGTTTTGTCAATAACTGATGGCGCAATAGCTTCTCGAGCGGGAGGGATATGTATGTCCTGTCAGTGGAATCATAGAAACTAGTGTTGAAGATACATTTTGGAGTGACCTCACCCCTCGCGACGGAGACGTTGAAATCTTGGAGGCAGGCCATATCATCAATTTTTGTTATGAGAGATCGCCAGTTGCAGGTGAGATGAGAACGACATCGTCTTCCTCTACCAATATCTCAAGCTCAAGTTCTCCTATAGCAGGACCACGGACACCTTCTCCAGCCCTCAAGGAACTATCTGCTTCACAGTCTTGGAAGGCTCTGGGGATGTATTCTGGTGCCCAAGAGCGAATTCTGGAACTATTTGGGCCTAGAGTAAACCGCAGGGGCCAAGTGCGTGCAATAAATGAGCCATTCAATGGGATTATCGTTACCAAAATTGTCCACCGTATGTTTGACAGCCTGACATGTTACTTCGATGTAGATGTGTGACCTCTACTGGTATTTGTTAATAGATAGGACTCCACTCCTGATGATCCCAACACTTACATTTTCCGGCATTACCCGAGTTCAAAATATCGTATTCCTCGGTTAGTAACCCTCAAAGAAGGCGGACAGGTTAAATTCTTGTCAAAAGAAGAACAACGTCAAAAGAATTATCCTGTCCAACACGATCCTCCTCACCCATTTCTTCTATCAATTCACGCGAGCTTGGCAAAAGTGGCCCATGCCGCTGGCGCCGCCGAAGAGCCCGAACTTGTGGGGTCGGACGATGAAGATGAACCTGGTTTCAACTTACATGAAGTACACTGGCATAATCTCTCATTTATCAACGAACGAGTTCACGAGAAGCCCAAAATTATGAAGTTTGATCTGGGTGTATATCCAGATGAATTTGTTGAGCACTACCCTGGATTTGATGGGAATCGCACAAGTGGATTTTTGGTCTAGAAGTGGAGTAAGTGTTATGTAAACCGTGCAAGTGAAATGAGATGGAACTTTCTTTGATTAGTATGGTGATATATCAGTAGCGGAAATGATCTGATCTTTTCAGCTCATCCGGTTTTGCAGGCTCATTCAGCCTTGTGTCCCCAGGTCGTGTACGTAGCTCTCATGGGTCTCTGAGCATGCCTCAGGTTCTGGTTTCAACATTGTGTCTCCTCATTGAGACCTGGCTCTAAGTGACTTCCAGAATCTCATTGCTCCAAGGTTCCCCTTGAACATATTTGAGGATCCCCGCGTTGATCCGCGCAACGTGTCACGGTGAAAATAAATAAAACACCCCAAAGATTTTCACCCCTCACCACTCGCCCGACACCAACAGCCCGGGCAGGTAGGCCATCCACTGAAAAGGTGAGCATCCATCAACGCAAGAGCTAATTATAAGTCATCATTATCTCGAAGCCTTCTAAAGTCTCTACCCTACCAAATAAGGTCAATTGCACGCCATCTACTTCCCGTTTCATCATTTTGGTCTATTTTCGCGTCCTTCTACCTTCTCTATCGACTCAAAAGGTATCTCAACTCATCCATCAAAAGCAAAAGCTAATTATAAGTACCTTTGAAGAAACACGTCGTTCTTCCTTTTAAAGCTCCTCCTATCCTGAACCAACTCAAATACAATCGGTCGACCGCCAAGTTTGACAGAAGCACTTTGGGCCGAACATCCGAGTGTGTAAACAGGGCATAACATCCACTTACCTCTGTCATTGCTCTATGACTTCTATTGCGTCATCAGGGACTCCTAAAAAGCGACCTTCCCCCGATTCAAGCGTGGAGAACTCCAAAAAAGTGAAGAAGTATGAAGGGCCGAAGGAGTTTGCAGATTTGAATTGGACAGTTTGGAGGCAACGGATTAGGCCCTGGTATACTCAATGGTATCCCGCTGTAAAGGGCCACAAAAACTTGAAATTGGAGCATTGCAAGGAATTCTCCCTGGCTAGGAGGCTAAGTCCCTTTCGATTGAAGAGAGATGGAAATGATCCCGAAGCTCTTGCCACCAAATGCGTCCTCGCTACTTACAAAAACACTATTTGGTATGACCAAGACGGAGTCAAACTAGTTCAGTATTTTCCCTCTCTCCTTACCCGGCGAAGTCCGGCAATCCTAGCGGAACTCCTCACTCTCATTCAAGCTTATCCTCCAAAGTGTCCTGGTACCTCGGAAGCACGACATTCTCAACACGAGGAGTGGCGTAAACAATTCCCTTCTGACACACCAGTGGGAGTGCTTCGACTCACCATACATCACCAATGCGGCCATAAATATGATGACCCAAGCACTTCAGAAGATCTTTTAGCGGGCCCTGGAAAATACGTCGCACAGTCTCTCAATTTCCTCAGGTCGGAAGCCATCATGGAGATGTCTGAGTTTCTCTCTATTGTATTTGCGGGAGTCGACCCCCCTAAATGGCGCGCGTATCGCGATGTATACAACGAAGTCGCGTCTCATCCCAATTTCAGCATTCTAAATATTTGGAATCCCAATAAGCTTCAGGCTTTTGTTGGGCACTATATTCTCATCAACATGTTGACGACTCTGCATTGCGACACGAACGATCTAGAAGATGGATGGGCCGTTATGATCGTGCTTGGGGTATTTAAAGGTGGAGAATTGGTTTTGCCCGATTTGGGGATATCTCTTCCATATCGACCTGGTGACGTCGTGTTTCTGCGTTCGAAAGCGCTTTACCATTTCATCAAAAAGTTTAAAGGCATTGAGCGATATGTAATTGTCCTGTCTACCCCTGCTAGTGTGTTTAAGTGGGCGGAAGCTAGAATGAAAAATATGAATAGAGAAGCGAATTAGATTATATTTGAAATTCAAGAAATTCAAAACGGGTCTAAGTGACTTCAAGAATTTCTCATCGCTTCAATTTGATGTATGGCCCCGGGATCATGTTTAAGGGTTCCAAAACATGCGGAAGAATTGCTTATTTGCGTATCCGACAGCATTAAGGACCTGAGAGTAACGATCCGATCAGAGCATGATTGATGGCTCATCATGCTTGAGGATCTGAGTGAATTTAGGACCTGAGTGAATTTAGGACCTGAGCACATCCTTAAGGATCTGATCTGAGCACAATTGACGGCTTGTCATGCTTACGGATCCGAGAGCATCATGACGGATTTGAGGATCTCATCATGGTTTCGGCAGATTGAAGGATCGGCGAGCAGGCAAGGTCGGTTGACCGGGCAACCCTCTGCTTGTATATGTTTGTTATTGTTGTGATCACGCCCACCCACCTACCTACTCCTGCCCACAGGACATCATTCTCCCACCATTGTCTGTGTTCCAGCTTTTCTTCCCATCGTACCGTTCAGACATTGATCATATGTCAACAAGGACCTCGTCAGCAGCAAAGAAGAAGAAAGCACCAAAAGAGAAGCCCCAAGATGCAACTGTCACAGCTGGCGACCCGGGCAACAACTCTGCAAGTGGAGCAGGAAGTAAGGAGCGTACTGTAGACCCTCTGAGCTACCCTTTTCATCCGCTGAACATGTCAGGTGCAACTTGAAGTTACAATCCAAGATTCCACTATTGAAGGAGACGTGCACGTATTGACACGTCTAGCACCACTCCAAAATCGCGTACGTTTTCAAACGATATCCAATATCTGACCTTAGAGACGACGCAGATTGGAGTCGGAAGAAGACGTTAGTGATCAAGAACTCCATGATGGACAACGTCCGCTCAACCTGCGCAGTACTAACCATGTTCCAGTGAATGAACTGAGACGCTCGTCAAAGAAAATCAAATATGTGGAAAAAAGATTCAAAATTACCGAGCTCCGAACACAAGAACAAGTACCTTGGCTTAACCTTCAAGATGAGTATATAATGCACTTTTTCTGCGCTACCGAAATTCTGGATTCAGCATCTCTTGACGATTTGGTTGTTTCTCTTTGGAGAAAGGAATTCAACAAACTGAATGAAGAATGCCCCGAACGAGACCAAGTCCGCGCTGTAAGTTCGCTGTCTCAGCTCAGCAAAGTTAATGGTAGGTGCGTCAAAAGCTTGAAAGCTTGTTTCTTCATTTCAAAAGACACGTACTCAAACGTGTGTTGGAAGACTACAAATTGAATGAAATTGAGGACGGTCCCATGAGGGGCGCGAGAGCTGGTCAACTTACAGGAGACCGAGATCACAAATTTCTTTATCCAAACCTTGAGGTAATCGTTTCGTTCTGTATGAGCTCAAGCATAGGTTCGAGAACAACGTTTTTTTCACCCCGCTATTATCAATGCTGTCGCGGCGCTCTTCTTCCACAGGAAAGGGCTTGGATGGTATGCGTTCCCTGAATCCACTGTCGACTCCAATGAGGTCGAGGTACCTAAAGTTGCAGTTGCTTGGATTTGTGCTACTGTAAGACTGTTGAGGTTATAATGGTCTGACGGTAGATGCATTGGGCTCTTGTCAACATCACAAACAAGGGACTAGTCAGTCCGTCTGCTGACGGGTTTGGGACCACAAACGCAGCGTTCCAGGCTGAAGCTCGAAAGTTTCTCAAAAATTCGGACAAGCTAGACATGAAGGTGTTCACACGAAAGGTGATGGAGCGGATTGAATGGCGAAAGACAAGGAGAATGGAGACAAAACAAGATGAAGAGCGGTTCTTCTCAGATGTAGATTGATCTAGAGCTTTATTGATATTCTGTTTTCTAGTCGGTTGAGGATTTCGTCTAGTTTAGAGGATCTTTCTCTAGCTAAGAGGATCGCGGTGGCCCTACCTCGATATTGCTGTTGTCTAGTCTGCTTAGGATTGTTGTCTGGTTGCTTAGGACGTTGTCTAGTTGCTTAGGACGTTGTCTAGTTGAATGGAAGTATTACCTAGCCTGCTGTCTAGTTGACGAGTAGAGTCAGCTAGTTGGTGAGTTCCTTTGCCTAGTCGTTATCTAGTTAAAAAATCACTTTGGGGCTTGCTAGACGTCTAGTTGCCGTCTAGCGGTGATTCCTTGGGGCTGATGTAAGATGTGTTGCCTCACTGCAACCCTTATCCCGGTCCAAGGTCTATTCTAGTCTTCGATAATGCTTCAGTCCATCGTGGAGAGGTAATTTTATTCTTGAAACTCTAATAATTGC
>Ga0074044_10003261_pt1 | contig 13890 bp, 11 predicted proteins | sample BogForMeECP23OM1_FD_94443 | JGI IMG/M metagenome (GOLD analysis project Ga0074044, IMG submission 94443) | Bog forest soil microbial communities from Calvert Island, British Columbia, Canada - Bog Forest MetaG ECP23OM1 | ecosystem: Environmental > Terrestrial > Soil > Wetlands ... | reverse complement strand
GATCGCATGCTTGAGACCGCCAAATCAGGGAAAAAGTACTCCAGAAAAGGACCCATCATAGTGATGTTAGGCAGGGTTGAGACGTTCGGGCAGGAACGGGGTGCCTCGATCATAGCAAATAACCCATCTTCGGGTTTGCACCAATCGCCAATCGGAGGCTTGGCCTGCGCCCACATGGAGCAAGGAGCATAGTAGTAAAAGGCGTTGATAAGCGAATCCGCCAGCCAACCCGGAAGCTCCTTGTCGTTATAGATCACCGACTGCCAAGCAATGATCCGGTCAAGCAGCGACTGATGATCGCGGGCCAGGAAGTCAGCCACCTCCCCCGCATTGGCGAACCGGGTAGCATACATGTGGGTGAAACGCTTTCCAGTCGTGTAAGTTACCACGCGACCGCCAGCCGTAGTTAGAATGGGACGCCCGCCCGTCCCGGGATTGCCATTCCCTTCCCACTCCGGCGCGTACCAGGCCAGAATCAGCCGCACCACTTTCTCTTGCCCCGGCTCCAGGCTGAAGTCCACCGCCAACGACGAACTGCCGTCATCCTGAGCGATCTCCGGCAGCCCCTTCTCAATTGCCTCCCATTTAATCCCATCTGTCCCCAGCTCACCGCCCACGCGGATGCTTTTTTCATCCAGCGCCGCCAGCACGTAGCTCATCCCCCATGCCTTGTCTTCCACCCAGACCCCGGAAAGATCCCCCAGAGCGGGGCGACGCTCAATGTGAGGCTCAGGAAGCTCGATCTCTTTAGGGAGACTGAACCAGCCAATCACTTCATCCCTTGTGCGGTGCTTCCCGAAACCCGGAAAGCTGAAGGCGAGTGTACCCGTCTGCCGCGAAGATCCGTTGTTCGTCAAGTGAATCTCAAACACCGCTCCGGGCGTGTTGGAGGTTTTGGCATCTCCAGGTATGAATGGCGCCCAGGCCCGCAGGCTCACTTTTACCGGCGCATTCGTCTTGTACTGCATATCCGCGATGGGATAATGGCCCCAGTAGTCAATCGCCTCCGCTGTTCCTGTATTTCCGGCGAAAGACATAATCGGCCCAAGGCTGGACCTATTCCTCCCGGCATAATTCTTCGTGTGACCCGTGGTCAGTACCGATGTCTGTCCGCCGATCCCAATGCCCAGGAAGGGTCTGTTTAAAGGGCCGCCGGGGGGAACGTAATTGTTGAAGATCGAGCTGTACCCAAAAGTCCCATACCCCTCCAAGTAGAGACCGCCCGTATCGATGCCCCCTAAAGGCACCCCCGAGACAGGCCGGGGTCTGTCTTCGAGTCCAACGAAACTTGGTGCGTTTCGATAGATGATACCTGTGACCGGGTTCGAATAACCCATTGCCTGGAACTCCTGCCACTTGGCGGCTGGCAGATTGGCCGGAAACAGGCGACCAAACTCCTTCGACTCCGGAACAGGCATGCGAGCGATTGGACTTCCCACTCGAGCAAAGCTTCGCAGCCTTGTGCGGGCAATGCTCATAATCCCCGCCGCGGCCTGCAGGAAATTCCGACGTGAAAATGGAATCGTTATGTGCTCCTCCGCGTCCCTCGTTTCTCTCACGTATTCGATTCGAAGGCTTTCCGACCCCCGTGGCCATCATTGATACGGTCGGATCCGCCCCGACTCCGGTTGTCTCTATGTCTGTACTCCGCCGCACACCGGTGCATGCTTCCACCCTGCCCCCACAACGCCCGGTGGCTTCGCGCCGCCCTCTCCCCCCGAGGGGGGAGAGTAGTAAAGTGAAATCAGCTTCCCCCTCGCCCCCTTGGAGGAGAGGGGCCGGGGGTGAGGGGGTTCTAAGGTCGAACAAAGTACAGTCTCCTTGACAATCATCAAGTGACCAGCAAGGGACTCGGCTGAATCATGGCTCAAGCTGCCTAAGCCTACCACAAGTCGGAATCACGCCGAATCACCTTGGCGTGGTGTGGTCTCAAAGTCCTTTGGCGCGACGCCGACGCCCAAACTCTGCTATTCTCCGGGTTTCGGTACAAACTCCGCCGGCATTTCTCCCCGCGGTCGGGAAGGCGAGGTTGTAACCCCGGTCTTCCGGCATCATCCGAAACAATAGAGAGGACAGGCGATGAAATCACATACCGAATATCTGTGGTTCAATACGAAAAAACATCGGGAGTTCATCAACATCACCGATGAGGTTGAGAAGGCGCTGGCCAAGTCGCAGATCAAGGAAGGCTTGATCCTGGTCTCGGCCATGCACATTACGGCAGGCATCTACGTCAATGATGCGGAAGACGGCTTGATCGCCGACATCGACGAGTGGTTGGAGAAACTGGCGCCCTTCCGCGCCGATTACCGCCACCACCATACGGGCGAAACCAACGGTGATTCCCACTTGAAGAGCCTGCTGATCGGGCACCAAGCCGTGGTGCCCGTCACCAACGGCAAACTCGACTTCGGCCCCTGGCAGCAGGTCTATTACGCCGAGTTCGATGGCCAACGCCGTAAGAGGGTGTTAATCAAGGTCATCGGCGAGTGAGGTCCCACATGCCGCCCATTATTGAAGTCCAGGAGTTGACCAAGGAATTCCGCACCTTCCGCCGCCGCGAAGGCGTCTTGGGCGCGTTGCAAAACCTTTTTGTTCGGGAATATATGACCGTCCACGCGGTGGACCATGTGAGCTTTTCGATTGAACGCGGCGAGATGGTGGGTTATATCGGAGCCAACGGGGCGGGAAAATCCACCACCATTAAAGTCCTCACCGGCATCCTGGCGCCCACCGGCGGGCGCGTGGTCTCCAACGGATTCGTTCCTTATCGCGAGCGCCGCCACTACACGAAACACATTGGCGTGGTTTTCGGCCAGCGCACCCAACTCTGGTGGGATATCGCGGTTATCGAATCCTTCAAGCTGCTCAAAGAGATCTACGAAATCCCCGATCAGGATTTTCGCCGGCGCCTGGATGTTTTCAGTGAAATGCTCAACCTGAAGGAATATTTGCACACGCCTGTCCGCAAGCTGAGCCTGGGCGAACGCATGCGCTGTGATTTGGCCGCATCCCTGCTGCACAATCCCCCGCTGCTTTTTCTCGATGAGCCCACCATCGGCCTGGATGTGGTGGCCAAGGAGCGCATCCGTGAATTCCTGAAGGACATCAATCGCACGGAAGGCACCACCGTGTTGTTGACCACGCACGACCTCTCCGACATTGAGGAACTTTCCAAACGCATCCTCATCATCGATAAGGGACGCATCCTGTTCGACGGCGACCTGGAGCAGATGAAGAAGCGCCTGGCCAAGTACAACCAGGTGAAATTTTTCTTGAAGGACCGCTCGCAGGTCCCGCGCCTGGCGCAGATAGAGACTGACGGAATCGCCTGCCAGCGCGTCGACGAACTCACCTATTTGATCCGCTTTGACCGCGAACAGCATTCCAGCGCCGACGTGATCCGCCAGATTGTGAACACCCTGGAAGTGCGCGACCTTCTGGTGGAAGAGGAACCCATCGAGGAAATCGTCAAGCGCATCTATCTAAGCGGCGAGGTGGCCTGATGCCGCACGCCGACATCGCCAACCCGATTCCGGGCAAAAGGCCTTCCCCCTCGATGAGGAGAGCCTTGCGGCTCTACCTGGAATTCGGCCGCGTGGGCTTTGTCAATACCCTCGCCTACCGGTTGCGCTATTTTACGGGAATCGTCACCTATTTTATTTATGTGTCGGTGTATTACTTTATTTGGAAGGCCATCTACGAGCACAGCGCATCGATCGAAGGGTTTGACTTCGCGCATCTTCTGACCTACATCGGCGTGGGATGGATCATCCGTTCATTTTATTTCAATAATATCGACCAGGAGCTTGCCTACCAGGTCATGGAAGGCCGCCTGGCGATGGACCTCATCAAACCGGTGAATATTCAGGTGATGTATGTGGCGCGGGCGGCGGGGGAATCGGTTTTCCGCCTGGCCCTGCTCACCATTCCCACGGCGCTGGTTTTGTTTTTAGTTTATCCCTTGCGCCTGCCGGCAAGCATTGGGCACGCGGGGGCGTTTCTAGTCAGCGTCAGCTTGAGCTTCCTGATCGTCGCCGCCATCAACTTCGCCGTGGGCACTTTCGCCTTGCGCTTGCAATCCATTCTGGGACTGCTGCGCGCCAAGTTCTTTCTGCTGGAACTATTTTCCGGACTCCTGCTGCCCATGACCTTTTTCCCGCAGGTGGTTCAGAAAATTCTTGCGCTGATGCCCTTCCAATACATCAGCTACGTGCCCATGTTGATTTACTTGGGCAAACTAAGCGGCGGCGGGGTGGCGCGCGCCATCGCCATCCAGATTTTCTGGGTCGCGATACTCATGGCGATTGGCCATGGACTGTGGCGCTGGTCAACCCGGAAATTGATCATCCAGGGAGGGTAACGGCGCCCGGTGATTGACCACAGAGGAAGGAAAAGATGAAGAGACACTTCCGGCTCTTGGTTCGTTATTTCGGTCAGTACGCCAAAGTGCGCTTGGCGTATAAGGCGGACTTCATCATCGCCTTTTTTTCCTCCATGGCGGCCACCGTGCTGGGATTTGGTTTTGTACTGGTCTTGTTCTCGAAAATACCGCGCTTGCAGGACTGGTCGTTCAATGAGGTCATGTTCCTCTACGGGTTCTCACTCATTCCCCTCGGTTTTTTCAATGTCGTCAGTTGGAATCTCTATGATTTCAGCGAGCTTTACGTCATCGAGGGGAGGTTTGATCGAGTGCTTTTGCGGCCCGTCTCCACGCTCTTCCAAGTGGTCTTTGAGAAATTTCGCCTGGAGTCGCTGCAAGAAGTCGTAACCGGCATTGTGGTGGTGGCGCTTTGCGTTCACCGCTTGCATCTGACGCTGAGAATTCCGGATTATCTCTGGTTCGCGGTGATGATTGTTTGTGGGGCCGCCATCTACCTGGCCGTTTTCCTGCTTCTTACGGCGGTATCTTTCTGGTTTGAAGATCGAGTGGGGATTGTACCGCCGGTTTTCAATATGCTCAATTTTGGTCGCTACCCGTTAACCATTTACAACGTCTTCATTCAGTTTCTCCTGAGCTGGATCATTCCCTTTGGCTTCGCCACGTTTTATCCCACCACCCACTTCCTGGGGCGAACCGCTTTCACGCTGTATTTTCATCTAGTCCCCGTGGTCGCGGCAGGATTCTCGGCGCTGGCGATTGTGGTCTGGAACCGCGGGGTGGCCAATTACAGCAGCACGGGAACGTAGCGGCCTTCCCACCTATTTCAGGATTTCAGAAAGGGGCAATGAAAAGCCGCTGAGCAATTCCGGCTCTTCGAACCGGTCACCCGCTTTGGCGCTGCGAACCTCCGGATCAAGTTTGCCGGGAACGTAACGGTAGGCAAGTTGGGTGGTGGGATAGAAAAGCCAGACCGCTTGAACTCCCGCCTGAAAATACTGCGAGACTTTCAAATTCAGATCATCGGCGCGGTCGTTCTTGGAAACGATTTCGATGGCCAGATCTGGAGCAATCGGCAAAGGGACTCGCTCAAGATCGACGCCCTCCAGCCGCCCCTTACGAATGAACGCAACATCCGGTCTGCGGACAACATCGGCGGCTAGCGTCATGTCCGTTCCGCTGGTAACTTCCCCATAGGGGTGAGCCTCAAGAAATGCCCGCAAGCGGGCATTGAACAGGTCGCGCGTCTTGTTATGAAAGTAGCTTGGGGAGGGTGTTACGATCAGCTCCCCCTCACTCAGTTCATAGTGCACCCCTACGGGCTCATCAAGGGCGGCGTATTGTTCAATGGTCAGCAAGGTTTTGCTCGCCATAGGTAAACTCCTGTTGGCGCAAGACAGCCACGAACCACGGAGCTTTGCCGTAGGGACACGCCGTGGCGCACCCCTACAGAACCTCATTGTAGACCGCCAGCGTCGCCTGGGCAGTGCGTTGCCAGGTGAATTCGCTTGCCCGGGAGAGTCCCTTTTGCACCAGACCCGCGCGCAGCGCCGAATCCTCCACCGCCTGGACAACCTTTTGCGCAATGTCCGCGGGGTCGTGCGGGTCCACGTACAGAGCCGCTTCCCCCCCAACTTCCGGCATTGACGAAACGTTGGAAGTCACCACGGGCACGCCACACGCCATCGCTTCCAAGACGGGAATGCCAAAACCTTCCTCCAAAGAGGGAAAAAGGAAGACGCTCGCCGCCTGGTAGAGACGAGCGAGTTGTGCTTCATCAATGTATCCGAGCAGTTTCACGCGATCCCCCAGGGATTCGGTGCGGATGAATTCGTGGATGGCCTCGCTGCCGTAGCCATTGCCTCCCGAAAGAACCAGTGTGTATCTTGCCGGAAGAGTCTTCAGCGCCTTAAGCATATTGAGAGTATTTTTGCGGGTTTGTATCACCCCTACGCTCAAGACCATTTCGCCCTCGCCTCCGAGGGTGCGGGCGCGCTCCCGCATGCGTTCCTCCGGCGATAGGATGACCGCGGGGGGATCGACGCCCAAGGGAATCACCCGGATTTTCTCCGGCGGCACTTGGGCACGCGAGATGAGCAGGCTTTCCGTGGCATGCGAGGCAGTAATGACCCGCGTGGCCCGGCCCACCGCATCCAGAAGGAGTGCGGAGAATTTCTTGCGGAAGTCCGCGGTGGAATAGTTCTCGCCGGTAATGGGAAAGATATCGAAGACGGTCACTACTTCCTGGCGGAAATGGAAAGCCGGAGGGCGCTGGGCCAGACTGTGAAAAAGTTGCGCCTGCCAGGGCAGCCAGAACGTGACCGGCTCTTGATACACGCGCACCGAGAATTGCGCCCGAGCCCCGGGTAGAGACCCCGGCCGAAGGAAGTGCTGCCGCCGGCCCAGCCGCGACAGCCGGTAACAAATCAGAAACCGGTGCGGCGTCTCCCAGGTGAGCAGCGTTTCGATGAGGCGGCGCGAATACACTCCGATGCCGGTAAGTTGGGGATCGACACTGTAAGTCGCATCAAGGGCTATCGTTGCCATCGTTCGAGTTAATCCTGCGGTTCCCCCGAATGAGAAGTTCGCCCCTGAATCCTAGCTTGAAATGGGAGAGATGTCGAATCGCCAGCCATCTGGGCCAATCCCTCAGGCGCCGGGGTCTCTGAGTGTAAGGCGAGAAGGTTAATGAGGGTTAGCCTGAGGCATTCAAGCAGCTAAGTGCCGTTCTACGCTCCCGCTGGGGTCACGTCAATGCCGTACTCTTTGAGCTTGCGGTAGATCGTGGTCTTGCCGATGCCCAGAAGTTTTGCGGCGCGCACTCGATCCCCGCCCGTGGCCTGGAGCGCCTGCCGGATCGCCTGTTGTTCGAGCGCTTGCAGGGTATGCGGATCCTGTCGGGGAGACTTGCGCGCGAGGCGATAGAGCATCGCGGAGGGCAGATCCTGCATTTGAATGAAGGTCCCTGAACCCAACGAAACCGCGCGCTGGATGCAGTTTTCCAACTCGCGAACATTGCCGGGCCAGTCATAACTCATCAAGCGCCCCAGGGCTTCATCGGAAATCTGCGTTACCGATTTCTCGTTTCCGATGCGCTTCAGGAAATGCCGGACCAGCGCCGGGATATCCTCTTTTCGATCGCGGAGCGAGGGCATCTTGAGGGAGACCACGTTGAGGCGGAAGAATAAGTCCTTTCGAAAGGCGCCGCGCTTTATCCCCGCCTCCAAATCCTGGTTGGTGGCGGCGATGATCCGCGCTTCGAATCTGATGCGCTCATTGCCGCCCAAGGGCCGGATTTCATGCTCCTGGAGGGCGCGCAGCAGCCGCGATTGCAGTTCGATGGGTAGTTCGCCCACTTCATCGAGGAAGACGGTGCCCGAGCCGGCAGCCGCCAGCAGGCCTTGCCGCGATTGGGCGGCGCCGGTGAAAGCGCCTTTGACATGCCCGAACAGCTCGCTTTCAATGAGGGTCGGCGGCAGCGCCCCGCAATCAACCGGGACAAAGGGCTTATCCCTCCAGGGGCCTTGTGTGTGGATGGCCCGCGCCACCAGTTCTTTACCTGTTCCGGTTTCGCCCACGATCAGGACCGGATGCCGGTGCGACGCCACTTTGGAAATCAGCCGATAAATTTTCTTCATCTTTTCCGAGACACCGACCAAGCCCGCAAACTCTGCCGGAGCCATCCCTGGCGAAGTGGCGTCAGGTTTCGGCGTTGACGGTGGAACTGCCTCCGGCGGGGCCTCCAACACCTGTGCCAGCTCTTCGATTTTCAACGGCTTGGTGAGCAGCGGATGCCCGCGCAATCGCAGGGGATGCTGGGGTGGGGCGTTGCCAATCCCTTCCACCATGAGAACGATATTGATTCCCGGTTGCGCGCGCTGGGCGGCGGTGGGCAGATCGCTTCCTCCCAGGCTGGCCAGCCGGAAATCCACCAGAACGGCATCGAATTCCTTGCTTCCCAGCAGCGCCAAGGCCGCGGCGCCGGAATTCGCCGCGCAGACCTCGCACGCGCAGTCTCGCAGAACACGCGCACACTGCTCCTGTGAAGCTGCATCGATGTCAACGAGCAACACTTTCCTGGTCATGGCGGCAAGATGAAGGCCCACGACGGACAAGGTCTCCACCCAAAGCGAGGGCACGCCTAGTGGTGCGGCAGTATACGGTCCTCATCGGGTAATGTCAAAACATTACTTTCTGGCCGGTATGAGCGCGGCCATACCACCGATTTCGCGGGCAAAATGCGGAAATGTTTCATTGCCGGTGCGGCAGCAGTTCGAGGGGCTTTCCTTCCGCCCACGGCTTATAAGTGGCTGCAAAGCGGATGCGATCGTCAAGCGGCGGGTGGGTGTAAAGCCAGAACTTGATGAAAGGATTGGGATCAGGGTCAGCCAAGTCTTCTTCCCCCAGGATTTGCAAGGCCTGGACCTCGGCGGCGTTGGGGTCCGGAACCACGCCGTAAGCCACCTCCAGGCCGAACTGGTCAGCTTGATGTTCAAAGTAGCGCGAGATGCCGTTCACGATGGGGGCCGACAGGAACACCAGTAGGGTGAGGACTACGAGCACGAGGGGAAGTGATGCCAAATCTCCAATTCCCTCAATCCCGGTGCGCGGGCCGGCCCTCTCCACTAACCGGTTCACGGCGAAGAATCCCAGAAGGAAGAAGAGCAGCGCCACGGCTTCGTCAAGAGCGAATTCCTTGGGAATATGGTAAAGGGCGTAGTGCCCGGTTTCGTGTCCGAGCACCAACAACAACTCATCCGGCCCCATCGTCTTGAGGGTCGTGTCCCACACCACGACACGCTTGCTCGAGCCTAAACCGGAGACATAGGCATCCACCGCTTTGGTGCGGGAACTCGCGTCCATCTCAAAAATGCGCGCGGGCGGTATCGAAAGGCCGGCGTGCGTGAGCATGGCTTCAATCCGCTCGACCAGGGCGGGTTGAGTTTTCTCGAGAGGTGTGAACTTGTAGAACAGAGGTTCGATGGCGTAGGGCTCAATGAGGATGAAAGCCAAGACGAGAGGAATCGACGCCAACCAGAAATACAACCACCAGCGGCGCGGGCTGCGGCGGGCGAGCGTGTAGAAAACCCAGGCGACAATGACGCCCGTCGCCGCGACAATGCCCAGGCTTTTTCCCCAATCGCCGAACCAGGATGACAACCCTTGCGTCGAGAGACCGAAGCGGTGCTCAAGAATGTAGCTGTAGTAAAAATCGAAAGGGAGATTCAGCAGCGTTGCCGCCGCCACAAATAACGGTACGAAGATTAGACACTGGACGAAGTGACGGCGCGAGACCTGGCGCGCCCATTCGCGGAAGCGCAGGGCGATGCGGGCGCGCCAGAGGAATAGATAGATCCCGATCGAAACCAGAGTTCCGAGGAAATAGAGGATATAAAGGGAACGTGAATAGGCAATGGCCTGGGCGCGGCGTTCGGGCGTGAGGGTGTAAGTTGTGGGCGGGGGCGAAGCCGGCTGGACCTGGCTTGTGGAAGGAGCCGGCCGAGCGGCCTGCGACGCGGGCGCCAGGGAGCTTCCGGTCTGGCCGTTCGCCACCACGCCCGCAGGCATGACCAGCCAACAGACCCCCAGCAACATCAACGCGAAGTGTTTCATGGGGAAGGAGTCAGGAGAGAGGAGGCAGTCGACGGCAAACGGTAGACATTTAAGCAAAACCGATGCAGAAACCCGCATTCCCACGCCCGTTTGCCGACTTCTGTCTTCCGACTCCTGACTTCTGACTCCTCCTTCTAAACCTTGGGCAGCACGATGCCCTGTTGGGCTTGGTACTTGCCCTTCTTGTCTTTGTACGAGGTCTCGCAGTTTTCATCCGACTCCAGGAAAATGATCTGGCAAAGGCCTTCGTGGGAATAGACGCGGGCGGGCAGAGGAGTGGTATTGGAGATTTCGAGGGTTACGAAGCCTTCCCATTCCGGCTCCAGCGGCGTCACATTTACGATAATACCGCATCGGGCATAAGTTGATTTGCCGAGGCAGATGGTTATTACGTTGCGCGGGATCTTGAAATATTCCACCGAGCGGGCGAGGGCAAAAGAATTGGGCGGGACGATGCAAGCCGGCCCCCGGAATTCGACGAAAGAGCGCGCGTCAAACTGTTTCGGGTCGACAATCGTCGAGTTGACGTTGGTGAAGATCTTGAATTCATCGGCGACGCGCAGATCGTATCCGTAAGACGAGAGCCCGTAGGAAATCACTCCCTCCCGAACCTGCTTCTCCTCGAAGGGACGGATCATGTCGTGCTCCGTGGCCATCTTACGAATCCAGCGATCGTTCTTGACCGGCATTGAGTCTCACCTCGCGTAAAGTGGGGGTTCGTGGCCGTGGCAGCAACCCACGGAATCATTCCCATTCTGCAAGTAAAAAGAGGAGAATCATAGTCGAGGAGAAAATTCTTGACAATGCCTCTCTGTGTTCTTAGGATTAACGCCTGCATTTTCAGGAGGTTTGCGTGATAAAGCTGGACATCATCAATGAGGTCGTCAACCGCACAAGCATGACGAAGACAAAAGCGGAAATGGCCGTGGAAACGGTATTTGAATCCATGAAGAAAGCGCTGACGCAGGGCGACCGCATTGAATTGCGTGGCTTCGGTGTTTTCAATGTGAAACCTCGCAAGACCGGTATCGGGCGGAACCCCCGAACAGGGGCGGAAGTCAGTATTCCCCCCGGCAAGGCTGTGCGCTTCAAGCCCGGCAAGGAACTGCAATCTCTCTCCTAACCTATTTACAGGCGGCCAGGAGCGGGCGAGAATAGGATTCTTCCCCACTTGTGTATGGGCGATGAATCCCAATTCGGGCGTATCGGCCAGCCACCGGTCAGCGAGATACCTTGGTCCACTCCCGCGTGGGTCCCTGTCCGCTGGGGCCTCGGGGCCCGCAAGCGTTGGTACAACTCGCTGCCCTTTCACCTGGGGCTTTTCCTGCTCACGGTCCTGACGACTTTGATCGTGGGCGCGCACATCGAGCTCAATTACGCCCAGAATCTTCCGGTTTTTGATTGGGACGTTTCCCTCGCCTTCTTCCGCGAATTGTGGCGCCAGCCGGAGCTGCTGGTCTTGGGCGTGCCGTTTTCCTCCACCTTGCTGGGTATTTTGCTGGCGCACGAACTCGGCCATTACCTGACTTGCCGTCACCACGGAATTCACGCCACTTACCCTTACTTCATTCCCGCGCCGACGCTGATTGGAACGTTAGGCGCCTTCATTCGCATCAAGTCTCCCATTGTGAATCGTCGCGAGCTTTTTGACGTAGGGATCTCGGGACCGATCGCCGGCTTTGTCCTTGCCATCCCGGCATTAATCCTGGCGATCTTTCTTACCAAGGGCACTGTTCCCGCCACCACGCCCGATTCAATCTCCCTGGGTAATCCTCTGGCCGTGATCCTTCTCACCAAGCTGTTTCGAAGCGGAATCAATCCAGCAGAGATTATTCTCCACCCCGTGGGTTGCGCCGCCTGGGTGGGGCTCTTCGCAACCGCCTTAAACCTGCTCCCGGTGGGGCAACTGGATGGCGGGCATATCCTTTATGCGGTCCTGGGCGATAGATGCCGGAACATCTCGCGAGGGTTTTTCCTGGTCTTGCTCCCGTTGGGATACTTTTGCTGGTATGGTTGGATCGCCTGGGCCGCCATCCTGTTTTTCATCGGCCTTCGCCACCCCAAGCTCATCGAGCCGGCAGAACCTCTCGGACGGAAAAGAAAGATTCTTGCCCTCGTGGCGGCGATCATTCTCGTCCTCACGTTTCTTCCCACGCCATTCAAAATTCAGTAGGCAGTAAGCACTAAGCAGTAGGCAGAAAGCAGGATGTAGAAGGCAGTAGCAATTTCCCTTTCTGCCTTCTGCCTACTGCATACTGCCTACATGATGTTCATGGGGTCCATGTCGATCATCAGCGAGCGCTGGGGGATGCCTTGCTGGTCGAGGTAGTCCGCAAGGCGCCGCAGGATGGTGCTGAGACGGGCTCGGGAAGTGCATTTCATCAGAAACTGGATGCGGAAGCGGCCCTGCAATTTGGCCAGAGGCGCGGGCGTGGGTCCGAGGATCTTCAGGCCCTCGGTTTGTTTCTCCAGCGGGATGAGGAAATTGCCTACATGCTTCGCCACCTGCGCGGCCTGTTCGAGCTTGGCGCCATGGGCGATGACGTTGGCCAGAGCGGTCACCGGCGGGTAATGCATCATGCGTCGAAAACGCATTTCCTTATGGAAGAACGCTTCATAGTTCTGTTCCGCCGCCATACGAATGGCGTAATGGTCGGGAAAGAAGGTTTGCACCAACACGCGCCCGGGGCTCTCGCCGCGCCCCGCTCGCCCCGCCGCCTGGGTGAGCAATTGAAAGGTCCGCTCCGCGGAACGAAAATCCGGCAGCCCCAGGCCGATATCCGCTGAGACCACACCCACCAGCGTCACACCGGGAAAATCGTGTCCTTTGGCGATCAGTTGAGTGCCCACCAGCAGGTCGATCTTGCCCCGCCGAAACTCCTCCAGGATGCGTTGGAACTGGCCCTGCCGGCGCGCCACGTCGCGGTCCAGGCGCGCCACGCGGGCGCCGGGAAAAAGTTCTGCAAACTTTTTTTCCACCTTTTCCGTTCCCTCGCCCACGTAGTGAAGGTGCTCGCTTTGGCAATTAGGGCAACGGGCAGGCACCGGCGCAGAGTAACCGCAGTAATGGCAAATCAAGCGGTGCTCGCGGCGATGATAGGTGAGTGAGATCGAGCAATTCACGCAGCGCTCGGTCTGGCCGCAACTGCGGCACAGCAGGAACCAGGAGTAGCCCCGGCGGTTCAAGAGGATCATGGTTTGCTGCCGATTGACGAGCTGCGTCTCGATCTCCTGGTGCAAGCGGCGGGAGACGGGCACCTGCGTATGGGTTTCGCGAAATTCCTGGCGCATGTCGACGATTTCCACATCTGCCAGCTTGCGCCCTTCCACCCGCTCGGGAAGCACTGCCAGCCGATATTTCCCCTCACGCGCGTTCCAGTAAGACTCCAGCGATGGGGTGGCCGAACCCAGCAGCGCGAGCGCCCCGGCCAGCCGCGCGCGCACCACGGCGACGTCGCGCCCGTGGTAGCGTGGCGTCTCCTCCTGTTTGTAGCTCGTGTCGTGTTCCTCATCGATTATCACCACTCCCAGGTTGGAGAGGGGAGCGAAAATCGCCGAGCGCGTTCCCAACACGACTTTGGCCTCGCCGCGGCGAATTCGCCACCATTCCTCATGGCGCTCGTTTTCGGATAAAGCGCTGTGCAGAAGCGCGACGTTTGCGCCAAACCGGGCCAGGAACTGCGCCTGCGCCGACGGCGTGAGGGCAATTTCCGGAACAAGCATCAGCGCGGTGCGGCCGATTTCGAGGCAGCGGGCAATCAGCCGGAGATAAATTTCCGTTTTCCCGCTGCCCGTAACTCCATGGAGCAGCACAGTCTGAAATTCTCCGGACTCGAGTTGCTTCGTGAGGTCGTCGAGCGCCGCGCTCTGCGCGGGGGTCAGGACAAGAGGCGAAT
>Ga0074044_10003258_pt1 | contig 13893 bp, 14 predicted proteins | sample BogForMeECP23OM1_FD_94443 | JGI IMG/M metagenome (GOLD analysis project Ga0074044, IMG submission 94443) | Bog forest soil microbial communities from Calvert Island, British Columbia, Canada - Bog Forest MetaG ECP23OM1 | ecosystem: Environmental > Terrestrial > Soil > Wetlands ... | reverse complement strand
TTCCAGTTTAAACTCCCGGCTGAATCTCTGCTGCTTTCCTATCATCGGACACTCCTTTCTTTTGCATTGTATACCATTTTTCTGTATACTTTTTAAAGTGTCCGTTAAACTGGGGTAGGTTCACCCTACTGGTTTTTATCCCTCCCCGGATTATCAGCGCATAGGGTAACAGGAATTATTCCTTCGCCGGCTCATCTTTAAGCGCCCGGCGCAGAATTTTTCCGGTTCCGAGCATGGGCAGTGAAGTTCGGAACTCGATTTGGGCCGGCGCCTTGTAGGCGGACATATTTTGTTTTGCCCAGATTTTGATTTCTTCTTCGGTTGCTGTTTTACCCGGCTGCATGACGATGAAGGCTTTAACGACTTCCATTTTTTTCGGATCGGGAATACCGATCACCGCAGACTGCGCGACACCGGGATATTGGTTCAGCATGAATTCCACTTCCTCCGGATACACGGAGAAGCCCGAAACCTTGATCATTTCTTTGGCCCTGCCGATCAGGGACAGAAAACCGTCCTGGTCAAATTTGCCTACATCGCCGGTATAGACCCACCCGTCAATGAGGGTATTATTTGTTCCTTCCGGTCTTCGCCAATAGCCTTTGAAAACGGCCGGATTCTTCACGACAATTTCTCCCGATTCTCCAACAGGCATTTCCTTCCCGCGGTCGCTTAAATCAACAATCTTGAAATCGGCTTCAAAACCGGGGATTCCCATAGTGCCGTACTTGATCTTGTCGCGGGGAACGTAGGTATCGGCGGTATGCGTTTCACTGAGTCCATAGGCCCCTTCCAGCAATATGCCGCCGCCCGTGAAGGCCGCCCACCGGCGGGATATTTCTTCGGTAAGAGTAATCCCGAAAGATGATGTGAGACATAACTTCAGGCTGCTCAAATCGTAGTTTTTGCCATCCGGATGCGTCATGATGCCGACATTCATCGGCACGGCGCTGTACCAGAAGTTGGCCTTGTATCGCTGCGTGGCTTCCATGGTGGCCAACGCATCAAATTGGGTAAAGAGAATCTGTGTTGCTCCGGCGTAAATACAACTGTTCATGCCTGCCACCATGCCGGCGATATGAAAGACGGGCATGGAAACGAGGCTGATGGTATCCCTGGTGATTCCGGCAATAGCGCAGACTGCCGCTGTTTTAAACAGAGCCGCGTAAAAACTCAGCATGGAGCCCTTGGGCAGGCCGGTTGTTCCTCCTGTATACTGGAAAAGGCCGATATCCTCATCCATATTAATATCGACCATTGGAGGCGTCTTGTCGCCCCTGGTGATAATCTCCATAAAATTATCCGTTCCAGGGACGTTCTGTCTGGGAATCTTCATGGCGTCCACCAGAGGCATGGTGGGCTTTGCCGGCACAAAATCGTTGAGATTGGTCACGACAACTTTCCTGATTTTTGTCCTGGGGATGACATTTCCGGCGATGGGCATGAGAATATCCCAGGTGACGAGGATTTCGGTTTCGGCATCGTTTAATTCATAAGTCAACTCCATTTCCTTAAACAGCGGAGAGCAGGGACAGACAATGGCGCCGAGTTTCTGTATGCCGAAATGAGCAATGACATACTGGGGACAGGTGGCCATGAAGATCGCCACACGGTCGCCTTTTTTAACACCCTGCCCTCGCAGATAATTGGCAAAACGATCTGTTGCTTCGTCCAATTCCCGATAGCTGATTTCGCGTCCGTAAAAAATAATCGCTGTTTTGTCGGGCATCTGGCCTGCCCTGATTCTCAGATATTCATGAATAGGTTTTTTGCCGTGTTCAAAAGTTAATGTTGTGGGAATATCCTTCTGCCAACTTTTCATCCAAATACGTTCCATAAAAAAACATCTCCATATTTTATTTTTGAGACTCAAATATGAAGCTCTGCACGTAAAGCCCCAAAGAGTCTTCGATTCATAAGGAATGATTCCTTTGGGATATTCGCTCGCTGCCTCAATTCAAAAATGAAGCGCATTGAAATTTGTAAGCCGAACAATCCCGCAAACGGAGGGTATAATAACCTGCCTCCTCAAACATGTATCACATATGGAGTTGGAATTCCGCATTTTTTAATGAGATTCTTTATAAAACCGTTAGTGTAACAGTGATCGCGTCAGGGCGTGCCCACTGGTCCATACGTCCCCATCTCAAAATTGAAAGTCCCGACGAGACGATACTGGGGAGCGGGAACGGTTGTTGAATCGTAATCGGTCATAATGACGTCGAACGAACCTTTGACGATGTCGTCAACTGTCGAATCGGAAGTAAACGAGATAGTCCCGCTCTCAACTTTCTTGAGAGTGGATTTTTCTCCGTTGAAAACCATGAACGTGCCGGGAAAAGTCACATAAAGAGGGTTTTCTTCAATGGAATAGGTTTGGCCGCCGATGGTCGGCAACGGGGTCGTGTCAGATACCGGAATGTCGATCCTGATGACAGACACGCAATTAGGATCGTCTACGTTAGCCGCGATATTTGCCTGGATCGACCAGAATGTGGCGTTATTCGTGGAATAGTAGAAATTCCACTTTTGAAGCCCATAATCATCCTCGGTCAAGGTTAGTTGATTGTCGTACTCTATCGCGCTTACCGTTACATTTGCCCCTGTTTGAGTCGTGGTGGATGATCCGGCGGTATCCGTCGAGGCTGTATCCGATCCGCCTCCTCCACAGGCTGCAAGCAACGCGACCAGAGCCGCTGTTACGAGCATCTGCTGTAAACTGACGCCGCGCTTGATATGGCGCGGCTCGGCATACCCCTCCTCAACAAGCACTTCTCCGAGTTTTTTACCGGAACCGCTCTGTTTCAGCAGCGCATCTTTAAGTTGCTCGCGGGAGATAACTCCGGTAGAAATCAGCAGCTCTCCAAGTCTCAAGGGACTGGGAAAAGGCGTCGCAACGGACTGGTTCATCTGAAAGTCGAGCAGACACTCCAACTGGCGTGACGTTAGTAAGCCCAAACGGATAAGTGTTTCGCCGAGCTTTTCCCCTGTCTGCTTCTGTTCGGCAAGCGCCTGTTTTAGTTGTTTTTCCGTTATATGGCCGGCCTGCACAAGCATCTCGCCGAGCATCAGGCGAACACCCGCCGCTGTTTTGACAACATTCCTGGCCTCGTCAAGAAGCGCCTGAACGGAAATGACCGCGCTGATGTCAGCGGGTTCAAGCACCTTCATTCTGACAAGTACCTCACCAAGTAGTTCACGGGTGCGTTTCTGCTCCTCAAGAGCGAAGTCTATGTCCGGGAGGGATACAAAACCGCCGTCCAGAAGAACCTGGCCTATCGGGCGTTTATGCTTCATATTCATTGCCATTGAAGTCTCTCACGTTTCGGGTTTAATTACATGTGCCGATCCATTCCATTGCAACATAACAGTATGCTATTATTATCTATTTAATCATAATATTTTATTTATAGCTAATTTTTTTTGCATTTCATTGCGTTGATCAATCCCTTCAATTAAAACTAATGATACTAATCATTTAAATATCGCATTACCGGCGCCATCCGGATGGCGGCATGGGAGGATTCGTTAAGTTCCGTTTGGTTGTCAATTATTTTTAAATTTTTCATTAGTTATTTTAAGCATGATTTCTACAGGATTGAGTTTCTTAAGTCTTATTTAAGCTGATAACTTTTCTCTTTAAATAATCTCAGGCAGGCATCGGCTACAGCAGCATCATAAAGGATTCCCTTATTTTTTTCGATTTCTTCAAGGGCTGCTTCAATCCCCAATGATGCACGATTGCGGTGGCTTTTAAAATATTTATTGGCACAGATTGTCATGGTACTCCCGACATATTGCCTTGCCGAAAATATTATCTATATTATAGCAACCAGCCTCGCCAACCTTTTTTTCCATGACCTGTGCGTTGACATTTTGAAATCCCCATGACGCCAAATCCGCCATATCTTTCTCGGCTTTATTTGCCTCTTCCTTTTGGGCCAGGTACATCACATAGGTATAATAGTTGTAATTGTTGAAAATGCCGATTTGTCCCTTATCAATCTTAAAACTGTATTTGCAATTATAATACTTGCCATTTTCAACGGTTAAATGATGCTCGCCGGGCGGCAACAAAATGAGTTTTTCAAATTTTTTATCAGCACTGTGGGAAGCCACCTTTCTCCCGTCAATAAAGTATTTTACGGTATCAAATGGATCCGGTAAATCCGAATTCCCATAATTTATTATTCTTAATCCATTCAGTAAATTATCGTCTTGATAATTTGTCTCTGGAGTATGCTTGATATTCTTTGCGCATGAAAATAGAATTAACGCTAGAAATACAACAAAAAAAAGCGGGAATATATTTTTTAATTTGTTCATAATATTATCCTTGAGAATTTTGTAATGATATTCATTAACTATTTTAATAACGCAATTCTTAGGAATTAGAGTATATGGAATACAGCCTTGTGTGTCAAGAAAATCGTGGCTTTGACATTTACTGCATTTGTTATAATAATGAAAGCAGCCTGATGTGGAGACATAATATTCCATCCTGGCCGTATCAAAGTATATATTAAGATTTCTTTATGCCTTGAGATAACTATGCAAACCGGGAAGATAGTTGACTCCAAGGTATGTGAAGAGGACACAGCCATACCCGATGATGGCAAGGATGGCCATACGCTTTCCCCGCCAGCCTCGCACGTATCGAGAATGCAAAAGAATTGCATAGACAAGCCAGGTGATAAGCGACCACGTCTCTTTGGGGTCCCAGCTCCAGTAAGAGCCCCAGGCGTAATGCGCCCAAATGGAACCCGTCATGATTCCGATGGTGAGAAAAACAAAACCAAGAGTGATGCTCTGATAAATTAAAGTATCCAGTGTTGCAAAATCGGGCAGCTTTCCTGAAAAGCCCGCTGGTTTTTCTACACGACCCTTTTCCTTATTTTTCAGCAGATAGATTAAACCGCAGCCGAAAGCGATGGTAAAGGCGGCATAACCCATAAAACAGGTGACGACGTGGCTTGTGAGCCAGTTGCTTTGCAAAGCCGGGATAAGCGGTTCGATGCGATTGCTGATATCCGGAGCGATGGATGCATAAGCCATAGCTAGAAATGCCATTGGTACGACAAAGACTCCGATAATCCTGCTTTTAGTCCGCCATTCAATGATCAGATAAATCAGAATAATAGTCCAGGCAAAGAAGATCATTGATTCGTAAAGATTGGCCAAGGGCACATGTCCCATGCCGAGATCGTAAGAATTTTTCCATCTTAGAATCAGGGCAATCGTTTGCGCGATGAGTCCCGCCCAGGCCAAAAATGAAGCGGCTCGCCCCAAAACTTTTTTTCCGATAATCAACCTGAATAAATATAAAACAAAGGAAGCGAAGTAGACAAACGTCACCCAGCTTAAAATCAGCGTGTGGTTCATGCTTTTATCTCCTCGTTAATTCGCTTGCACAAATAATCTATTTTCTTTTGTAGTTGCTGATTATTCCGGTTGCTTCGGCCCGCAATACTGATGCTGATTTTTGCGTCTTTAAGTTTCATAAAAACCCATAAACGTTGATACGGAATAAAAAAGACGATCATTAAACCTACGACCATGAGTAATCCTCCGAGGGCAACAAGGGGAACACCGGGGTCGCAAACGAGGTGCAAACCAGTGTAATAAGTTTGCTCTAAACGTTTAAGCGAAAACACTAAAGGTTGGAAAAGGCCGGGATTGAACATAGGCATCTTAGTCAAGAGGTTGGGATTCATGGCGACAATCTGATCAAGATGTTGAAAAACCCAGAACTGAACATCCTTTTTTTGTGAAACAATCCTCAACTTTATGGCAGGTCCTGTCTGCATTATATTTTCTTCAACACGTAAAACAAAGCCCCTGGCCCTGCTCTGGGGCAAAAAAAAGGTATCTCCGGCAGCGAGCGTCATCGAGCCGCTCTTCTTTCCGGCATTCGTGTAGGTGACTATTGCCTTGATTTCAGGCGCTATACCGTAGGTAGACTGGTAAAAATGGAACTTGTCGAAAGTGAGTGGGTGATTAACCAGCAGCGTTCCTGGCCGCCTGACTTGTCCATTTTTGATAAAGCTCAAGTCGGAACGGTAAGTTTTAGGAGTCCCGTCTTTATAAAACTCAACCGTAAATTTATCGCAGCGTACAGAAAAATCCAACTTATATAATCCATTACTTTTTGTCAGATTGGCAACATTGACAGATTCGCCTTCTTTAATATTGATATCGGCCTCCAGGCCAAAGATGGAGCCGATAATCGCTCCGACAATCATTATTAAAATGCTCAGGTGAATAATATAAACGCCAAAAAGAGAGAAACGACCCCGTTGGGCATAAAAAAAGTGTCCTCTCTTTTCCTCAATTTCGCTGATATGACCATATTTTTTTTTCAGGCAGGATTCTACGATTGGTTTTATTTTGCCGATTTCTTTATCTACCGTAATAATCCGGCTTTGCGGGAGATTATCGAAAATACCGTCCGGTTCCGGAAAATGCGGAGCATTGTATTGTCTCCATAATGCAGGAAAACGATCTATGGAACAGATGATAAGATTAAGCGATAGAAGCGTCAGCAGAATGTAGAATAGCGAAGAATGATAAAGATCGGATAAACAGAAGAAGAGAAAAACCTTACCTGCTCCCGGTGAAAGATGATCGGCAAATGTTTGAACAACATCGGGCGAAGGTATAAAAGTGCCGGCAATAAAGAGAAGGACAATTAGCACAAGAAGGGTAATTGTCAGTTTTACGGAAGAAAAAAATGACCACAGGGAGTGCTTCTCTATCGACAATCAACATGCTCCTTGTATGCGTTAATGTTTACTAAAAACCAGCCATTTTAGTATATCGAACCTCAAATCGTTCATACTCTGATCACCAATGCTTAAGGATTACTTGCCGGTTCCCGGCAATGTCAAACAGTATTCATAAATAAGTTTCATCTCCTGATCGGAGATTTTATCCTTTGGAAAAGCAGGCATCACGCCTTTTGATCCATCGGCTTTTAAAGGATTCCTGTTATAAGCGATGAAGGCGGCAAGACTTTTAGTCTTGGATGAACCAATAAGCGGTATAGCGGGATTGATTTTATTTCCGCCGTGGGGATGGCAGGCGCCGCAATGGTGGGCATAAAGCTTTGCCCCGTCCGGCGCTGCCGAAGCCGTGTTGCCGGAAGAAATCGTTGTCGCTCCGAAAAGCACCCATCCGACGACGGGTAAAATAAACAAAAACCAGATTGTTGATTTTTTCATAATACCTCCAAATATTTAGTCAGATGATGGCAGCTTTTTAGTTTAACAGCCCGACTCTTTCGAGCATCTTAATAATATACTCTCCGGAAACATCCTGTAAAGTTAAATTTTTGAGAGTCAATAAATCGAGAAGATATTCCCGCGGAAATTGTCCGCTTTTTAGTTTTTTTAATCCGGCTCTTTCGTCTGCAGCACGGGAAAAATTTTATTAAGAATCCAGAAGAAAATGAAGGGAAGCGCCGCGATGAGCAGAGCGCCGCCCAGGCCCTCTTTAAAAGTTTCCAGGCCGCGGGGGATGATGGGAAGTTGGTAATCCATATACCCTGAAAAAGTCAAAGAAAAAGATTGGCCGCCGATGACCACGTTCCATCTCATCATGAAGATCCCGAAAAGCACCAGCAAAAGCGCCGGAATTAATCTGCGGATTTTCAAACCGGGGAGCAGAAGGAGGATGAAGGGAACCAGGTTCCCCATGAGATATTGGAGCAGGAAGATATTAATAAAATCTGTCCCATAGATGACATTTCTCAAAATGTCCCAGGATTTTACTGCCGTGTAACCGCGAAAGACCAGATCCAACAGCTCCAGACTGATAGAGAATATCATGAAAAAAATAAGATATTTCACAGAAGTCTGTACCGTGCTTATTTCCTCGCTATTCATTTGCTTGAGTGTGGAGAGAGCGGCGTGATCGTTTTTCCGGGAAGCGACAAATTTTTTCATTCCCATAATGATAATGTAGATCAGCATGCACAGAGCAACGCCGGAAACAATAGCCGACATGATAAAAATAACCGGCATGAGTGGGGTCATCCACAGGGCATTGGCTTTTACCGAGCCGAAGATGAAACCGGCGTACCCGTGAAGGAAACAGGCAATCGGCACACCGACTCCCGCCAGAACCTTGATGGCTTTGGCGTCCAGCTTCAGGCTGGCATCGCTTACATCCATGGCGCCGAGGGTAAGAATTGTGTGTACCACATATTTTATTTTTTCAGCCGGGCTCTTATTCGTCTTGCTTTTGAGTTCTATAGATATTTTCACCAGGTGTTTCCGGAAAAGAAACCAAATCTCGGCGGCGACGACTGATCCATAAACAAACAGCACGACGCCGAAGGCGGCGATAGCCGAAGTAAAGTGAGGCGTAAGGCCAACATAGAGACTTCTTTGGGGTTGCGCAAGATGCAACAGGAGAGGCAGGGGCGCAACCATCAGCAGGGCGAAAGAAAAAACAAGGGCAAATCTGGCGATTTCCTTCAGCGGTTTTATACCGAAGAGATGATAAAGGGACGAAAGAACAAAAGCACCCGCCACGAGCCCTGTCATGAAGGGATACATCACAATCTGAATGGCCCAATAAATGTACTCATTGGGATAAACGAAAAGTTCCTTGACCGTCCATAATGATTCCAGAACCATTTTTTACCTCACCTCTTCGCCAAGCCCTATATAGTAAATCTGGGGGTTCGTTCCATATTCCGGTTTGTGGACTGCTACCTGTTGCGTGCGGATGATCTTTTCCACCGGATCTCCGGGGTCTTTGATATTGCCGATCAATCTTGCCCCTGTCGGACAAGCCTGGACGCAAGCCGGAGGCAGGCCCTGATTAATCCGGTGATAACAGAAATTACATTTATCGGCCACGCGGTGGACCGGGTGAAAGAACCTCATACCGTACGGGCAGGCCATGATACAGTAGCCGCAGCCGATGCACCACTTCCGGTCCACCAGCACCACCCCGTCTGCATTCTGATAAGTCGCGCCCACAGGACATACCTGGACACAGGAAGGCTTTTCGCATTGGTTGCAAAGTTTGGGAACAAAATATGCCTTTTTAATTTCTTCCGCAGGAATATCTTTAAACTTGCCGCGTCCCAGATCGATCCGGCCGGTCGTAAATCCGTACCTCGCTTCTTTAGGCGTATCGGCAAATACTTCTCCTTCTCCGTTAACGACATATCGTTCAACCCATGTTCTGGAAACACCGGCATCAAAGGGAATTTCGTTTTCCAGCTTACAGGCTTTTACACAGAAGCCGCAGCCAATACATTTATAGGTATCAACGAGAAATACAAAGCGACGCGGTGATGTCCAAGCCAGAACATCAGGGGGCCGGAAAATTCCGTCCAGTCCTTTGAACAGCACCAAAGCGGCGGTCCCTTTTATCGTCAATTTTATAAAATCTCTTCTGTTCACCTATGCCTCCTAATGGGGTTTGGATGCCTCATGCGGATTGTGACATAGAACACATTCCAACCCGGGATTGTGCTGATCCGGGTTGATGCCTTTGATTTGCGATCTTTGACTGTTGGGATAGAGAAGACGGGCATGGCACCGAAGGCAGAGCTCCCGGCTGCGGTCGAGATCAAGTTTTGCCGGATCTGCCGGATGGGAAAGAGCCGGTCCGTGACAGTTTTCACATTCAATATTTTTATGTTTTGATGAAGTAAGCTTTTGCGCCTGTTGGGCGTGACAGGCCGCGCAGAACTCCCGGCCTTGGTATTTTACCGTGAAATTCTTCCATTCCTCAATATTGGATTGCCGGTACCAGCCATATGTATACCCCCGTTCATGAATTCCGAAATCAGAGGGTATCCAAATGCTCCTGGCGATTAAAATGATCGCCGCAAGAGCCAATACTACATACAGAGGCCGCAGTACATGCATAAGCTAACTTTCTCCAGGATTGTTCGTAATAATCATCATTGACCTCTTGAAATAATGTACAGCGCCCCTCACTTATTTAGAAGCGGTAAGTGAGGGTAACAAATCCGACATTAGATTCATAAGAAGGATTATTGTAAGCTCCCGTCAAATATGCCCCGTTCGTTCCGGTGGTGGCCGGAACATATTGATACCCGTCATACTGCGCATCATTATAATCATATCTTTCATATACATAACCTGCCGCTACAGATATCGCTTTTGTTACAGTATAAGAAAGTTTAATGCAAAAAGAGGAAAGCCTGTAGGCGTCCCAGTTGGGAAGATCAATATTGTCCTGAGTTCTGCCAGCAGGAAGTGGATTTGCACCCAGCAGATAAGTATAATCAACAGAACCATCGGCCAACAGATAGCTGTACTGGAGCCGCAGTGTAAGTTTTTCCGGGATAATAAATATTTCTGAACCCGCCATGTAACTGTAGTTTTCGCTTTTTTGCGCTGCCGTCCAGTTAAAGTCGGTCGATGTCGGCGGCAGTGACGGATTAACTGCGCTTACTGTCTGCCGCTGGAATTGGTCCTGCCGGGCGTATTCATAATCGAAAGAGCCGAATAACCTGATTCGTTTGTTGATCAGATAATCCACATCGATTAGAAATTCATCATCCCTGTCACCGGTCAGTCCTAAAATAGTATCCGGATAATTCGTATCCCTGTGCTTGTAACCAAGGCTGATGCTGAAGTTATCGGTGGGGAACAAGTCCAGGTAGGCTTTATAGGTATTTCCGCTTTTGCTGGCGGCATCAAAGCATCTGATGAAGGTATTAATATCGGTCGGGTCAGTCAGCTGGAAATCCGCTCTTCTGTCCAGTCTTTCGTATCCAACACGGGCGGTAAGGAAATCAAATCCCTTCCACCTTAATTCAGCGCTGAAGAGATTATCCCTGTCATTAGGGATGTCATCTCTTTCTCTGCTGATTGTTGAATAAGTGTAAGCGCCGAGGAAATTAAAATTTGCCGGCAGTTGGAACCCGAGTTCCGTGCCGTATTTCGCGCTCCGGTAGTTGAACAGGTCGTTTTGGAAAGTTGCAGGCGTCTGGGTTGCATCCGTTATTGTAATAACATTTGATTTATTTTCATGCTCGTCATATTTAAGGAATAGTTTGACATCGAGGAACGACAGCGGTTTTGACGTGACTGAAGTGGCGATGTTGTTTGTAATGACTTCGCCATTAAAGAACGGGGTACTTAAACCGATGTTCGTCAGTCCTCCGGCAACATCACCCACATATGAATTGCGCAATACGGCATCCGATTTGGCATCGGCTGTAGCCAGATCAACATTGAACTTGCTGTTTAAAGGCAAGTTGCTAAGCGCACCCTTGAGATTGATTTTATAGAACTGGTTATCCGGCGGCATTGAATAAGTGTCTGTTGCCGACACCGTATTGATTGTAGAGGGATTGCGGAAATTAAAGCTCGTGTTGGAATCGGTGAAATTACTGTAAAAATAGCCCAGAGAAATGAACAGGGGCTTGCGGACATATCCGGCAAGCAAATTGATGCTGTTTGTTTTGTAATCAATCGGCGCCGGAAGCTCTAAGGAAATCCCACCGGGTGATGTTCCTGCTGCGCCGATGGGATAAATGCCGGATTTCTCATCTATAGCGGTGGAGAAATCCAGAAAAAAAGGTTTCAAAACATCAATCTTGAATCCCGCACTATAATCTTTACGTTCTGTTGAGTAATCAAATTTATTCCATGTGCCGGTATTGGTGCTGGGCGGTTGGGTGGGATAGGTCAGATTGGCAGTACCCGCACCCGAATATAATGTTTGCGCATCATAGGTGAAGTTGTGAGGGATTTCACTATAGTTAACGTTGAATTTGAAGGCGCTCCATTTTCCACCTTCCAGGTCATAACTCTGTGTATCGTAGAACATATTTTGGCTGTAGAAATCCACATAATATTTATCATCATCATATTTGAGTTTGACATCGCTATAGAGACCATTTTGCATATCTCCGTATTCGTTGAACTTAGCCTTGTTGCCGTTGATATTGACTAGAGTGCCTTGCGTGCTGATTTCACCGGAAAATTTATCCTCTTGGTCATCGGCAAAGGCAGGACTCAAGGAAAATAAACCTAACAAAAGAAATGGTAAAAATGTTTGACTTCTCATCGTCACACCTTTTACCGGATAAAGTATTGTCCCCTGACTGAAGGCCCATTGCTTCCATGAATGTTGGTATGGCAGTTCAGGCAGCCGCGGGCAATTATCCTGTTTTTCCCGGATGTGGCAGAGCCGGAAAATGTTTCAAACCTGGTGTAAATTGTTCCGGGATGGCGAGTGGCGTCGTGGCAACTCTGACACAACAATGGCGGTTTTGAAGACAGAAGCTTTCCATGATTGCTGCCGTGAGGCACATGGCAAGTAAGACAATTTTCGGCAACCGGCGGATGTTCCCACATATATGGCCCGCGCTTTTCGGCATGACACTGGAAACAGAGTTCATTTACGGTATCCGCCTTCACCATCTTCGGCCCCGATCCGCCGTGCGGGTCATGACACTGGGTGCATTTCATCAGGCCTTCCTTAAGCGGATGATGTGATTGTTTGTTGACCTGAGCCCGGATAGAGGCATGGCAGGTAAAGCAAAGCTCCGGCTCGGCCTTTTTTAAATTGTTTTTCATTCCGGAGTGCCCGCTGTGACAATCACTGCATGAAACTCCGTTGATTTTATGCCTGCTCAGATCCCAGAAAGGTACGATTCTCGAATCGTGATGACAGGCAAGACATCTCGCCTGCTTCATTTCCGGATTTTCCTTTTTATCGAAGGCAATCATGCCCGTTCCCTTAGCGCCGGCTTTTTGCACATGCGCAAGACCGGGACCATGGCAGGATTCACAGGCATTGCTATTGGCCGGGTTTCCTGGAATTGCCGCTTTGGAATGTGATGATTTCAGATAATTGTCGTAGTTTTTTTGATGACAGGCCCGGCATACGTCTATACCGGCATAATCATCATCCGCAACTGCGATTTGTTGAAAAATCACAGTTAAAAATACCAGCAGGGAAAAGGTGAAAAGAGAAAAGAACCAAACATCGATTTTTTTTATTTTCATAAAATTATCAATATATGAATTTTCTTTTTTCCGTGTATTAATATAAAAAAACTTATCCTTTATGTCAACTAAATATTAAACCTAAATATTAAACCTGAAATCACTTAAGTCATGGTAACATTTATTTATGAGGCGATTCGTCCATTAGCTTCTTTCTTGACGTCGTTGACAACCATATGTTAAAATATACTTAAAGTAATCTTCGAGGTTGTGCTTTTATGAAAATAACCCGCTATATTATTTACGTTTCATTATTTCTTGGAAGTAATCTTTTTTTTGCCGGCAATGCATTTTGCAAAGACTATAGCAAAGGCAGGGCTGTATTCAGAACTAACTGCACCGTGTGCCATCTCATTAAATCAGAAGGCGATCCCATTTCTGCCTTCAATGCACAATACAATCCCAAAGATTTTACCTCATCTTCAACCTGGAAAAATCTCAGTGAAAAAAAGATTTATTCTGTATTGACCAAAGGGCAAGGCGTCATGAGACCGATTAAATTGAGCGCCGAAGATTACAAGGCTCTTATAGACTACATGATGAATGATTTGAAAAAAAATAGCCAGTAATCGAATACAAAATAATCTGTTTAAATCCTGGATTAACTAAAGAAGCGGTAGCAGCAGTTATCGATACCGCTGCAGTACTTTCGTCTAGAGACAATGGTTAGCTTACGATTTCCTCCTATTGTTTATGGCCGGCGCAAAAAGTATCACGTATAAAGCAGAATCCGTTCTTGCCGGCTTTTTTCGCTCTATACATGGCTTCATCGGCCTTCTTGATCAGTTGATCCATATCTGTACCGTCGTCGGGGAAAAGCGCGATCCCGATGCTTGCGCTGACAGCCGCCTGTCTCCCATTGAAAATAATCGGTTGGGATACCAGG
>Ga0074044_10003257_pt1 | contig 13896 bp, 12 predicted proteins | sample BogForMeECP23OM1_FD_94443 | JGI IMG/M metagenome (GOLD analysis project Ga0074044, IMG submission 94443) | Bog forest soil microbial communities from Calvert Island, British Columbia, Canada - Bog Forest MetaG ECP23OM1 | ecosystem: Environmental > Terrestrial > Soil > Wetlands ... | reverse complement strand
CGAATCGAAGTGCGGTTCCCCGACCCGACCTGCAATCCGTATCTCGCGTTCTCCGCGATGCTGATGGCGGGGCTCGACGGAATTCAGCGCCGGCTCGATCCGGGCCAGCCGCTCGACAAGGACATCTACGCACTGACGCCGGCCGAGCTGGCCGAAGTGCCGAGGATGCCCGCGTCGCTCGATGAATCACTGGGCAACCTGAAGAAGGATCACGAGTTCCTGCTCAAGGGCGACGTCTTTACGGAGGACCTGATCGAAACTTGGATCGAATACAAGATGGCCAACGAAGTCAGCGCGATTCGTCTGCGGCCGCATCCGTACGAATTCGCGCTCTACTACGACGCGTAAGCACGGACAGTCAATCGTCAGATTGAAGGCGGCGGGCCGATGGCCCGCCGTTTTTTTTTGCGTGCGCTGACCGGCTCAGACTGGCTTGTCGCGTGCGAGCGCTTCGACTTTTTCGAGCCGCTCCTGCAACTTCTTATTGTCGTCGCGAAGCTTGTCGAGGTCTTCGCGCAATCTTTGGCCTTCCTCGACGTGGCTGCGGCCCTCGCCGATCGACGCGATCGCGTCGTTCGCATGGCGCTGCACGCGGCCATCGAGATCGCGATCGGCCAGGCGTCGCAGAGCGGGTAGCGCACGCGGATCGCCGATCTCGGCGAAAGCGGACGGGATACGCATCCGCACCATGAACTCGCGATCGTCGGCAAGCGGAGTCATGAAATCGAGAATCTCGGCGCGCCGGTCGTCTCTAAGCGCCGCAAATCGCGCCAGCGTGCCCACCGCAGCCACGCGGGCCCGCGGCGGCCGGCCGTACGCCGAGAACCCGCGGGCGACATCGATCGCGCGTTCGTCGCGCAGCTCGGCCATCCCGGCTATCGCGTGCGTTCGTATCACTTCGAGATACGAATCGCGCCCCAGAGCCTCGGACAGATGGGCGAAGGCGCGTTCATCGCGCGTCTTGCCGAGCGCGAGCACCGCCTCGGCCTCGACAAAGTAGCTTTCGTCGCCGGTGGCGGCGATGTCGGCAAGCGCAGACCCCGCTTTTGCGTCGCCGCGAAAATTGCCGAGCGCGCGCACGACCGCGCGCCGCGCCTTGGGATGCGGCAGCTTGAGCGCTTCGAGCAGCGCGTCGAGGGCGGCGCTCGTGCGAATTGTACCGAGCGCGGCGGCTGCATCGGCCTGCACGCCCCAGAACTTGTCGGTGAGCATCGCGTCGCGCAGCGCCTCGGCGGCTTGCCGGCTGCCCTCGGTGCCGAGCTCGCGAGCGGCTGCGGCGCGGCCGATCGCTTCGGTAGCGTGGCGCAGTTCGGTTTCGAGCGCCTCCCGTCCGCGCTTGTGCTTGAGGGTCTTCAGGATGTCGTGTTCGGGATCGAAGCGCACTGCCTTGGGCGCCTTGTCCAGGACAAAGTTGAAGATCTGCTCGCGCTCCTTTATTTCGACGCGCTGGCGGATTTCACGGCCCTCGGCGTCCATCAGCGCAATCGTGACCGGAAAGCGGAACGCGGGCGCGATCGTGTCGCCCGTCTTGTGCGTCTGCTTGACGGTGACGCTGAACAGTTTTTTCTTCTCGTCGAAGGAACTGGAGACTTCGATTTCCGGATGCCCTTCCTTGTACACCCACTGGTCGAAGAAAAAGTCGAGGTTGCGGCCGGTGGTGTCCTCGAACGCGCGCTGCAGATCCTGGGTGATGACGTTGGCGCCGCGATGCCGCGTGCAATAGAGGTTCAGCGACTTGAAGAACAGATCGTCGCCGGCGACACGGCGCAGCATGTGCAGGACCAGGCTGCCTTTTTCGTAGAGATGGCGATCGAACAATTCGATCGGCGTGCGATACCGGTTGCATACGATCGGGCGTCGATAGTGATTGGCGTCCTCGTCGAGATAGCCTTCGCGATCCTGGCGGACATTCCACGCGAACTCGTCGGCGCCGAGATTCTCTTCGCACCAGAGCGCCTCGAAGTAGGTCGCGAAGCCCTCATTGAGCCACGCGTGCGCCCAATCGCGGCAGGTCAGCAGATCGCCCCACCATTGATGAGCGAGCTCGTGCGCGACCAGCGGGTCGCTCTTGAAGTCGAGATGCGCGCGCGCGTCGTGCAGAGTGTCGGCGGTTTGCGTGGTCGCCGACGTGTTTTCCATCCCGCCGAAAATAAAATCGTTGACCGCGACCTGCGCATACTTGGCGTAAGGATAGGGCACGCCGATGATACGCTCGAAAAACTGGATCATCTTCGGCGTGTTGCCAAACGCGCGCCGCGCGTCGTCCTCGCGCCCGGGCGCAACGTAATAAGTGACGGGGACGATCCCGGCGCGTTCTTCGATCATTGCGAACTCACCGGCGGCCAGCGTGATCAGATATGCGGAGTGCGGCACGTCATGCCGCCAGTGGAAGGTGCGGGTCTTCGCCGCGCCGTCGGAGAACGTGCCGACTAAGGCGCCGTTGGAGACCGCGGTGAACTTTTCGGGCACGGTCGCGATGATTTCGCTGGTGGTGCGATTGTTGGGGTAGTCGTAGCAGGGAAACCAGTAGCGTGAGTCCTCGTCTTCGCCCTGCGTCCAGGCTTGGAGGGGCTTGTTGGGATACGCCTGGTCGGGGCCGACAAAATAGAGTCCGCGGCGCGGCTGGCCCGCGTAATCGATCGCGATTTCGATTTCTTCGCCGGTGCCGAGAGCGCGCGGCAGCGCGACCCGCAGCTTGCCGTCGGCGGTCTCGAACGTGGCGGGTTCGCCACCGGCGCGTACGGCGCGGATCTCGAGTTCGGCGGCGTCGAATTCGAGGCGATCGAGAGGGCCGGCGATCGCGGAGAGCCGATGGGTCGCGGTGCCGGAGATCTTTTTCGCGTCGAAATCGAGCCCGACTTCGAGCTTGATATGCTTGATGTTGGCGGCGCGATCGCGCGCCCACTTTGGCTCGACGTGCTCCGGCTGGAACGCGCGGCGTCCACGGGCGAAGGCGACAGTAAAGGCGTCGCGATCGCCAAGCTCCATCGCCAGGTGATCGAGAAATCGCGGCTTGTGCATGGCGCTGATGTTATGAATGGAGGTGGCGGCGCGCAAACGGCAACGTTCAGCCGGTTTCCACGATGACGGCTTCGTTTGGCGCGAGCGTCAGCGGAGACTTCGTGAACTCGGCCGGGCCAGCGGCGATCGTGCTCAGCAGGATTTTGCCGGCGGGCAAATCGATCGCGCGTGGCTCGGCGGTGAAATTCAGCGCGACGAGCAGGTGGCGCGCGGGCGTATCGCGGTGGAACACGAGACAATCTTCGGGCGCCCCATCGAAGGCGCGATAGCTGCCCTCGACCAGCGCCGGCGTTGATTTGCGCAGTTGGATCAGCCGGCGATAGAGCGAGAGCATCGAGCGCGGATCGTTCAACTGGCGTGTGACGTTGACGGCCTTGAAGTCGCCGCACGGCAACCATGTTTTGGCGCTCGTGGAGAATCCGCCATTGCGAGCGTCGGACCATTGCATCGGAGTGCGGCAACCGTCGCGTCCGACCGGATCGCGCTTGCGATCGGCGGCAATTTCCGCGTCGCGCATCCCGATTTCTTCGCCGTAGTAAATGAAGGGTGTGCCGCGCAAAGCCAGAATCATCACGGCTGCGACGCGGGCGCGTGCGTCACCGTCGCCAGCGTGCGAGTAGCGCGAGATATGGCGCGGGAAATCGTGATTCGAGAGCGTCCAGGTGGGCCACGCGCCGGGTCCGAAGGACTTTTCAGTCAGCTCGATCGCGGCGCGGAAGCGGCGCGCGTCGTAGCGCGCAAGCAGAAAGCGGAAGTTGAACGCGAGCTGAAGCTCGTCGGGCCGCAGATAGTCGGCCAGCCGTTCCTGCTCGCGCGGCCACGTCTCGCCGACCAGCATCCGCTGTGCGTAACCGTCGGTGACGCGGCGCAGCCCGCGAATGATTTCGTGGATCTCAGGCCGGTCCGAACTGTACAGCGGATCCTGCGAGCCCTCCGCGTACCACGGGATGTCGGGGTCGTGCTTGATGCGGACCGGATTGTCGCGGAGCTGGTCGTCCTTGATGAGCCCCTGGACCACGTCGATACGAAAACCGTCAGCGCCGCGATCGAACCAGAAGCGGATGACGTCGTGAATCGCCTCGACCACCTCGGGATTTCGAAAATTCAGATCGGGCTGCTGCTCGAGGAACATGTGCAAGTACCATGACCCGGTGGCGGGGTCGTATTTCCACGCCGGACCGCCGAAGTAGCTCTGCCAGTTGCTCGGCGGACGATCCGGCAGGCCGGGAATCCAGATGTACCAGTCGCGTTTGCGATCGGTGCGCGTCGCGCGCGACTCGACGAACCATGGATGCTGATTCGAGGTGTGGTTGGGCACCAGATCGACGATCACGCGGATGCCGCGGCGATGCGCCTCGGCGACCAGGCGATCGAAGGCGGCGAGATCGCCGAGATCCGGGTGGATGCCGCAGTAGTCGCTGACGTCGTAGCCCCAGTCGTCGAGCGGCGACGGATTGATCGGGTTCAGCCAGATGGCGTCGATGCCGAGCGAGTGCGGCGTGCCGTCATTGAGATAGTCGAGATGCGCGGTGACCCCGTCGAGATCGCCGATGCCGTCTCCGTTCGAATCGGCAAACGAGCGCGGATAGATCTGATAGAAGACGGCGCGCTGCCACCATTGAAGGGCCATCAGGCGAGATGCGAGCCCATCATGTCGGCAAAGTTGGTGGCGTAGAATTTTTCCTTTGCGGCCGCCGAAAGATTCGGCGTCGATAACTCGAAGCGCTTGAGTGGATTTCGGCCGCCCTCGATGTGCGGGTAGTCCGACGAGAACATGCACAACTCCGGGCCGGCCTGCTCGACCACCCATCCCACCGGTTCATGCGGATAGGGCGTGAAGCGCAGATTGCGGCGGACGTAGTCGGACGCCTTCATCGGCAAGCGCAAATATTTTTCCGATTTCACGAACGTTTCCTGCGAGATGTCGAGCCGCCGCAGCCACGGCACGATCCACATCGCGCCCTGCTCGATGCATCCCCCGCGCAGCCGCGGAAACTGTTCGAAGATGCCGTCGAGTACCATTGTCGACAGAAAAATCTCCGGCATCATGTGGATCGCCATGAAATCTTTGGAGCGGATGTTCTCGCCGCCGCCGAGGAAGTCGGTCACCGGGCGATCGTTGTTGTGAAATGCGCGCGGGATCGAGCGGCCGCCGCCGCCGACGTGCAGCATGAAGGGTGCGTCGGCGTCCTGCAGGCGCGCCCATACGCCGTTGAAGTCGGGATGAGTGGGAGACTTTTTGCCGGGCGGCAGCGAGGGCAGGTGAATCGCGGCGCATCCCAACCGAATCGCCTCGTCGATTTCTTTTTCCGCGAGTTCGGGGATGTCCAGCGGCACGAACCCGACCGCTAGCAGGCGCTTGTCACCGTGGCAGAAGTCGGCGATCGCGCGGTTATGCGCGCGCGTGCCGCCGTAGAGAACCTCGGGCATCGAACGTACCTGATCGAACTCGCCCCAGAAATGCGTGATCGCGAAGGTGGTGAAGACCAACTGGGAGTTGAAGCCCAGCAGATCGAGGGCGCGGCGCCGTTCGTCGGGATCGAAAGCGCCCAGCGCTTCCCATCCCTTGCGCAGCATCAGGTTTTGCTCGGCGTCGGCGACGGCCGTGGGATCGTTGTGGCGATCGGCGGCATGCGCGATCGCTTTTTCCACCATCCTGCCTCCCGAGCCGATCGCGAGCGGATGCAGCTTCGCGCGGATGTCGGGGTCGGCGTGGGAAATCAGCCACTCCTGAGTCTCCATGATGTGGCTGTCGGCGTCGTTGAAGATTCGGCCTTCGGCGTATGGCATCGCGATTACCTCGGCGCTCGATCAATTCGCGCGGCGGACCCGGTCAGGAACTCAGCTGCGCGTTTCGCCTTCCAAGATAGTGGAGGACGGGTGTTGGCGTATAGAGGGGAGAGTGAGGAAGGATCGATCGCTGGTTATTTCTCGATCCCCAAATCGCGCAGGCATTCGCGCGCCTCATCGGCCTTGTCCGCGTACACCATCAGACGAGTGTGCGTGTAGTGGCCGAAGTAGTATCCGATGCGCGCCGAGTTCTCGTCAAAGATGAAGCTCTCGATCTCCACGGACTGGAGCGCATCTTGCGCAATCCAGACCAGCGAAACATCGTCGTTCTCGAACACTGCAACCAGTTCATCAGGATTTGGGTCTGGGACCGTCACTTCTGCGTGAAGCCGAGATCGTTCAGGCGGTCGCGCGCGTTTTTGGCGGCGTCGCGATGAACCATCAGGCGGGTCGGTACCGCGGCGGTCGTACCGAGCAGCCGCGACGATCCGGCGTCGAAGACGAATGACTCGATGCCGGCTTCGTTAAGGTAATCGTGAGCCATCCGGACCGGCGTCGGATCGATGCTGGCGAATATTTCCTCGAGTTCGGATGGATCGGGCCGCTCTATTCCGGGCATTTGGTTCCTTTCCTGGTCGCGCTGGATTCAATTGGCGGAGGTCGATGCGGACGCGATTCCCTTGACCCGATTGTGGATGAGCGCGGCGCCACCCACTATCAACAGTATCGCGATCAATGCGTCGAAGCGATGAAAATACGGCGCGAGATCCTTCCAGTGCTGCCCCAGTTTCATCCCGCCCCAGGCCAGCGCCAGACACCAGATGTACGACCCGATCAGCGTGTAGACAGTGAACGGGACGAGTTTCATCCGCGATACGCCCGCCGGAAATGCGATGAATGTTCGTACTACCGGCAGCATCCGGCTCCAAAAGACGGTGTGCGAACCCCACCGCGCGAAAAAGCGGTCGGCGGTTTCGAGTTCGTGCTGCGCGATGAGGACGTAACGGCCGTAGCGCTCGATGAAAGGGCGCCCGCCCCAGGAGCCGGCGAAATACGCAACGTACGAGCCCAGCAGGCATCCGACCGCGCCCGCTATCGCGACCATCTGCAGGCCGAAGCGGCCGCTGGCGACCAGGTAGCCCGAGAACGGCATGATGATTTCGGAGGGCAGCGGGATGCATGCGCTTTCGATCGCCATCATGAGCACAACCCCGCCGTAGCCGAGCGCAGAAATCGTCGCGACGATGAAGGCGGAGAGCCCGGAGATTATTTTATCGAGCATTTTCTCTACGCGCGCTTATCGCACAAGCGCACAGAGTGCCACGGCGCGGCGGCGGTTGCGAGACGAAAGGGCCGCTTAAAAGGGAGATGCCGAGCCTTGGACATCTAATGCCGCATGCTGGTATGTATTTGGACATCTAATGCTATGTACTTCTATGCATTTGGAGTTCTAATGCCGTATACTATCATCCAAACGTTCTGAACCAGTCGAGGCAACATCAATGGCAAACAACACGTTAACGATTACTGACAATCGGACTGGCAAGAAATACGAGATACCGATCGAGGAGGGCGAAGTCATTCGCGCTACGGAATTGCGTCAAATCAGGGTCGGCGCCGACGACTTCGGCCTGATGACCTACGATCCGTCGTTTGCCAACACGGCGTCGTGCCGCAGCCGGATCACGTTCATCGACGGCGACAAGGGAATACTGCACTATCGCGGATATCCGATCCAGGAACTCGCGGAAAAAAGCAACTACCTCGAGACCGCGTACCTGATCGTCAAGGGCGAGCTGCCGGACAAGGACCACTACGAGCGCTGGCAGCACAACATCACCATTCACACGATGGTGCACGAGAATATCAAGAAGTTCATGGAGGGCTTCCGCTACGACTCGCATCCGATGGGAATGTTGCTCAGTACGGTCGGCGCGCTCTCGACTTTTTATCCCGAATCGAAAAACATCCACGATCTCGAATCGCGCCGGCTGCAGACGCGCCGGCTGATCGGCAAGATGCCGACGCTGGCCGCGTTCGCGTATCGGAATACCAGGGGCCTTCCTTACGTCTATCCCGACAACGAGCTCAGCTACACCGGCAATCTGCTTTCGATGCTGTTCAAAATGACGGAGCTCAGGTACAAGCCCAATCCGGTGCTCGAGCGCGCGCTCGACGTGCTCTTCATCCTGCACGCGGATCACGAGCAGAACTGCTCCGCCAATGCGATGCGCGCGGTCGGAAGCTCGCAGCCCGATCCGTACGCCTGCGCGGCGGCGGCAATCGCAGCGCTTTACGGCCCCCTGCATGGCGGCGCGAACGAAGCTGCAATCCGGATGCTTATGGAAATCGGTTCGGTCTCAGCGATTCCCGCGCTGATCAGGAAGGTCAAGGAGGGCGAGCGCCGGCTGATGGGCTTTGGCCATCGAGTGTACAAGAACTACGATCCGCGCGCGAAAATTCTCAAAGAGATGGCGGCGCAGGTGTTCGAGGTGACCGGGCGCAATCCGCTGATCGATATCGCCATCGAGCTCGAGCGAATCGCGCTGCAGGACGACTATTTCATCTCGCACAAGCTGTATCCCAACGTCGATTTCTATTCGGGGATAATTTACCAGGCGATGGGTTTCCCGATGGACATGTTTCCGGTGTTGTTCGCGATCCCGCGGACTTCGGGATGGATGGCGCAATGGGCGGAGATGGTGCGCGATCCCGAACAGAAGATCGCGCGGCCGCGCCAGGTCTATATCGGCGAGCCGATGCGGCACTACAGCCCGCTGCAGTCGCGGCCCAAGCCGACGCAGCGCGAAGATGCGGTTAGCGAGGCAATCTAACGTTAATTAGATGATTTTAAAGGCGTCGCGCCGCTGCTGTTGGCAATCGTTCGATCCATGGTTGGCCTAGGCGCAATTCCCTGCTATTGGTAATAAAGGCACTTCGATGAAGCTCAAGGGTGCTTTAAATCCATAAGGACGGCGGTGCTGCAATGGGCAAGAACGGCGGCAAGCCAACTGACTCCATCTTGACGCTCAAGGAAGCGCTCATTCGCTTTGCGCGCAAGAGGAGTGAAGCTGGCGCACAGACCATGGAGGAGGCCGCACCGGCCTCCAACGTCCGCTACGCCGACTTTTCGGCCACGGTCAAGCATGAGGGCGATGCGGCTGCGGGATCCGGCCTCGTGTCGGCAGATGACGGCGCGAGTGCCTCCGCTCGGCGCGACGAAGCGAACGCCGGGATGCCGGCGGGCGAGGATGTCGTCGCGCTGATCGACGGCATTCCGCGCACGCTCGAGGAACTCGAGCAAATCGCCGCTGCTGACCAAGAGTGCCAGGAAGATTTTCCCGCGGCTGCGCCGGAGAATGCCGAGGTCGAAGACGGCTCGGAAGTCGGCGAAGCGGGCGGGGCGGCACTCGCGGCTCGCCATTTCCGGGTTGGCGACTACGCCTTCGCCGCGATGGGCGCTGCCCTGATGGTGTTGGTGGCGTTCCTGATGACTCGCGTGCCAATCGTCAATAACCAACCGGAATTGGTGGCGCAGACCATCGCGACGCCGGCGCTGAAGGCATCCTCGCTGATGAGCGCGGACGACCTGATAACGACTTTGGTCATGTTCCCCGACGCCGGCGTCCAACTGGCGTCGGCTGGATCCAGGCTCAAATCCGACGAGCTCGAAGCCCGAATCAAGGACACGCTTAAGTCGCGCGCCTTCCCCGATATCGGCGTATCCGTGTCAAAGACGGGCGATGCGTACCTGGCGGGCGAAGTCTATAGCCTGGATGAGGCGCGCAAGATCACGCAAATCGTGCACCGCGTGAACGGCGTCTATCGGGTTCATTTTCTGCATCCCGACGTTCTGCCTGCCGATGGTCCCGCGTACTTCGGCGTGACCACAGCGTGGGCGCCCGCAGTCTGGGGAGCGAAGGTGCAGGCGGTGTTCATCGGGTCGCCGGCGGATAAGGCCGGGATCAAGCCGGGCGACGTGATCAGCGAGTTTGACGGAAAAACGATTCCCGACGCGAAAACATTTGACGGTCTCCTCGTGCACTATTCTCCCGGGCAGCGCCTGCAATTCCGCGTATGGCATGACGGTCAGCCCGAGTATCTGATTGCGCGCCTGGGCGAGGCGACCACGATGGCGAGCCGGTAGCGAGCGGCGTTGTCATAGCGGGCGCTTTAGGGGCGGTTATCGAACCGCCCCTTTTTCTTGGACGTCAGGCATGGGGGGCGAAGCGTGGCTTGCGCTTCTCGAGAAACGCGCGCGCTCCCTCCTCGATGTAGCCCGCGCGAACGCAGAGCACTTGGTTTCGATCCTCGATGGCGACTGCCTGCTCGAGGCTGCCGGCGTCGATGTTCATTGCGAGACATTCCTTGGTCAGGCGCAGCCCCAGCGGCGAGGCTTCTGTCATCTCGAGCGCCAGCTTGGCTGCCGCCGAATCGAGCTCCTCGTCCGCCACCAATTCGGACACCAGCCCGGTGGCGAATGCACGTTGCGCGTTGATGAAGCGTCCCGTCAGCATCAGCTCGGACGCAACCGAGATGCCCACGGCGCGTGGCAGAAAATAGCTCACGCCCATATCGCAAGCGCTCAGTCCGACGCGGATGAAGGCGGCGTTGAAGCGGGCGGACTCACCCGCGATGCGCACGTCGCAGGCCAGCGCCAGCGCCAGGCCGCCGCCGGCCGCCGGTCCGCGGATGGCGGCGATGAACGGCTGCGGAACGCGGCGAATCGCGACGACCAGGTCGCTCATCCGGCGCTGGCTTTCAACCGTGTCGGTGGTTGAGGCGCCCAAGCCGGTGCCGCCGCGGTTTTGTTCTTTGAGATCGAGCCCGGCGCAAAAGGCGCGTCCCGCTCCCTTCATCACGACTACGCGCGTCTCGGTTTGGCTAGGCAGCCGATGCAGGAAATCTTCAAGCTCCGCGACCATTTGCGCGCTGAGCGCGTTGAGATTGTGCGGACGGTTAAGTGTCAGCCATGCCACCGCGCCATCGCTTTTGATTTCAATAGCCTCGTATGCCATCGCAAGTCGCCTCCCGGAATCGACGGGCAATCCGCGGGATTCTGACGCGCGGCGATGAGTTCTTCTGCCCGTCTTTCGCTAACCATAACGCAATCTGACGCACATTCGCCAAGATTCTCAACCTCTGACAGGCGCGAATAGTCAGTATTGACTTAACTGTGGCACGGTTAGAGTCTGCAGAGACTTGGCGTTACGATGGCGTCCTCGGAAGAAATTCTGACCATATCGGAGTTGTCGGCGCATCTTCGCGTTCATCCGACTACGATTTACCGCCTCTTGCGCGAAGGACGAATACCGGGCTTCCGCGTCGGCAGCGCCTGGCGATTCAGCCGCGCGGCGATCGAAATATGGGAGCACGGGCAAGCCGGCCCAATCGGCCGAGAGTCCGCGCCCACGCGCAAACCCAAAGGCCGCAAGGCGCGAAAGTAGCCGGCCAACCATTCTCCGCGCGCCTGCTTTTCTGTCATCACTTGACGCCGCACGAGCCGCCGATCTTTGGCAGGCGAGATGTCTGAAGTCTGGCGGCGTTTGACAAGCGCATGGTCAACCTAATAGCTAACGCAGAAAAGCAAATGGCGGAGAGTTTCGCGCCGATGCCAACGCAAACGAAATACACCGACGTAAAAGGATACGCGACCTACTACTACTATAGCGGCGCTACCACGCTCCCCGACGTGGTGCCGGACTTTTCACGCGGCCGCAAGATTTTGTTCGTTCACGGCGCCGGCTCGAACGGCCACACCTGGCATCGCCAGATCGAAGCGTTTGGCGGCCAGCACAGTCCGATCGCGCTCGATCTGCCCGGGCATGGACGCTCGGCGGGCGTCGAGGGGCTGCGCACGGTTCAGGACTATGCCGACTTCGTTGCGGCTTTTCTTGACCGGTTGAAGATCAAAGCGGCGGTGATACTGGGGCATTCGATGGGCGGCGCAATTGCGATGGACCTGGCGCTGCGCCACGCCCCGCGCGTCGAGGCGTTGATCCTCAGTTGCACGGCGCCGAAGTTCAACATCACGGCCGATCGAATCGAGGCCTTGCGGGCAATCACGATGGGCCGGGCGCCGCAGGCCTTCAACCCTGACGGCTATTCGCCCCGGACGGTGAAGGAAAACTTCGACGTCGTCCGCGAAGGCTGGATGGAACAAATCAAGACCGATCCGCGCGTGCGCTACACCGACATCGTCGCCTGCTCCGAGGTCGATTTGCGCGCGGCCATCGCAAAGATCGACAAACCGGCGCTGGTGCTGGCCGGCGCCGACGACAAGGGCACCACGCCGGCCGACGCGGAGTTTATCGCCGGCAAGATTCGCGGCGCGACGTGCAAGATTATCGCGGACGCCGGTCACTATATCGCGCGCGAGCGTCCCGCCGAGTACAACGCCGCGATCGAACAGTTCGTGGGCGAACTGAAGTAGGAATTCAAGATGAGTTTAAGCCGCAAAACCGCAGTGGCCGGCGTGTTTGAGCATCCGACGCGCTTTGCGCCGGACAAAAGCCTGTTTCAGATAATGGCGGAGAGCGTGCGTGGCGCGCTGGAAGACGCCGGCTTGACGATCAAGGACGTGAACGGGCTGTGCACGGCCGGCATGGGCCTGGGCGGGATGGGAATCGTCAGCTTCTGCGATTACCTCAACCTGACGCCGAACTTTGTCGACTCGACTTCGATCGGCGGGTCGTCGTTCGTGGCCCACACCGCGCACGCCGCGGCCGCCATCCACGCCGGGCTGTGCGACGTATGCGTCGTGGCCTATGGTTCGACCGCGGCCTCGTCGCGGTTTGCTATCGGCACGGGCGGAGGAGGCGGCGGCGGTGGCGATCCGTGCGACCAGTACGAGATTCCGTTCGGGCCGACGACGGTCGGGTCGTACGCGATGATCGCGCAGCGCCATATGCATGACTACGGCACGACCTCGGCGCAGCTCGCCGAAATCGCGGTCACGATGCGCCTGCATGCGTCCATGAATCCGGCCGCGAAGTACCGCGACCCGATCACCGTGGAAGACGTACTCGCGTCGCGAATCATCTCGTCGCCGCTGCATCTGCTCGATTGCTGCATCATCAGCGACGGCGGCGGCGCGTTGGTGATCACCTCGGCGGAGCGTGCGCGCGATTTGAAGAAGAAGCCGGTTTACATTCTTGGCGCGGGCGAGACCGTGCGCCACGCGGCGCGCGGGCAGCGCGATTTCCTGGAAATCGCGGCGGCGCAATCGGGCCGGCTGGCGTTGGAGCGCGCCGGGGTCGCGCACAAGGACATCGACATGGCGATGATCTACGACTCGTTCACCATCACCGTGCTGGCCACGCTCGAGAATCTCGGCTTTTGCAAGCGCGGCGAGGGCGGGGCGTTCGTGTCGGGCGGAAGGCTGCGCTTCGACGGCGAATTTCCGATCAACACCGATGGCGGAGGGTTGTCGTCGAATCATCCAGGGATGCGCGGAATCTTCCTGGTGATCGAGGCGGCCAAACAACTGCGCGGCGAATGCGGTCCGCGGCAGGTAAAGAATTGCAAAATCGCACTCGCGCACGGCACCGGCGGCGCGCTCGGCACGCGCCATTCGGGCGCGACCCTGGTCCTCACCAATCAGTAACCTCGGGGCGGAGCAAGCATCATGGCGGAACAGACGCAAGCGAAGAAATACTCCAAGCCACTGCCGCACCTCGACGAAGAGAACCGTGCGTGGTGGGAGGCGCTTCAACGGCACGAACTTTACATCCAGAAATGCGCCAATTGCGGCGACCTCCGCTACTATCCGCGCGCGCTGTGCACCAGTTGCATGTCGTCGCAGGTGCAATGGATAAAATGCAGCGGGCGCGCCACGGTCTATACCTTCACCACCACCTATCAGAACCAGGCGGCGGGGTTTCGCGAATCGCTCCCCTACATCATGGCGTATGTCGAGTTGGAGGAGGGCCTCAAAATGCTCACCAACCTTGTCGACTGCCAGCCGGAACAGGCTAAAATAGGGATGCCCGTCGAGGTCGTATACGAGGACGTCACGCCCGCGGTGACGCTCGCGAAATTTCGCCCGGCGAGGTGAGGGCTCAATCCTGGTGAGTACAATCCTTG
>Ga0074044_10003255_pt1 | contig 13904 bp, 11 predicted proteins | sample BogForMeECP23OM1_FD_94443 | JGI IMG/M metagenome (GOLD analysis project Ga0074044, IMG submission 94443) | Bog forest soil microbial communities from Calvert Island, British Columbia, Canada - Bog Forest MetaG ECP23OM1 | ecosystem: Environmental > Terrestrial > Soil > Wetlands ... | reverse complement strand
TGTTCACGCAATTCGGCATCGGGCCCTGGCTGGGCCTGTTGGCGGCAATTCCGGTGGCCGCGGCTTGCGGGGCGGTGATCGGATTTCTCGCCTTCCGCTTCGGCGTCGCCGGCGTCTATTTCGCCATCCTGACCATCGCCTTCGCCGAGTTTGCCCGCATCGGCTTCGACCATTTGAGTTTCGTCAACGCCTCGAGCGGCCTGTTCTTGCCGGTCAAACAATATGCGCACAACGATCTGTGGCGGCTGCGCGGCGATCCGACGATGTTCTATTACGTCATCCTGGCGGCGACCGTGTTCGCGTTCCTGCTCTGCCATTTTCTCATCCGCAGCCGTGTCGGCTACTTTTGGCTGGCGATCCGCGAGGACGAGCAAGCGGCGCGCGCCGCCGGCATCGACACCTTCCGTTACAAGATGTACGCGGTGATGGTTTCCGCCGCCGTCACCTCGTTTGCCGGCGTGTTCTATGCGTTCTTCTACAACAACCTGTTTCCCGAGCAGGTCTTCAGCATTTCGCGTTCGATCGAGATCATTCTCGGACCTATCATCGGCGGCGTCGGTACCCTGTTCGGGCCGATCCTCGGCGCATTCGTGCTGACCGGCCTCGCCGAAACACTCAATTCCGGTATGACGGCATTCGGCTTTGATCTGCCCGGCGCGACCCAGGTGTTCTACGGCATCTGTCTGCTTCTCGTCGTGGTGGCGCTGCCGAACGGCGTGTGGCCGCCTTTGGCGCGCCGGCTCGGCCTGACCGAGGACAAAAAATGACCGCGCTGCTTGCCCTCAATGCGGTCAGCAAGCGTTTCCGCGGTCTGCTCGCCGTCGATCACGTCAGCTTCGCCGTGCCGGCGGGCGCGATTTTCGCCGTCATAGGCCCGAACGGTGCCGGCAAGACCACGCTGTTCAACATGATCGCCGGCGCGATGGCGCCGGACGACGGTTCGATCACCTTTGCCGGCAAGCCAATCGGCGGTTTGCCCGCCGACGCGGTCTGCCGGCGCGGCGTGGCCCGCACCTTCCAGCTGGTGCGGCCGTTTATGGCGTTGAGCGTCGAGGACAACGTCACCATCGGCGCGTTGCTGCATCGCCGTGATGTCGCGGCGGCGCGACAGCGCGCGCGGACGCTGCTCCAGCGCCTCGATCTCTTCGACATGCGGCACCGGCTGGCCTCGACGCTGACGCTGCCGGATCGCAAGCGGCTCGAGGTTGCCCGCGCGCTCGCGACCGATCCGCAGCTTTTGTTGCTCGATGAGGTGATGGCGGGCTTGCGACCGACCGAGACCGACCGCATGGTCGCCATCTTGCAAACGCTCAACCGCGACAGCGGATTGACCATCCTTTTGATCGAGCACGTCATGCGAGCGGTGATGGCGCTGGCCTCGCGTGTGCTCGTGCTCGACCACGGCACGGCGATCGCCGAAGGAACGCCGCCAGCGGTCGTGCGCGATCCCGCGGTCGTGCAGTCCTATCTCGGTGCCGAGGCGGTGTGATGCTGCGCGTCGAAAACCTCGATGTCTTCTACGGCGATGTCCAGGCGCTCGATGGCGTATCGCTCGAAATCGGCGAAGGCGCGATCATCGCCATTGTCGGCGCCAACGGTGCCGGTAAAACGACGCTGATCCACGCGCTCGCCGGCATGCAGCCGCAAGCGCGCGGCCGGATACTGTTTCGCGGCGTGGACATTTCGGGCTGGCCGAGCCATCGCGTCTGCGACCTCGGCCTCGGTCAGGTGGCCGAAGGGCGACAGGTCTTTCCTACACTCTCGGTGGCCGAGAACCTCGACATCGGGGCGATGCTGCCGCGCGCCCGCGCCCATCGGACCAAGAACCGAGAGCGTGTTCTGGCCATGTTTCCCAAGCTTGCCGAGCGGGTGCGGCAGCCGGCTGGCACGCTGTCCGGCGGCGAGCAGCAGATGCTCGCCATCGCCCGCTGCCTGATGGGCGCTCCGCAGCTCATCATGTTCGACGAACCCTCGCTCGGACTTGCTCCCAATCTTGTTCGCGGCGTGCTCGACACCATCCGCGAGCTCAATGGCGAAGGCATCACCTGTCTGTTGGTCGAGCAGAACGTCGCGCTCTCGCTCAAGCTCGCGAGCCACGCCTACGTGCTGGAAAACGGCCGGGTCACGCTCTCCGGCAGCGGCAGCGAACTGTTGGCCGACGACCGCGTCCGCAGCGCCTATCTCGGGTTATGACGGCAAGTCAGAACGCGCGTCGCAGACGTTCCATGATGACGCCAAGCGCCGCCACGCTGGCGCTGAGCGGAGCCAGGGGAAACGACTGCCGCAGCCGGTTATGCACGTCGGCTGCCGTCGGCGCCTCGACATCGGCGAGCGCCGCGGCCATGGCGCGGGCCATATCGGCCTCGGGCCATCCGCTGAGCGTGGCGGGCACCATGGTGACGTCGCCGAACGGAACCGGCGGTTGCAGACGTAAAGTGACACGGCGGGCGCTCATGCGAGCTCCAATCAGAGGGTTGATTCCTCTTCAACCCCGCCGTTTTACGAAAGTTCCAATGACACGCGGATGACGGAAGACGGACCATTGCTCCGTCATCCGTCCGTCATCAGCCGACCGCGAGCGGCTCGCGCGCCGGCCCCTGCCCCTTAAGCTGCAGGCGATAGAAGGAGGCATAACGGCCGCCCTTGCGCAGCAGCTCCTCGTGGCGGCCGGATTCGACGATCAAACCGTCTTCCACCACAAGAATGCAATCGGCATGCATGATGGTGGCAAGCCGGTGTGCGACCACCAGCGTCGTGCGCCCCTTGCGCAGCTCCGCGATGGCGTCCTGTACGTAGCGCTCGGATTCCGAATCAAGGGCCGCGGTCGCCTCGTCGAGCAAGATGATCGGCGCATTTTTGATCAGCGCCCGCGCCACGGCGATGCGCTGGCGCTGACCGCCGGAAAGCTGCATGCCGTGCTCGCCGACCGGCGTGTCGTAACCGGCGGGGAAGCCAAGGATGAATTCGTGCGCATGCGCGGCCTTGGCCGCGGCGACGATCTCCGCTTCGCTGGCGCCGAGCCGGCCGAGGCCGATGTTCTCGCGGATGGTGCCGCGGAACAGTTGAACGACCTGGCCGACATAGGCGATCTGCTGGCGCAGCGAATGGCGCGACACGGCGGCGATATCCTGGCCGTCGATCAGGAGGCGGCCGGCCTCGACGTCATAGAGGCGCAAGATCAGGTTGAGCACGGTCGATTTGCCGCCGCCCGAGGGGCCGACCAGGGCCGTGACCTTGCCCGGCTGCGCCACAAAGCTCATGCCGCGCAGCGCCGGCGCGCCGGGACGATAGCCGAAGCGCACATTGGCAAATTCCAGGCGCGCGGTCGCCAGCTTGAGCGGCGGTCGGTCATCGTCGCTCGGCTCGCCCGGCGGGCTGTCGACGACCTCGTAGAGGACGCGGACGCCGACGAGATTGTTGTTAAGATCGATGTTGAGCCGCGCCAGCCGCTTGGCCGGTTCGTAGGCCAGCAGGAATGCGGCGAGAAACGCAACAAACTCGCCCGGCGTCGCTCCCGTTTCGATCACGCGGTAGCCGCCATAGATGACCGCCAGCGCGATGGCGAAGCCGCCGAGTGTCTCCATGATCGGGCTGGCGCGGTTGGCGACGCGCGCCATCTTGTTGGATTCGTGTTCGACCGCGGCGACGCTGACTGCCAGTCTTCGCCGCATCTCGTCCTCGAGCGAGAAGGCCTTGACCATGCTCATGCCCTGCAGGGCTTCTTGCATGGTCTCGATGATGCGCGTGCCGCCCGTGAACTGCATGCGCGCGATCCCGCGCACTCGCCGGATCACCTTGCGCAGGAAGAACAGCGCCGGCGGCGCCATGATCAAACCGGCGAGCGACATTACCGGATCCTGGATCAGCATCACAATCGACAGCCCGATGAGCGACATCAGATCGCGACCGATGGCGGTGATGAGCAGGCTGATCACTTGACTCACGGCGTTGGCGCCGGTGGTGAGTCGGGCAATGAATTCGGACGAATGGCGGTCGGCGAAGAAGCCGATGCTTTGCTGCAACAGCTTGTCGAACATGCGCCGCTGGTTGTCGGCGACGATGCGATTGCCGATCGCGGACAGCATCACGGTCGAGCCGTAGGTCGCCATGCCCTTGGTCGCGAAGACCGCCATGGCGATGACGCCGATGACCACGATGCCGTGGAAATTGCGATCGACGTAGGCCTCGTTGGTCATGGTGCCGAGAAGATAAGCGCTGAGCGCGGTGCCGGCGGCGGCGACCCCCATCAGCAGGAATGCGACGGCGTAGCGGCGCCAATGCGCCAACGCCTCATCGACGAGAAGTCGGCGCACCAGGGCGAACGTCGAATAGGTCTCCGAGGATCCGCCCGTAAAAGCTGTCATGCGCGATCCGTTGCGTCCCCGCGGCCGAACTGCGCGGGCCGGAGTGCCCCGGGGCGTTCCATGCCCCGAAGGGGCGAGTTTTTCAAGCTATTTTAGCGCCGCTGTGACCGATCGGAACCCGCCGTCGCAACGCCGGCCGGCGCGAACTGTTCACTTCGATCCCGCGAAGCTGCCCGGCGCGCCATCAGTTCACGTTCCCAGGCGAGTGCGTGGGTGGCGATGGTCGAAAGATCATCGAATCTTGGTTGCCAACCGAGCGTTGCCCGTGCCTGGTGCGAATCCGCGATGATCCGGGCGGGGTCGCCTTCGCGTCGCCCTGCCATGTCGATCTTGAAGTCGACCCCTGAAACGCGCTTGACCGTCTCAATCACTTCGAGCACCGAAAAGCCGTGGCCATAGCCGCAATTGAGCGTCAGCGAGGGCAAGCCGGACCGCAAGTGACGCAGCGCATCGGAATGGGCGCGGGTCAGATCGCTGACGTGGATGTAGTCGCGGATGCAAGAGCCGTCCGGCGTCGGGTAATCGATGCCGAAAACCTCGAGCTTGCGGCGCAGCCCAAGCGCGGTCTCGACCGCAACCTTTATCAGATGCGTCGACGCTTTGCTCGATTGCCCGGTGCGGCAACGGGGATCGGCGCCGGCGACGTTGAAATAGCGCAGGATCACATGGCCGAGACCATGCGCGCGGCCGGCATCGCGCAGCATGACTTCGCTCATCAGCTTTGACCAACCGTAGGGTGAGATCGGTTGCGTCGGCGCGTCTTCTTTCACCGGAATTTCGGCCGTATTGCCGTAGACCGCGGCGGTCGAGGAAAAGATGAAGTGGCGCACGTCATTCTTCACCGCGCATTCGAACAGCGCGCGCGAATTGACTGTGTTGTTGCGGTAGTAGGCCAGCGGATCGCGAACCGACTCGGGAACCACGATGGAGGCGGCAAAGTGGATGATCGCCTCGACGTGGTACTGTCGGATCAGACGAGCGACGAGCTGTTGGTCGCCGGTGTCGCCGACGATGAGCGGCACGCCCTGAGCAACGGACCAGGCGAATCCCGTGGTGAGGTTGTCGAGCACCACGACGCGCTCGCCGGCATCGATGAGGTCGAGCACCATGTGGCTGCCGATATAGCCGGCTCCGCCAGTGACTAGGACCGTCATGCCTGCAACCTGTTTCCCCGAGGTCTCCGCCATACGCGGATTTGATGAATACGGCGTTATGCCGCCGCTCCGGGTCAGCTGATAGCGGCGACCGCCGCGAGCGCGCTGCGGGTCGCAGCGAGGACCTCCTCGGGGCTGATCTCCCGCATGCAGCGGTGGTGACCGAGCCGGCATACCGGCTTGTGGCAGGGCCGACAGGCCAGCTCGCTCTTGGCCTCGATCGTCGCTGTGAGCGGATTGAGCGGCCCGTGCCACGGGTTTGTGGGGCCGAAAATTCCGATCGAGGGAATGTCTAGCGCTAAGGCGACGTGGAGCAGGCCGGAATCGTTCGAAACCGCCACGGCGGCGGCCGCCACCGCGAGAATGGCGTCGCGCAGATCGTGGCCGGTAAGGTCGCGGGCCCCGGTGTCGCCGACAATCTCGGCGGCAAGCGATTTCTCGCCGGGACCGCCCACCACCCAAACCGCGAGGCCGTCGGCGAGGAGCCGGCGGGTCAGCGCGGCATAGGCGGCGCTCGGCCAGCGCTTCGACGGTCCGACGGCGCCGGGGGCCAGGACCACGATCGGTCGGCTCTCTCGAGCCAGGCCACGGCTGCTACGCCACGAGGCGACCTCGGCAGCAGCGACCTTGAGCTGCGGCAACGGCCATTCGCGAGGCGGAGACGCGCCAGGCGGCAAGGCCAGCGCTGCGCAGCGGTCGACCATCCGCGGCAATTTGCGCTCACCAAATCGCAGGTCGTTGAGAAGGACGAAACGCCCCTCGCCGAGAAAGCCGGTGCGCTCCGGAACGCCCGCAAGAAAGGGGGCGAGCGCCGATTTCCAGGTCCGCGGCATGATGAGCGCGGTCCCGTAGCCTTCAGCCTTGAGGCGCTTGGCCAGCGTCAACTGCTGGGCCAGTGCGAGTCGGCCACGCGGCAAGTCCACGACAACCGCCTGCCGCAGCCCGGGCATGTAATCGGCCAGCGGCGCGCACAACGTGGTCGCCAGCATGTCGACCGGACGGTCGGGGAAACGCTCGCGCAGAAGGTTCACCACCGAATGGCAGCGCACGAAATCGCCGATCCACATGTACGGGACAATGAGGATGGAACTACTGTCCGCCGCATCGCCCGACCTGCGATTAGCGCGGTGAACTGTTGAATTATCATTCATTATATGCTTTGATGATATTTTCAAAGTTGATTTCTCGACGGCTGGGTACGGCTTCGTCATCGCCTTCGGAAATCTCCACGCCCCATTTTACGCCGCTGTGCCAAGTGGTCTTGAAAAGAGCATTCTCCGCCAAGACCTAGAGATCAGCCGATCGACGCGCAAGCCCAGCCGGCGATAGCTCACTTGCGCTTGCGCGTCGCCAGCCAGGCCTTCGTGTAGCGGTAGTAGCTTCCTTCAGCATTGGCGACCGCCAGCAGGAATCCCTCGGCGCCGTCGAGAAAGCCGGCGCGCAGCACGTAGGTGCGCAGGAACGAAGCGAGCCCGTGGCCGACGCCGGTCAGGAACGACACCTTGCGCCCGGAGGCAACAAGCGCCTGCGCGCTTGCCGTCGAATAGCGGTCCATGCGCGACAACGCGTCTTCGAGCTTGAGCACCGGATGATGAATGAGCGGCTGGCGAAGCCGTTTCACCATGCCTTTGCAGATCACGCGCTCGTGGACGATGACGTCGTCGAAGAGCGCCTTTCCGCGCCGAAACAACCGCAACACGTAGTCGGGGTACCACCCTGAATGGCGCATCTGTCGGCCGCAAAAGCTGGAAAGGCGCGGAAATTCCCAGGCGTCCGGGCCTTCCTTGGCGGTGGCGGCTTTGATGGCCGCGGCAAGCTCGGGGGTGACGCGCTCGTCGGCATCGACGGACAGCACCCAATTCCCCGTGGCGAGCGACAGCGCATAGTTCTTTTGCGGGCCATAACCGCGCCATTCGTGAAACTCGACGCGGGCGCCTTTTCGCCGGGCGATCTCCACGGTCGCATCCGTGCTGCCGCAATCGACCACGATGCGCTCGTCGCAGAATGCGAGGCTGTCGAGGCAGGCGCCGATATTCGCCGCCTCGTTCTTGGTGATTACAATCGCGCTGAGCTCCGGCATGGACTCTTCTCCGTGTGCGGGCGGCTCCGCACGGAACTTTCTGCACTATTGCCATGCTCGCCGCTGCGATAATTAAATCGTAAATGGCCTCGGCAGCCACCTAAACGACTGGGCGCGCGTGATGCAGATACCGTTTACAGTGTTCGCCGAGTTGCGGAACCGGTCCGCCGCCGCCTCAGTTACGAATGGTTTCTCAGTCTCTATGCCCTGAGACAGGCACAGCGGCGTCCCCCGACGAGAGGACCGCGTGATCGCTGAACAGCCGAGATCACCCCTAGATAGATATGAATCTCTAATTTTTATGGTTTTTGATTCATTTTATTGCCATTTTCGACTGGGACTGCGTGCGCCGATATGCCTCGGTGCCACTGTTGCTCGCGGCGCGAGACTGGGGCAAAGGAGCGGGCAGTCGGCTTTAAGCTTGACACAACCGCAACCGGTGTCACGGCGTCGATGTTGTTGGTCACCGGCGGGGCCGGGTTCATCGGATCGAATGTGGTGGCCAGCCTCAACGAGGCCGGCCGCACCGACATTGCCGTCAACGATATTCTTGGCAGCGACGGCAAATGGCGCAACCTCGCAGGCCGCCAGCTCGCCGAATTCGTGCCGCCGGCTGATCTGTTGCGCTGGCTCGACGGCCGCAAGCTCGACGCGGTGGTGCACCTTGGCGCTATTTCCTCCACCACCGCGACCGATGCCGATCTCGTCATCGAAACCAATTTCCGGCTGTCGCTACGCTTGTTCGAGTGGTGTGCATCGACGCGCACGCCTTTTATCTATGCCTCCTCGGCCGCGACCTATGGCGACGGCGGGGCGGGCTTTTCCGACGACTGGTCGCTTGCCGCGCTCAAGCGGCTCAAGCCGATGAATCTTTACGGCTGGAGCAAACATCTGTTCGACCTCGCATTGGTCGAGCGCGTCGCGCGCAAGGACAGGCTGCCGCCGCAATGGGCCGGGCTTAAATTCTTCAATGTCTTCGGCCCCAATGAATACCACAAAGGCGAGATGATGAGCCTCGTTGCCAAGCGTTTCGACGAAGCCAAGGCCGGCCGACCCGTCCGGCTGTTCAAATCGTACCGCGCCGGCATCGCCGACGGCGAGCAAAAGCGCGATTTCATCTATGTGGATGATGCGATCGCCGTCGTCCGTTGGCTACTCGAGACGCCCGCGGTGTCTGGCATCTTCAACGTCGGCACCGGCGCGGCTCGCAGCTTTCGCGATTTGATGATGGCGATGTTCGCGGCGCTGGGCCGCGAGCCGGCCATCGACTATATCGAGATGCCGGTTTCCATTCGCGATAGCTATCAGTATTTCACGCAAGCCGAGATCGGTAATCTGCGCCGCGCCGGCTTCAATGCCGACTTCACAACCCTCGAAGCGGGGGTCAAGCGCTACGTGAGCTGTTATCTTGACCGCGCCGATCGCCATCGGTGAGCGGCGATCGCAGGGCGGGCCGGATGTTTGATTTCGAAGAAACGCTGCGGCTTGTTGCCAAGCAGACCGTTCTTTGCGTCGGCGACGTCATGCTCGACGATTTCGTCTATGGCGAAGTCACGCGCATTTCGCCGGAGGCGCCGACGCCGGTTCTCACGGTCGGAAGGAGCGAGGTCGAGATCGGCGGCGCGGGCAACGTCGCGCGCAACATTGCCGCGCTTGGGGCGCAATGCATTCTCGTCGGTCTGATCGGCAACGACGACGCGGGTCTCATGCTGACCAATGCGCTTGGCAAGCTCGGGTCGATCATTTCTGATCTTGTGGTCGACAAGACGCGGCAAACCACGCGCAAGGTGCGCTTCATCTCCGAACATCACTCGACCCACCTGATGCGAGCCGATTGGGAGACGGGTGAGCCCGCCAGCGCGGAAAGCCAATCTGTCATCATCGCCTTTGCCGAAGCGGCGATGCCGCAAGCCGGCGCAGTGGTGCTGTCCGACTACGCCAAAGGCGTGCTCACCGAGCGCGTCATCCGCGCCATCATCGACACGGCGCGGCGCCTCGGTAAACCGGTCATCGTCGATCCCAAAGGCCACGACTACCGCGTTTATCGCGGCGCGACGTTGATCACACCGAATGCCAAGGAACTGGCCGCGGCGGTGCACCGGCCGGTGACAAGCGAGGCAGAGATCGCTGGCGCCGCCGCCGAGCTCGCGGGCCTGATTGACAGCGAAGCCGTGCTGGTCACCCGAAGCGAGGCGGGGATGAGCCTTCACGTCGAAGGTCGCGCGCCACTTCACATTCCCGCTTATCCGGTCAAGGTGCGCGATGTATCTGGCGCCGGCGATACGGTGGCCGCGGTGATGGCGGTACTCTTGGCGATGAATGCGCCATACGAGGCTGCCATGCGCGCGGCCAATGCCGCGGCCGCGGTCGTGGTCGGCAAACGCGGCACGGCAACGGTCTCGCTCGCCGAATTGCGCCACCGCATCCTGCCCGCGGCATCGCTCGCGCCGGAGGACAAGATCGTATTCGACTGGTCGGTGCTCGACGAGCGGCTCGGGCAATGGCGCCGCCATGGCCTGCGCATCGGCTTCACCAATGGCTGTTTCGATCTCCTGCACCGCGGCCATGTCAAATTGCTGGCCGAGGCCCGCGCCGCCTGCGACCGCCTCGTGGTCGGGCTCAACAGCGACGCCTCGACGGCGCGGCTGAAAGGCCAAGGCCGGCCGATCAATCCGGTTGAAGGCCGTGCCGAGGTGCTCGCCGCGCTGGAGGCCGTCGACCTCGTTGTCGTCTTCGACGACGATACGCCGCTCGACCTGATCAAGCGCGTGCGCCCTGCGGTGCTGGTCAAGGGCGCCGATTACCGCCGCGAGGAGGTGGTGGGCCGTGACGTGGTCGAGGCCGCGGGCGGCGATGTCATCCTGGTCGAGCTGGTGCCGGACCACAGCACCACAAAAATAATTCGACAGGCCCGCGAACGGACCGGCGCATGACACCGTCGGTGCCGCGGTAACCTCAGGAGCGCGTCTTCGGCCGCTCCGCCGCGTGGGCCGCGCTGAATGCCCCCTGGTCGCGGCGATGCGAGCCGACGATCTTCCGGCTGGACCGGCCGGGGCCGACGCGCCAGCCGAACAGATCGATCAGCTTGGTCCTCAGATAAAGCTTGCGTTCGGCAGGGGTGAGCGTGGTTCGCCAGCACGGCGATTGAAGATCGAGCCGCGTTTGGTGCGCGGCGATGCGAGCTTGCATCGGCGCCGGGTGACCGCCGCGATATTCCATCACGAATTGCTGCGGGAACTGGATGTAATAGTAATCCTGCATTTCGAGCGGCTTCGGATTGCGCTCGGAGCCGCCGATCCATAATTTCGATTTCTCCTCGATGAAGGCTTTGGACGTCGCCGGCGAGCGGACGTCGAGATAGTGAAACAGGTCGAGGCCGGAATCGACCACGCGGATGCGGTAGCCTTTTTCCTTGTATTTCGGGTGCACCGTGAAGCCCAGCGCGTCGCCGCGCGACAGCACGAAACGGTGCGGCTTGACCACCCGGCAGGCCAGCTCGCAACGCAACGGATGCACGTTGAGGATGGTTTCGTAGTCGCCGTAAAAACTCACCCGCTGCAGCACCAGGCCTTCGACGTGATCGTCGGCGCGGTATCTGGTCATCAAATCGAGCAGCCGCGCGTGGTCGCGCTCATGGATGGCTTCGTCGCTCTGCAGATAGATCGCCCAGTCGCCGGTACAGTTGAACAACGCGATATTGGTCTGTTGCGACAGCACATAGCCGCCGGACGACAGGTTCGGATTCCAGGTGCTCTCGACGATCCTGATTTTAGGACTGGCGATGCTGCGCACCAGATCGAGGGTGCCGTCGTTGGAGGCACCGACATTGACGACAAATTCATCGACAATCGGCAGGATCGATTGGATGCTTTCCACGATCGGATAATCCAACCGGACGGCATCCCTCACGAACGTAAATCCGGAAACCTTCATATCGAGGTGATGGCGCTGCCTCGGGATTATCCCTCACGCGCAAGGGCCCTTCGCGGTCGAATGCGCTGCGCGGCGTTGTGGCACGACGCCTGCGCCATGGCAACATAGCCGCGCCGGCAATGCTTAGTCTGGACGCGAACTGTTCGGCTCCCTAACGCGGATGCACGACGTAGAGTACGGAGTTCTCGGCGATGCCGGCCCGGCGGAATGTCTTTGCGCCGAAGTGCTCGATGCCCAATTGATCGACTTTCAGGCCGGCGGCCTCCAGCCGGTCGATGAAGTCACGCTTGCCGTATTGCCGCACGTGGTCGCCCATGCCGAAATATCTCCAGCGCAGTTCTTCGGTATCGATGCTCGGATCCTCGTGTGTCTCGTCAAGACCGACGATAAGCGGCACCAGGATGACCGCGAAGCCTTCCGGCTTGAGCACGCGGCGGATCTCGCGCATCGCCTTGCGGTCGTCGGGAATATGCTCAAGGACGTGCGAGCACAGCAGAATGTCCACGGAACCGTCGGCATAGCTGTCCATGGCGGTGAGGTCGACGCGCTCATCGACGGTTTTGCGGGAAAGGTCGGCGCTGCAATAGGTAATGAAGCGATAACGCCTAAGCTTCTTGTGGAGTGCATCCCCCGGGGCAAATTCGATCAAGCGATAGGTGCGGCGGCGATCGAAGCTGCGGAATACCTGGTCGAGATAGATGGCGGTCAGTCGCTCACGATCGAGGGCGTCACAGTACGGACAGGTGAAGGCCGCCAGGTTGAATGTTTCCATCGCGCTGGCGGGACGGATGGGGGCGTATTTCTCGACATTTTGCCGATAGGAGTTCCACACCGGCCTGAACGCGCGAAGGCGTATGCTACAAACTGGACACTGATACTCGGCGCCGAGATAGCGCGGCAACTTGATGGCGCGCTTGAGGACTTTGCCGTATCGCCGAACAATATCGTAGGACAGGCTACCGCGATACTTGCGATAGGCGCGCGTTCCTTTCAGCCACTCGAAGACCTGGTCGTCCGAACCAAACATCTGTTATCCCAACTCCATTTCCTGCCCTGTTTGCGGCGAGGAGGCTGCGATGGATGCGGCACCGGGCGGAGTCGCGGCAAGCCTGCATCATCGTAGCTGATCGAGCGTGGTGACGAGCCACGTCCGTCGGCTTGACAAAGTCCTCATCAGTCATCGTATTCGAGCTTAGCACAGCCTCATGAGCGCTGGCGAAGAGGCCGCGATGCTTCCCGACTATGAATTGATCGGATGACCTCCATTTCCACCCTATCGCGCTTTGATCGCGTCCGCTTCGAGCGGCTGGCCGACTGGCTCGCCGTGGGCGTCGCGGTATCGCTGCCGTGGTCGACATCGGCCACCGGGATTCTCATCGCGGCATGGCTCGTCGCGGTACTGCCGACCTTGGATATCGCTTCGGTCCGGCGCGAGCTTGCGACCGCGGCCGGCGGCCTGCCGGTGCTGCTCTGGGTGCTTGCGGCAGTGGGGATGTTGTGGGCCGATGTGACCTGGGCCGAGCGCATCGGCGGCCTTGGCAAATTCCATCGGCTGCTGGTGATCCCTGTGGTGCTGGCGCACTTTCGCCGGTCCGAGCACGGCATCTGGGTGATCTATGGATTTTTTGGATCGATGCTCGGCCTGCTGCTGATGTCCTGGGTTGCGGTGGCATTTCCCGGGTTGCCGTGGCCGGGCAAACAATTCGGCGTGCCGGTGAAAGATTATATCCTTCAGGGCGGAACCTTTCTGATTTGCGCCTTTGCGCTTCTGGGGTATGCGTTCGAGGAGCGCGGTGCAAAAAAGCCGATTTTCATTTTAGGTCTCGTTGGACTTGCCGCCCTCTTTCTCATCGACATCGCTTTCGTGGCCACCGGCCGTACTGTGCTTCTGATCGCGCCGGTGCTGGCGCTTTTACTCGGCTGGCGACAATCCCGTTGGCAGGGGCTATTCGGCGCCGCGCTGCTCGGCGCCGCCGTCGGTGCCGCGCTCTTTCTCGAGTCGCCGTATCTGCACGGGCGATTGGAAAGTTCCGTGACGGAATTGCGGGACTACCTGAGCAGCGATGCGATGAACTCGACCGGTCTGCACCTCGAGTTTCTGAGAAAGTCGTTGTCATTTGTTGAGACGGCCCCCATCGTCGGCCACGGCACTGGCTCGATAACCGAGCAGTTTCGCCATGCGACCGCCGGCCAGACCGGCGCTTCGTCGGTGGCGTCGGCCAATCCGCACAATCAGATTTTCGCCGTCGCGATCCAGCTTGGCCTCCTCGGCACCGTCGTGCTGGTGGCCATGTGGACCGCGCATGTCATGCTGTTTCGCGGTAGCGGATTTATCGCCTGGATCGGCCTGATCATCGTCGTGCAAAACATCGT
>Ga0074044_10003254_pt1 | contig 13904 bp, 12 predicted proteins | sample BogForMeECP23OM1_FD_94443 | JGI IMG/M metagenome (GOLD analysis project Ga0074044, IMG submission 94443) | Bog forest soil microbial communities from Calvert Island, British Columbia, Canada - Bog Forest MetaG ECP23OM1 | ecosystem: Environmental > Terrestrial > Soil > Wetlands ... | reverse complement strand
TTCTGGCCGGACGGCATGATGTAAATTCCGTCCCATCCGCATACCTCTTCGCAGAGCAGGCATCCGACACACGTTTTTTCGTTGACGTGAACTCGTCCCAAGTACACGGCGCTGTTTTCCGGCGACGGTGAAATGCAATCGAACGGGCACACGTCGATGCATACGCCGCATCCGTTGCAATTATCCGGATGCACGATGGCGACGGGTCGCTCCGCGCGCTTGAGGACGTGCGTGAGTACGTTCTTGTTGTCCAGAATCGCGTCGTCCGGGCAGATTACGCCGCAGGCGCCGCAATCTATGCACGAGGCCGGCTCAATGAAATAAACCTTCTTGGATATTCCCGAGATCGCGCCGGTCGGGCAGCGCTTTTCGCACGCGCTGCAGCCGGTGCAATTCTCCGCGATGATCGTGTAGGGCATTCCGAGTCCCTTTCGGGCGCGTTACTTGCGCATCTCCTCGATAATCTTGTCGCGCTGGCCGTGCTCGATGAGCTGGTCGTTGCGGCGAGCCTGCTTGAGCGCAACGTAGGTAAAGAACAGCACCAGCAACATCATCCCCATGATCGGGATGTTGTCGGGCTGAACCAGGATTTGCAGGAATTGCTGGAGACCGGAGATGTGTCCTTCCATCGCGTCCCTTCACCACCGCCGAATCGTCATAGCTGCGCGCGCAATGCGCTTCAGACTTATCGGCGCAACTGATTTTGAAGTATCAGTCACATTAGGCGCTGTCAATGTAAGGTGCGCGATCGCACCAATTCTTGAGCGCTTGAATGTCCTGCCGCTGGTCGATCCGCCCCATTCGCAGCTATAATGCGGGCGCGATGGCTAATCAGGTTGAAGCGACTCAGGCGTGGCAGCCGCAGGCTGGTCTCTTCAAGACCATATGGGGAGTTGCCGCAACGATAACTTGCATGGTGCTGACGGCGATATTCGCCGTGCCGACCGCTCTCTCTGCGCGTTTCGGATGGGCGCGAGCGGTAACGCTTTTGAGCCGAGGCTGGGCGCGCTCGCTCATCAAGACCTGCGGCGTAAAAGTCGAAATCCAGGGGATGGAAAATCTCAAGGGCATCGGACCCTACGTCCTGGTCAGCAATCATCAGAGTTTCTTCGACATTTTCGCGTCGGCTGCATACATGCCGGGTGATATCCGCTTCGTCGGCAAGAAGGAATTGCTGAAAATTCCCATCGTCGGTTACGCACTCCTGCATGGCGGTCACATAGTCATCGACCGGCAGGCCGGCGGCAAGGCGATTCGCAAAGCGATCGAAAGCGTGCGCAGGGGTTTCAACGTCTGCGTCTTCGCCGAGGGGCATCGCTACAACGACAATCGCGTGCACGACTTCGAAGACGGCGCCGCGTGGCTCGCCGCGCTGACCAAACTCCCCGTGGTGCCGATGGCGATCAGCGGTTCGGGCGCGTTCTTTCCCCGGGGGGCAAAGGTAGTAGTACCAGGCGGCAGGATGCGCATGACGATTGGCGCACCGATTCCGACCGCGGAGATGAAAAGCGTCAACCGGACCGAGCTGACGCACAAGCTCGAAGAAGCGGTCCGCGCGATGTTCGTCGAAGAAGTGTAAAGCAAGTGGGTGGCAGAGTTCCGCACATCGGCACCTATCGCCGCGAACTTCCGGTCAGCCTCGAACGTCTCTACGAAAATGCGATCGATTGGGAGCACTTGCCCTACCTGCATCGCACGACATTCTCCCAGGTCGAGCGCATCGACGCGGGCGAATGGGGGTTTCGCGCGCGTGTATGGAACCATCCCCACGACGAGCGGCGCGCGTTCGTGATCGAGCTCAAGCTCAACCGCGACTGCCGCAGATGGATCACGAGCACGCTCGAAGGACCGGGGACCGGCACCGAAGTCTGGACGCATGCGTTCTCGACGGCTGAACGGCAGACGATGATCGTGGTCGATTTCCTCGTGCCCGCGGCCAGCGCTGAGCGAGTGCCGAAACTGGCGGAATATTACCAAACCCTGTACGCGCGGCTCTACGACGAAGACGTGGCGATGATGGTGGGGCGAGAGCGAGAGCTCGATCGCCTGCGCGCGGACAAACCCTCGCATTTCTCTCGAAGCAAAATAATCGGCAAGGTCACCGACATTCGCGCGCATCTGCCTCTTGAAGTTGAACTCGATGGCTCGCGATTCAAGGTGGTTGAAGTAGACGGCGAACTGGTCGCGTACTCGACGCTCTGCCCGCATAGGCTGGGCCCGCTGGGAGAGGCGCGGCTCGAAGGCGCTGTCGTCGAATGCCCGTGGCACGGGTACCGATTCGATATCCGCACCCGCAAAAGCTGTAGCGGCGTGGCATGCAGCCTCCTGCAAGCGCCATCAATTCGGGTCGATGACGACGGGCAGGTGATCCTCGGATGAACCCTCCGGACCTGCGAGACTCTCGCACTTTTGCGATCTTGTAGTCGAACGGGGCGTTTACCTTCGCGGCAGACCACGACGCAGCACGCGCGATGATGCTTGAAAAGGGGGGCTCATGTGGCCCAAATCGTTCGCTCTTTGCACCATCCTAGCGATCTCGTACCCGCTTGCTGCATTGGCGCAGGGATTCGTCAGCGCGCCAGGGACGAGGACGATAGAGGTCACCGGTCACGGCGAGGCGGAGGCCAAGCCCGATACGATGATCCTGTCGTTCGGGGTGGAAAGCGAAGCGCGCACTCCCGATGAATGCACGCGACTTCAGGCGGAAAGAACCGCGAAGGTGGTTGACGCGTTCAAAGCGAGACTGGGATCGGACGCCAAAATCGAGACTTCCGATTTTACCTTTAATCCTCAATACACTTATGGTGGATCGGTCTCTACACCGGTTGCGCCCGGACCGGTCTGGACGTTCAAGGCTCAGGTCACTGCTTACTCACCAACGCTCGACACCCTGGGGGCACTAATTGAAGCGGGCATGGCGGCGGGAGCGACCGGACTCGTTGGAAGCGGAGTCGAAATGCAACCTCAAGACGAGGAGCCGAGCGCGGAAAATCAGAGGGCCGCGGTCTCGTCGGCGGCCGGAAGCGTTGTTTCGGCCTACCCTGCCAGGCAGCCCGTGAAGAAGTTCGTGACAGTATCGCTCGATGTCCAGACCGATGGCTCTTCTCCCGACGACGTGGTCCGCCGCGGAGCAGCCATCGAGCGCCGCGTCGAACAGGCGATGCGAGACAAATTGAACGGGCAGGGATCGGTGGGCCTCGCCGAGCTGGAAATTGCGCGGGCGAATCCAACCAGCGCTCCGCCCTATCAGCCGCCACCGCAAGCCCCGCAACTACAGGGATACGCGGCTCACACGACCGTGACAGTTGAAACACACGATTTGAATGCGCTCGGGTCCCTAATCGAGACAGGCATTGACGCCGGCGCAAAACAGTTCAATCAGGTCAGCTTCACGCTGCGCGAAGACAGCGATGCCCGCAAGCAAGGGATCGAGAAAGCTGCTGAAGACGCGAAAAGCAAGGCCGCCACCCTGGCCAGATCCATGGGCGTGAAGCTGGGAAGCGCTTTGCGGATTTCGACCAACGCCGCCGTCCAGCCGCAGGTTGTGTACGGCCACACCACGCAGCAAGGCTTTGCTGCGGCAAGCCTAGCGAGCTCGATGCCGGTGATTCCACATCAGGTAGGGTATTCTGCGGACGTCACAGCCACATATCAGATTGAGTAGAAGGTAGCGCGAGGTCTCCGCATCGACCCGGCGAGTGGTGACGTAATGGCCGAATGGACCAGCGCGCGAACGCAATAACAGCTTTGTAGGTCGTGGCTCTATAGATTTTCCATAATGTGGTACCGGGTTGCGTCTACTCCGACCGGGCCGCAGAGTAAAAGATTAGAATGCGCAAGCAAACTTTCCGGAGTTGCAACCTGTGCGAGGCAACCTGCGGCGTTGTGGTCGAGACCGATGACGACAGGGTCATCTCCGTGCGCGGCGATGAGGACGATCCGTTCAGTCGTGGCTACATTTGCCCGAAGGCTCACGGGCTGAAGGAAATTCAGCACGACCCCGACCGGCTTCGCCGCCCGATCCGGCGCACCGCGACAGGATGGCAGGAAATTTCCTGGAACGACGCGTACGCCGAGATCGCGGAAAATCTGCGGCGCATCAGCGACCGCCATGGGGCGAACGCCGTCGCCACCTACCTGGGTAATCCGACCGCGCAGAATTACGGCAGTCTCATCTACTATCGCGTTCTGGCGCGAGCACTCGGCACCAAGGTCCGATTTTCCGCGACTTCAGTCGATCAGCTTCCCAAGACCGTTTCCTCGTGTCTGCTCTTCGGCAAGCCGCTGTCAATTCCCGTGCCCGATGTGGACAGGACGACCTATTTCCTGGTTCTCGGCGCCAACCCCGTAGTTTCAAATGGCAGCCTGATGACTGCGCCCGGAATGCCGCGGCGCTTGCGCGCGCTGCGGGCCCGCGGCGGCAAGCTGGTAGTTGTTGACCCGCGGCGCAGCGAGACTGCGCAAATTGCCGACCGGCATCTGCCGATCCGGCCTGGCACCGATGCACTGTTCCTGTTCGCGCTCATCCACGTCTTCTTCCAAGAAGGGTTGGTTCGCTTCGGACGCCTCGAAGGGATGGTCAACGGAATCGACAAGCTCCGTGCACTGGCAGCGGACTTCCCGCCGGAACTGGTGTCATCGAGGACCGCAATCGCTGCGGACGACATCCGGAGGGTCGCGCGCGAGTTCGCTTCCGCATCGGCGGCGGCCTGCTACGGGCGAATCGGCACGTGCGCGCAGGAGTTCGGCTCGATTGCGAGTTGGCTCGTGGATGCCGTAAACACGCTCACCGGAAACCTCGATCGCGAAGGCGGCGCGATGTTCCCGTCCCCCGCGGCCTCACTGAGCTTCAGTTCGAAATCGCGTAAGGAGCGTGGAGCGCCGTTCGGACGATGGCGTAGCCGCGTGCGAGGATTGCCAGAATTCAACGGTGAGCTGCCGGTGGTCGCGCTCGCCGAGGAAATCGACACTCCGGGTCAGGGGCAAATCAAGGCGCTGGTGACCTTCGCCGGAAACCCCGTCCTCTCCACTCCCGATGGAGCACGGCTGGACCGTGCGCTCGACAAGCTGGAATATATGGTCTCGATCGATATTTACCGCAACGAGACCACCCGCCACGCCAATATCATTCTTCCTACTACGTGGGCGCTGGAACACGAAAGCTACCCGTTCTCCTTCAATCCGCTCTCCGTGCGCATCGTCGCGAAATATTCGGAGCCGGCGATGGCTCCGGAACCGGACTCCAGAGAGGATTGGCAGATCCTGCTCGAGCTTTCCGCTCATCTGCAGGGAAATCCGCAGGCGAGCATCGAATCGCTCGATGAACTCGTGCTCGGCGACATTCTGCCTCGCGCCGTCGGACATCCGCATAACTTCGCGCCCAACATCTCTGCCGAGCAGGCCCGTGCGAAGCTCGGCAATGCGCCAGGACCGGAGCGGCTGCTCGACCTGATGCTGCGCGCGGGCGCATTCGGCGATCATTTCGAGGACGGCGGCGAAGGCCTGAGCCTCAGGCGAATCAAAGAGTTCAGGCACGGACTTGATCTCGGCCCGATGGTGCCGCGGTTACCGGGCATCCTTGCCACTGAGAGCCGCAAGATCGAACTGGCGCCCGAGTTACTGGTGGCGGACGCCGAGCGCCTGCGCGATTCGCTCGCCCGCGATGACGCGGGACTGGTGCTGATTGGCCGGCGCCAGCTCCGTTCGAACAACTCATGGATGCACAACGTGCCTTCGCTGGTGAAAGGCCGCCCGCGGTGCACGCTGATGATCAATCCGCTCGATGCGGACCGTCTGACCCTCGCGAATGATGCGACCGCGCGAGTGACAAGCCGCACCGGATCGGTCGTGGTTGCGGTGGCGGTCACCGATGAGATTATGCCGGGAGTGGTAAGCCTGCCGCACGGATGGGGCCACGACGTCGAAGGCGTTCAGCTTGACGTAGCGCGTAGGCACGCCGGGGTGTCATCGAACACGCTGGCCGACATGGAGCTGTACGATGGGCTCTCGGGAGAGGCAGCGGTGAACGGCATTCCGGTCTCGGTCGAGCCGGCCTGATCTACGATGATTCTCAGATTTCGCGGGTGCGCGCGCTTACGGTGAATGCGCAATTTCAGTCTGGTCACCTATCTTTTGGGAAAAACAAAAGTAGGCGCTTAGGATGGCGCGCGTCGATCGGGACTGTCGATTTTTGTCCCTCTCCCGCGTCCACGGCTTGGCCGCGGGCGCAAACCGGGAGAGTGCGTCGCGCGATTTGTGTCGAAAATCGTGCGGCGGGTGAGGAATCCTCGAATTTCCACCAATACTTGTCGTGATTCCGCCGACCCTCATCCGGCGCGTAGCGCGCCACCTTCTCCCGGTTGGGAGAAGGACTCTGTTTTTCGACAGTCTCGATCGGCGAGCAGGGACGCACACCCCACCTATTTTCTTCAGATCCTCGATCTGAACTCTTCGATCTGAATTCATTTATACGTGACGCGGGCGTCCCTGCCCGTGGATCGAAGCGCGGACTCTTTTCCACGCCACTATACTTTGGGTTGCGGGCCTCAGCCCGCCCTATGATGCCGGCAAAAAGACCCGGGATTCTTCATAGAGCCTGCCCTGAGCGGAGCGGAATGGGGCAACCGGACCCTTCGGGCTTCGGTTCGGGATGACACAAAGACGCGGACGCGCCCAAAGGACGGTGTCAGCTCTCACCCTTTGCGATCGAAGATGAAGAGCGGAACCTGATTGGCATGCTTTGGATCGACCGCGAGTACGCGGCGGCCTTGCTCTTTTCGAATCGCGCCCGGCTCGATGCCTGTTTTCTTTAGGACCGCGGCAACGGCGTCGACGTCATCGGCCTCCAGCCATAGCGCGAACATGCCCTCACCCGCCTTTGCGATAATCTCCTGGACCACATCGCCTGCGGCAAGCTTGATCTCTGAGTCGCCTATACGGACCGTTGCGGTCTTGCCGTCGGCGGAGCTGACCACTTCAAAACCGAAGTTCTTCCGATAAATCGACGCCGCATCGGCGAGGTCCGCCGTAGCGACATCGAGACGATCCAACCTTTTGAGCGTTGCCATGCGAAGCGGCAGTCTACCGCTCCTGTGCCCCGCGCGAAAGCGTGCCAGAAAGCAACCTCACGACAATCATCCAAGTGACAGCCACAAGTGTTATAACAAGCGGGCCATTAGCAGATGTAGAATTAACAAGTTGTGTCTGCTAAAACCTCGCGCGTGAAGCGATCTAGGCTAGTTTATGCGTTAATGCTCTTAATTCCCTGTTGCTCGGTCTATGTGGAAGCAACGCGTCCGACGCCGACTGATCTGGATGAATTCCAAATCGGGCAGACGCGGGATTCTGTTCTTGAGCGTCTCGGAGCTCCACTGAGCTCAGCCGTCGAATCAAATGGTGCAAGTTGCGACCTTTATGAACTCTATACAAAGGGTTATGGGGCGGGAGGCAAAATTCCAATTGCTATCGCTGAAGGAGCGGCGGACGTCGTAACGCTCGGACTTGCCGAAGTGCTGCTGACTCCAACCGAAGGTGTGACCAAGAACGAGAAGCATCCAATTACCTTTTGTTACAAAGAACAGAAGCTAGTACGGATGACCGGGGTGGGTGTGCCACTATCCGATCAACCACCATCCATTACTGCGGGCGGGGCAGCCAGAGTCGACGCCCTGAGTGCTTGGCAGACGCCCACGCCGACGATCGTCGATACGGCGTCTCCATCTCCGACGCCAAGTCCGAGCGCCTCGACCTCGCCGACACCGACGGCTACCAGCACCGCCACTCTCAGCCCATCCCCTTCGAGCCAGCAGTAGTCCTGACACCAAGACCGAAGGGCAGAACAGAAACTCGCCGCGGGGCGATGCCTCGCGGCGAGTTGGCGCGCTGAATTCGGCTAAGCCGCGGATTCGGTCTTCGCGCCTAGCCCTTCGGTTTCAGCGAGAAGTCGGAGGTCGCGGTCGCGCCCGCTTTCACGTCGACCTTCTGGTCCTGGGTGCCGAGTTTTTCCTGCCATACTTCGATCGTGTACGTCCCCGGCGGCACGTCCTTGATCGTGAAGTTGCCGCTGTCGTCGCTCACCGCGAAGTACGGCGTATCGGTCACGTACCACCATCCATGCATCCAGCCGTGCGCATCGCAGTTGACTTTGATTATCTCCGGTTTGTCGATCACCTTCTGAATCTCCTTCTTGAACTTGGGCTGTGCCATGTTGAAAGGAGGATTGACGGTGGAATAGGTGTGGATGTTATGGAGGATGCCGTCGTCATTCATGATGTCGACGGTCGATCCCGCCGGGAATGCCAGCACGTGCGGCGAATAGTCGCACCCCTTTTGGTCGAACTTCACTTCTTGCGGCTTCACCGTTCCCTTGGCGTCCTTGAGCACCACGACTGCATTCGCGATTCCGCCGCTGCTGCTGACGATCAGCCCTTCCTCGAAGTGCGGCTTCAGTCCGCAAACGTCCTTGTCCTTGGTGATATCCACCTTCTTTTCCGCCGGCACTGCGCCATCGTACTTGACGGTGCCGCTGATGGTGCCGCCGTTGTCCGCCGCAGCCTCATACACTCCCAGTCCAATCGCGACGGCCGCACAGGCCGCAACCATTACCGCAAACCTTTTCATTTAAGTCCCTCCTGACAGATCCCTTCAGGTTCCGGAAAAGCCGGACCTTTGATTTTTTCTACTTCCTCGTCACCTTGACCGGGGTCGCCGACGCCACATGCGACGGCAGCGCCTGGCCCGGGTGTGTTCCAAACCAGAATATATAATCGCGAATCGCCTTGATCTGCTCTCCCTCGTTACCGCCCAGGATGTCGTCGGGGCCGCCGGGGTAGAAGGACGGCATCTTGGTGCCGGGCTGAACCGCCTGCGGGTTCTTCAGCCAGATGAGAATCCAGTCCGGGTTCAGGCGGGTGTGCGCGAGCGCGAGATCGGGAGCCCATCCGGTGGGCGGACCTTCCGGCTTCGTGTCACCCTGCTGATGGCAACTGAAGCAGTTGAAGTAGTCCTTCGACATCAGCTTGGCGCCCGCGTCGAGCGTCGGCTCGGCGATCAAATTGGTGTTGAGGAATTCGTACGGCACCTGAACGTCCGAGAGCGAAGTGAAGTAGTTGACGATCGTGTCGTCCTCGTGGTTGGTGAAATGGAAGGTCGGCATACGCACCTTCAGCCATGGGCGGATTGGGGTCGGTCCCTGCAGGAAGGTGAAGAGCCACTCGGGCTGCACCTTCAAGCCTTCTCCGTTCAGGATCGGCGGCGCTAAATTGATGTCGTCCTCGGAATAGAAGCGCCGGATATACCCACCGCGATTCTCGATTATGTGGCATCCCACGCAGTTGTAGTAATTCACCATCCTGCGGCCGGCGACGATTTCGTCCTGCTTCTGGGTGCTCGGCGCGCGATATTTCTCCAGCACCTTGCCGTCGGTCAGGCTGGCCAGGAACACGCGGAGGTTTATGAGGTCCGCGTCCTGGAAGTCGAAGTTGGGCATCAACTGCTCGACGTCCTTGGTCGCGTAGATGCGCGGTGTCTGGAGCTTGTGGAAGGTCCAGTCATTCCAGGTTTCGGGAATCTCCGTCGTGTCGCCGAAGAACAGTTCGTCTACATGCTTGGAGCCGAAGGTCGTCAACTCGACGCCGATTCTCGACTCCTTGTCCATGCCTTCGATTTCGTGGCACCCGAAGCATCCGTACTTCCTGACCAGCGACTCGCCGTTGCTGATGTTCGTAGGATCCTTCAGTGCCTGCTCAACGCCGGCATCTTCCTTTTTCTGGCCGTGCGTCATCAGGAACGCGGTCAGCGCTTCGGCTTCGTGATCCGAAAGCCGCAGCGACGGCATTGCCGTATGCGGCGAGAAGTCGCGCGGATTCTTGAGCCAGGTATAGATCCAGCTCGCGCCGGTCTTCTCCGCGATCCTGCTCAGGTTGGGAGCGAAGTCCTTGGCGGTGCGGGTCGCGGTGGGAATGAAGTGCGCATCGTCGCCGACCGGAGTGCCGATTTGATCGGGCTCAATCGCATGGCAGGCTTTGCATCCCACCGACTCGAAGAGTCCCTTGCCTTCCTCGACGAAGGCGGGGTTCTTGATGTCCTGCTCGAGCGTCGGCGACTCGGGATGCGCTTTCAGCCAGTCGTCCGATTCCTTGCCCGAACTCGAAAGGATGAACGCCGCAACTTGCGTCGCTTCGTCGCGCGAGAGCATGAAGTTGGGCATGCGGGTGTGCGGGCGGAACTGATGCGGATCGGTGATCCATCGCACCGTCCATGACGGATCGAGCTTGGCGCTCGCCAACTTCAAGTACGGGCCAATCTTGGGCATGTCTTCGTAGCCTGCCGCCAGATGACATGCGGCACAGCCCATCTGCTGGAACATCCGTTCACCTTGCACCCAGTTGACGGCGATCTGCTGGTCGTCCTTGTTGCGCAGCGACCCAACATCGAGGTGGCACTTGGTGCATCGCGATTGCATCTGGTCGCCGCGTAGCAGCGGATGGTCCCAGTGCTCGATGTCGCCATGCGCCATCGCGACGGAATTGACCGCAGGCCCCTGCCCTTCGTGGCAAGGCGTACAAGCGAGTTTGTCGGTCGGATGCTTGCCGATGATCGCGTCGAAGTTGGAGTGGGTGCGGAAGGGCTGCGGCGCATCCTCGAACCCTTTCTTGTCGATTCCCATGTGACACGACTGGCACCGATCGACGCGCGCGATCGCTTCGTCGAAAGCGTTGCGATCGAAATCCTCGATCGAAGTTTGCTGGATCTTGGGAATCTTCGGGTAACGCAGCAGCACATGGCCGCGGAACGTCACCGGAATCATGTACATGTTGGCTTTGTCGAAACAGTCGTCGCGCTTCTTGGTGATCTGCACGAGCTGCTGGGTCAGATCGAAGACTTTCGACGTAATCGCGTCGATCTGATCCTTGACGCCCTGGACCTGTGCCTTGTACGCGTCCGAGATTTTCTGCTCGACCGCGAGCTGCGCATTGAGCTGATTGATCTGCGCCATGTACGGCGCCGGATCCTGCTTTTCCTGGATCGCGTGGTTGTAGTCGTACCATAGCTCGGTAAGAAACGACTTGGTAAACCGCGCCGCCTGCTCTTTGTCGTCGGCTACTACCCTGACCGAGTTCAGTTGTGCGCGGAGATCGGCCAGCTTGTTTTCGGTCGCGCCCGAGTCCATCTCCGCCTGGGCCTGCACCAGTTCCCTGGTGGCCTTCTGATAGTCGGGATTGGCGTCGAGCACCTTCTGCTCCTCGGCCGCATCCTTAATGTACTTGTTGTACGCGAGGCGATCGAACTCGACCTGGTATTCTTTCCAGGGGCGGCGCGAAATATTGTCGTCCCAGATGGACCACACCGCCGTGCCCAGCAGCAGTGCGACCATCAGGACAAACAGCGCGCTGTACGACTTCCCCTCTTCGGTGGGATCAAGCCCCGGTCTGCCTGCCATCTAACCTACCCTGCCTCAAAATCCGTTGATCGAGCTTCGCGTCCAGTGACCGGATCAGGATCGCTCGCCGGACAAATTCTCGACTATGTAGCCGGCCAGGAACACCAGGATGCCGATGCCGGTCAGCTTGAACTCGTTGCCCATGCCGTGCGGCTGCGTAATTCCGACGTAGAGCGCAAACCCCACGTCGGCGCATCCCAACGCCTCCAGCACTTTGCCCAGGATGTACACACTCCCGCTTCGCCACGCGCGTCAGATGTTAATCCACGGAGTTACCAGGATGTACTTGATGTTGAGCGCATGACGCAGCGCCATCTTGATGAAGACACCCGCCATCGCGAGCAATAGAAAGCCCGTAATGCCGAATCGCACCGGACCCCATTTGGCCAATAGCTCAGGTCCGCCCCCCGGAAATGCCGACCACGGATCGTTGGCGGGACGCCGATGTAACCACCAATAGAAGAGCGCATAGCCAACCACGAAGTAGCCGCCAATCAGCGAGAGACCGAAGACTCCCGAGATGATGTAGTCGCGGAATCCGAACAGGTACGGCAGGTCAACGTTGGTCAACGCCTCGACCATGTGCGGATCCCAGAACTGCCCGGGCCAGAACCAGTTCCATCCGGGTCCGCGGAAAAACGTGCCGATGAGGATGAAAGAAACCCACAGCACGTGGAACCCGACGAAGAAGGAGAGAATCTCGAAAGTCCGCTCGCGAAACGTGTAGTAGCCGTTACCTTTCGGATTGATGTCGAGATATGGAATGAGCATCAAGCCGACGATGATGAAGCTCGGAAGAACCACGCCCGCGTACCACGGATCGAAGAAGACCAGCATCTCCTGCAAGCCCAGAAAGTACCAGGGCGCTTTGGAAGGATTGGGCGTACGGGTGGGATTCGATGGTTCCTCAAGGGGGGCGTTGATCGTCAGCGACCAGACCGTCAGTACCACGATCACCAGCGCCGCCATCAGGAATTCGCTGCGCACCAGGAAGGGCCAGGTATGGAGCTTTTCCTCGATACCGCTGCCGGCCTTCTTGATTGGCACTTCGATCCGTTTGCCGGGCTGGCTTGGCGCGCCCTTGGGCGCACGCGCCGCGCCGGACCCCGCGGCCGCAGCCATCATCATCGGTCCGCTTCTCGATCCGTCTTCGCTCGCCATGATTAATCCCTCGCCCCAATCAAAGGCGAAACTTTTTGCGCTCGACTTCGCATCCGCCGCCTAGCTCCGATGGGTATCGTCCTCCCAAGGTGGAGGAGCGGCCAGACGCCACATCCAGTACAGCGCGAGCACCATCATCATGGGCACCGACAGCACCCGCACGATCGGATTGTGCAGGAGATACGCTATTACTTCACCCATACGAATAGTTACCGGGCTAGAGGGGGCCCGACATTCCATCGCGCCGGATGCGCCAGAAGTGCACCGCCATGAACAGGCTCGCCAGCAGCGGAAAGAAGATGCAGTGCAGGATGTAGAACCGGAGCAGCGTATGCGGTCCGATCTCCGCGCCGCCGAATATGAACGCGCGCGCGTCGTAGACCGGATTCACACCCAGGACTTCGTGAAATGGTCCGCCATGCCCGAGCAGCGGCGTGGCGCGCGCCATGTTCGAACCTACCGTAACCGCCCATATGGAAAGCTGGTCCCACGGCAGCAGATAGCCGGTGAACGAGAGCAGCAGCGTCAGCACCAGCAGGATTACGCCGACGACCCAGTTGAATTCGCGCGGAGGCTTGTAGGAACCGGTCATGAAGACGCGGAACATATGCAGCCATACGGCGATTACCATCCCGTGCGCGGCCCATCGATGCATGTTACGCATGAGCATGCCGAACGGCATGTCGAATTCGAGATATTTCATGTCCGCGTACGCGTATTCCGCGGTCGGCCGGTAGTAGAACATCAGGTACACGCCGGTGACCACGGTAATCAGAAACAGCAGGAAAGTGATCCCTCCCATGCACCAGGTAAAGCGCATCCGCACCGCGTGCTTCTGCACCTTGGAAGGGTGCAGATGCAGCCAGACATTGCCGGAAACCATCAGGATTCGGTTGCGCGGCGTGTCTTCGTAGCCGTGGCGAAAAATCGATTGCCAGGCTTGGGACTCGGTGATTTGGCGCCTGACCTCGTTCCAGTCCAATTTCGCCATCTAACCCAACTCCAGGGCGGCCCCAGCCGCCTACCCCCAAACTAAATTACTACCCTTACCGCCCGGCGCCGTCCAAGCTATCGGCCGCGGAACTCAAATCGCGGGCGGGCGTAAGGCTACCTAATTGCGATACAACTTCGCAAGAAGACAGGCTGATTCTATGCACGATCGCGGCTAACTCTCCCCGCCAGAGGGCCCCCCGCCCTTCCTGCTACGTGAAAGCAGCGACACTAAAATGCCGTACAGAAACATCACCGCCGCGATAATCATCACTCCGATTCCGGGTCCGGCCAGGATACCGGTCGCCATGAG
>Ga0074044_10003253_pt1 | contig 13905 bp, 9 predicted proteins | sample BogForMeECP23OM1_FD_94443 | JGI IMG/M metagenome (GOLD analysis project Ga0074044, IMG submission 94443) | Bog forest soil microbial communities from Calvert Island, British Columbia, Canada - Bog Forest MetaG ECP23OM1 | ecosystem: Environmental > Terrestrial > Soil > Wetlands ... | reverse complement strand
GAAATCTCAACTAATCTGAACCGGACGCCCGTCCAGTACCGGTGAAAGTGGATCCTCTACAAGCTGACGTGGTTGCCACAAAGTGGGTGGCCCCATCCAGTCTTTCCGCTCCACCGTCTGCCGGCGCAGGTTTCCCGCCGGGGTCCGGGTTGAAGACCTGTCCTTCGGTCGGCGCGGTGGCAAGGTCAGGAGACCTTGCCACAACTTGGTCCGTGATTGCGAAAACTCCGGGAAATCACTTCCGGCGTGTTCGTTGCCGCTTGAGGCGTAATCGGTGTCAGTTCAATTTGCCTCGGGACCCATGTGTGGCAGGCTGCCGGATCGTCTTAATCTAGAAAGCCTCGAGTGAGGATGCGATCAGAACTCCATCGAAAATGGATGGCTCCGCGCTGCCAGGTGCGCAGAAGGGGGATTCCACCTCGCTCAAGTGGCGTCAGGGCGTCGGTTGTTCCGGAGACCAAGGGCCGCTGGCTTACGATGACGGCCCGGGGCTTGGCCCAGGAATAGAGCCACGAGGGATTGGCGGACTTACCGCCGTGGTGCGGGGCCAGCATCAGGTCAATCGGCACGGGCTGGGCCTGGGCGACCAGCTCGACGAGCCCCAGTTGATCGAGGTCGCCGGTGAGCAGAAGGTGCCGGCCTCCATGCGCAACGTCAAGCACCAGGCTGCGGGCGTTGTCCGGGGTTTCGGGGTGCCAGTCTGGTGGCGGATGGAGCACCGTGAACTGCGTCGAGCCCTGGTTCCAGGTTGACGGGGCGGCGATCGTTCGCACCGGGATGCCGTGTGTCCGAACCTGTTCGAGAAGAAGCGAGGCTCCGGGATTCTCCTCGGTCGCGAACCCGGGTGGGATCACAAGCTCGCCGATCTGGAACCGGTCCAGCAGATCCGGCAGCGCGTTGTAATGATCCTGGTCGGCGTGGCTAAGGTAAACCGAGTCGAGCCGGGTGAGGCCATGGGTCCAGAGCGCCGGGGCGATGATCCGGCGCCCCACGCGCGGGTCACCCATGCGGCCACAGTCGTAGAGAATCGCCCGGCCATCGGGCAACTGAAGCACGACCGCGAGGCCGTGCCCGATGGCTAGCAGATCGCCCTCTATCGTGTCGGAACTTCGGCCTGGCCCACCCAGCAACCAGCCGGGAAGTGTCGAGGTCAGCACGGCACACCAGAGCGCAATGCGCCAGCCTCGCCCTCGTGGGCCGACGGCTTTGGCCATGCCGGCGGAGCCCGCAACAGTGGCCAGCACCAGCAAGAAATAAAAGGCCGCGACGGTGCCCCAGGAGGGACCGGGCACGAATCGATGGCCCCAGGACTGAAGAGCGCCCCAACGGACAATCCACTCCGTCAGCCGCAAGAGCACATCGGCGGCCTGGATCGGCACCGCGGCGAGAGGACTCCAGACCATGCCGAGCCCCATTCCCGCGGCACCAAGCAAGAGAGCGAGGGAGGTCAGGGGGATCAGCGGAATGTTCAGCAGGACGCCGATCGGCGAGACCAGATGAAACCAAAAGGCGACCAGGGGCACGGCCGCCAGCCAGACGACTGTCGAGATCAGCGTGCCATCGGCGATCCAGGCGCCGACTCGGTGCAGGCTGGTTCGCCACCACGGCTCGTACTGCTGCTTCAGCTTCTCAAGCGGCGACGTTGTGCCACTCTTCACCGACTTGATCCACGTGACCGGCACGCACAGGCCTTGCTGAGCTGCGGGTACCAGCCAGATCAAGGCACCGATCGCCAGGAAGGAGAGCTGGCAGCCGACATCAAAAAGAAAGAATGGGTTCCACGCCAGGGTGAACAGACCGGCCAAGGCCAGCGTGTTGGCCGGCCGGGTGGGACGGCTGACAACCGCGGCCACGCAGAAGGTCAACGTCATGACGGCCGAACGGACCACCGAGGGAGCAAGACCGACGAGTATCGCATAGCCGAGCGTGACCATCGCGACACCGCCATAAGCCAGGCGACGGGGTAAACCAATCGCCCGGAAGACCAGACCGAGAGAGAGCGCGAGGACCTGGATCTGCAGTCCCGAAATCGCCAGCAAGTGCGTGGTTCCCGTCCGTGCGAAGGCGTCGTTGACCTCGGGATCGATGTCCTCTCGCTGGCCCAGGATCAGGGCCGAGGCCAGGGGCGCTGTGCGGGGGTCGAGCTGATCAACCAACCGGGCCCGGCACGTTGCCCGCAGGGCCCCCAGCCTGCGAGTCCAGCGCCACTCGCTGCCGTGACGATCCAGACTGATTCCGGCGGGGTTATCCACCACGATACGCAGGCGGACCCCCCGGGCTCGAAGGTACGCGCGGTGATCGAACTCGCCGGGATTGAGCGGACCGGCGACCCGCGCCATCTGCCCCGCCAGCTCGACCGGCAGGCCGGCATACAGATCGTTGCGCTCACCCGCCACGATGACCAGGGCTCGACCTGATGCGCCTTGCCAAAGGCTGCCGTCGGAGATCCCGGTGATCTCCACCACCAGGCGAGTCACAACCCGTTCGGGATCGCCGGGGCCATATCCTTCACTGGTTCGGGTGCCCAGAAGCTCGATGATGACCCCGCGAGCCCATGCCGGCCGCGGCGTCTCGCTCGCTCCCCAGCTCAGGTCGTCGAGTGCCAGGTCGTTCCAGCGGTAATGATGCCAGCCACCGCCGATGGCCAGAATCGCCGCGAGCAAGGCCACACTTGATAGCAAGGCACGGCGCAGCCCCAGGCAAGCCACGGTGATCGAGGCGAGCACCAGGGTGATCCATGTGCTCGTCTCAAAAGGGTCGAGATGGCGATCGATCGCGATGCCCGCGCTCAGTGCAATCAATACCAGGGCCATGGGAGCGATGGACACGCTGGGGGCGCGGGAATTCCCGGCGGTCTGGGAGGAAGCCAGGTTGGGCGCGGCGCTGGACACGTGGTTCCCTCGGTATGCTGGCATGAGACGGGGACCTACGCCTTGGGTCGTCAGCCGCAGCACATCGCCCTTGCCGGCGCTCTGGGGTTGGGCAACTTTGACAAGACATCGTCGCCGCGCGGCCGCAGGTACCTGATCCAGCACAAAACGGTCACGCTGTGAACCGGATCGCGGTCTCCAGCGGACGCGCAGAGATTGTCGGCGCTTCTCGGTAAAGACGCCTCGCGATGAATCGATCGGGAGGCGTCGTTTGGTTCGATCACTTCTGCGGCAACACGAAGATTCGCACGCTGGACATCAACCACTGGTCGCCCTTCTTGACGCGAACCTGATAGAAGGGAACCTTCGGCGAATCAGGCTTGAGGGTGTTGGTGTCGAAGGTTCCGGCGATCACCAGGACGTCGGGGGCGATCAGCTTGGCGTACTCGACGGTATTCTTCGACTTGATGGTCTCGGGCTTCTTGAACATGTCGGCATAGCCCTGCTCGATCTCGGCCCGGCCCTTGTAGTACTTTACCTTGAGTCCTCCCTCTTCCTTGCTCACCAGGGCGATCTCGCCGTCCTCGAGGTAATAGTCTGCCATGGCCTTGGCGTTGAAGGTGTCGAAGGTGGCGGCGCCCTGCTCGGTGAGCTTGACGGCCAGTGCCGTGGCCTCGTCGGGTTTGTCCTTCTCGGGGCCGGCGCCGCGGATCGAAGCGACAGTCAACAGCGCGATGGCAAGGGCAACGGTGAACGCGAGGGCAATGACGCGTTTCATGGGGCTTCTCCTTGAAAATGCCTGTCAATCTCCTCTGCCCGTCATTTCACCCCGTCGCGAAGGCCCATGCAATGCGTGGCCGTGCCCGCGGGTTTGCCGTCGCGATCGACGGTCGATTGATCAAGGCCCTTCCCGCCTGGAAGCCGCCGCGGTCGACTGAGCCGGTGCGGGGCCAGTTGAAGGGGAGCTGGCAATGGGGCTGCCCTTCGTCTCCGGTTTCGCCGGCTCGAGCTTCTTGATCATCCGCAGGAGCGCGCTGTCGGTGGTGAGGATCAGCCGGGTCTCCCCCTTGAGGGCTTCCTTGTAGGCTTCGAGTGTGCGAATGAATGTGTAGAAGTCACCGGTCTCACGGATGGCCTTGGCGTACGAGTCGATGATGTCGGCGTCGGCCTTGCCCTTCAGGATGTTGGCCTCCTGCTTGCCTTCGCCCTCGATCTTCTGCACCTCCGCCTGGGTCTTGTTGATGATCTCCTTCTTGCGTTGTTCGCCCTCGCTGGTGGTCTTGGTGGCGATCGCTTCCATCAGCGAGACGGCGCGTTCGAAGGCGGCTTCGCGAACCTGGGGAACGAACTCGATGCGGGACAAGCCGACGTCCACGAGCTCGATGCCGCGGCCCTTGTCCTTGCCGCTCTTGTTGCCGTCCTGGGCCAGGGCGCGCTGGGCTTCCTGCTTGATCTGGTCCATGATCTTGAGCCGGCCCAGGGCGACCGATTCCCTGGCTTCGGGAGGCACGACGAAGTCGGGGATGGCCTGTTCGAGCGCCTTCGCCGGGACATCCTGCCCCGTGGTCGCGGTGGCCGCGGCGATCATCTCGGGGGGAAGCCCCAGGGTGTAGGTCATCTTGCGGTTGGTGCTGCGGACAATCTCGGCAAGGTTGTGCGTGGTGATCGTATCGCGGGCCGTGCTGCGGACGAATTCCTTGACCCGCGACTCGGCGTTCTCCACGGACCGGAGCGTCTGCACGAACTGGACGGGATCGGTGATCCGCCAGACGGCCCATACGGTCACTTCCACTTTCTTGCCGTCGGCGGTGGGAACATCGACCAGCTTCTCGGCCTGGCGCGTTCCGTGCCAGACCTGGAGTGTCTTGGGAAGCCGGAGGACTTCCTGGACGAAGGGCAGCTTCATGTAGAGTCCTGGCCTGGTCTGGCTGGCCACCGGCTGGCCGAATTGCAAGAGCACGGCCAGCTCCCGCTCGTTGACGGTATAGAAGAGAGTCCGGCCCAGGGGCACGATCAGGACCAGAACCACGCCGATCGCGATGGCGATCCATTGGCGGCGAGTCATGGGTAGCGTTCTCCCTTCGAGTCCAGGTTCAAGAGCGGCAGGAACTGCTTGAGATCGGCATCGATGATGGTCTTGTTCTTGACGCTCTGGAGCAGGTCCTGCATGGCCTCGATGTAGAGCCGCTGGCGGGTGATCTCGGGAGCACGCTGATAGGCGTGGTACTTGGCCAGGAGCGCCTCGATCTCGCCCTGGGCCTCGGCCCGGCGGCGAGCGGAATAGCCTTCCGCCTCGCGGATGAGCTTGTCCCGGGCGGCCTTCGCTTCGGGGAGCAGCTTGTTCCGCTCCGACTCCGCCTCGTTCTCCAGCTTCTGTTTCTGCTGGATCGAGGCGTTGACCTTGTCGAACGCCGGCTTCACCCGATCGGGCGGGATCACCCGCTGCATTTGCAGGGCCGTGATCGTGATTCCGCAGGCGTAAGCATCGAGGATGCGCTGGGTGTCATTGCGCGCCTCGTTGGCGATGTGGCTTCGCTTGGGCCCGATCACCTCGTCGAAAGAGTAATCGCCCACCAGGCGATTCATCACGGTGCGGGAAACGAAGGTGATGAGGTCAGCGGCGAACTCATCCTTGGCGTCCCGAGGGAAGCGGAAGAGGTATTGCTCGGGCTCGGTGACCTTCCACTGCACGGTCCATTCCACCGAGGCGGCGTTGAGGTCGCCGGTCAGCATCAGGGTCTCGTCTTCCTGGTGCCGCAAGGTCTCGAAAGTTTCCGCAGCGGCTTGAGATTCCGCACCATAGGGCAGGCGCAGTCCGTGCTCCTCGACGCTGACCTTCATGACCTGGTCGATCATCGGCAGCTTGAAATGCAGCCCTGGCATGGTCGTGGCGTAGTTCTTGCCGAACCGCAAGACGACCGCCTGTTCATGAGGCTCGACTGTGTAGGACGCGTCGAACAGCAACCCGAACAGGAGCAGCAAGCCAATTGCCCAGGGGATGAACAGGATGAGCCGTTGCCAGGGCTCGCCGGGCGGGGGCCGGCGAGGAACCCGGCGGGCGTATTCTTCATAAGATTCCATGCGTCAATGCCTTCGGAACGAGGAAGGAGGGCAAGGCCGCCTCGCCCTCCCATAACATTTTGATTTCGGTCTGACCTGACTGGGTGCCCTTGCGGGCAAACCGGTCAAGTACCGACTTACACGTCTTTTCGTCGCATCGAGAGCCTCTCCTCACGTCCGCGAGGCAGAACGCCTATGGATCTAGAAGTCAAAGCCCGCCGTCATTCATTGTTGATGTGGGATGGCCGGGCAAGCAAGCTGGATTTCTCGCATACGACCTCAGCCATCCACCGTTTGTCGATGCGATGAGGACCGGCTAGGCTGCGCAGCGATCCTGTCGCATGTCCTGGATTGTTCGATTTCCGTCACCCGGTCGAGAGTCCCCATCCATGAGCCGACAACGCGTTTTGCGAGACGGGACGCCGGGATACGGGTGACACGACTGCCTTCTTGACCACGGCGAAAGCCATATACGAGTGGGTGGAGGGACAATTGCCATGACGCATACGACCGCGTGCACATGGGAAGACAAGCGAACCTGCGAAACCCGCATGGTCGAAGACTCACTGAGGAACGCGGGCTTCGAGACGGTCGATGCGTACCGCTACAACCCGGCATCGATCCGCGTCTGCGTGATTGATAAGCGATTCGAGGGGATGTCGACAGAGAATCGAGACGCGATGGTCGAACCTCACCTTGAGCAACTGCCCGAACGCACGCAGGCCGACATCATCAGTCTCTTTACTTTCGCGCCATCTGAACTTCAGCAGACGCCGAAGCTGTCGAGAGGGTTCTTGATGAACAGGGAGTTCGAAGAGCCTAGCCCTTCGCTACTCTGAAGGCGGAAGTAGGGTCCGCTCCGCAGACCGACTTATTTTTTGAATTATGTGAATCTTCTCACTCCGGCAGCGGCTGCCCGCGCGTCTCCGGCGCGAAGGGCAGGGCCAGTAGCCCCAGGAAGAAGACCGAGCACATGGCGACGCCGGCGTAGCGCATCGGTTCGTGGTAGCCGGCGAAGACCCGGCTGGTCAGCAGGCCCAGGACCGAGGGGCCGGCGGCGGCGACCAGCCGGCCCACGTTGTAGCAGAACGAGGTTCCCGTGCTCCGCAGCCTCGTCGGAAAGAGCTCGGGGAAGTAGATCGCGTAGCCGCCGAAGAGTGCGAGCTGGAAGAATCCCATGATCGGGATAAACACAAAAATCTGCCAGAACTCGTCGAGGAACCAGAACGTGAAGGCCGTGGCGACCGCGGCCAGCACGAACGCGATGGCGAAGGCCGGCTTGCGGCCGATCCGGTGAGTCAGTTGCGAGAACGCCTGGATGCCGAAGAACGAGCCGGCGTTCTGCACCAGCGAGGTGATCCCGGTCCAGAAGGTGAGCTTGCCCGCGATGGCCTGGGGATCAAGCCCCTGGGCCTCGAAGTGCTTGCGGAAGACGCCCCGGATCAGGTCGAAGCTGAAGAAGCCGATCCCCTACAGGCCGACGACGCCGGCGAACGCCAGCACCATGCCGACGATCGTGTTCCGCCGCCAGCGCGGGTCGCCGAACAGCTCGGCGATCGAGCCCAGCTTGTGCGCGTGCTGCGGGTCGCCGGCAAGCTCCTGTTCTTCCTCCTGCACCGCAGCCTTCCACCGCTCGGGCTCCTTGAGCCGGACGAATATCGGTATGGCCAAGAGGGCAGGGGCCAGGCCGACCAGGAACATCAGTCGCCAGGCGCTGGCGATTGCTCCGGATTCTTCCAGCCTGCCCAGGCCAATGCTCACGCAGGCCGCCAGCGTGTTGCCGACCGACGAGAGCGACTGCAGCCACCCCAGCGCGAACGGCCGGGCCCTGTCTGACATCACCTCGGCCACGAGGGCGACCCCGACGGCGAACTGGCCGCCGACGCCCAGCCCGGTCAGGAACCGGTAGAAGGCGAAATCCCAGATTCCCGTCGAGAGTGCGCTCCAGCCCGTGAAGGCTGAGTAGCAGAGCACGGTCATCAACATGGTCTTCGCCCGGCCCACCTTGTCGCCCAGGATGCCGAAGACAATTCCCCCGAGGGCCCAGCCGATCATGAAGACCGTCGTGGCGTAACCGCCGTACTCGTCGACCCGTCCGGTCGCTGCCGGATCACCGGGCACCACATCGAGCAGCCGCATGACCGCCGGCTTGCGGGCCAGGTTGAAGAGCTGCTGGTCCATCGTGTCGAAGAGCCAGCCCAGCGAGGCCACGAGGAAGACAAACCACTGGTAGCGCGTGAGCTCTCGCCACCAGGAAGCGCCGGCGTGATCGTCCGGTTCGCGGGCCGGGGTGTCGAAATGCATGCGGGAGATCTCCGGAAGGCGAGAGCTCGGGATGACTCACGATCCGACCATGCCGTGAGCCTGCTGGCAACCGCCCGGGCTGGCTTTGCCGGCCAAACTCACTCGCACCACGGGGTTGCGGCGGCTAAGATCGTCGCCATGAGAAGGAAGATCTGGCTCATTCTGCTGGCTCAAGGTGTCCTTGTCATCCTGCTCGCGACGGCCATCGCCAGCAAGCGCATGCCGCTGGGCATCCCGGGCGAGTGGGAATGGCTGCGCGTTCATGCTCGGCCTTCGCTGGCCGGGGTATTTCTCTCCGCTCTGGCAGTCGCGGCCTACTGCGGGTTCGTCGGGCTGGGACTTCGCGCGGTCGCGTCGTCCCGGCTGGCTCTCCTGCGGGAGGCTGCGTGGCTGGCCGGGCTGCTGGGAGCGTCGATCGCGATCCAGGTCTTGATCCCGGCCGGAGCCGCCGACGAGTACGACCTGACCAAGTGGGCCTACGTGAACTACTTTGGCGCCTCGACGGGTTACTACCAGGTGGCCAGGAAGCAGGCAGTGGCTGATCCGTGGCGCTTCCTGATCGAGTACCCGGTCTGGATCCAGAGCCAGGACTCCCTGCACATCGGCACCCATCCGCCGGGCCTGATCGTGACCCAGTGCCTGCTGCTGCGGGCGATGGAACAAAACCCGGGCCTCGCGAACGCGCTGGTGCGGTCGATGCCCTTCTCGACGGCCGAAGGGTTCCGCCAGCTCGAGCGCATGGACCGGCGGCCGATTCCGCGCGCCGATCGCGCGGCACTCTACCTGAGCAGCCTGATCACGCTCCTGGCGTGTGCCGGGACAGTGATTCCGCTTTACATGCTGGCACGATCCGCCCTGCCGCCGCCCGCGGCCTGGGTTGCCGCGGCGCTCTGGCCGCTTGCTCCGGCGGCGAACCTGTTTCAACCCGACGCCGATGCGGCGTACCCCTTGGTCTCGACCCTGGCCCTGGCCCTGGCGGCCCTGGCGGCGCGGTGGGCGCAAGGGAATCGCGGGGTCGCCTCCAGCCTGGCCCTGGCACTCGCCTCCGGCCTGGTCATGGCGCTGGGCACCTTCTTCACGCTGGCTTTCTTGCCGGTCGGACTCATCGTGGCGCTTGTGATCCTGCTGACCCCGGAGGTCGTCTCCGGGCGGAAGGCCGGCTTGATCCTGGCTGTCGGGGCCGGTTTCCTGATGATCACGGCGCTGGGGTGGGCCGTGACAGGAGCCGACCCGATCACGGTTTGGACGTGGAACTTGAAGAACCATGCACGGTTTTACGTGGAGTATCCCAGGACCTATCTTGCCTGGCTCGTCGTCAACCCACTCGAGCTGGCCATCGCGCTGGGGCTGCCGGCGACGGTCTGGTGCATCATCGGCCTGGGAAGCCCTCGTTCCGTGCGCCAGATCGCCTGGGCCACGATCGCGGTGCTGTTCCTTCTGAACGTCGCCGGCCGCAACATGGGCGAGGTCGCCCGGCTCTGGATGCTCTTCCTGCCTCCGCTCTTGCCTGCGGCCGGCGCCGGCTTCGCCAGGCTCGAAGCAGAGCCAACCGTCCTGGCCATCTCGGCCGGCCTGCTGGGATTCCAGACCCTGGCACTACAGGCGATGATCCAGGTGGTCTATCCTGTCTAGGAATCGCTCACAAATTGACCACATGGGAGGGCGTGGCGGGCGCGGTGAAAAGTTGGGGTTGCACGTTCCGGTTCCATGGCGGCTTCCTCTGCTGTTTCATTGCGCGAAAGCGACGGAATCGCCCCAGCGCGAGGTTTGCCGGCCGCGCAGCACGGCAGGTCGTAGTCGGGTGGCGTCAGCCCCAAGTCGCCGCGATGGTCACGATTACCAAGCGCAAATCAGCCAAGCCGTAGGTCAGCCGGGCACTAAGTCCTGGACGTCCGCGCAACCTGAGCCGACTTGTCGTTCTCCTAGGTCACCCATTTCGCCCACATTTCGTGCATGGCTTGTTCTTCTCTTCTCGAAGACGATGCCTGGGGGCTGCCCCTCGAAGTGCTCTGGAAGAACGGCGAAGGAGGTCGTGATGATCCCCGGGGATGGCCTCCGTCATCGTCGGTAGCGCCAAGCCGCCACTCAACTCGCCTGGACATCGGGTGCCCTCCCAGAAATCCGTGGTCAACCGACAACATGTCTCGCTTAATCTCGGCGCAGCCACTGCGCGATCCGGATGCAGCGGCGTCCTACGCCGCAGGCATTTCCGAATCCAACTTGCCCCGAATCTCGCTGAAATTCTTAGTCCGTAACCCCATATTTTCAAAGAAATTGCAATTGCAAGTTAGTTGGGAGGGGACTGGTCTATTGATAGCCGGCAAGGCGGTTGCTAAGATTAGGGCTCGTCACCCTGACGATGGCTGCAACACGATCGCAACTGGATGGGCGCAGGGAGTCACCGTGGCCCGCGCCCTGAACGCAGGTCCCGATTCATCCACCGCCGCGATCACTCGACGGAGACCTGCTTGCGTGGCCGCATCCGGCAATGGTTCCCGACAGACCTTAGGTCGACGATCACGTGTCGCGACCCCCGGCCGAACCCGACACCCACGCGCCGCGGGCACGAAGTCCTCACCCCGGCGGCTCGCTCCCTCCGCCCCAGGGACAAACGAAAACTTCTATGGAAGTCACATAACTTCTTATAATCCCAAGTGATTTATCTTGCATTGCCAAGTGATTTAATTTATCATAACACTTCAGTGATAGAACGGTTTCAAGAGTCCCGGACGCACCCTTGGGTGCTAACACCTATTTGAGGCAACAAGAAAGATGAGAATTGCATTGCTATCTTGGGAGTCACTCCACTCGATTGCGGTGGGCGGCGTGGCTGTCCACGTCACGGAGTTGGCCGCCGCCCTCGACCGCCGGGGGCACGAGATCCACATTTTCACGCGGCAGGGCCAGTCGCAGCCAGGGTACGACTTCATCGACGGGGTCCACTACCACCGCTGCCCGTTCACGCTGAGCACGAACTTCGTCGACGAAGTGAACAACATGTGCCGAGCCTTCGTCGACGCGGTCTTGGGCGTCGAGGACACGGTCGGCAGCTTCGACGTTGTGCACGCGCACGACTGGCTGGCGTCGAACGCGGCCGTCTGGGTCAAGGAGGGTCGGGGGCGGAAGGCCGTCCTCACCATGCATTCGACCGAGTACGGGCGGAACGGCAACCGGTTCCTGGGCGGGCAGGCCGTGCGGGTGCAGCAGCACGAGCGCCACGGCACCTACTGCGCTGACCGAGTCATCACGGTCTCGGACCAGCTCAAGGCCGAGACCCGGTGGCTGTACGAGGTGCCCGACTGGAAGGTCCGGACAATCTATAACGGCGTTAGTACACACCAGTTTGATTACGCGGTCGACGCGGGCGAGGTGAAGCGGCGGTATGCGATGGGCCCGCTCGACCCGATGATCCTGTTCGTCGGCCGGATGGTCGTTCAGAAGGGGCCGGACATCCTCGCGCGCACGATACCCTCGATCCTGCGGCACTACCCCCACACGAAGTTCGTCTTCGTGGGCGACGGCCACATGAAGGAAGACGTGTGCCGGATCGGGCACCAGCTCGGGGTGGCGCACGCGATGCGCGTCCTCGGCGTCGTCCGGGGCCTGGAGCTGACCAACCTGTTCAAGGCGTGCGACGTCGTGGCGGTGCCCAGCCGCAACGAGCCGTTCGGGATCGTCATCCTCGAGGGGTGGTCGGCCCACAAGCCCGTGGTGAGCACGAAGCGGGGCGGCCCCGCCGAGTTCGTCTGGCACGAGGTCAACGGGCTCCACGTCGATGACACGCCCGAATCGGTGGCCTGGGGCCTGGGGACCCTGATCGGCGACCACGACCGCTGCCGCTGGATGGGCCGGAACGGGCGGGCCACGGTCGACGCCGCGTTCAGTTGGGACAACATCGCCGAGCAGACAGAGATGGTCTACCGGAGCGTCGCTTGACCCCGCGCCGCGGGCGCCGGGACGGGGAGGTGGTTTCTCGGTTTCCTTGTCGGGCGGGAGCGTCGAGGGCGTGCCTCGAACGCAAGGACTCCGGGACTCGCCCCACCCTCGACCTCCCCGCCGAGGGGCCAGGGCCCCGATCAAACCCTCACTTTGTGGCCGGCCCCCGAAGGGAGCCGCGACCTGCTCCGGGGACCCCACGGGACCTACGCGGGCAGGCTTTCCGACCGATCAACTGAAACAATATCAGCAACTCAATTGTTGGTATGACAAAGGATCAGCCAGTATTTCTGAGAGGATTTCTACTCGATATTCTTCGGGAATTCACCTGCTTAGGGATGCGTGATCTCTTTGCGGATTGTGAAATCAAACGATCAGCCGATCAATCGGTCTATCTTGAATTGGAGAATTGATCATGCCAATGGGGATTTTGTTCTGGGTCTTGATGATTGTCTGGCTCATTTTCGGATTTCTTTCCGGATCGGGGTGGGCCATCTGGGGTGGTCATGCTCTTACTTTCGTTCTCTTTGCCCTATTGGGCTGGAAGTGTTTCGGGAACCCAATCCAGGGGTGAGCTATGATACTCGAAGAGATTGGGAAGCAACACAATCTTAAGGGACCGAGGCGGTACTTCGTATGAAGATGACAAAGGATCAGCCAGTATTCCTGAGAGGATTTCTACTCGATATTCTTCGGGAATTCACCTGCTTAGGGATGCGTGATCTCTTTGCGGATTATGAAATCAAACGATCAGCCGATCAATCGGTCTATCTTGAATTGGAGAATTGATCATGCCAATGGGGATTTTGTTCTGGGTCTTGATGATTCTCTGGCTCATTTTCGGAATACTTTCCGGTGGGTCGGGGTGGGCCTTCTGGGGTGGTCATGCTCTTACTTTCGTTCTCTTTGCCCTATTGGGCTGGAAGTGTTTCGGGAGACCAATTCAGGGGTGAGCTATGATACTCGAAGAGATTGGGAAGCAACACAATCTTCAGGGACCGAGGCGGTACTTCGCATGAAGAATAGCATGAGCGCGATCTCTAACGGCCCCTCCGCCGGTCAGGGCGAGCGGGCGCGCCGGGCCGCGATCCGACGCGACGGGCCCCGGGACGCCGAGTCCCTGCGCCGCTGCGGGTGGGAGATCGGGGAGCGGCGGGCAGCCGAGCGGTACGCGCCCCCGGTCAACCACGTCGGTCTGGCCATGGTCGACCCCACGCAGGGATTCATCCACTGGCATATATTGCCCGAATGGGTTGAGCAGGCCCGCGAGCGGTCCCGCGACTCGTGGCAGCACTGCCGGATGGTCGTGCGGCTCTACGATGTCTCCTACATCCACTTCACCGGGCTGAATGCCCACCGCATCCGGGACCTCCCGCTCCCCGCGCTGTGCGGGCACCTGTTCTTCCCGATGCCGGGGGGCCCGGGGACCTGGCAACTGGCGGAGGTGGGCTTCCTACTCCGCAGCGGCGAGTTCCTCCCCGCGGCGCGGTCGCCGGTCGCGCAGTTCGCACGCGACTCGGCCTCGCCGCACTGCGACCACACCGCCCTGCTGGTGGACGACGAGCGGAACGTGGAGGAGGTCGGCAACGTCTGGGACCAGGAGAAGTTCCTGGCGGAGCGGAACACGCCGCGGCTTCGCTCGCCCCTGCGGATCGGGTCCTTCGCGTTCGAGTCGCTGGCCTCGGGTCAGGATACCGAGCTGGCCCGGTTCGTCTCCGAACTGGCCGCCGCCCAG
>Ga0074044_10003252_pt1 | contig 13907 bp, 12 predicted proteins | sample BogForMeECP23OM1_FD_94443 | JGI IMG/M metagenome (GOLD analysis project Ga0074044, IMG submission 94443) | Bog forest soil microbial communities from Calvert Island, British Columbia, Canada - Bog Forest MetaG ECP23OM1 | ecosystem: Environmental > Terrestrial > Soil > Wetlands ... | reverse complement strand
GGCGGAGTGGCGGCTTTCCGCGACATCACGCAGAGTCGAGCGAATGAGCGAGAGATTAGAAAACTCAACGACGAACTTGAACAGCGGGTGGTCGAGCGGACGGCCCAGTTGGAAGCTGCCAACAAAGAGCTGGAAGCTTTCAGTTACTCGGTGTCGCACGATCTGCGGGCGCCGTTGCGGCATATCGGCGGATTTTCCAAGATGCTGATGGAGGAGTTTGGCCCTACCCTTGAGCCCACGGCTCAACACTACCTCGATCGAATTCAGGCCGGAGCACAAAAGATGGGCGTGCTAGTAGATGAATTGTTGAATCTGGCACGGGTTGGACGCCGTGCGCTGACCCTGCAGCCCACCAGGTTGAGCGAGATTGTCGCGGAGGTGATAGCGATTCTCCAGCCGGAGAGCGAAGGGCGGCAACTGGAATGGGTTATCGCTGATCTGCCCGTGGTGGAGTGCGATCCGGTTTTGGTCAAGCAGGTGTTTCAGAATTTGTTGGCCAATGCACTGAAGTTCACTCGGCCCGGCGGCGGCGCTGGCGGAAGTGCACGGGCGGGGACGCCCGCGCCTACACGGGCTGTCATTGAAGTCGGTTACACAGAGGATGATGGGCAACTGGTGTTCATGGTCCGGGACAACGGCATCGGCTTTGACATGAAGTATGTCGACAAATTGTTCGGAGTCTTCCAGCGCCTACATAGCTCGGAGGATTTCGAGGGTACCGGCATCGGTTTGGCCACCGTGCAGCGCATCGTGCAAAAGCATGGAGGGCGAGTGTGGGCTGAGGGGGAATTGGATAAGGGTGCAGCTTTCTATTTCACGCTCGAGGCTGGGGAACAAGCGGAAACGAAAAGCAATGGAGCTACGGCTGGAGGCCGATTATGAACTCAGAAGGAGTCGATATTCTGTTGGTGGAAGACAATCAGGACGATGTGGATCTGGCTTTACATGCCTTGCGGCGGGAGAAGCTGGCAAACAGCATTTTTGTGGTTCGCGATGGCGAGGAAGCTCTGGATTTTCTTTTCTGTCGCGGAACGTTCGCGCAGCGATCGTTTGAGCATCCGCCCAAATTGGTGCTGTTGGATTTGAAACTGCCCAAAGTGGATGGGATGGAAGTGCTCAAACAGGTGAAGAGCGACCCTCGGACTAAGACCATCCCAATCGTGATTATGACGTCGTCGAAAGAAGAGCAGGACTTGGTAAGGGGCTACGACTTAGGGGCTAACAGCTATATCCAGAAGCCAGTCGACTTTGACCAGTTCCGGGAGACAGTCAAGACCGTGGGACTGTACTGGCTGCTTATCAATCAGCCGGCGCCGACCAATGGAGCGCGCGCGCTGGCAACAGGCCGCTGATTTATTGTTTGTTGCGCCGCCGTCGCTGCGGCAGTCGGAAGACCGTTTCTGGCCTGAGCTGCGAGGGCAAGATGCCCTCGCGACAGCCGGCAAGATGCCGGCGCTACCAAGGGACGCCTTACATCTGCAGTATTCGCCTCCGGTTGCTCCCCGATCTTCTGAAATCAATAGATAATGTGTATGGTATAGTGGTCAGACCAGAGGGGCTTCCAGCGCCTTTCTGTGGAGCATTCATGGCGATCGCGAGTATCAATCCGGCTACCGGAGAGCTGCTTAAATCATTCGAGCCGCTGACGGATGCGCAAATCGAAGGGAAGCTGAAACGGGCGGCGGCGGCATTCGTCAAGTATCGGCGAACTACGTTTGCCGAGCGGGCGCGGATGATGGTGAAGGTTGCGGAGATTCTGGAGAGCGATAAAGAGAAATTTGCGCGAACTATGACGACCGAGATGGGGAAGCCGTTTCGGGCGGCGGTGGATGAGGCGGTCAAGTGCGTGTCGGCCTGCCGGTACTATGCGGAGAATGCGGAGCGGTTGCTGGCGGATGAAGTGATTGAGACGGCGGCTAGCCGGAGTTACATCCATTATCAGCCGCTGGGGGCGATCCTGGCGGTCATGCCTTGGAATTTTCCCTTTTGGCAGGTTATGCGCTTTGCGGCTCCGGCTTTGATGGCGGGGAACGTTGGGCTGCTGAAGCATGCTTCCAATGTGCCGCAGTGTGCGCTGGAGATTGAGGATTTGTTTCATCGGGCGGGTTTTCCCGAGGGAGTGTTTCAGACTCTTTTGATCGGGTCTGAGAAGGTGGATGGAATTCTGAATGATCCGCGAGTGGTGGCGGCAACGCTTACGGGAAGCGAGGAAGCCGGGGTGAAGGTGGGGACGGCGGCGGCGAAGCGGATTAAGAAGGTGGTGCTGGAGTTGGGCGGCAGTGATCCTTTTATCGTGATGCCGAGCGCGGATCTGGAGGAGGCGGTCGCGACGGCGGTGAAGGCGCGGATCGTGAACAATGGGCAGTCGTGCATTGCGGCCAAGCGGTTTATTGTGGCGGAATCGGTTGCGGGCGAGTTTGAGCGGAAGTTTGTTAGCAAGATGGAAGCGCTGAAGGTGGGTGATCCGTTTGATGAGAGCTCGGAATTGGGACCACTGGCGACGGCGGATGGAGTGGCTAGTTTAGATGCGGATGTGCGGAAGACGGTCGCGGCTGGGGCGCGAGTTTTGACTGGTGGGAAGCGGGTGGATGGTCCAGGCAACTTTTATGCGCCTACGGTTTTGACCCACATTCCGAAAGAATCGCCGGCGTATCGCGATGAATTGTTTGGTCCGGTGGCTTCGATATTCCGGGCTAAGAATCTGGATGATGCGATTGCGATTGCGAATGACAGCCGGTTTGGGTTGGGGGCGAGCGCGTGGACGAATGACAAGAACGAGCGCGAGCGGTTGATTAATGAAATTGAGGCGGGGATGGTGTTTATCAATCGCATGGTGGCGTCAGATGCGCGGCTGCCTTTTGGCGGGGTGAAGCACTCGGGACACGGGCGGGAACTTGGGCCTTATGGGATTCGGGAGTTTGCGAATATCAAGACGGTTTGGATTCAGGAATCTGGTGGCTGAAGTGGGAGTTTTGTAGCGCCGCCGTCCCGGCGGCTGGCGCTACTGAGTGGGGCTTTGTGTATAAGACGGTTCGAACATCACGACTTTACGAGCAGATCGTTCAGCAGATCGAGGAATCGGTGCTGAAGGGCGCGCTGAAGGCTGGGGATCAGTTGCCTGCTGAGCGAGAGCTGGCGCAACGATTCGGGGTTAGCCGGACCGCGGTTCGTGAAGCGGTAAAGGCGCTGCGTGAAAAAGGATTGGTGGAGGCTTACTCCGGACGAGGGACCTTCATCACGGATGGTACGTCGCAGGCGATTCGGCAATCGCTGGGGCTGATGGTCAAGATTGGTCAGCCGAGCGGATCGATTCATCTGGCGGAGGTGCGGGCGATTCTTGAGCCGGAGATTGCGGCGCTGGCGGCCACGCGGATTCAGGAGCAGCATCTGACCCTGATGCGAGAGGCGGTGGCGCTTATGGACCGGGCGCAGGAGGATCCTGAAGCCTACATCGAGGCGGACCTCGACTTCCACTTGGCTTTGGCAGAGGCGGCGGACAATCCTTTGATCTTGTCGCTGCTGGATTCAATTGTGGCCTTGCTGCGCGAACAGCGGATACGAATTTTTCAGGTAGAAGGTGGGCCAAGCCGAGGGCAGTACCATCACAAGCGCATTCTGCACGCGGTGGAGCAGCGCAATCCGGAAAAGGCGCGGGAGGCGATGCGGGCTCACTTGCTGCAGGTGCGCGAGGATTCGAAGGCTAGCGAGGCGCATCCGGGGCTTTCGAAATCCATCTCGTAGTTCGGAGCTTATAGGGAATGGCCAATCTTGGGTTTGTCGGTCTGGGGGTGATGGGCGGGCAGATGGTGAACCGTCTGCTCAGCAAGGGGCACACCGTTACTGGGTACAACCGGACACGAGCGAAGGGGCAGTGGCTGATCGATAAAGGGATGAAGTGGGCGGATTCGCCGCGGGCGGTTGCTGCTGCTGCGGACGTGACATTCGCCATGGTCACAAATTCGGCGGCGATTACATCGGTTACAGAAGGGCCGGATGGATTGCTGGCTGGTTTGACGGCGGGCAAAATATTCGTCGACATCAGCACCGTTAGTCCGAGCGTCAGCCGCGCTTTGGCGGCCAAGGTGCGCGAAAAGGGCGCGGACATGGTGGACTCGCCAGTGTCCGGCAGCGTGATCACTCTGCAGGAAGGCAAGTTGTCGGTGATGGTGGGCGGGCGGCGGGAAACTTTCGAGCGGGTCAAGCCGCTGCTTTTGGATATTGGACCGAAGGTGACTTACGTCGGCGACAATGGTTTGGCTTTAGCGATGAAGATTGCGGTCAACCTGAGTCTGGCGGTGCAGATGATGGCCTTCTCGGAGGGCGTGTTGCTGGCGGAGAAAAGTGGGATCGCGCGGGAGACAGCGGTGGACGTGCTAACGCATAGTGCGGTGGCTTCTCCGATGATTCAGTATCGCGGACCATTCGTACTGCAGCAGCCCGAAGAAGCTTGGTTCGATGTGAACATGATGCAAAAAGATATGTTGCTGGCGATGGAGTTGGGCCGGCAGTTAGATGTGCCTTTGCCGACCACCGCGGTGAGCAATGAGTTTTTGACAGCGGCGCGGGGTATGGGGATGGCGAAATTGGATTTCGCGGTGGTGTTCGATGTGTTGGCGCGAATGTCGGGCATTTTGAAATGACAATTGCTACTCGTAAATCCGAGTTGAATTCCGGGGTCGACATCGAGAAGTGGCTCCGCATGTACAGGCGGATGGTATCGATCCGACTGTTTGAGGAGCAGGTCAATGAACTGTACACACGCGCGCTGATGCCGGGGTTGGCCCACCTTTACATCGGAGAAGAAGCCGTTGCTGTGGGAATTTGTGAAGCGCTACGGCGCGACGATTACATTACCAGCACGCATCGCGGCCATGGACACTGTCTGGCAAAAGGCGCGTCGCCGGACCGCATGTTCGCCGAGTTGCTGGGAAAGGAAGCCGGGTATTGCAAGGGCAAGGGCGGGTCCATGCACATTGCGGATCCTGCGACCGGCAACCTGGGAGCGAATGCGATTGTTGCAGGAAGCGTGGGAATCGCTACCGGTGCGGCGTTGTCGGCCAAGCGTCTGGGGACGGATCGCGTGGCAGTCTGCTTCTTCGGAGAAGGCGCGCTCGGACAGGGTGTTCTGTATGAAGTGATGAACGTGGCGTCGCTCTGGAAGCTGCCGGTGATTTATGTTTGCGAAAACAATCTATACACCGAGTACACCCACTATACCGAGACGACGGCTGGCGATATTCCGGCGCGGGCGGCTGCGTTTGGATTGCAGGCGGAAACTGTGGATGGGCAGGACGTGCAGGCGGTGTATGAAATCGCGGGGAAACTGGTGGATCGGGCGCGGCGTGGCAGCGGTCCCTCATTCCTGGTGTGCAATACCTACCGTTACACTGGGCACCACGTCGGCGATATCAATCGTGAGTACTACCGCTCGAAGGAAGAGGAGAAGCATTGGAAGACAGAGCGCGATCCCATCAAGTTGCTGGCCGATTGGCTGAGCGAACAGGGCCTGGCGGATTCGGCCCAGTTCATTCTGATTCAGTCGGAAGTGGAGTCGGAGATGAAGAAGGCGGTCGAGTTTGCGGTGGCTGGTCCTTATCCCGGAGTGGACGAAGTGGAGCAAGACGTTTATGCCTGAGGCGATTGCTCGTGAACTGACGTTCGGACAGGCAGTCCGAGAGGCGTTGGCGGAAGAGATGCGGCGGGACTCGCGGGTCTGCATTTTCGGCGAAGACGTGGCGGAGGCTGGCACACCTTTTAAAGTGCTTTCGGGACTGGTCGAGGAGTTTGGAACAGAGCGGGTGCTGGACACACCGATTTCGGAGGCGGGATTTACCGGGATTGCGGTGGGTGCCGCGATGACTGGGTTGCGTCCGGTGGTCGACATTATGTTTGGCGATTTCATTACGCTGACCATGGACCAGATGGTGAACCAGGCGGCAAAGGTCCATTACATGTCGGGCGGGGCGTGGAAGGTTCCGATGGTGATGCGGACTACTCTCGGGGCGACTCGCCGATCGGGGGCGCAGCATTCGCAGTCTTTGCATGCGTGGTTCAGTCATGTTCCGGGATTGAAAGTGGTGATGCCGTCGACGCCTTACGATGCCAAGGGATTGCTGAAGACTGCGATCCGCGATGAGAATCCGGTGGTTTTTTTTGAAGACAAGATGATGTACACGAAGTTGAAGGGTCCGGTGCCGGACGAGGATTACACGATTCCATTCGGGCTGGCGGATGTGAAGCGCGTGGGCCGCGACATTACGCTTGTGGGGACGAGCAGCATGGTGCAAGTGGCGCTGGGGGCGGCGGATTTGCTGGAAAAGATCGGGATCAGCGCCGAAGTGGTCGATCCGCGGACGATGTGGCCGCTCGATGAGAAGACGCTAATTGAATCGGCGAAGAAAACGTCGCGAGTGATTGTGATTGACGAGGGTTACGAACGATACGGGGTTACGGCGGAGATTGCTGCCGTGATTGCCGAGGGTGCGTTTTATGACCTAGACGCGCCCGTGAAACGAATGGGGGCGATGCATATACCGATTCCGTTTTCACCTCCGCTCGAAGATGCTACCGTGCCGACGGAGACATCGGTGTTCGAAGTGGCCTGCAGGCTTTGCGGACGGGCGTAGTAAGCAGGGCCGGCGTCTGGCTGGATTATTCGTGGTGGGGGCGAGACGCCCCCACGACAGCCGCCGGGACGGCGGCGCCACAAGAAAAGGAGGTGCTTCGTGGCATTACCTACTCATGGGACGATGGCGGTGGATTGGGAACAGCGGGTGGACTTTGATCGGCTGCGCAAGGAGCGTTTGGCGCGGGCCAAGGATTTACTTGCGAAGTCGGAGATGGGCGCGCTGCTTTGTTTTGACATGAACAATGTGCGCTATTTGACTTCGACGCACATTGGCAGTTGGGCGCAGGACAAATGCAACCGCTTCACATTGCTGCCGCAGAATGATGAGCCGATTCTTTGGGACTTCGGGTCGGCGGCAAAACATCATCAGCTGCATTGCCCGTGGCTAGGCGAGCGCTCGCGACCGGGAATTTCAATGCTGCGTGGGGCGATGTCGCCGGAAATGGGACGGGCCGAGGACGTGGCGAAGAAAATCCGTATCGAATTGGAGATGCGGGGCCTGCACAAAGAGCCAGTGGGGATCGACATCATTGAGCTGCCAGTGCTTTTTGCTTTGCAGCGCGAAGGAATCACGGTTGTGGATGGGCAACAGTTGATGTCGGATGCGCGCGTGATCAAGACGCAGGATGAGATTGCGCTGCTGAACACTTCGGCCATGATGGTGGATGCGGCTTACGACGAATTGTATCGGGCGATGAAGCCGGGGATGCGGGAGAACGAAGCGGTCGGACTGGTTAGCAAAGTTCTGTACGACCTGGGGTCCGAATATGTGGAAGCCGTGAATGCGATTTCCGGGGAGCGGTGCAATCCGCATCCGCATGTGTTTTCGGATCGCGTGCTTCGGCCGGGCGATCCCGTGTATTACGACATTTTGCATTCGTATATGGGATATCGCACCTGCTACTACCGGTGCTTCACCATCGGGTATGGGTCGCACGCAATGGTTGATGCATACAAGCGCTGCCGGGAATATCTGGATGCGGCAATTGAGTTAGTGCGTCCGGGGCGCACCACCGCTGAGATTGCGGCGGTTTGGCCGAAGGCGCAGGAATTCGGATTTGCGAATGAGGAGGCATGCTTCGCGCTGCAGTATGGGCATGGCATTGGCCTGGCCATTTGGGAGAAGCCTGTGATCAGCCGGCTGGTGTCATTCGATCATCCGCATGAGATCAAGCCGGGAATGGTTTTTGCGCTGGAGACGTTCTGGCCTTCGACTGATGGTTGGAGTGCGGCGCGCATCGAAGAGGAGATTGTGGTCACGCCGACTGGGCACGAAGTGATCACGCGCTTTCCGGCGGAAGAGTTGCTGGTGGCGGGGGCGCACTACTTCACTGTGAACGGACCGTTGCCGACTACGCGGGAAAACGAGTCTGCGCCTAGCCGGCGGGTGGTGGAGATGATTGAGGAGAGTTCGAGGACGGAGCGAGTTGGAGTGTCGGATTGAGCCGTTGCGTGGAAAGTATTTCCTTGCTGGCGCCGGGACAAAGCAACGTCAGAATTCCCTGTTGCGGCGGTTGCGGAATTGGGTTACAGGGGTCCTTCGACTGCGCTGCCCTCGCTTCGCGACGGCAGCTCCGCTCAGGATGACACGGAATAGTAACTATGGCTTTTAGTGTGGTTATGCCCGCTCTCGAAATGGCGCAGGAAACCGGCAAGCTTGTGGCTTGGCGGAAGGTGGAAGGCGATGGTGTGGCTAAGGGTGAGCCACTCTTGGAAATAGAGACTGACAAAGCTGTGCTTGAAGTCGAGTCTCCGGCGGACGGCGTTCTTGCGGGTGTTAACGCGCAAGCTGGCGACGTGGTGCCGGTGGGAAAAATCATCGCTTGGATTGTTCGTCCTGGTGAAGCTCCTCCCTCGGAAGTGGCTTTGTCTGGATCTCAGATCCAGAAGGCGACTGCACCCACGAACGCCGGGGCTGCATTTATTCCTGCGGCAGGGACCGCAGGCGCGCAGATTTCACCCAAGGCACGCCGGCTTGCCAAGGAGCATGGAGTCGACATCAGCAGCTTGCGAGGATCAGGACCTAGTGGGGAGATTCTCGCCTCGGACGTTTTAGCGGCGGCGGAATCGAGGAGTTCTTCTCCGTCTCCGGCCCCGGATATTGAAACACTGAGCTCGATCGGACGGCTGATGGCGGAGCGAACCACGCAGAGCTGGACGACCGTCCCCCATTTTTTTGTGGTGCGGGAAGTCGACGCCGGCGCACTCGTGGAAGCGCGCCGACGACTGGGATCGGCGACTGAACAAGCGCGGGGTATCAAACTCACGCACACGGATTTTCTGGTTGCGCTCGTGGCGCGCGTTCTGGTGAAGCATCCGCGCATGAATGCGAGTTGGAGTGATGGGGTCATTCGGCTGAATCAGGAAGTGAACGTCGGCGTTGCCATGGCGGTGGACGATGGTGTTGTTGCTACCGTCATTCACAATGCCAACAAATTGGAACTCGGCGAAATTGCCGTGCAACGCCTTGAACTGACGGAGCGGGCTCGCGCGGGCCGGTTACGTCCGTCCGATATTGCAGGGGCGAGTTTCACTATCAGCAACCTGGGCATGTACCAAGTCGATGCTTTCAGCGCGATTATCAGTCCGCCGCAGGCGGCGATTCTCGCGGTAGGGAGCATTGCCGACCGGGTGGTGCCGGTCAATGGGCGGCCAGCGATCCGTCCCATGATGACGTTAACCCTCTCGTGCGACCACCGGGTGGTGGATGGAGTGCGAGCTGCGGTTTTCCTGAATGAGGTTGCTGAAGCAGTTCGCGAGCCGGAAAAATGGCTGCGATGACGATGCCGGTGCGTTCGGTGCGCGTACGCGCCGGCATCGTAGAAATACACTTTATTGTAACCAATAAGGTCCGGCCTTGGCATTATTGGTGACTACCGCATGGGCGTGGACGCCCGCGCCTGCATTGGCGATGGTGACCATGGTAACCTCGAATGCCTGACAGGGCGTGCTATACTGAAATCACGCTTAATACTTCGGTTGTATGGTGCGATGGCTCCGGTGCAGGATTTGATCTGAGAACTCCCGCCTTCGGTTTTTCCTCCGTACGTCTTCAGCGTAATCAAAACTAAGACTGGCAATGCAGGTCGTTGTGGCCCGGGAACTTGGTGTGCTCGCCGCGACCTATGCCAGAGAAAGCAAAATGCAGAATTTTTCAGAATTACCGATTTCAATTTACGTCCAAGATCGTTTGTCGTCCGCTGGTTTTTCCATACCGACTCCGGTTCAGGCCGCTGCGATTCCGCAGGCGCTTGCGGGCAAGGACGTGCTCGCGACCGCGCAGACGGGCACGGGTAAGACGCTTGCCTTTGTGATTCCAATCATGGAGCAGTTGCTCCAACAGAATGCTTCAGGGATCGCGGCACTGGTGCTGGTTCCGACGCGTGAACTGGCGATGCAGGTGGCGGATCAATATGATGCCTTGCGGGGCAAACAACTTTCGCCGGCTGCGCTGGTAGTCGGAGGCTTGGCCGAAGGACAGCAACTCCGCGCCATTCGCAACGGGGCTCGGGTAGTGGTCGCGACTCCGGGCCGGTTAGAAGATTTCCTTGATCGCGGGCTGGTCGATTTTCGCAGGCTGCGCACGCTGGTGCTCGATGAGGCGGATCGCATGCTGGACATGGGATTTCTTCCTTCAATTCGAAGGATTGCGGCTGTCCTGCCCAAAGATCGTCAGACGATGTGTTTTTCGGCGACACTGGAAGCGTCCGTGGTCCATTTGGTGAACGACTACATGAGAAACCCGGTGCGGGTTGCATTGGGGTCCACGCTGAAGCCGTCTGAGAATGTGAGAGTGCAAGCATTCGAAGTCGATGCGGATCGTAAACAGGAAGTGCTGCATCGTTTGTTGGCGAAGGAAACTGGGCGCTGTCTGGTGTTTGCGCGCACCAAGCGAGGAACGGAGCGGCTGGCTAAGAATTTGAATCGCGAAGGATTCGCCGCGGCGATGATTCATGGCGACCGGTCGCAATCGCAGCGCACCGCGGCGCTCACGGGATTTCAGCAAGGGCGTTACCGCATTCTAGTGGCGACCGATCTGGCCTCGCGGGGCATTCACGTGCAGGACATTGCCCACGTCATCAACTACGATTTGCCTGAAGTGGCGGAGAACTTTATCCATCGAGTAGGGCGCACAGGTCGTGCGGGTGAGCGCGGAGTGGCTTCTACCCTCTTCGGCAGAGATCAGCGTTCGGAGTTGTACCAACTGGAGCGCACTCTAGGGATTCGTATGGAGAGAATGAGTTCGGCTGGCGACGGGCGGGAAAAAGATCCATCGCAGAGGCGGGATACGGTGCGAGATGGCAGTAATCGCAACCGATCTGATCGCTTCGAGTCGGCTCCGCGGCCCAGGATGGTTCGGCTGCCTGGCGAGGTTCTGCAAGTGCAAATGCAGAGCTGATGCGGTTCTCATGAGGGTGTAGAGTGTCACGCCCAGCACAGGAAATCGAGAACTGCCCTAATCTCGATGAAGATCGATGCGTGAGGCCTCGGCTGGAAAAGAAAATCAGCGCGAGGCGAGCATTTTCAGAGCCTGTTTGGCTTGCCGATTTCTAAGCGCAGCGGCCTTGCGCAGCCACTTTTTGGATAAAGCCCGATCGGCGGACACGCCGTCGCCATCGCGATAGCGCAGCCCGAGGTTGTACTGTGCAGCGGCATCGTCTGCTTCCGCCGCCCTAATAACCCAGCGGGCTGCTTCTTTACAGTTCTGAGGAACAAAATGCCCTACCTCGTAGGCCATGCCTAAAGTAAAGGCGGCGGTTTCGTCTCCATACCTGGCCTGGCGTCGCAATCCCTTAAGTTCATAGCGGCTTAATTGCTCGACGGCGGACTGGGTCGAGCCGTCGGTTATGCGCTTATGGCTGGTTTCAAGCGGAGGAGTGGCATTGGTCCACCGCGGCTGCTTGTCGGCGCGATTGACGTCCGCAGGTGAAGGCTGGGTTGTTGTCAGCGCCGTCGTTGTCAGGGTTGTCGAGGTGCTGCTAGTGGCCGCTGCCACGGTGGCGGGACTTGGCCTGGAGATTGCCTGCGCACTCTGAAAAGACCCGTGACGCCACACTTCGAGAAACAGCAATGCTGCGACTAGTGACAGCATCCAAACCGGGGTGGCGATGGCTACGGCGCGGAGCGCGCGCAGAGACAGGTTCACGCGGAAATTGGGAAGAAGATTTGGGATGGCGTCCACGGCGCGGTTTAACGCAGTCCGAAGATGGGCAGCTCGAAGATTGAATGCGGCGCGGCGCATTGCCCACGCGTCGCCGTCGCTAGTGGCCGGATTCGTCAAACCGGCGAGAGGCACGCTAACGGGGTCGACCGTCGCCCTATTTTCCAAACGAAGGTTTTTCTTGAGTTCGACAGGTTCGGGCTCGATCTTCACAGCGGCGTCGAAGTTCAGAGTTCCTGTCCGGGGCGCGTGCAGAGTCTCGCCCGATTCGGCAACAGTATCGTTGGGAGCAAGCCGACCGGTAAACCGCTCATGGTCGCTACCAGGCTCCGTCATCCCCCGTGAGAACTGGAGTACGGGTTCCATGGTCGCTTGCAAACCGGAGCTTGGAATCCCCAATTCCTTTTGGATTTTGACGGGTTCGGCAATCGTTTCACTGCGATCGACTCGGGGGCCGTGCAGTTGATCCTGCAAGCACTGGAGAACCCAGGCCGCAGCCAACAATTTCTCAAAGGAGGAGTAATCGAGGGTGAGTCGCTGGTTTGTACCAGAGCTCGCTTCCGCGGCCATTGGCGGACGGACCTCGCAAAAGGGGGATTAACAGCCGGCGCGGAGGCTTTGATACCCCCGCCCATCAAGTGATAATACACCCGTTTGCGAATCCCGAGCTGCGAAATTGAGTGTCTCTGGGCTCCAGGGACTGGCCACACGGTCGGGAATGTCGGCAGCCAAGCTGTCTTTTTCAGAGCGCGAAGCAAACCAGAACTGACGACCTATGACTGGAGAAGAAAGACGCGGCGCTGCGGTATTCTTGTAACATGTACGGCTCTTTGCCTCCCCAGGATCGGGCATTGGTTCAGATAGTGGATTCCGCGCTAGCTGATGTTGCTCGCAGGAGCGGCAAGTGGCTGGTTTGTCGTCCGGGTTGCACGCAGTGCTGTTTTGGAGTGTTCGCTATAAGTCAACTCGATGCTGTCCGGTTGCGGGAAGGAGTCATGCAACTGGAACATTGCGCGCCGGAGCGAGCCGCTCGGGTGCGACAACGGGCTCGGGAAGCGGTTTCCAGGCTATCGAAGGAGTTTCCCGGCGATCCCACGACTGGGTTGCTGGATGAAGGGGAAGAGGCGGAACAGCGCTTTGCTGAGTTTGCTAACGATGAGCCTTGCCCGGCACTCGATGCGGAGACTGGACTGTGTGAGCTTTATGAATCGCGTCCCATGACCTGTAGGGTCTTTGGGCCGCCGGTTCGCTCAGATGATGGGCTGGGCGTTTGCGAGCTTTGTTTTCAGGGCGCCACTGACGAGGAAATTGCGGCGTGTGAAATGAATGCGGACCCGGAGAACTTGGAATCCACTCTGGTGGAGGAACTCGAAAAGAGTACGGGTGCGCACGGGCAAACGATTGTGGCATTCTGTTTAGCATCTTGATTCTCTTGATGGAATAACTTAAGCGTACATCGATTCGTGACTCCTCAGTTTGATTCTCAAACAGTGCCCATCAATCCGAAAACTCAGCAATTTGATGCGTTGGTTCTGGGCGGCGGCGCCGCGGGGTTGATGTGCGCGTTGGAAGCGGGTAAGCGTGGACGGCGCGTGGCCGTGCTCGAGCGAGCGGAACGCACAGGAAAGAAGATTCTCATTTCCGGCGGCGGCCGCTGTAATTTCACCAACATTCACTGCCGTCCGGAAAACTTCATCTCCGCGAATCCACACTTCGCGAAGTCGGCGCTGGCCCGTTATACGCCTTCGGATTTTATAGCGTTGGCGGAGAAACATCGGATTCCTTATCACGAGAAAACGCTTGGTCAACTTTTCTGCGATCGCTCGTCTCGCGACATTGTGGACATGCTCGAAGGGGAATGCCGCGATGCTGGGGTTCGACTTTTCGTGAAGACCTCAATTCATGAAGTGTTGAGGACGACAGAGTTCGTGGTGCGTGCCGGAGAAATGGAATTTCGCGCTCCAGTGTTGGTGGTTGCGACCGGAGGGCTGTCGATTCCGAAGATGGGTGCGACGAGTCTCGGCTACGACCTGGCGCGGCAATTCGGGTTGGCGATTCGCGAACCGCGACCTGCTCTTGTGCCGTTCACGTTTGATGGCCAGGACCGCAGCCGGTACT